>WNGH01002016.1_pt1 | contig 21592 bp, 20 predicted proteins | sample 5400631 | NCBI WGS metagenome assembly WNGH01 (sample SAMN13153373, study PRJNA577476) | soil metagenome | isolation source: 115 cm soil or saprolite under Garry oak tree replicate 1 | place: USA:California | collected 2016-06-15
CCGTTCTAGCAGCTCGGAGATGTCGAATGGCTTGAGAATGAAGTCGGTGCATCCCGTCCGTAAGCATATTTTCTCTCTGCTGGGGTACCGCTCATAGCTAAGATAGGAACGGACCTTGTTTTTTCATCCCGACGCAATCTGGTCACGACAGCTAAACCACTCATATCTGGAAGACCAAGATCAAGGAGAATAAAGTCGGGTAATTCTTGTTTGATTGCGTCTAACGCTTTGGTGCCTGATTCCGCATGACTCACACGGATACCGTAGCGCTGGGCCAACCGTGCGAGAATATCGGCTAAATGGGAATAGTCCTCTACGATGAGGATGTGCTTACCCTTTAGTATGGCATTGGAAGCTTTCAACTTGTTTTGAACCCATTCCGATGCCAGCTAGACGACATGGTGAGAGTCAGGCTGCTGATTAGGGGGAAAAAGTTACAGATTTTGAGTGTTAAAGAATGTTACGTCTAAGTCGCCAATCTGCTGGATCTTAAGGCCAACACAACTGTGCATTAGTTCATAAACCTGATGGCAGCACGATGGATCGTCAAATTGTAACCAGCTCATATAGTCGCTGCCTTCGTAATTAATAATCAAGAACAACCTGTCATTGGCGACATCGGATAATCTGACTTCTCGCAGGATTCCCGCTTCGCCTTCAACGGGTTTGTCATTTTTCCCGCCAGCCCAAACCCATATGGGCGGCCACATGCGCATACCATGGTAGGTCACTAGTGGATGCTCGCGGAATTTCATACCCGGCGCCTCGCCTTCAGCGACCTATAAATATGCCAGCAAGTGCGAATCTATAACCCCGTCCTATCCGAGGTCAAACACATTCGAGCAAAGTTGCGGAGTGCCTGAGTATACAAAAGCACAAGTTAAGACTGTGAATGCCACTCTTCTTGTTTTGCGATCTGAGCAAGCAACGCCGCAACATCAACATACTGGCGAGAAAATTGCGGCTTGGTCTCCACGTGTCTCGTCCTGAGTAGGACATCTGCCCAGAACAAACCTTGAGTGTCGTAACCACGCACCGTTTGGTCTTCGTTCATGTGCCCGGCTTAGGGGCAAAAGATGAGCCATAGAGAAAGACTCCCAAAATGAGCAATCGTGGGAAAAAAGCGGAATGTTAGATGATAACTCTACTCGGGCAGAGTTGCCGCGTTGACACGACGGGGTGCGGCACAGGTCTAAATCGGAGAATTGATCACCCGGGTCGCTCATTGCCGGTGAGATATGGTAGCCGTTTTCCGCCGGTTGATTGCCCATTGCCAGTCTGCTCCACAGTTGGAGGTTGATGGCCTTTCCCGACAAATCCGTTTATGTCTGGTTTTGTCAAATAACGACCTGCATACTTTGGCTCGGCATTAACTTTGTCTTCTGCGCTAATCGTGAACCCCAAAAACGTCCATTCGATCTGCCGAAGGTTCAGGAAAAGGCTTGCAATGAAGCAGACAATGGAGCAGTCTTTAGTGACGATTCCCGGCAATGGAACTGCGAAAGCATCCCCTCGTCTCCTATCGTAATCAATCTAGCTGGCCTCCGGCTTGGATCTGGATCGGCGGCAACGAAAACAAACACCCACGTGGCGAAGTGGGCGTTCTAAAACAGCTGAAGTTAGTTGACGGTCCGTTTGTCAACAGATGTTTTTTATGGATGCAATACGAAGACAGCATGTATTTGGGATGCCTGCTATTTAGCGATGCTTCTTTCTGCCAACAAATCTCGAAGCTACTCCAAGAGCATTGCGGCGACTCGATTGAATACATCGGCGGTTTGGATCTTACATATCTGCTATGAGAATAACGCCGGTGAGACATTTGGAGTGGCGGGCTCAACGCACGTGCGCGAATCGTTCCTAGGAACATTAATGAGCCGTCGAGACCTCGTAGGTCCGAGGAGCATCTTCATTGCCCGAACCTGCATCCCTCAGACTTTCCAGTCTCAACAGCTAAGTTATCTTCGTTGATAAAGATTGCTGCCGCGAACACAGTCGTCCACAGCCCATCTTTGTTGCCAACAGCGGGGGTAGATGCTGGAGACCAGAACTAAATTGCAGTGGGCCACGCCGTCAGCCCTCAGCGCCAGTTCAAAGGAGGCCAGTCTCTCTTTATGAACACCGACTCCTTTGGTGAAAAAACTCTGTTAGGAACCATTTTGGGTTTTCCATAATACGAAAAACGTAAACCGATAAGAAAAAAGTCTTTCCCTTGAGATTATTTTCATTGACATCTGCGCGTGAATCCGGCGATAGTGGCAGCCGAATTCGACCATGGAACTTAGACAGAACACTAAAAACAAATTCAAAGACGAAGGAGGTACTCGATATGACTAAAGGTGATCTCATCAATGTGGTGGCCAGAGCGGCAAAGATGAGCAAGAGAGGAGCCGAAGGTGCCATCGACGCAACCTTTGCTGCGCTCGCAAGAGCGATCAAGAAAGATAAACGATTTCAGATGTCGGCGTTTGGCACCTTCTCGGTAAAATCGCGGAAGGCAAGAATGGGAAGGAATCCTCGGACCGGCGAAGTAATCAATATCAAGGCCAGTCGCACCGTGGGATTCAAACCAGCCCCCAGATTGAAAAAGGGCCTTTAGATAATTGAGTATTTTGCCTCTCATTAAATCTTAGGTTTGGACCTGCGAAGTTACATGGGCAGCGTGATCGCGGACCGAGGCGAGAACGTGAAGCGATACATGGCCGCTACGCAGTGTGCGTACGAGATCGCCTGGGCGTTCGTTCTTCTTAGGCCTCTATGGGAGGACTGAAAAAAGGAGCCACGTTGGCCTGCCCTCGTTATTCTGTCATACTTCCAGTATGGCTAAACAAGAAAATACGCGCAGAAGAGATGTTGTCTCAGAATGGGCGGTAGGTCAGCCTCTCAGATTTCCTTCAAAAGTGAAGCAAGCCCAGCCTTCAGCCGCTGCAGGCAGGAAAACGAAACAGCGCAAAAAACATAAGCGGAAATGATTCGGCACGAGCTTCATCTCACTCTGTCGAGCCGATTATCGATCCATTTCCTCGCGGCTTGAAAGATATCATCTAGAGCCTCTTGCTCTGTTTCAAAACGATCTTCAGGTCCATCTAGGCGATTGGGCTTAAGCTTCCCCTGGCCTTCGGAGATAGCCGCTTTTCCCTTCCAAAAGGTTGTACCGGGAATTTTCTCAGCCCACCATGAGACTAAGTGAGCGCGGTACGTTTGTCTGGTCACTTTCACCGGAGCGAACATCCGTCAAAAAAGACGCTATCTATTGTCGATTCTGTTGTCCATCCATTCCCTGCATGTGCGTTCTGTGGCATTGGAGCCTGCGTGTTCCTAAAGTACAGGCCACCAACATTAAACGCCACAACGCTCATCGTTTCAACGGAAAGACACCGATTTACAATGCGCGCGCGAAAATTCGGACCATACCATAAGCCTCGCGTTAACCAGGAAGGTTACTCCAAACCTAGAGCTTAAACTGACCAAACAGCCTTCATCCAACAGTGCCTGAGCGAAGGGTTAGCCATCTCCTGGGCGTTTCTTCTACTTGTCGATTTGACGCCAAGCTTCGCCAGTGAGCTTAGTGTTTACGGTACGACCCCCAAGCGGGCTAAAACACCCGCTGTCCTTACCTCAGATATAGAATTGGGTATTTCGACACTTGCCCTAAGAGAAGCTCTCGGTACTTCTGCGCCAATTTATACACGTGAGCATCCAGTTGTGCAGCGGTCCCGGCATTGCTCTGTCGTCTGGTAGAGATAAGGCGGTGGCAATGAACTTCTTTAAAAAAGGTCAGTAATTCAGGAACCGGGACGCCGGTCGCAATCGAGTAAATGACTCCCAATCAAACCAAGCCTGTTATCGAGAACCTCAAACGGAAGAATATCCTCATTGTGGAAGACCATCCCTCTTTGGCCGATATTTTAAGAAGAATAATCACCGCCTACGGTGCCCGTGTGTCTTATGTTGACTCGGGAAACAAAGCATTGACGCAAGTCAAGCGTAAACCACCCGACCTTATTCTCCTTGATCTTAGTCTTCCAGATATGGATGGTTTAGAAGTCGCTACCCGCCTGCGCCAGAATGAAAATACAAAGTCAGTTCCTATTTTGCTCATGAGCGCTTCCCCGAATAAAAAAAGAGAATGTTTACGGAGCGGGTGCAACGACTTCATTCTCAAACCATTCGATATCACCGAGTTGTTGGCCCGAATTTCAAGGTTTATGCAATAGAATTCGCAACGGGACCCCGGAGCGCATCAAAGCTTTCGCCGCGTAAATGCTTTACGACGGGGGTTCGATTCCGTCGCTCGCCATATCCGTCTTTGTTCTAAGGACTCTGAGGACAGACCCGAAACCCAGTTTCTGCCGTACCGTTGTGCCGGATCAAACTGATTCAGATCAGTCGAGCCGACATCGCACACTAACTGGCTTGTGTTGAATGCGGCGATACCGTATTGAATTCTTCAGAAGCGTCATTGAATTGTATGCTGGAATGTAAATCCACTACCAAGGCGCTACCGAATACAGAGCTCGCAATAAAAACGGCGCAGCGACTTCTGGCAACTTTGCCCGTCGTGGCAATCTTAAACCCTGACACAAGTCGAGACCGCCTGCTTTATCTGGGCGACAGCTCATGAAAGAGCAGGACAGAATTTGACAGCGGATCATTATTGCGTATGGCACAAGTTCTGCGCTCGGTCATACCGCTTATGGAGCTTACGTTAAAAAAAGGAGACCGGGTTAAGGTGGCTGGAAAGCATCGATGGCTGCCAGAGCGATACGGGACCATCAAGCAAGTAGATAACCGGACAGGGAACTGCTTCTTGGTTAAATTTGATCGAGATGAGCTAGGCATGTGGCACGACGAGGATGGAGACCCCGTACTGAGACTCGGGGCGACGGATCTTGTCTTTGTTGACCTTGATGCTATGGGCTGATCGATTTTCTGTAGATTCCACGGTCGCGGTCATCTCGTTTCACGCTTGAAACAAACGGATAGAAGCGCCGTGTGAACATCAAAAGACGAGGGGAACGCGCTGGATCGTCGGATTCGCCGGTCCCGTGTCACCAGAGAGACCCGGTATACGATGATTGTGGAGCCGATGATCTCGTCTGCCGAGTCGCCCTTGAAGTCCAGAGTTTGGATTGTCCGACAAACCTCAAGTGTGAGCGACCCCGTCTGAATTCTCGCCAGAGTTCGCACAAGCTCCGGATGCTCCAGATCGATTTCGCTGCGCCCCAACTCGGAGAGCTCGCTGATCTCCCAGAGAACGATTGCGGAGATGCTCCATGAGTCCTTGATAAGAGCGAGCTTTCCCGGGGGTTTCATACACGAACTATATTACAAGTCAGAAATTTCTAGTCATAAAAAGTGGACAATTTTAAACATCCCTAATTCGGCAATCCACGGCCGCGGAAACGTGAATCGTGATCGTTGCCCGTGCTCAGGTCTCGTTGAACCTTCTTGTGGTGATCCCTTTACTTCGCGAGCGGATCAGGACGAAGCTGGAACTTCACGACCTTGGGCTTCGTCCCTTTGCCGCCTTCGATGTGAGCGGTCGCTCTCCCGGCGTAGGCCGACCACGCGCCCCTGCCCTTCCAGCCCGCTTTCGGATCGTCGATGCGCCCGTCCAGACCTTTGGCGGAGAAGCCCATCGGATAAGGGACACGAAGGGTGATGAACTTGCCGTCCACGAGGACCTCCAGCGAATCGGAAGTATTACCGGTGGCGAATGGGACGTTGCGGCCCAAGCCGAAGGTGTCGTGCTGATCCACCCAGGTGTAGTAGCTGGCCAGGGCGCTGCCCGAGTCCATCACGCTCTGGAACTGCGGTCCGGGGAATGGATAGAGCGTCCAGCCTTCAGGACAGTGCTTTCCCGTCGCGGTCGGACCGTTGAGCGGCCCGTTGCATTTGCGCCGGTCGAAGCTCGCGAGATGACCGCTCGCCAGCGGCAGCCAGACGACTCCGTTGCGATCGATGTCCATGCCGCGCGGCCCGTATCCATTCATGGCCGCCTTGGGCTCGTTCCACGGCACCTCGTAGATTTCCGCCAGAGCGGTGGCCGGCGGGTTCTCGCCGGGATCCAGCCGAACGACCGCGCCGGGAAAGCTCAGCACCGAGCCCCAGATCGCACCATCGACCGGACTCACGCCGATGCCGTAGAAGCCCGCCACGATCCGCTTGTCTTTGGTCGGATCGACTGGTCGGTCTGGCTCCACGTACTCGTCGCGCTTGCCGTTGCCGTTGGTGTCGAGAATGAACGCCGTCCAACCCTGTGACTTCTGCTCGTCGCCGGTCTCATCGAACACCTTCGTGTTCAGCCAGCCGACCACGCCGCTGGCCGCGCCGCCGCTGCTGAGCCACAGCGTATTGTTGGCATCCTCGGCAAAAACCAAATGGTGCGTGCTGAAACAGGTGTCGATGAGCGTGAACTTCTTGGCTTTCGGATCATACACGCCGACATGACGCCCGGCTCTTTCGAGCGGGAACAGCTTCGCCGATGGATGGTCCGAGCCTTTCTTGCAGAAGGCCGGATTGGCTGGCGGACGAATTCTGGTCGTGACCCAGACCCGCCCCTTTTCATCGAACATCGGATTATGAACGGTGGCCTGACTCTGCCAAATCCGTTCCGTTCCCCAGTACGGCGAAGGCGCGAGCATTAAGGTGTCCGTCGTGGCGATGAACATGGTGTCAGGGGTGTTCGGATCGCGGACCGGCACTTTCATTTCGCTCGCCTTGTTACCTACCGGGTCCAGGATCGGCACGAAATCCGTGCTGTCCTCAGGAGAACCGTAGATGAGGCCGTTGGCGTTGACCGTGGGATTGCGCTTGTCGGTGGCGATCTCGTCATGCAGGTAAGCTTTGGGCGTCGCCCAGTCCCAAAGCGTGATGACGACGTTGCGCTCCACTCCCTGCGGCCGTGACGGCTTCGAGGCGGGCAGCTCGCCAGCGGCGATCCGATCGGTCCAGTCGGCGAACAACGCCAAGGCTCGTTGAGGCTCGAGATCATTCAAGTTGCGGAGCATGATCTCGCTGGCTTGTCCGGACAGAACCCGCCGCTGCCACGCCTCTAGCGAGGAGTTGAAATGGCCCAACTCCTTTGGAATCGTGCGCGTCGCATGGTTGCCCAGTTGATGACACGACATACAGCCGAGGGTTTTGATGCCGGCCAACCACTGGCCCTGGCTTTTCAGCTTCTCGGGCATACCGTTGCCTTTTGGTCCGGTGCCGGGGAACTCGCTCTTGTCCGGAATCTTGAGCATGGACAACCAGTAGATCGCCGGATAGTATTCCGCCACCGCGGCCGGAGTCGGCGCCACGACGGCTTTCAGGTTCACAATTTTGCCGGGCGCGCTTTTTACTTTCGGCGAATCGACAAGTCCATAGCCGCGTACCCAAACGTCGTAATTCGCTTTCGGCAGATCGGGCAGCACGTAGCGTCCTTGATCGTCGGTCACCACGATCTTCGCCATCTTGGTGGGAAGATCCGTGGTTTCCGCGATCACCCACACGCCGGCTTCCGGTCCGTTGGCGCTGGTGACCACGCCGCCGATATCGTCAGCATCGATGGGCACCGCGATATTTTGTTGTCCGCTTAGATGCACCGGCGTTGCGGTCAAATACGCGGCGATGCCGACCGCCGCCATGCCTAAGTAGATCAGCCTTATTGTTTTCATGTCCCGCTCCTTTCGTAAACGGAGACCAAGGTCCGAACTGGGAAATCCTGTCCGGCTGATGTGTGTAGTCCGGCATTTGATCCGTCGGCAATCCCAGCCGCTATTTCGTGTGAAAAGAACCGGTTCGTGGACTCGTGTCGTGGAAGAACTAGCCGGAAAGGGAGTTCGCTGTCAAGCTACTCTGGAAATTCGAGCCATTCTGAAAAGACTCTTTTTCGTAATGCCTGACCTTGTGCCGGGCCCGACGACTCAAATTGCCGACAGTTGTTATCTCCCAGTAGGACCGGCGCTATATCTTGTCCGGAAAGCGGATGATGAATCCGTCGCGGTTCGGCATTTTCACTTTCGGCAGTGTCTTGGCATCCATCGTGTCGTTCTCGCCGGTGAGCTTGTTGAGCGCCAGAATGTAAGCAGTGAGCGCGTAGACTTCGTCGTTGGTAAGTGATCTCGGTTGCTGCCACGGCATCGCCCGCCGGATATAGTCGAAGAGGGTCGTGGCATAGGGCCAGAAATTAGCGATGGTCTTCACCGATTCCATGTCCTTGATCGGGGCGCCGCCGACCACCGCGGCATTGGCTCCACCCTTGCCCTCCGGGCCGTGGCACATGGCGCATTTCTGCGCGTAGATGGGCGCGCCCTGGGCGGAGGTGCCGCTTCCGGCTGGCAAGCCGGTGCCGTCCGGCAAGATGCTGATGTCCCAGGCCGCGAGCTCGGCCGGATCGATCGGCTTGCCAAGATTTGGCCCTTGGGCGAAGGCGGCGCTCGAACCGAGAGCGAGCAGAGCGGCGAAGATCAGAGGCTTACGCGTAAACATGTTTCACCTCCCCATTGCGCTCGATCGCCCAAGTCGTGATGCCGTTGTAGTGCTGGCTCGGGAAGCCCGTTACGGGGGGAACCTTCGTGGTCTCGCCGCGCGCGGCCACGATCTGGGCGCGGGTCGGCTGCACGTTGCCGGCCTCGTCCCACGCGCGGCTTTGCAAAACCCCCGGACCGCCATCCCAGCGCCAGGGCACGCGGAAGCGGGTAAAGGCCTTGCTGTGTACCGGCTCCTGCAGCGCCGCTTGTGCCCAGCTCTGGCCGCGATCGGCCGAGACCATCACCTTCGATATCCGGCCATTGCCAGAATAGGCGACGCCGGAGATCTCATAGAAGCCGGGCTCCTTCAACATCATCCCTGGCGAGGGGTGGGTGATGAACGATTTGACCTCCTGCAGAAAATAAAACTGATACGCCTTTCCGCCCGGCAGGATCGGCGCATAGGTTCTGGCCTCGTAGTAACTCATGGCGGGCTGCTCGACCAATTTGATCCGGCGCAGGAACTTGACGTTCATGTTGCCTTCCCAACCGGGCAAGAACAGGCGCATCGGATAACCGTTCCCGGGCATGAGCCGCTCGCCGTTCTGGTAGAGCGCGATCATGGCATCGTCCAATGCCTTGGTGATCGGCACGCTGCGGCTCAAGGCCGGCGCGTCCGCACCTTCGGCGACGAGCCACTTCGCCTTGGGGTCGATGCCGGTCTCCTCGAGCAGGGTGGAGAGCCGGATGCCGGTCCACTCGGCGCACGAAGCGAGGCCGTGCAGCGCCTGCACGCTCGCCTGGATCGGCTCTTTGGAAAAGAATGGCGCGCTGTTGCCGCCGCATTCGACAAACGTCATGCGCGACACCATCGGGTAACGCCCGAGCGCATCGAGCGTGAAGACCAACGGCCGCTTGACGAGACCGTGAATTACGAGGCGGTGCTTATCCGGGTCGATGTCCGGGTTGCCGGCGTGCGAGATCGTGAAATGCAGGCCGTTCGGCGTGATCGTGCCGTTGAGCAGATGGTGTGGCGTGCGCGCATGGGAGGTGCGCGGCTCGCTATTTGGGTTGCTGAGCGTGCGCACCACGTTTTTCTCGAACCGCGACGGCGCGCCGTAAGCCGGGACGATGTTGCCGGGTGCCTTGCTCCATGCGTCGTCCGCGAGCGGCTCGGCCGCCGCTGATCCAACGAACGTGTAGCCCATCATGGCCCCGGCCATGGCGGCGCCGCCACGGAGAAAGGCACGGCGGTCAAGTAGACCGTTTCCGGCAATCGCTTGCAGCTTTTCCCGTTCTCGCTTCGATCGATTGTTTGGCGTCGTTTCCATGTTCATCCTCCTCGCGTCACCGCGAATCAAAAGAACTAGACACCGTATTAGACCCAGTGTCAGCGATGGTGTGGAGTCAAAGACGTGAGCGGGTCTCAGGACTCGGCAGAGTTTAGCGTGCCGTAGAATAGGACAAACTGAAGATAGGAGTCAAGAAAAAGAAAAACCGTGGTTCCGTATCTCAGTCTTACGCAGGAAGGCGTAATGGGTAGCCAGGACCTGTTATCTTCCTGTCGCGTGTCGCCTGCTGCCTTCTTAACTCCTCCTTCCACTTTCATCCCTCGTCCTTTCACTCTTATCCTCTCACCCGCTAACGCCTACGTCTTCGGCCTGTCGCCTCACAGATTCCATTTGACGCCCACATCTTGCTGAGTAAAATAAGCAGCTAACTACTTGGGTTTCAGGGCCGAGCGCAATCACGACTACGAGACGCGACCACGTTTCACGCCCACGAACCCTGGCTGGTCTCTCGATCCGGTGACATCTTTGACCGCTAGAAGCAAAACTTTAATGAGAGGTCTGGGAGAATGGCGGACGATCGCGTGATGCGGCGTTATCCTGTTCCAGGCATGATCGTGAAAGAATGGATCATCCCGACTAGGGAGTATTCAGCTTTCACGATGCGTCGAGGGCAGACGCTGCGGTTCGTCGACCTCGAAGGCAAACAGGTGCCGGATCTGGTTTGCTTCAACGAGCGCGATCTGACGGAACACCTCAACATGGGCAACAGTCTGCTTCTGAACAAGCGGCGCGAGCTCCGCCAGGGAGACGTGCTTTACTCCGTCATCTGTAATCCGATGATGACGATCGCCGGCTACTCCAACGAAGAAAGTTACGCGTACGGTCCCATGTGCAGCGAGGAGCTGAACCGCATCCGTTACCAGGCGTCCGGTACACGCAACTGCCGTGACAACTTCGCCTTTGCGCTGGCTCCCTGGGGCCTCAACCAGCGACAGATTCCCAACGCCTTTGTTCCGTTTATGCGGGTGGAGGTCGAGCCAGATGGGACCATGGAGATCAAAGAGCCGACGAGTCGGGCGGGCGACTTTTACGATCTCAGAGCCGAAATGGACTTACTTGTGGCCGTCTCTAACTGCCCTCAGGAGCGCAATCCATGCAACGGGTTCAAGCCCACGCCGATGGGCATTATCATCTATGAACGCAGCTAAGGCGCAAAGGTCCGCAAAAGACTCACGGAAGGAAACAACGATGAAACTTACTGAGGACTGTCTGACTCCGCTAAAGGCAGCATCTCTGCTGGCGGTGCTCAGCATTATGGCCAACCTGAGTTTTTCTCCGGCCGTTGTGATAGCTGCCGAGAAAGCCCGAGAGACGCCGGTTGTTATCCGGCTGGATTTCATCATCGGCGGGAATCATGCACCGTGGTTTGTTGCTTGGGAGAAAGGCTTCTACGCAAAGCGGGGACTGAATGTCACCATCCAACCCGGGACGGGTTCAGCGGATACGATTCGCGCCATCGCCGCGGGAGCAGCTGATGTTGGCTTCGCCAATGTCTCAACCGCCATCGTCGGCCGATCGAGAGGAGCTCCCACCGTATCGGTAGCTCAGCTCGGCTTCATAGCCGTCACGGTTCTCTGGCGCGAGGAGGCCGACATTAAGGGTCTCAAAGACCTTGAGGGTAAATCGTGGGCGATCAGCCCTGGACAGGCGCAATGGTTTCTGATGCCGGCCCTTGCAAGAATTAACAACCTGGATTTCGCAACCATCAAGATTCAAGAGACCGCCCCGCCTCTTCAGCCGGCGGCTTTGCTCGCCAAGAAAGCCGACTTCATCACCATGTTTCGTGCCTCCAATGATGAGGTAGCGGAGATGGCTGCGACTAAACAAGGCATTCGATTGAAGCGAATCCACATGCGCGAGGCGGGCCTCGATATTTACGGCAGCGCTCTCATCGTCAAGGAAGAGGACATCAAACGCCGTCCGGAAATGATTCGCGCCTATGTCGAGGGAACCATGGAAGGCCTAAGGTACACTCGCGACCATCAGGAAGAAGCGCTGGGCATCCTATTGAAGCACAAACCTGAGCTGGATAAAGAGCTGACAAGAATTCAGATCAAGAACGGCGTCGAAGAAGTCTTCATTCCGCCGGAATCGCTGGCGTCCGGATATGGGTATATGAAACCTGACGTGATGGAAAAGACCGTGAAAATCACCAACGAGTTTTTTGATGTGGCCGGAAAGGTCGCAGCTGTTGGTGTCTACACGAACCAGTTTATCCGAAAGTAAGCACGCCTATCACCGATGTCGTACAAATCGGGGAATTTGGGATCGAGGCTGTCTCGGTCGAAATCGAGTCTATTCTCTTTTTTCCTCGAAAAACTGTTCAACGTAAAACATTTCAAAACGTCCCGTTCGTAGCAGTCATTGTCCTCCTTCTTGAAAATCTAACCTCGCCCTCTCCTGAGACTGTCCTTTTTTGCGACTGATTTATCAGCTGTCAGCATGAGCCTGGAAACACCTCACCCCCTCGGATCGTCCAGCGCGCAGCAATGCGCTGCTCGGCCGTCATCTCTCCACCAACGGAATCCCGCAGCTTTGTTGCTTCGTTTACTATTTGCAATACAGCAACGTCGGCATCGCGTCCGACTTCGAGGTTACCGAGCCGATCCTGCCAGCCGATAACGCGGGCGGGATTGATCGTGCACATGGCGATGATCTGGTCAAGGTCTAAGCCCAACGCCAGGAACTTGGTGAGGGTCGTGGGCAAGTCGCCGACGATACCGAATCCCGGTTGCTTCATGCGACCGTGTAGATCGGAGCTGATAACGTCCGGCAACAGGCCGTCGCCCATGGCTCGGCGGACGAGATTGAAATCAAAGTGACCGCTGGCGTGACCAACGTCAAAAATGACGCCACGCTCCTTGGCCTTGCGCACGGCGACGAGGAGCCGACCTGATTCATCCACGATCGAAGGGCGCTGTGGTGTATAGCAGTGGGTCACGACGTCCCCCGCTCGAAGGGTGTCGACGATCTCTTCCATGGATATGCCGGTGTCGCCCACGTGAACCATCACGGGCGATTTTGAAGCCTCGCCGGCCTGAACCGCAAGACGCAACGCTTCTCGTCCGTTATCCCCCACCCCCTTTTTGTGGAGCCGGACCTTAATGCCAACTCCAACGTTAGGAGAATCCTTCACGCTACGCGCGGCAGCTTCAGGATCGGCAAAGCGCAAATTCTGTAACTCTCCCGGATCATTCAACACGCCATGCTGGGCGACCGCGACAAATGCCAACATGCGCGTCTTTGATGGTTCATTGACAAGTTTTTTAAAGCCGAGGAAGTTGACGGGACCCGAGGACCCCGCATCGATAGCGGTCGTCACGCCGCTGACCAGGCAGATTGAGTCGGCGTTGAAACCGTACGGGTTCACCCCCCAGTAGCTGTGAACGTGGAAGTCGATGAGCCCCGGCGTGACGTAGCAACCGCGTACGTCCAGGACTTTTTTTGCGTTCTCGCGCGGCAGCTTTGATTGAATGGCCGCGATGCGGCCATCCGTAATGCCCACTGCCAACTCTTGGCGCAAGCCTGAAGCAGGATTCAGCACGGTGCCGCCGGTTAACAGCAAGTCGAACGTGTTACTCATAAGCATCTCCTTTAACAAGCCAAGAAAAAACTATCCTTTAAAAGCTCAGAGAGGCCAAGCACAGTAACCCAGTAGTCGGCAGTCATAAATCCTCCCCAAAAAGACGGCTATCGGAATAACTACCCGAGCTATCACCACACCTCGGGTCACGATTTCTTTTTTCGAGAAGTTTTTTCCGTACAATAAAAATAGGGCGAATCGCGAGCAGGCGTCAAGAAGAAACTAACAAGCAGCAAAAGGCTGAAGAAAAAAAGCGACTTCCGCCAAACTGAAAACGATGACAGGGATCAGCCAGTAGGTGACCCGGCATTTGTCGAGTGCGAGCCATGGAGCTCGATGGCTCCGACTCTCGACATGACAGAATGCCGGGCCTCAACCCGGAACGAATGAAGAATAGCGCGGGTTACACTAAGATTTATTTCTCTCTTCGACAATCATTTGAAGAACTTTTTTGCGCAAACTGTCGTCCGCTCGCGCCATCTCGATAATCTGAGTGTAGTTTTCTTCGCTCAGGCCTTCTTTCGTAAGCACATCTTGGAATTTGGATTGGGCTTCCTGCTGAATCTGTTTGCCCTCGTCGGGACCTGGGGCTTCTTTCACGCGAGGCTCATACGTTTGCCGTATCTTCTCAACCTGCACATAGACTTTGGCGAAAGATTTTAGCTGCTCGTCGTTGACATTCGTTTGTTGCTTAGGCACATTTTGCGAAAAGACCTGCTTTGAAAATGGGACGATTAGAACTCCCGCAATAAAAATCGCCGAAACCGCCTTCATACTTACCATTTTCATTATTACAACCTCCCTTTTGTGAAAAAGTTCTCTTTTCCTTCCGCAAGAGGAATGCCAAAAAAATGGTCCAACACAATTATTGCTTTATTTTCAGGAGAATTTTGTGGTACGAAAAATTCCCTTGCATGAGTTATCCTGCAGGCTGGAATTGGAAATCGCCAATAACTGAAGAGTATTCCTACATAGGCTTCATGCTTTCGGTTCAACTTGGAATCTTAAGGCACTCATCAACGCTCCTATCGACAGCTCGACAGCGCAAATTCATTCAAAATCGCTCCAGGCTTCAATCTTCTCTTCCCGCGCCAGCTCACACACTGACGTTGACAACCAAAATTGATTTGCTAGCATTTTGATAGTCGGTTAGAATCGTTGGACACGCCGACCGCGGTCGGTGGAGAATACATGAGTTCTCACCGGCCAGGGCTCAAAACTTCTTCTCTCTTTAGGCTCTTACCCAGGGCAGGCTTTCTTTTATACCGCCAACTGATTTTCGAAAAGTTCTTCAATAGATTCTCTAGATTCTCTTCCCCTGTAGCGAATCGGCGCCTCATTACTGAGGACGGTAGAGCTTCACACGCGGCATCGAGAATGGAAACGCGACTACGATCTTTAGGTGGTTCGGCGATCACTGAATAGGGGGACGGCCCATGCCACCTAGAGTCAACTCGGATCAGAATCGAATCATGGAAATCTCGGGCACGCAATTGACCACCACGAAAGTGGCGGGGGTCGCGCGGGAGAAGCTCCGCGTGCGATTAAGCCAGGAACGTGACGTAAGAGAAAAAATTCTCGCTTCGCGACAGCTCCTGGAAGAAAAACTCCGGCGCGGAGAGATCATCTACGGCGTGAACACGGGTCTTGGAGGCAATGTCCGCTTTATACTGCCTGCCAAAGACCTCACAGCACATCAGGAAAATATCTTTCATTTTCTGATCTGCGGCACCGGAAATCCCTTACCTGAGGATGCCGTTAGGGCAGCTATTCTTCTCAGGGCAAATGCCCTGGCCAAAGGTTACTCCGCAGTCCGGATGGTTGTCATTGAACGGCTTATCGATCTCTTAAATCACGACATCACGCCTATCGTCCCCTCTTATGGGTCGGTGGGGGCGAGCGGAGATCTCATCCCCTCAGCCTACATCGGACGCGTTCTGTTGGGTCACGGAGAGGTCGTCTTCAAGGGCCGGACGATGACGGCTAAGACCGCGTTAGAACGGGCCCGCTTACAATCGCTTTCGCTTGAACCGAAAGAGGGGCTGGCCTTGATCAACGGCACCACGGTCATGACGGGAATCGGGGCTCTGCAGCTCCATGACGGGGTCTATCTCTGTCAGCTTGTCTTAGCCGCTTGCGCGCTTGCGTTGGAAGCGCTTAAGAGCATGGACGACCCATTTCGGGAGTCCGTCCAAACTGTTAAAAATCACCCCGGACAAATTGAGGCCGCCGCCTTCTGTCGAAACCTCATTGAGGGAAGTCGCTACGTCCGCAATTTGGATGAGATCCGCGGGAGCATCGCCGAGAGCTATCAGCCGACGAAGCAAACGATCAGCCACGCCGATGAGAGCATTCAAACCCCTTATTCGCTACGCTGTATCCCACAGGGAATCGGTCCGATCCTCGAGGCCGTGAGAGGTTATCAGGTCGTCATCGAAAGAGAAATCAATTCTGCCAACGACAACCCCCTTGTGGATCCCATTGAGGGCCGCATCTATCATACGGGGAACTTCTATGGCGGCCATGTGGCTCGTGCCCTCGACGGCTGGAAGATTGACTTGGCGACACTGGGGAACTGGCTGCACGCGCTTATGGCAATGGTCGTCGACGAGAGGTTCAACAATGGGCTCCCTGCTAATCTAGCTCCCAAACCGGGCCTCTTTTCGGGTTTTAAAGGAATGCAGCTCTGTCTGACGAGTCTGGTCTGTGCCCTGCGCCACTTATCAAATCCAAGCCTGGTCCACTCTCTACCCACAGAGCAATACAACCAAGACATGGTGAGTCTGGGAATGCATTCGGCCTTGACGGCCATGCAGATGACCACTATTCTTCGCGACGCAGTGGCGATTGCCCTGATCGCGCTCTGTCAAGCCGTAGACTTGCGTGACGGAGGCGGAAAGCTCGGAAAAGGAAGCCGTGCGGTTCATGAGGCAATCAGACGCGAGGTGGCTTTTCTAGAGGATGACCGCCCTTTGGATGGCGACATCAAGCAGATTACGCAACTGATACAAAACAGGATGATTCCCGTTCCTGAACTGTCGAACTGTATATGAACATCTTTGATTCTCTGGAGCGGAGCCGGACCGACTTCCCCGACAAAGAGGCCGTCATCTTCGACGGCACCCGTATCACATACAACCAACTGCACGAGCGAGTTTGTCGCTTAAGTTCGGCTTTGCAGGCGAGCTATGACATCAAGCAAGGAGATCGAGTTGGTCTCTTTCTTCCGAATAGACCGGAGTTCATCGCTTCCTATTATGCTGTGGTCCGTCTCGGAGCGGTCGCCGTTTCCTTGAACGTAATGTTCAAGCGCGACGAATTGAAATTCATTCTCAATGATTCGGAAGCCAGGCTCCTGATCACCACACCGCAACTTCTGGAACAAGTGCCGGGCGCAACCGAAGTTCCCTCTCTGGAAGCTATTCTTTGCGCCGGCAAAGCGGACCGCGCCGGGGTGGTTGAGTTGGACCGTTTAATAGCGTCGGTTTCACACGCTGTTCCAAAGGCAAGCTTGGAAAAAGACGCGGGTGTGGCGATCCTGTACACGTCCGGTACGACAGGGAACCCCAAGGGAGTCCTCCTCTCTTATGGCAACCTGATATCAAACGTCTGCGCCACGCAACACCATACGAAGATGGCTTGTGCCGACAGACTCATTTGTTATCTCCCGCTCTTTCACTGCTTCGGGCAAAACTTCATCATGAACGCCTCAGTCAACGCCGGAGCGACGCTCGTTCTTCACGAGCGCTTTCAGCCCGATGAGATCCTGCATTCGATAAAGTCCAATGCCGTGACGATGTTCTTCGGTGTTCCGACCGTCTATTCGCGTCTCTTGACGCTGCCCAATATAGAAGAAGAGCTTGGTACGGTGCGGTATTATTTTACGGCTGCGGCGCCGATGCCCGTCGGAGTCGTCCGCCAATGGCGCGAGAGGTTCGGCGCTATCATTTATGAAGGCTATGGGCTAACCGAGACCTCCCCGTTCGCCTCTTACAATCACGACTATGTCTATCGTGAGGGAAGCATCGGCAGTCCGATTGAAAACGTTGAGATGAAAATCCTGGATGTTCAAGGGCGTAACCTCGCACCAGGAGAAGTCGGAGAGATCGCCATTAAAGGACCGAACGTCATGCAAGGCTACTTCCGCCGCCCGGAAGAGACGGCTCAGGTCCTACGCGATGGTTGGTTTCTCACAGGCGACATCGGCCAAATGGATGTTGACGGCTACTTTTATTTGGTGGACCGGGCCAAGGATATGATCAATGTCTCGGGCTTCAAGGTGTGGCCCCGGGAGGTGGAGGAAATCATCATGAAACATCCGGGCGTCGGTGAAGTGGCGGTGATCGGCATTCCTGATACCAACTCAGGCGAAGCGGTCAAGGCCTTTGCCGTCTCGAAAGAAGGTTGGCGCGTGACGGAGCAGGAACTCATAGAGTTTTGCCGCAGCCGTATCGCAGTCTATAAGGCGCCCCGTTTTTTCGAGTTCGTCGATTCTTTGCCGAGAAATCCCGCGGGAAAAATTCTCAAACGAGAGCTTAGAGTAAGAGAGGCGGCCCTCACCCCTCCCTCTCCCCGCGGGAGAGGGTGAAAAAAGATGGCTGCGAGAAACAAACCTCGAAACACGGAACACAGCCTAATCCTCTGCCTGGGCGCTCACCTATCAGAACTAGTCCCCTCGCCCGCTTGCGGGAGAGGGCGAGGGTGAGGGTGAATCTATGTCGGATCGTGTCGCGATCATCGGTATCGGCTTCACCTCGCTCCAGCCGTCAACGCCCCATGCGTCCTTCAAGGAATTGATGTTCGAGGCAGCGCAAAAGGCCTATCACGACGCCGGGGTCGAACCGAGTGAGATCGATTCATTTGTCACCTGCGCCGAAGATCTTAATGAAGGACTATCGATCTTTGACGAGTACACGCCCGATCAGCTTGGAGCCGTGCAAAAGCCGATGCACACGCTTACCCAGGATGGCCTGCACGGCATCGCCGACGCGCTCATGCAGATCCGCTCGGGAATCGCGGAGCTTGTCGTTGTCGAAGCCCATAGCAAGGCTTCGAACATCAAAACCCCGGAGTGGCTCCTCGACTATGCGCTGGACCCGCTTTACAACCGGCCGCTCGGTTTCAACCCGCACGCACTCGCGGGCCTCGAGATGAACGTCTTCTTGCACGAAACTGGAATCAGCGCCGAGCAGTGTGCGCAAGTCGCAGTGAAGAACCGCACGAACGCCCTGCGCAACCCGATCGCGGCCTACCCGCTGGCGCTGACGCCGATGTACGTGGAATCATCTCCCTACGTTTCCTATCCCCTGCGCGAGGCAGAGATCGCTGAGAGGGCGGACGGCTGCGCGGTTGTTGTTTTGGCCAATGAAAAAAGAGCCCACAGAGCTCAGTCAAAGCCTGCGTGGGTCCACGGCGTCGGCTTTGCCAATGACAGTGCGACATTGGAATCGCGCGACTGGGTGCGGGCAGAATACGTTCGCATCGCAGCGGAAAGAGCCTATCGCCAGGCGGCAATTCAAAATCCGCGTGCGATCCATCTCTTCGAGGTCGACGATACCTACGCCTACAAGGAACTGCAGCATCTCATCGCCTTGGGCCTTTACTCGGAACCGGCTGAGGCCGGGCGATCCGTAGAGGCAGGCGAGACAAAGCCCGACGGCAAAATGCCGGTCAACGTTTCCGGAGGAGTTTTAGGCATGGGCCTTAACGACGGCGATGCGCAAGGTTGCAGTAATCGGCGCGGGAATGACCAAATTCATGCACCGCGCTCTCGAGACCCCGAAGGAACTGGCGTGGCTCGCAGCAAAGCCGGCTCTCGACTCCGCAGAGATGAAATTAAACCAGATCGACTGCGTTGTCGTCGGGAGCGCGCCGGACGCTTTCGATGGACTGCACATGAAAGGAGAGTATCTCTCGGACGGCTGCGGCGCTTGGAAGAAACCTTACCTGCGCTGCTATGTCGGCGGCGGCACCGGCGTCTATGCCGTGGCGCAAGCCTGGTTTCACGTGGCCTCGGGGCTGTTCGATACGGCGCTCGTGATATGCGAGGAGAAAATGTCAAGCTGCCTACCCCATCCCCAAGCCGCTTTTCTTACGATCTTTGACCATATCACCGAGCAGCCCTTGAAACCGAATTTGCTTTGGATCTTTGCCCTTGAGCAAAACCGTTACATGCAAACCTACGGCATTGCGCTCAAGGATATCGCAGCCGTATCGGTCAAGAATAAACGCAATGCCTTGGACCACCCGGCCGCACAGCTCGGAGCGAAACTCACGGTCGAAGACGTACTGGCGTCGGAAATTATGGCGTGGCCGGTTCACCGGCTGATGGTTAGTCCCACTAGCGACGGCGCAGCGGCGGTGGTTCTGGCTGAAGAAGAAACGGCTCGGCGCATCAGTGACACGCCCGTCTGGATTCAAGGCGTGGGATGGTGCTTGGATACCACCTACTGGACCAACCGTGATCTCGCCTATCCCGAATATGTGGAGAAGGCCGCGTGGATGGCTTACCGCATGGCCGGAATTCGCGAACCACGGAAAGAGATCAACATCGCCGAGCCCTATGACCCCTTCGCTTACAAAGAGCTTCATCATCTGGAAGGGCTGCAATTGGCGCCGAAAGGACAGGCACCAAAGCTCCTGGCCGACGGCGTGTTTGATCGCGATGGCGACTTGCCAGTTACACCCTCCGGCGGTCTGCTCGGAGTGGGAAATCCCATCGCTGCTGCCGGGTTAATGAAGATCTGCGAGCTATTTTGGCAGTTGCGCGGCGAAGCCGGAAAACGGCAGGTTCCCGGCAAAGCTGAGCGCGGTGTGGCGCAGGCCTGGGGCGATTTGATGCAGGTAGGAACGGTAGTCGTGATGGGGACAAGGGAGCCGGTTTAAACTGGTTGAACCGTTCAATGCGTTCAAACTGTTCAAGCCGTTCCGTCGTTGAAATGTTGAAGGGGTTAATCTCATGAAGTCGCAGCCCGAAGCTAAGTTTGTGCGAGGAACACCCTTGGATGAGAAAGCGCTGAAGCACGGAAAGACATTCAGCGTCACTTACGTACCGAAGCTTCACTATGCGTGGGACACGGGTGAAGCCATCGGTCGTTATCTAGCAGAGCTCAAAGAAGGACGACTGATTGCGCGTGCATGTCGCAAATGCGAACGCGTGATGATCCCACCGCGCATGTTCTGCGAGCGCTGTTTTCGCCCTACCGATGAATGGGTTTACGTGAAAGATACCGGTAAGATTTTCACTTTCTCGCTTTGCTATGTGAGTTGGGATGTGCGGCGACTAAAACAGCCGGAGATCCCTGCCGTGATTGAAATCGACGGAGCGTCTCCCGGCATGGGAATTTTGCACGTCGTCAAAAAGATCAGACCGGGAAAAGTCCGCATCGGGATGGCCGTCCGGGCGGTTTGGAAGCCCAAGTCTCAGCGGATCGGTAGCGTGACGGACGTCGCCTATTGGGAGCCGATTAAGAAGTGAAAGGAGGGATATGATGCGGTCGCTGAAGAACGTGGAGCGGCGCGCCTGGCCAGGAGAAATTCCGCTCACCTCCCTCTACACGGCGGGAACGGGTGGGCAGATCTTTTTTCGCGCGCTGAAAACGCAAGGCAAGCTGATCGCCACACGCTGCGTTCCTTGCGAGCAGATTTATCTACCCGCCCGATCGTTCTGCGAGCGCTGTTTTGCCGAGCTTAAGGAACATGTGGAAGTCAAACGGACGGGGAGACTGGTTAGTTACACCGTCTGTTACGTTGATCATGACGGCGCACGGCTGCGGGGACCCGTAGCGTTGGGGCTTGTTCAATTGGACGGCGCCACCACATTTTTCCTTCACTACCTTCTGGGTATAAATGATCCGAGGGAGGTGAAAATCGGCTGCAGAGTGGAGACTATTATCAAAGCGAAAGCAAAGCGCGTCGGCTCCATTCTCGACATCGAGAGCTTTCGTGTGCTTTCTTGACTTGCGCTGCCCTCAGCGGGGTACGCCGCAACCAAGGAAAAAACCTTCAACACGAAGGTCACGAAGAGCACGAAGTTCAAAGTATAAATATCCGAATCCTTCGTGGCCTTCATGTTCTCCTTCGTGGTGAGATCGTACTTTCTTGTCGATTGGGCAACTAATACACGGTTGCGAAGAGAATTCAGATTCTTTCTAAAAGCAGAGCGATTCCTTGCCCCCCGCCGATGCAGGCGCTGCCCA
>WNGH01002041.1_pt1 | contig 21588 bp, 18 predicted proteins | sample 5400631 | NCBI WGS metagenome assembly WNGH01 (sample SAMN13153373, study PRJNA577476) | soil metagenome | isolation source: 115 cm soil or saprolite under Garry oak tree replicate 1 | place: USA:California | collected 2016-06-15
AGAACAAACCGGTGCTGGATCGAATGAGGTTTTGGTTTCACTGGCTGTGAATCAACCTAAGACACCTGAGCCCGCGCCAGGGTCAAACATCAATCCCGCATGCGCGTTTCCAAACTGGATGGGAAAGACCACTGGAAATAAACAAGTTGCGCTGCTCTGAAGACGCCTTTCACAAGAAGTCATTCCAAAACGGAACATGTGTGCCGCCCCGGCTCATTTCCCCAAGAAAGACTCCATCTTGCGTAACGCAAGAATAGGCGCCTCCAGCAAACTAATTGCGCGTTGCCAGGCACCGCTAGGGCAACAAGCCTTTAGTCTTGGCTTGACGCCCTCGCCCCGCGGGCCTATAGTCAAAGATGTCTTTCCTGGCGCCGCAGCGGGCTGCCCTACCTCAACGCTTGCGGAGACCGCAGTCGGCATTCCGGGTGCACATTCGAAGGAGACTTCCGTATGGCAACCGCAGCGATTACCCTCCGCAATGGCGCACGGATCTCCCTGGTCCGCACGTTTCCTTTCTTTGCCGTTCACCTGGCATGTATGACGGTGTTTTTTTTGGGTTTTCGCTGGTCGTACCTGATTGTCTGCCTGGCGCTGTTTTACGTGCGGATGTTCTTTGTCACCGCCGGGTACCATCGCTACTTTTCCCATCGCGCCTTTAAGACCAGCCGCGCGTTTCAGTTCATCATCGCCGTCATGGCCACCACCTCCACGCAGAAGGGCGTGCTGTGGTGGGCCGCGAACCACCGCCACCATCACCGCTACTCCGACACGGAAGCGGACTTGCACTCGCCCACGCTCTTCGGCTTCTGGTGGTCGCATGTGGGATGGATTTTGTCGGACCGCTACAACCAGACGAAGTCGGACCTCATCCAGGATTTCTACAAGTATCCGGAACTGCGCTGGCTGAACAAATACCACCTGGTCCCGCCCATCGCCCTCGCTGTGATTCTGTTTTTGGCGGGTGGCTGGGGCATGCTGGTTTGGGGATTCTTTGTGAGCACCGTGATGCTCTGGCACGCCTCGTTCACCATCAATTCACTTTCTCATCTGTTCGGCTCGCGGCGGTACGAAACCACGGACACCAGCAAAAATAATCCGCTTCTTGCGCTGCTGACCATGGGAGAAGGATGGCACAACAACCATCACCACTACATGGCTTCTGTGCGCCAGGGTTTTTTCTGGTGGGAGGTGGATGTCACCTATTACGCGCTGAAGGTGCTTTCCTGGTTCCACATTGTGTGGGACCTGCGCTTGCCGCCCGCGCGCATCCTTGCGGGCACCGAAGCCGGCGCCTGAGCCTCCGGAAGCGAATCGCATCGAAAAACCTGGAATGGAAAGAAAGCCCGGACGGTGTCCGCCGGGCTTTTTTATTTGAGCCCTTCGGCGGCGGCGGCGATGTGCCGCGCCGAAATTCCAAACGCCTCTACGAGTTCGTCGGGCTTACCGGAATGGGGCACGCGCGTGACCGCCAAATTCCTGACCGCCGCGAGCGGCACGCCGGCGGCAACCACCGCGGCGACCACTGCTTCACCGAGGCCGCCTTCCGCGTAATGATCCTCCACGGTGATCAGGCGTCCCGCCGTGGCGCGCACCTGCCGGCCAAGCGCCGCGCCGTCAATGGGCTTCACGCAGTAGAGATCAATCACACGGATGGCGATGCCCTTGGCCTTAAGCTGCTCGTACGCCTTCAAGGCTTCGTGCAGGGTGATGCCGGCTGCAATCACCGTAGCGCGATCCGCGGCGCTCTCCCGCAACACCTTGAATCCCGGGACCGGAAACGTCTCATCTTTTCCATAGAGCACAGGCGATTTCGGCCGCGACGTCCGCAGATAACAGATGGCGTTGATTCGCGCCGCGGCCTCCACCAGCCGCTCGGTGGAAACGGCGTCGCTTGGATAAAATACGTGCGCGCTCGGAATCGCCCGAAACATGGCCAGGTCTTCGAGCGCCATTTGCGACGGGCCGTCCTCTCCAATCGAAACTCCGCAATGCGACCCGCACAGGTTTATATTGCTGCGGCTGATGCCGGCCATGCGCACCTGGTCGTAGGCGCGCGAGAGAAAGCAGGCGAACGTCGCCACAAACGGCACCAGACCCTGCGCCGCCAGGCCCACGCCGGCGCTTACCATGTTCTGCTCCGCGATGTACCCTTGGAACAGTCGGCCGGGATACGCCTTCTGCATCACTTCCGAAAAGGTTGAGTTCTTGACGTCGCCATCCACCGCAAATATTTTCGGATTCACGGCCGCAAGCTTTTTCAAGGCGGTTCCGAAAGCCTCGCGCGTGGCCGCCATCTGCCCCGCCGTGTACTCGGGCGCGGCCGGGGCAGGGAAGTCCGGCGGCGCCGGGAGCGTCTTGCGCGCATAGGACTTGCCGTCATCCGGAGGAACCGCGGGTATCGTGCCAAGCTCCGCGAGGGCCTTCGCCAATTCGTCTTTCGAGAGGGCCTTGCCGTGCCAGTGTTCTTTGTCAGCCAGGAAACTGATCCCCGCGCCCTTCAGAGTGCGCGCGATGATGGCCTGCGGCCGGCCTTGCGTCGCCCTGGCGCGGTCCAGCGCCGCAACCACTGCGGCGATGTCCTGCCCGTCAATCACTTCGGCCTGCCAGCCCTGCGCTTCAAACTTGGCGCGATAGACTTCCGTGTGGTGCTCGTACATGGTGCGTTCGCTTTGCCCCAGCGCGTTGATGTCCGCAAGCGCCGTGAGGTTTTCGATGTTGTGGTGCGCGGCAAACGCCGCCGCCTCCCACACCTGTCCTTCGGCCAATTCGCCGTCGCCCAGCAGGACGTAAACGCGCGCCGCAGAGTTCTGCACGCGCGCTCCCAGCGCCAATCCCGCGCCCACCGAGAGCCCCTGTCCCAGCGAGCCGGTGGCCGCATCCACGCCGGGAATCAACGGCGTCGGATGCCCTTCGAGTTCGCTGGAAAACTGCCGCAGCGTCGCCAGGCGCGAGACCGGGAACACGCCCGCCTCGGCCAGCGCTGCGTACAGCACTGGCGCGGCGTGTCCTTTCGAGAGAACGAAGCGGTCGCCTTCGAGCGCGTTTGGACTTGCCGGGTCAAACTTCATGGCGTGAAAAAATATCCCGGCCATCAGCTCCGCGGCCGAAAGACACGAGGTCGGGTGACCCGACCCCGCCGCCGTGGTCATCTGCAAGGAATGGATGCGAAGCAGCCGGGCTTTTTCTCGAAGCTGCTCGATGGACACTGGCGCTGTACCTTGTGTCGCGGCGCTCATCGCTGGTCCTTTCCTAACGGTCGTCGCCTGGGTCGTGCCTGGAGGTCTTTGATTGTACTCAACCGCGCATGCCGTTGTCATGCTGACCGCGCCCGCAGGTCGGATGCGCGAAACTCCTGCTTTGGCGCACCGGCCTCAGATGATTGCGTGCAGTCGCCTTGGACAATTCCAGGCTTATACTCTCTGTTATGTGCCAGACAGCCGGACAGTTTGTCCTGCAGGTCGTGATCTTCATGTTGTTTTGTCCCGCGCCCGCGGGTGCTCAGTTACCCAAGCGACTCAAGCGTTGCCTGCCATATCCCACTCTCGCTGATGAAATCGACGAAATGAGGGAAGGCGCGCACCATCCGAAAGTCATCATTGACGATTTGAAATTTGATGGCGCGATTCATCTGCCGGAAGAAGTCCTTGCGCAGCTCGTCGCCGAGATCAAACGCCACGAGTTTCAAGCAGATTCTGACTGGCTCGGCGAATTGGCGGAAGTGCCGGTCAGGAATGCTTGGCAAGAACAGGGTTATTTCAGGGTCCTGCCAACCGCGGAATCGCAGGTTCTAAGCGCCGATTCCGCCACTCGGCATGTTTCGGTAATCGTTCACGTCAACGAAGGCCCTCAGTACCGGCTCTCAGAAGTTCGATTTCAATCTGCCCAGGACCCGCGCCCCGGCTCTGACCTGTTCCCGCTTGGCGAATTGCGGCAGCAGATCCCCTTGCGGGATGGAGACCTTTTCAATGTCGAAAAAATCCGCGAAGGGCTCGACGCGCTGAGTCGGCTCTATGGCTCCAAAGGGTACGTTGATTTCACGGCTGAGCCCAGAACCGATGTGGATAATGAGCGACAGACCGTCGCGCTCACGATTGTGCTATCCAAAGAGCAGCAATACCGCGTCGCGAGCATGGAGATACTCGGCCTCGACCCGGGCCTGGAGAGCCTCTTGAGGTCGCTGATCCGCCCGGGTGAAATCTTCAATCCCCCAATCCTAAATAACTTCTACAAAGAACATAAGTCCGTTTTGCCCCCCGGCGCTGCGCCTGAGGATGACGAGATCCTTCGCGACATAAGGAACGCAACCCTCGCTCTCCGTCTCGATTTTCGCCCCTGCCCAGCCCCGTAGCATAGGCTTTAGCCTGTGTGCCGCGGGGCGCGCAGCCAGTTCCATCAGTCGCCCCACTTTGACCTTCCAAACATCCATTCCAACAATCGATTGGTTATGTCACCGATTCTTTGCCCGCCAAAGACTAGTCGCAGAAGTACGTAGCTGACTGCCGCAAAAACCAAAGCGGCCCAGAAGGCGAACCTAAGAAAGTCACGCGAGGGAAGGTACTTCCCTAAATCAATGTTGTAAGCAACCGAAATGACGACCACTCCAAAAAAGGCCACTGCGATGGCAAATCCAATCCCATACGCCTTCCAAGGATCCATCGGCGGACGCCCCCCTGCTTGCCCAACCATCACCAGCAGGTAATGATCGCCCCTGCTGAGGCGCCGCACAGCCTCCTTCCAGGCTTCGTATTCTTCCGGTTGCTCTTTGCGAATCCGTTTCACAATCTCGTTGCTCAGCTTGTTGATTTTGCTTTCATAGGCGTTCTGATCGTATTCGCGGTCGAACTCATCGTTGACCTCCATGATGTCCGGAAGCGTCCATCCGGTTTCGGAAAAGTAAAGCATTTTGCGTTCGACTTCAGACAGCGCAACGCCTTCGCGCTGCGCCTCTTCCACAATCTTCGAAACCAGACACTCCTTGGCGTCGCGCTCAGTGGAAAATCGGTTCATGACAATATGCGGATTTTACCCCACAAAGTCTTTTACGACGCACGTCACGCCGCACTTAGTCCCGGCCGGAAACGAATGATTTTGACCCTGCCTTCGGCTAATATCAATTTCAGATTCATTGCGGGGGGTAATCGCATGGAGATTCCTAGGAAGAAAATCATATTCGTTCTTTCTATCTCGCTGACTGCAATCGCGCCTGTGCCGACAACTGGATGTAGTTCAATCCTTCAAACCTTGCATCCATTTACGTCGACCTGCGGCATGGACAATACAATCTCCCCGAAGGAGCGTGAAGCTATCGATCAAGCTGCACTGGAATTTGTCCAGAATGCTCTGGGTCCCAATCCAATGGTCGCTTACGCGGCGTACACTGCTCAGGTGAAGGCTAGTATTAGCTCTGAAAAGTTTGTGGCCATGTTTCAGCAAGGCGTTCAACAGATGGGGCCTTTCAAGGATTTGCACGTCACCCACACTTATCTTGCGGAGGTGACGGGAGGCAGTCAGGCAGAGAGTGTTGTATGTGGAAACTTGTCTAGCCCAGAGGGTTGGGTAGCCATCATTGTCAATCCTGGTCCCGCGCAAGCCTACGTTATTGTGGAAGGCCAAACGGTTAACAATACATGGGTGTTTGTGACCTGGCTCGCTCAGGAGCAAGGAAAATGGCGCATACAGCATATTCAGGTTGCGACGGCCACTATGGTAGGCAAATCCGCTCAGGATTTACAAAAGATTGCTGACGCCGAGAAACAGAAGCATCACAACTGGAACGCATACATTCTGTACACCGCGGCCTTGCAGTTGGCTGCGCGAGGTCCCAATTTTCAGCTTGGAATCCAGCCGGAGATTCAGAAGGGCATGGGGGATTTGCAAGTTCCTCATCACCTTCAAGGGCAGCCCCCGTTTACTTGGGAATTTGGACGATCTTCTTTCAAGGTTCTAAACGTAGGCCCGATTGGAGTCGGGGGAAAAATCTATTTGCAGATCGACCATGAAATCGATCCATGGGCGAAGAACACAGATGCCGATAACAAGAATCACGAACTGATTTCAGTCTTCGCTAAAACGTACCCGGAATACAAAGATGCTTTTGCAGGATTAGTTGTTCGAGCCCACGAACGAGGAGGTAGCCGGGGCTTTGGAACAGTCGAGGAGAATGAAGTGCCATCAAAATAGGTCGCTTTTTGCGGAAGACCAGCGGCAGGGGTCCGCCATGCTCAGTTTCACTCTGACACCTTCGCTGCCCGCGTGTTCCCAACCTCCTCATTCCTGAAGGTTTACAGAAATTCCTTGACTTTTAAGTACTAGTATGGTAAAATCCGCGCTGTAGAATGACGATGACCGCTCCGTCGAACACGCTTCCTCCACTTGGCACGAGCCCGGCCCCTGCCACATTCTGCCTGTCACGAGTCGCTAATCACCAGTCACGAGCCACTTCTTCCGCTAACTCCTTTAGGCTCACATATATCCGCAAAAACGCGTCTGTAAACCCTTATGGCTCACATATTTCCAAAACAAAGGACTTAAAACCCTTTAGAATCACATACTTCTAAAAAACGGTACCAGGGGGAGGGGGTAGCAAGTCCACAGTGCCTCAGTCTAACCTCCAACGTCTGCCCTCCAACCTCAAGAGCGCCCGCCATGACCCGCCGACACATCGCCGATAATAGAGACTCCAGTTCTGAACGCCTTACACTTTTGCGCTGCCGAATGGTTAACGTTACGTTTGTCTTTGGAGTTTCTTATAATGCTTGAGAAACCTTTTAATCTTTTGCAGGACGCCCAGGAACATCGCTTCGGTGAGCCGTCCCGTCTGCGTGTTCTGCTGGCTGGGATGGTAGGACGCGAAGAGGTGCGGAAGGCCCGCGGGGAGTTTGGCAATAGCGCCGTGAGAGAAAGGGTATGCCGACCGGAATGTAATCCTGCCGCGAGCCTTCAAAATGTCGAGATAACCGTCCCAGGCAATCTTTCCAAGAGCCAGTATCGCGCGTGGTTGGAGCAGCTCGAGCTCGCGCTCAAGGTACGGACGGCAACGCACCATCTCTTCAGGCAGGGGCTTATTGTCCGGCGGGGCGCAGCGGCAGGTAGCGCCAAGGTAGGCGTTGTGAAGCGTCAAGCCGTCATCGCGGCTGACGGAAGTCGGCTGGCTGGCAAATCCGGCGCGGTGCAGCAGGCGGTAGAGAAAATCTCCGGAACGGTCGCCGGTAAACATGCGCCCGGTGCGGTTGGCTCCGTGAGCTGCGGGCGCCAGGCCAATGATGAAGAGCTGCGCGCGCGAATCGCCAAATCCCGGGACGGCGCGTCCCCAGTACGTCCACTCGCGGAAGGCCCGGCGCTTTTCGCGCGCTGTGCGTTCGCGATATTCCACCAACCGTGGGCACTTGCGGCAGGAAACAATTTCATCGTGCAGTACGCGGAGGGCCGCAGAGGGCTTCACGGGCGCGCCGCGCCCTTCAGGAATTGTGCGAGCGCCACGGCCTGGTTGCCGCGCGCCATTTTACAGCGGCAGACGAAGGCGCGCCTGGCATCCTCGGGTGTCCTTGCGGTTTTCCAGGGTCAGGCTGCCGCCGTGAGCCTCGGCGATCTGGCGGCTCAGCACAAGGCCGATGCCGGAGCCGCCGGACTTGGTGGTGAAGAAGGGCACAAAAAGGTTGGCAGTGTTCGGCAGTCCGGGGCCTTCGTCATTCACCCAGACTTCCAGGTAGCGGGAGTTCTTCTTCCAGCCGAGCTGCACGGCTCCGCCGGTTTCCAGCGAAGCATCGGCGGCATTGCGGACCAGATTGATGAGCAGCTGTTCGATTTGGTCGCTGTCGGCAGGAATCGTGAGCAGCGGGCCGTCCGCCACGGCAATCTTCAGCCGCGTTTCGAGGCTGGCGACGCGGTGAATAATGGGGGCCAGGTCGAGCGGCGCGAGAGTCGGCTTCGGCAGACGAGCCAACTGCGCATACGCGGCCATAAAGCGGCTCAGCGCTTCGGTCCGGGAGCGGATGATGCTCAGTCCGTGGCGGATGTCGCCGATCAAATCCGGAGAGGCTTCCGGCTGTTCTCCGCCGTTCGAAACTGCCGCCCGGAGCTGGCTTTCCAGGCTTTCGGCCACCGACTGGATCGGCGCCAGAGAATTATTCAACTCATGACCCATGACGCGGATCAGGCGCTGCCACGCCAGCCGCTCTTCTTCGCGGAGCGCGCGGCTCAGATCGGTGAGAACGATGAACTGGTGCGGGCGGCCACCCTGCCGAAACGTACCTCGCCGCATGGCCCACCGTCCGGAACCGCCGGGGAAACCAACCTCCATGGTCCGCGCCGGCGCGCCTTCGAGGCAGCGCGCCAGGGCAAGTTCTTCCGCGGTCAAGTCGAGCAAACGCTCCGCGGGGCGTCCCAGAAGGCGTTCGCCGGCGCGGTTGACCAGCTTCAGTTTCTGCGCGTCGTCAAACGTGAACACGGCCACGTCGATCTCTTCCATGACGGCGCGCAGCAGCGCCGTCGCTTCGAGCGCTCCCAGCCGCTGCGCGCGGAGGGTCTCGCTCAGGGCGTTGACCTCGCGCATCACCTCGCCGAGCGCGTCGTTGAAGCGCGCCCCGCGGGCACGCATCGAAAAATCCTCCTCGCGCATGGCGGCGAGCAAATTGGAAAGAGTATGCAGCGAAAAGACCACACGGCTTCGCAGAGACGCCGCAAAGCCGATCCAGAAGCACACGATGAGAACCGTAAGAGTCCACGCCGTGCGAGAGGAGTAAGGGCCGGTCCACAGCAAAATCAGGGCGACCAGCGACCCCGGAAGTCCCGCAGCCACCGACAGAAGCTGGATGCGGCGCTCGTGCGTGAGGTCCTTCATCCTCATTGGCGTTCGTGTTTTTGCAGCCGGCGATACAGGCCGCTGCGGCTGAGTCCCAGCGCCTTAGCGGCTAGGCTCACATTGCCATCGTACCGGGAGAGCGTTCGCTGCACCAGATAGCGCTCCACTTCTTCCAGGCTCATTTCTTCGAGCCGCGGCGAACTGCCGGATGCCGCCGCGCGAAGTCCCAGGTCAGAGGCGCGAACCTGCGGACCTTGCGCGAGCAAAACGCCGCGCTCCACGGCGTGGTCCAGTTCGCGCACGTTGCCGGGCCACGGATGTTCTTGCAGCGCCTGCGCGGCGGTGGGATCGAAGCCGGTCACGCTCTTTCGGTAGCGCTGGGAATAATTCCGCAGGAAATGGTTCGCCAGCAGGGGGATATCTTCACGACGGTCGTGCAACGGTGGCAGATGGATCTCTATCGTATTCAAACGGAACAGCAGATCCTGGCGGAAGCGTCCCGCCGCAATTTCGGTGTTGACGTCGGCGTTGGTCGCCGCGAGCACGCGAACATCCACGCGCCGCGTCTTCGACGACCCGACGCGCTCCATCTCTCCCGTTTCCAGAACGCGCAAAAGTTTTGCCTGCAGATTGAGCGGCACATTGGCGATTTCATCCAGGAAGAGCGTGCTGGTGTCCGCCAGTTCGAAGCGGCCGACGCGGTCGGCGCGCGCATCGGTGAACGCGCCCTTCACGTGGCCGAACAACTCGCTTTCAAACACGCCTTCGGACAAGCCGCCCGCGTTGACCGTAACCATGGGCTTTCCGCCCCGCAGGGAAAGCGCGTGCAGCGTCTGAGCCACCACCTCTTTGCCGGTGCCGTGCTCCCCGGTAATCAGCACGTTGGCGTCGGACGGCCCAATCTGCGCGATGAGTTCGAGGACCGGTTGCATGGCCGCAGATTCGGCGATGAGCGTGGGCCGGGATTCGGCGCGGAGCAAGCGATTCTCGGCTTCGAGCCGCGAGGCGTGGCGCAGGGCGTTGCGCAACTCGATCTGCGTGCGAAGGATGGAAAGCAGGCGCGCATTTTCCCAGGGCTTCTGGATGAAATCCTTTGCGCCGCGCCGCATGGCCTCGACCGCCAGTTCCACGCTGCCCCAGGCGGTCATCACTACAACCGGCAGAGTGGCATCCATCAGCTGAATCCGCCCGAGCAGATCAAGGCCCTCCTGCCCGGAAGTGGTGTCGCGCGTGTAGTTCAGGTCTATCAGCACCGCGTCAAACTCGCGCGTTTCCAGCGCGGCGAGGATTTCTACAGGCGAACCGACTGCCTGTGTTTCGTAGCCTTCCCGCTTCAGCAGCAGACGCAGCGCTTCGCGGATGTCCGGCTGATCATCCGCCAGGAGCACCCGGAAATGATTCGAGTTCTGATTTTTCATGGGAACCGTTCTTTATCCTATCCGCGAATGCTTTGGATTATCGTGCTGCTGCGGCGCTCGAATCTCCGCTCACGATCCAGCCGTCCTTCAACTGAATAATGCGGTGGCCAAACGCGGCGTTTCGCTCCGAATGGGTCACTTGAATAATCGTTGTTCCCGCTTCGTTGAGCCGCTTGAACAACTGCATGATTTCTTCTCCTTGCGCCGAATGGAGGTTGCCGGTCGGCTCGTCAGCAAGAATGAGCTTCGGGTTCAGGATCACGGCACGCGCCACGGCGACAAGCTGCTGCTGTCCGCCGGAAAGCTGGCTCGGGAAAAGGTCTTTCTTGCCGACGATCTGGAAGCGGTCGAGCGAATCGCACACCAGGCTGGTACGCTCTTTGTGCGGCACGTTCTTATAGGAGAGCGGGATATCGAGGTTCTCGAACACCGTGAGATTGTCAATCAAGTGGTAGCTTTGAAAGACGAATCCGATGTTGCGCTTGTGCAGCTCGTTGCGCTGCTTGACGTTGAGCTTGTGCACGGGCTGGTCGAGGAAGTAATACTCTCCGCTCCATGCGCCGTCGAGCATCCCGATGATGCTCAGAAGCGTGGATTTTCCCGCGCCCGAGGGCCCCATAATGGTCACAAACTCGCCCGCCAAAATGTCCAGGTTGATGCGCCGCAACACGAAGAACTTGCTTCCTCCCTGGTCATAAGCCTTTTCCAGACCGCGCAGTTGAATTAATGGTTCCACGGTTCCCCCAGTTCGCTCCTTTATAGCTTCGCCGGCGACCACCGTTCCCATGGCGTTCCCCCCTCGAATCAAGCGCTGGCGTGGGTTTCTTTGCTCTCGTCCACTACGCGCCCGTCAAACATATGAATGGTGCGCTCGGCAAAGTTGGCGTAACGCTGGTCGTGCGTCACCATGCAGATGGTCGCCCCGCTGCGGTGCAGCTCGCGCAACAACTCCATCACCGATTCGCCGTTCTTCGAGTCGAGGTTTCCAGTGGGCTCGTCGGCCATCAGGATCAGCGGATCGCCCACCAGCGCGCGCGCCACAGCCACACGCTGCTGCTGGCCTCCGGAAAGCTGTGAGGGGTAATGCTTCATGCGGTGCGCCATACCCACGCGTTCGAGGGCGGCCTGTACTTTTTGTTTGCGCTCGGCCGAGCCCGTTCCGCGGTAGGTGAGCGGAAGTTCCACGTTCTCGTAGACGGTCAGGTCGCCGATCAGGTTAAACGCCTGGAAGATAAACCCGATCTCCCGGTTGCGGATGCGGGTGCGCTCGCTCAGAGAGAGATTCGCCACCGGCTTGCCGTTCAGCCAGTAGTTGCCGTCGCTGGGCGAATCGAGAAGTCCCAGTATCGAAAGCAGTGTGGATTTGCCGCAGCCCGAAGGTCCCGCGATGGAAATGTACTCCCCTTTGCCGACTTCCAGATGGATTCCCGCCAGAGCGTGGGTTTCCACCTCATCGGTGTAGAAAACTTTCGTCACGCCTTCCAGCCGGATCAAGTTGCCGTTAGCGTCTGCCATGTTTTCTCCTATTTATTTTGGATTACCGATTGCTTTTCTCTCCGAAACTCAACGCCTATTCATACCGCAATGCCACGATGGGGTCCACGCGCGCCGCACGCCGGGCGGGCGCCCATGCCGCCACCAGCGCCACTGCGCACAACACGGCGGGAACCGCCACAAAAGTCATCGGATCCAGCGCGCGCACCTGGAAAAGCAGGCTGCCGAGGAACCGCGTAGCGGCCAGCGCTGCGGCCGTCCCTAGCGCCAGGCCCGCCGCGGAGACCCGAAAGCTCTGGCCTACTACCATGCGCACGATAGCCCCGCGCTGCGCGCCCAACGCCATGCGTATGCCGATCTCACGCGTGCGCTGCGCCACCAGGTAGGCCACCACACCGAAAATTCCAAGCGCGGAAAGGGCCAGCGCCGTGGCCGCGAAAAACGCAAAGATGATCATGCTAATGCGCCGCAGCGCAGAACTCTCCCAGGCCGCTTCTTCCATCGAGAGCGCCCGAAAAATTGCCTGGTCCTTGTCCACCGTCCAGATCGCCTGCCGCATTGAGTTTGCCAGAGCCATTGGCTGCTGGCCCGTACGCGCCGTGAAGGCAATAAGTGGAAACCCGTCTTGGGTAAACGGGCGATAGACCTCGGAATGCGCTGCCTCAGCCGCACCGAAATGTTTCACGTCGCCTATCACTCCGACGATCAGCCAGGGTGTCTTACCGAATTCGCCCGGATCGGGTGTAAGGAGCTTGCCCACCGCGTCCTGATTGGCGAAGTAGCGTTGGGCCAGAGTGGCATTGATGATGCACATCGGCGGGTTCTGCGCGGTATCGGCGCTGGTAAAACTGCGCCCGCGCAGGATGGGAATCTGCATGGTGCGGAAGTAGTCGTCGCTGGCGATGCGATAGTCGGCGGTGGGCCATTGCGGCACGGGCGCAGGCGCTGCCCCGGGGGTGGTAAATGAAACCGTCCCCCAGAATCCGCTGAGCGGCAAGAAATTCACCGCGGCGGCAGATTCCACGCCCGGCAGCTTGTGGATCTCGGCCAGAACGTCGTGTACGAAGCGGCTGCGCTCCGGATCGGTCTTGTACCGGTTGCGCGGCAGAAACACCTGCATGGTCAGGACGTGGTTGGGATTGAAGCCCAAGGTCGTGTTCTGTAACCGCACAAAGCTCTTGACCATCAGGCCGGCGCAAATCAGCAGGACCAGGGCGAGCGAAACCTGCGCCACCACCAGTGCCGAGCGCATGCGCTGGCTGCCGCTGGAGCCGGCGGCGCGGCCGTTGCCTTCTTTCAGGTCGGTTTCGGGCGAAACGCGGGAGACTTGGAACGCAGGCACTCCACCGAAAACGATTCCCGTCACAACCACAAGCAGCAGTGCGAAGCCCGCCACCGCGGAATCAATCGGAATCTGCTCCACTCGCGGGATGTTCAGGTTGGCGATGTTGTTGGGAAACAGGCGCACCAGCAAGCTGCTTGCCCAAGCGGCCAGCATCCATCCGATCGCGCATCCCGCCAGCGACATCATCATGCTCTCCGTGAGCAATTGGCGGACGAGGCGCCCGCGCGTTGCGCCCAGCGCCACCCGAATCGCCATCTCTTTGCGCCGCGCCGCGGCCCGCGCCAGCAGCAGATTGGCCACGTTGGCGCACACAATCAGCAGCACAAATCCCACCGCACCGGCCAGCGCCAGCAAAGGCGCGCGAATCCCGCCCACGAACAAATCAGGCACAGGCTGGAAGCCCACACTCCAGCCTTTGTCGCTATCGGGATACTGCTGGCCAAGCCGCTCAGAAAGTTGCTCGATGTCGGTCTCGGCTTGCTTCATCGTAATGCCGTCCCTCAGCCGTGCCACCACGCGAAGGAAAACCGAGGTGCGGTTTGCCGCCGCATCGGGGGGCATGACAAGCGGCGCCCACAGATCGTTTCCCTCGGCAGGAAAATTGAAGCCGCGCGGCATCACGCCAATCACGGTGTAAGGCGTGTCACTCAGCGTGATGGTCTTGCCCAGGACGTTGCGATCCGCACCGAACCTGCGCACCCACAGTTTGTTGGTGAGGACAACCACATGATTGTGGCCTTCCTGTTCTTCCTCGCGCGTGAACATGCGTCCCAGCGCAGGCTCCACGCCGAGCACCTGCATGAAATTGGCAGAGATGTTCCACGAAACCAGTAACTCGGGCTCGCCCGATCCGGTCAGGGTGTAAGCCCTGTCGGTGGCCGCGGCCATCTCCGAGAAAACATGGTTCTCGCGGTGCCAGTCTTCGTACTTGCCCGGCGTCACCAGGTCCTTCGGGTTGTTACGCAGGAGGTTGCGCGCCCACAGCATTACCAACCGCTCGGGCTTGCGCATTCCCAGCGGCTGGAGCAGCACCTGCTTCACAACACCAAAAATCGCGGTATTCGCTCCAATGCCCAGCGCCAAGGTAAGCACGGCGACCGCCGTAAATCCCGGGCTCTTGCCAAACATGCGAACGGCGTAGCGAATGTCTTTAAGAAATGTTTCCATCTCATCCCCTACTCATAGCGCAGCGCCACCATCGGATCTACGTGCATGGCCCGCCATGACCGTCGGTACCTCTTACTCGACAGCCAACGTCAGCAGCGTCACATCGTCATTCACACGGCCGCCACAATGTGTACGCAGCCCGTCCATCAGAATGTTCCGCAGCGCCTCGGCGCGGCAGGCACGATTCTGCAAGAGCGTCGCCAGGAATTCCCGGTCACCAAACGTTTCCCCGCTCGAATTCTCTGCCTCGAGCAAACCGTCCGTGCACAGCACCAGGCGGTCTCCGCTTTTCAATTGGACGCTTCCTTGCTCGAAACGCCGGCCGTCGAATTCACCCAGCACCGGCCCGCCTTCCGCAAGCCGCATCCAGGAGCCGTCACCCCGGATCAGCGTCGGCGCCGGATGCCCTGCGCAGGTATAGGTGAGCAGGCGTTCGCGCGCGGCAAGATGAGCGTAGAAAAAACTGACGAACCGGCCATGCACCACACGGTCGCAGACCGCGGCATTCACTTTTCCGGTGAGTTCCTGCGGAGGATGGTCGGCCGAGGCCAGCGCGCGCACCGTGGCTTGCACGTGCGACACCAGCAGAGCCGCGGGCACGCCCTTTCCCACGGCATCCGCGATGCAGAATGCCACGCTTGCGCCGCCAAACGGGAGAACGTCGAAGGCGTCTCCGCTTACGGCGCCCAGGGGTTGCCACTCGGCGGAGAACTCATAGCCGTCGAGTTGCGGCAGGCCGCGCAGGACCAGTTCGCTTTGAATCTCGCGCGCCAGGTTCATCTCGCGGGTCATGGCCGGCTCGTTGGTCCGCCACGACCGCCGCTTTTCCAGCGGGCGCTGGAGCTTGGCGAGCAGCCGCGCATTTTCCCAGGGCTTCTCGATGTAATCGCAGGCGCCGCGCTGCATGGCCTTGACGGCAAGGTCTGTGCTTCCCCACGCCGTCATGACCACGATCGGCAGCGTGTAGTCCATCGCCTGGATCTGCTCGAGCAAATCCAGGCCTTCGTCTCCGGAAGTCGTGTCGCGGGCGTAGTTCAAATCCATCAAGAGCAGGTCGAAGGAACGCTCGCGCAGAGCTTCCAGAACAGCCGCGGGGGAATTTGCAGCCTCGGTCTGATGACCGTGAGCCTTGAGCAGGAGGGCGAGGGCCTGCACAATGTCCGCCTGATCGTCGGCAATCAGAGTGCGCGGAGCCGTCTTTTCACCGCTTGTCGGGGCCGGATGTTGGGCAACCGTACTCATGCGCGCGCTCCGCTTTTCTCCATGGCTCTTACTTCAGCCGGACGCGGTCAACGCTGTCCCATTGAGACATGTCGGAGAGAATCACCTTGTCGCCGACCTGCAACCCCGATACGACTTCGACGGCGTTTACCGAAACGCGGCCCAGCTTTACATTGACGCGCGTCGCTTCGCCCCCGTCAGGGGTCAATTTGAAGATTCCAATGGTGCTGTCGGCCTGCCCGTGAACGGGACGTCCCACAAACATCACGTCTCTCAGGTTTTCGATGGTGATGGTGCCGTCCACGCTCAAGTCCGGCCGCGCGCCGGGTGGCAGGGGCCCGTCCAGGCTGACGTCCACGGCAACCGTCCCGTTCACCGGGGCCGCGGCGATGCGCGTCACGTGACCCTCCACAATACCGTTCCTCGTATCGATGGACGCCTTTTGCCCGGGGACCACGTCTTTCGCCTGGGTTTCCGCAATTTGGATTTGCGCCTTCAACAATTTCGGGTCGGAAACTCGCGCCAGGTTTGTGCCCGGCGTCACTTGCTGGCCCACCTCCACGGCCACGGCCTGCAATACGCCGTTGATGCCTGCGCGAACGTGCAGCGCGTCAAGCTGGCTCTTGCGAAGATTGTACAGGGCCTTTTGCTGGTCCACGCGCGCGCGCTGCGCGTCCAGGCGCGCCTGCGCCGAGTCACTGGCAATCCGCGTGCGTTCTTCTTCGAGCTTGATGCGAATGGCGAGCTGCTCCGCTCTTACTTTCGAAAGTTTCGTGGTCACCTCGGCCGTCAGCCCTTGCTTGAAAAGCTGGTCGTCCACTTGAGCTTGCAGCTTGGCTTGCTCAAAATCGCTGCGGACCGAGGCCTCGTTCGCTTTCTGGCTGGCCAGCTCGCTGTTCACTTGAACTTTCAAGTTCGCGTAATCCGCCTCCGCCGCTTTCAATTGGTACTCGGCGTCGAGAGCATCGCGCTGCAGTTGCGGATCGCTCAGTTCCAGAACGACCGAGGTGGGCTTCACCGTGTCGCCCGACCGCAAAACGATGCGGTCCACCCGTGCTTGCGACTGCGCGGGGATCCAGCGGATATCTTCCGGGACCAGCGTCCCCAGGCCGCGGACATCCAGTATCATGGGTCCGCGGCGGACGGTGTCCTTCCAGACCGTCGCGTCGTCCACAGTTGGGGCGGCCGGGCGCAAGCGCGTCAGCCCGTAGGTAACCCCGCCCAGCATCAGCACGACAACCACGACCGTAATGATCATGCGGCGAGTCTTTTGCGCTTTTACGCTCGCGGGTCGTTGAATATCCATAAGACTACCCTCGATTCAACCATATATATAACGCAACTGGCAGGCCTCCCTCGATTACTAGTAAGGCCTTTTGGGACAGTAGGTTACATGATATTGCTTGCAGCATCTTACACCGAAATGGCCGGTTGTGGGATTGGCCGTCCCATAATCGGACAGCGAAGCTCGCGGTAATTTTCTTTGCCACTTCGAATGATAAGATCAAGGCCGCCTGCTCCTTCGCGAATCGCAGCGGCGCTCGATGAATTCAGCTCATGAAATGGCAAGCATGGCGCAACTCGTCCTGGACGCGCACGAGAGAATTCGTTCCTCGGTTGTGGAGACGCCGCTCGAACTGATCCCCGATTTAGCCCCGGGTCTGCCAGTGCGCGTCCTGTTCAAGCTCGAGAATCTGCAGCGCACCGGATCCTTCAAACTTCGCGGCGCCACCAATAAGATCCTCTCGCTCAGTCCAAAGCAGGCGCAGGATGGCGTGATCGCAGCCTCCAACGGCAACCACGGACTGGGTGTTGCGGCTGCGGCCAAGGCTGTCGGCGTTCCTGCCGAAGTGTATGTCTCGTCGAAAGTCTCGCGCTCGAAGGTCAAACGCATTGAAGAATATAGCGCACGAGTGCGGGTGCTGGGCAAGGAACCCCTCGATGCAGAACTGGCGGCGCGAGAAGCAGCCAGCAAATCCGGAAAGGTTTTCATCTCTCCCTACAACGATCGGCAGGTGATTGCCGGGCAAGGGACCATCGCCCTCGAAATGCACCATCAGGCCCCGCAGATCGACGCGGTCTTTGTTGCCGTCGGCGGCGGCGGACTCATCAGCGGAATCGGCTCCTATTTGAAATCGGTTTCACGCGACACCGAAATCGTCGGCTGCTGGCCGGAGAATTCCCGCGTGCTCTACGAATCCATCAAAGCCGGGCGTATTCTCGATTTCCCCGAGCAGCCCACGCTTTCCGAAAGTACTGCGGGAGGACTCGAGCCCGAATCCCTCACCCTGGACATCGCCAGAAGTGTGATCGATCGGATGACGCTCGTCTCCGAAGAAGAAATCTTGTCGGCCATGCGCCGGATACGAGCTTTAAGGGGGTGGGTGATCGAGGGCGCCGCGGCGGTCGCACTGGCCTCCTTCTTGAAGGACGCGCCTCGCTATAGCGGCAAGACCGTTGCGGTCATCATCTGCGGCGGCAATGTCTCCCCCGAGGTCTTGCGCCAGATCCAATAGTCCTTGCCGTCCTACCAAGACCCATCCTCGCTCACTTGCGCGCCAGCCAGGCAAATCATAATTCTTGGCGCGCTTCTTGACACGGACGCAGCCTTGGGGGGAGAATGCTTACACCCCCACCCGGTGGGGGTCATAGGAGGATCCATGCGGAGAAGTCTTTCCATAGCGCTGGGCACGTTGCTTCTGTCGGCGCTCGGGCTGGCAGCGTTCCCCAAAACCCAAAAGGAAACGCTGCTATGCACGCTGACCAACAAAAAGATCGTCACATGTTGCTGTGAGCAGCGCGAAGGCAAGCTCTATTGTACGCTGGCCAAGAAAACGATTGATCAGTGCTGCTGCAAATCCCTTTCGGCAAAGTAGGGGCGAGTCTCCAACCAGAATGGACTGACATTCGTCCCTCAGCGTTGTGCGAGGAGAAGGGTGTGAAATCAAAAGCAGAAGTGTTGCCGCTCTTTACTGACGAGAGGAAAGACAATTGCCTCCGCAGGCTCAAGGCCGCGGAGGGACAGCTTAGGGGCGTCCAAGAGATGATTGGCTCGCAGAGGCCTTGCATGGAAGTGCTGACGCAGCTTGCCGCCGCTCAGAACGCCTTGCGGCAAGTCTCGCGGATCGTTCTTCGGAACTATCTTGAGAATTGCGCAACCGATGCCATTCGCCGCTCCGACCCGAAGGTGTACGACGAACTCATGGAGGCCATTTTCAAGTTTTCGCAGTAGCCCCTACTCCTCGTACGCACCCGCGCCGCGTCATGTGTCGGAAGCTCTTTCCCTTGAATCAGACCTCAACGACCGCTAGTCAACTTAAAAACCCTTAGAATCAACATGCCCTGACCAAATCGCCTCGGGCGACGTCTAACGCCACAGAGCAAGAGGAGGTGTGCGCGTGCATACGATTTGGCAGGATGTAAAGTACGGTGTTCGCCTGTTGCTCCTGAACCCTGGATTCGCGCTGGTCGCCATATTGTCGTTGGCACTGGGGATTGGCGCCAATACTGCAATCTTTCAGCTGATTGACGCGGTGCGCATCCGCACTCTTCCCGTCAAGAATCCGCAGGAATTGGGAAGTGGGGTTCGGGACGCTTCCACGGGCCCTATTCTCAACTGAGCAATCCTCTCTGGGAGCAGATTCGCGCCCGCCAGCAGGCATTCTCCAGCATTTTCGCGTGGGGTAGAGAAGGCCTCAACCTCGCCACCGGCGGCGAAGCCCGGAACGCCGCAGCCATTTTGGTGAGTGGGGACTTCTTCAAGACCCTGGAAGTCACGCCCCTGATGGGCCGCGTGCTGGCTCCCGCCGACGATCAGCGGGGCTGCGGTTCGCCGAACGCCGTAATCAGCTACGCGTTCTGGCAGCGCGAATTCGGCGGCGCCCCCGATGTCCTCGACAGAAAACTCACGCTCGAAAGCCATCCCTTCGAAATCGTTGGCGTCACTCCGGCCGGCTTTTACGGCGTGGAAGTGGGCCGCTCCTTCGACGTGGCCATCCCCATTTGTTCCGAGCCGATGATCCATGGTGAAGATGCCATGCTCGACGTACGGCACGCCTGGTGGCTGGCGGCTGTAGGCCGCCTCAAACCGGGATGGACGCTGGCCCAGGCAACGGCGCAATTAACCGCCGCCTCGCCCGCGATGCTGGAAGCAACACTCCCGCCTGTTTACGACGCGGAGGCGTCCAAGCACTATTTCGAAAACAAATTTGGAGCCTTTCCCGCCGATACTGGGTTTTCGAACTTGCGCAAAACTTACGAGAGCCCTCTTTGGTTGCTTCTCTCTATCGCCGGATTGGTTCTGCTCATCGCCTGCGCGAACCTGGCCAACTTGATGCTGGCGCGCGCCAGTGCCCGGGAGCGCGAGATCGGCATCCGGCTCTCTTTGGGCGCGTCGCGTGGACGCCTTATTCGCCAGTTGTTCTCCGAGAGTTTGCTCCTCGCCGCCGTGGGCGCCGCCCTCGGCGCAGCGCTCGCGCAGGGCTTGAGCCGTTTCCTGGTTGCTTATCTCTCGACGCAGGGAAACCGCGTGTTCGTTGACCTGCACCTGGACTGGCGCGTCCTCGGATTCACCGCGGCCGTCGCCGTGCTTACGTGTGTTCTGTTTGGACTGGCGCCCGCTTTGCGGGCCACGCGAGTCGCTCCCGTCGAAATTCTGAAATCGCACGGGCGCGGCATGACCAGCGGTCGCGAGCGGTTCAGTCTCCGGCGCGCCCTCGTGGTATCTCAAGTCGCCGTCTCGCTCGTGCTTCTGGTGGGAGCTCTGCTGTTCGTTCGCAGCCTGCGCAATTTGCTGACTCTCGATGCGGGCTTTCGGCAGGACGGCATACTGATTACAGACCTCGATCTAACCCGTCTCAAGCTCCCGGTGGAGCGGCGACAAACTTACAAGCGGGAGGTGCTCGACCGCATTCGCGCCATTCCGGGAGTCTTATTCGCCGCCGACACCACCATCGTTCCCGTGAGCGGAAACGGCTGGAACAACAATGTCCTCATTGACGGCACTGAGAAGAGCAAGGTCACCCCGAACTTCAGCCGGGTCAGCCCCGGATATTTCAAGACTCTGGGAACCCCATTGGTGGCGGGCCGGGACTTCGACGACCGGGATACCGCTGCATCACCGAAGGTCGCGATCGTCAACGAGTCGTTTGTGCGAAAGCTCTTGAATGGAGCAAATCCCATCGGACGGACCTTCCGGGTCAAGGTCTATGTGGGGCGCCCGGCTCCCCTGTACGAAATCGTTGGATTCGTCAAGGACGCGAAGTACGAAGACCTTCGCGAAGAATTTAAGCCAGCAGTTTTTGTCGCTGCGGCCCAGGATGACCGCCCGGACGAATCCGCCCAATTCCTGATTCGCTCGGACCTTGCTCTTAGCGGCCTGCTCTCCGAAGTGAAGCGCGCCATCGCCGGCGCCAGCCCCGAAATCAGCATCGAGTTCCATGTTTTCAAAGACCAGATCCGCAACTCTCTTCTGCCCGAACGGCTCATGGCCACTCTTTCCGGCTTTTTCGGTTTTCTGGCGGGCTTGCTTGCCACCATCGGCCTGTACGGACTCATCTCGTATACGGTCGCCCGAAGGACAAATGAGATCGGGATTCGCATGGCGCTTGGTGCGCAGCGCGGCGACGTGATGAAGATGATCCTGCACGAAGCGGGGATTCTCCTGGGCATAGGACTGGCGGCTGGCACCGCGCTGTCCCTGCTGGCCGCAAAAACCGCGAGTTCGCTCTTGTTCGGCCTGAAGCCCCGCGATCCTCTTACGCTGGCCGCAGCGATTGCCGCCCTTGCAGCGGTCACTGTGGCCGCGAGTTTCCTGCCGGCGCAGCGCGCTTCACGACTGGACCCTATGGTTGCGTTGCGAGACGAATGAGGAGAGTCGATCCACAGAGCCAAATCTTCAGTTGAACGCCGCCTTTTCTACTCCAAATTGGCTTTCCGTCCAGGGTTGCCAATAAATTGACAGGACCGGAGGCGGGGGCTAGCATGATCGCTTATCTGTTGGCGGCCATCCTTGCAGGTCACAGCTTTCCGGGCGGGCCCGTTGAGCATCGAAACGAAAAGCGGAACCATTCTCGACCGCATGGTCGAAGCTCGCCGCGGCGCGGTAGAGCATCGCAAGCGCGTCTTGCCGGAAGCGGCGCTGC
>WNGH01005115.1_pt1 | contig 21585 bp, 20 predicted proteins | sample 5400631 | NCBI WGS metagenome assembly WNGH01 (sample SAMN13153373, study PRJNA577476) | soil metagenome | isolation source: 115 cm soil or saprolite under Garry oak tree replicate 1 | place: USA:California | collected 2016-06-15
GCGTTTCGCCGCTTCGACGGTGGCCTCGTATTCGCGGCAGAAATAATGGGCCAATGCTACCTGGTTCAGACGGTTCACCAGGGACGGCCCACGGGGATCGAGCCGAATGCATGTTTTGAGTGCCGCAATCCCTTCTCTTGGTCGCCCCGAGTAAGCCAGAACCACGCCGAGCGCTCCGTGCGCAGCGGCCAAATTCGGACATATTGCCAGCGCCTGCTCGGCGTGGTCACGTGCGCCCTGATGATCGCCGCGCGCGACGAGCGCAAGAGCAAGGCGGGAGTGGGCTTCTGCGTCGCCACCATCGAGCGCGACTGCGCGCCTCGCCAGCGCTTCTTCCTTACTTTGTGTTCCTTTCGCCCGGCTGAGGACGGCGGAAAGCCCGATGGATCCCCCCACAAACATCGGATCGAGATCGATGGCCCGTTGAAAGAACTTCTCAGCGAGGGCGTTATCCTCGGCGCTGGCCTTGCTGAGATGCCACATGCCGCGTTGATAGGCACCCCAGGCATCAAGGCTTGCTGGCGGCTTGCGCATCGCCCGCTGCTGCTCGGCGTCAGCGATGGCCGGCGCGATGGCGATGGTCGTGGCCTGAGTGATTTCATCCTGCACGGCGAAAATGTCGGCGAGATCACGGTCGTAGCGCTCGGCCCAGACATGATTCCCGGTCTCGGCCTCAACAAGCTGTGCGGTCACCCGGACGCGATTGCCGGATTTGCGGAGACTGCCTTCGAGCACGTAGCGGACGCCGAGTTCACGCCCGACCTGTTTCAGGTCGACCGCACGGCCCTTGAAGGAAAAGGACGAATTCCGGGCGATCACGAAAAGCGAGGGGTAGCGGGACAACGCCGTGATGATGTCCTCGGCGATCCCATCGGCGAAGAACTCCTGCTCCCGGTCGCCGCTCATGTTCTGGAATGGCAACACCGCGATCGAGGGCTTGTCGGGCAGGGCGAGTGCGGGTGCGATCTCGGGCGGCGTGGCGTTGGGCGTGGTCCCAGTCGGAGTGGCACGGGCGGCACGAACCCGGTAGGCCCGAACGGGTCGGACGATATTTTTGAGAGCTTGTTCGCCCATATCATCGAACGTGAGGTCGAGCCGCCCAGCGGCGTCTTCCTGAACACGGGCCGAAACGCAAATGCCTCCCGGTTCCGCTAGACCTTCAAGGCGAGCGGCGACGTTCACGCCGTCACCGAAGATGTCACCGTCCTCGACCACGACATCGCCGACATTGATCCCGATGCGGAATTCGATGCGGTCGTCAGGTGTGCCGGCATTACGCTCGGCCATGCCGCGCTGCCATTCGGTTGCACAACGTAGCGCATCAACGACGCTGCCGAACTCTACCAACAACCCATCACCGGTAGTTTTGACGATCCGCCCGCGATGCTCGGTAATCTTCGGATCGATTAGCTCGGCGCGGATGCATCGTAGCTGCCTGAGGGTCCCTCCCTCGTCGGCTCCAATGAGCCGCGAATAGCCCGCCACGTCGGCAGCAAGAATGGCCGCCAATCTCCGCTCTATCCGCTCTTCGGCCATTCTGATCGCACTGCCTGCTGCGTTAGGGCCATAGTCTATGGTTGGCCGCCTGGGGTGTCTTCAACAAGATCAAGCAATGTCGGCGCGACGCGACCCGATATGACAAACTCGCGACCAACTGTCTGGCCTTCATCAAGCTCGCATCGATTCGAATCTGTGAGTCCACGCCCTAGCCCGTGACCATCCGTCCCTCGATCGGATACGCGGGATCGTTGTAGCCGGGCGTCGACGGGTGTCCGGACGCAACCAGACGGTCCACGAGCGCTTCGTCCTCGCCGCTGAAGCGATATCCGAGCGCCGCGACGTACTCGTCCCACTGCTGTTCGGTGCGCGGACCGGCAATGGTCCCGGTAACCAACCGATTGTTCAGCACCCAGGCCACCGCGAATTGCGCCGCGGTGATGCCGCGGGACTGCGCGTGCTGCTTGATCTCCTGGGCGAGTTCATGGCGTTGTAATACGGCTGGCTGACGATCGGGCGATCGATCCCGAGACGATCGCACAGGCCGCAGATCTCGGCCACGCGCCAAGCCCGGTAGTTCGAAACGCCGAAATAGCGGATCTTGCCGAGGCGAACGAGGTCGCCCATGGCGCGCACCGTCTCCTCGAGGGGTGTGTCGTGATCCTCCTTGTGCAGATAGTAGATGTCCAGGTAATCGGTGCCGAGCCGTTTCAGGCTCGCATCGGCCGCCTGCATCACCCATTTGCGCGAGAGGCCGCGCTCGTTCACCCCCTCGCCCATCGGGTTGGCGAGCTTGGTCGCCAAGACCCACTTGTCCCGCTCCGCGGCGATGCCTCGACCGGTGATCTCCTCGGAACGGCCTTGGTTATAGGCATCGGCGGTGTCGATGAAATTCACGCCGGCATCGCGGGCGCGAGCGATGATCCGCACCGATGTCGGCTCGTCGGTCGGCCCGCCGAACATCATGGTGCCGAGGCAGAGCGGCGATACCTTCAGTCCGCTCCGGCCGAGCTTGCGATATTCCAAGTTAGCCTCCGCCCGATCTATTCCAGCATCACGGTCTCGAACTCGGCCGGCAGAATGATCTCCAGCACTTCGCAATCGTCGGAATATTCCAGCACGGTGTGCTTGATGCGGGGCGGCTGAATCCAGCAAGCGCCGGTCCGCAACAGGACCTCGCCTTGCCCTTCGAACTCCGATCGCAGCCAGCCTTTCAGCACGTAGACCATCTGGAAGTCCACGTCGTGATAATGCCGTTTGGCGACCTCCTCGGGCCGAGACGGCGGCACGAACCGGATCACGTGCGCCTGCACCATGCCATCGGTCGCCTTGCTGATGCCGAGATCGCGGTACTTGGCGTAATTGCGCAGGCCGGTCCGGAAATCCCGCTCGTCGTGGTGGCTGACGGTGAATTTCTGCCGCGGCGCTCGTCTCGACTTGGTTCGCGCGGCGGGTTTCCGCCTGGGCGCGCTCTTGGCTACCGGTTTCCGCGGCTTGGATGCAGCCGATTTCCGCGGCTTGGACTTGGTGTTCTTCGCCATGATTGCCTCCATTCCACCCGGGGGCCTGCTCCGGGATCGTCGGGCAGTTCCTCGAATTTCTCGCACTGGTGTGAAACTGCCACACCCATGGGCGCCCTTCCATGCGAAAATGACGTCGTGGGCAGGTCTCGCCGCTGGCCAGCCTTGGACCCACGGGCCCGCATCGCTCCGCACGAGCCGCCGCCGTGAACAAGCAGATCTTCAGTGCTGTCTTGCTTGCAGCCGTCCCGATTGCCGCATCGGACCCCGGGACAGCTTTGGCCTCGGACGAAATCCAGGTCTACAACGCCGAGATCGCCGAGGTCGGCCAATGGACCTTCGAGCAGCATCTCAATTACATTCTGCAAGGCCGCACCCGACCGGAGTTTCCGGGCGGATTGATCCCGAATCACAGCCTCAACGGCACTCCGGAACTGGCTTACGGCGTCACCGAGGGGTGGGAACTTGGCTTTTATGCGCCGTTTGCCGTCGATAGCCGCGGCCAATTCCTGTCCGACGGCGTCAAGGTGCGGACTCTCTTCGTGACCCCGCATGCGAGCCAACGCAATTTCTTCTACGGCGTGAACCTGGAGCTCAGCTATTCGACGCCGGAATTCTCGCAAACCAGATTCGGCATCGAGGTACGGCCGATCGTGGGGGTTCGCAATTCGGATTGGGAATTCATCGTAAATCCCATCGTCGACATAGGATTGGGCGACAAGGGCCAAGCCGAGTTTGCGCCGGCGGCCCGGCTCGCCCGCAAGCTGGGAGAGGATTTCTTCGTCGGCCTCGAACACTACAGCGAGCTCGGAGAGATCGGGCATTTCCTGCCGCTGCGGGAGCAGCAGCACACGCTGTTCGCGGTCACGGACTTCAAGCTCGGCAAGTTCGATATCAATCTCGGCATCGGCTGCGGTCTCACGCCGGGATCGGACCGGCTCGTCGCCAAGACCATCATCGGCTACGCCTTCCCGGTTCCGGGCAAAAATGACGGTGCCGGCGATCGAATGCCGAACCGCCCGCCAACGCCGAGGCTTGCGACGCATACGTCTACGGGGAGTGCCTTCGCCCCGGACCTGTTTGCGACGCGATGAGCAGGGTAGGAAGCGGAGCAGCCAGCCAAGAGGTCGCTATAACAAAGGGATCCTCAGCACCATCGCACGCGCACTCCGGGCGACCGATTTCGGCCGAGCCGGAAACATTCCCGTGCTGATGCCGGCCAAAGACGCGGGCGGTCGCAGCGGCGGGTGTCATTGCATCCGGGATTCCCGAGCCATGATCATCGTGGCAATCGCAGGAAGTCGGCAAATGCTTTGAGCGTCGTCTCGGAGACGTAGTGCTCGATGCCCTCCGCGTCGGCCTCGGCGGCTTCAACGGGCACGCCCAATGCCAGCAGCACATCCACGACCAGCCGATGCCGCGCCCTGACCCGCGCCGCGAGCTTGCGGCCCTCCTCCGTCAGAAAAACGCCGCGATAGGGGCGGCCGGTCGCCAGCCCCTCTCGCTTCAGCCGGGAGATCGTCTTGATCGCGGTCACGTGCGACACGCCGAGCCGGCGGGCAATGTCGGTCGGCCGCGCCTCACCGCCGGTCGCTAATAGATCCGCGATGAGCTCGACGTAGTCTTCGAGCAAAGCCCCGGATTGAGCCGACCGGGTCTTTCCGAACCGGCGCGCTTGGGTCCGCTCGGCCGGAAGCTCCGGGACGGACCCGGCCGGTTTTTCCTTGCCCTTTCGCGACACGTCGCCTCCGGCAACATCGCATGAGATCCGATCCTGCCGCGAATGGGCACGAATTTCAATGCAGCAGACAAATTGTTTCTTTGGCTACATTCTGTAGATTGACATCTTAGAGCGCCTGAGCAATGTGTTCGGTGTATACGAGGGTACAAATTGGTGTAGGTGGTCCATGTCACCGGTTCAGCTGCTTCAAACCACAAGCTCGACATCAATCTGAACATCGGCCGCGGTCTCACGCCGGGATCGGACCGGCTGGTCGCCGAGACCATCATCGGCTCGCGTTCCCCGGGCAAAGATGACGGCGCTTACGATCGAATGCCGAACGACCCGCCACCGGGGAGGCCCGCCATGCACATGTTTGTCGAGAGTGTTTTCACCCGGACCTGTTTGCGATGCGATGAGCAGGGTAGAATCCGGATCGGCCAATCAAGAGACCGCCGTGAAGAAGCTCAGCATCGGGATCATCGTGCTAGCCCTGCTTGGGGCCAGCCCCGCAGACGCCGGGGACGCGGCGATGCCGACCACGGCGCCCGCCGTGCCGGCCTATGACTGGACCGGCGCCTATGTCGGCTTTCATTTCGGCTACGGCGGTGGAAGCCTGGGTTCCGGCACCCACCCCATCCTCGATAAGGGCGTGATTTTTCCCCCTACGATTACCGGGCTGGTGGGTGGCTATCAGGCCGGTTGGAATGTCCAGCTCTCCAATCGCCTCGTGCTCGGCGTCGAAGCGGATGTCACATTCACCAGTCCGATCGATCGGGGCGCGACCGACTTGGCCGCCCCGTTCAATACGAAGCTCGATTATATCGGAACGGCGCGAGCGCGCGTTGGCTATGCGTTCGGCACCCTGTTTCCGTACCTGACGGGAGGTCTTGCCTGGGGCGAGACCACGATCGATATCAACAACAACGGCAGCGTGATAGGCTCGAAATCTTCCGCGCATGCCGGCTGGACCATCGGGCTTGGCGTGGCGTTTCCGGTCGCCGGTAGATGGACCGGAAAGATCGAATACAATTACGTCGACCTCGCCCCGGCGGGGTTCGCTTTTCCCGGCCAGACGGTCGATCCCAAGGTACACCTCGTCAAGATCGGCTTGAACTATAGAATTTGGGACGCACCGCCGTGGCCTTCGCCGGGCTTCACTCCCCTGGGGCGGACATCGGTCCCGGAATCGAACGACTTCAACGTCCACGGACAAACCACGTTCATCGAGCAGGCCTACCCCCGCTTCCATTCGCCCTATCAGGGGCAGAACAGCCTTCCCGGCGGCGGCGAGGGTCGCGAGACCTGGACCAGCACGGCATTCCTCGGATGGCGGCTCTGGGACGGCGGGGAATTCTATTTCAATCCGGAGCTCGATCAGGGTTTTGGCATCGGCGGAACCCTGGGTTTGGCCGGCTTCCCCAACGGCGAAGGCCAGAAAGCCGGGAATGCGTTCCCGAAATTTCACGCGCAACGTTATTTTTTCCGGCAAACAATTGGTCTGGGCGGCGAGCAGGAGACGGTCGAGGACGGTCCCAATCAACTGCCGGGCAAGCGCGACATCGACCGCGTCACGCTAACGGTCGGCCGGATTGCGGTTGGCGACATTTTCGATGCCAATGCCTATGCGCACGATCCGCGCGCGGATTTCCTGAATGCGGCGCTGTGGGAATCCGCCGCCTACGATTTTCCCGCGGACCTGCCGGGCTTCACCCGCGGCGCGGTGGTCGAGCTCAACCGCAAGGACTGGGCGCTGCGAGCCGGTATCTTCCAGGTCCCGGAGGAACCCGGCAGCGACGTTCTCGTGTTCAAGACCGGCGGCGCGGTCGTCGAGCTCGAGGAGCGCTACAAAATCTTCGATCAAGCCGGCAAGCTCCGGCTCGGTGCGTTCGCCAACCGCGGCCGCACCGGCAACTATAACGAGGCGCTGGCGATCGTCGCAGCCGATCCGACCCTCGATATAAACAGCGCCATGTTGGGTACGCGGGCACAGCGTTGGAAATACGGCTTCTATGCAAATCTGGAGCAGGCGATCGACAAGGAGGTCGGCGTGTTCGCCCGGGCGAGCTGGAACGACGGTCGAAACGAAATCCTGTCGTTCACCGATGTCGATTGGAGTCTTTCGGGTGGGGTTGCGATCAAGGGAAACCGCTGGGGACGATCGGACGATACGCTCGGGTTCGGGACCGCCATCAATGGGCTATCAAACGCGCACCGCGCGTTCCTCGCGGCCGGCGGCCTCGGCCTGCTCATTGGCGACGGCAAGCTCAATTACCGCGAAGAAAAAATTTTGGAGACCTATTATGCCTACAAGATCGACAAATCGACGACGCTCACCTTCGATTATCAGTTCTTCGTCGACCCCGCGCACAACGCCGACCGCGGCCCGGTTTCGGTTTTCGCCACCCGGTTGCATGCGGAATTCTGAGCCGCCACAAACAATTGAATCGTCGTCCCCGCGAAAGCGGGGACCCATGGCCAGAGATCGCGCAACATGCAAACTCGGCGGTCATGGATCCCGGCTCGCGGCCGCTGCGCGGCCCCGGCCGGGACGACAAGCGGTAGGCTCTCGGCCTCCTTATTTACAGACCTGCTGCCCGTTGATGATCTGGCACTTCTGCTGGTGCGGTTGCGGCGGCGGAGTTGCCGATCGCTGCGGCGGCGGCGGCGCTGGAGATGCCGATCGCTGCTGCGGCGGTGGCGGCGGGGACACCGATCGCTGCGGGGGCGGGGGCGGCGGGGATGCCGAGCGCTGGGGCGGCGGCGGTGGTTGATGGACGACCGTACTTTGCGGCGGCGGCGATGGCGGGCGCGGTCCCGCGGGTTTGGGCGGCGGCCCCTGATTGACCACGGCGTTCGACTGCGGATGCGGTGTTGGCGGCGGCTGCCGGGTAGTCGCGTTCGACTGCGGATGGGGCGGCGGCTGATTTCGCTGCAGATTGGGCGGCGGCTGGTTCGGGGGAGCGCGCGTCGCCAGCGGTTTGGACGAAGGGCCCTGTGGACCGACATTGGCCGGCCCGGTCTGTGGACGCACCCTGGGCGGCGGCTGATTGGCGCCGGGCGGCTGGTTGCCGCTCGGCGTCTGGGTCGCCGTCTTCGGCTTGGGCGTTGATCCCGGCCCACCGAGGTTCGCCGGACCGGTCGGCTGACCGGGCTTGGGTCCGGTTTGCAGGTTCCGGCTCGGCGGCTTGAGGTTGCCCGGTCCCGTGCCCGGCGTCCGCGAGGAGATCGCCGGCGAGGGCTTGCCCGGCCCTGGCTGGCCGCCCTGGACGCCGGGGCCGCCGGGGCCGCCGGGCCCCGCAGGGCCGCTCGGCGTCAGATTGGCGCGCTTGAGCGCATTGGGGGCGTCGGGTCCGAGATTCGGCCGCTCGCCGGGCCGGAAGGGCGTGGGCGGCGGGATGTTGGCCGCCGGCTGGATGAGCTTGGGCTGCGGCTTGATGACCTCGTGCACGGGCCCTCCCCTGCCAGGCCCGCCGACGACAGCCCCCGTGACCCCGACGGTGCCGTTCACGACACGCGGCTCAACCGAGACGGTCTGAATGGGCCGTCCGACCTTGGCGGCCACGAACGAGGGCGGCACGCCGGGGTTGGCGCAGATCACCCGGTTGTTCTCTCGAATGATCACCGTCTGATTGATGATCACGGTCTGACGCACATAAAGGATCGCCTGCGGGGCCGGCAGGATGACCACCACCAGCGCGGGCGCGATGATGTCCGGAGCCCGGACGAACAGCCAAAAATCCGGCTCGTCCTGCACCGAAACATAGATCTCCTCGGGCGGCATCGGCGCCCAGCCGATGGTTTCCTCGCCTCGGCGCCAGGTGACCCAGGCCGGACTCCATTCCGTTCCGGGCACCCAGACCCAGCCGAGCCCGAGATCGCGATCGAACATCCAGCGCCCGTAGTGATAGGCAATCCAGCCCCATTCCTCGTCGGCGACCCAGTACCAGCCCCACTCATCGGTGTAGACCCAGTGACCGGAGCGGTAGGGCCGCCAATCGACCGGCATGTCCGCCGGGACCCACACCGCGCCCCAGCGCGGATGCTCGATCCAGCGGCCGTAAGCGCCGAGCGTTTCGCGGAATTCGCCCATCATCTCCTGGGCCTGGACCGGCCGCAGCGATGCGTCGGCGAAAAGCCCGCTCAATCCGAACAGCGCGATGGCCGCGGCAGCCAGCAGGCGCGCGACGCCGCCGCGGATTTGGAATCCGAACATGTTCCCCTCCGAGGGTCGGGCGGACACCAGCAGATGATTCCGCCGGAGTCCAGTTCAGCCGGCGTGACGACTGCCGGCCGATGATGACGCGATCATGGCCGGCGGTATCTGAATGCGATCTGATGGCGCAATTCATCGAGCGTTTAGCTCCGTGACTTGATTTCGCCATCCTTGCGCGAAGCCGAATGGCTCGTGCGGTCACGGCCCCGGGCAGACAGCCGGACCGATCGCTGGAACTGCAGCCTGGAAACCGGTGCTATATCCCGACGGACGCGAGTGCCGGAAGCCGCTTCATCGCCATCGCCACCGGCTGCCGCCGCGCCGATTGATCAGCCAAAGGATCAGCAGAAGCACCACCGCGCCGATCGTGGCGGAGATGATCGCGGCGACGATGCCCCGTCCGAGATGAATACCCAATTTCGGCAGCAGCCAAGCGCCGATGAAGGCGCCAATGATTCCAATGCAGATGTCGGCCACGAGACCGAAGCCCGTACCCCGCACGATCTGCCCGGCCAGCCAGCCTGCGATAAGGCCGACAATCAGAATGACCAGAAGACTTTCCCCCGACATGGCCTTCTCCCATCGTTTGCCGCTAAAGCCAGTCCAGCCTAGCGCTCCGCAGTGTTGCTGTCACTCAGGCGAGATCCCGCATCCATCGCTTCAGTCGCCGACTTCCCCCGCGACGGGCCGTTCCGGAGGCTCGCCCGATCCGACGACGCGGAACGGGGCTAGCGCGAGCCGGGGAGGCGAGCCAAGGGTTCGTGAGAATGACCGATGTTCGGAGCGGCGGATTGCGTCAGTGCACTCAAGGCCAACATCAGGCCCAGCGCGGCAGCCAATGGAGCCCGAACACTTTGCTATAGTGGGAATGGTCCATCGCACCGTCCTCCTTGTCCTCGAGCAGGATGAACGCGGCAAATTGCGAAACGCTTAATCGCCGCCCGGCCGTCCCTGCGCGAATTGCCCTAGCGCGGCCCATGGCCGGCGGGCCCACAGCCCATTTTGCCCTTCCCCGCGATAGGTAGGGGGGGTATTGTATGGCATGAGCCATACGATCCGCGAGAAGACCAAGCTCCTGAACCGGGTGCGCCGTATCCGCGGCCAGGTGGAGGCCGTCGAGCGCGCCCTCGAGCAGGAGCTGGGCTGCGCCGATGTCCTGCACCTGGTTGCGGCGGTGCGCGGCGCCATCAACGGCCTGATGGCGGAAGTGATGGAGGACCATATCCGCCTCCACGTCGTCGATCCGGCGCGCGAGCGCAACTCCGAACGCGCCGAGAGCGCCCAGGAGCTGATCGAGGTCGTTCACGCCTACCTGAAATAGCCGGCCGGAGAGTAACGATGGCAGTCCGGGACGAGCATGGAAATCCCCACAGCCTGGCGGGCGAGGCGCATTTGCGCAGCGCGGCTGCGGCGGCCGGGGAGCAGGAACCCGACGACGAGCATGACCATGCACATGCCTTCGCGTGGCTCGAGGCAGCACGCATCGGGCTCGTCGCTTTGGCCGCGGCGGCCGTGTGGTTCCGGGTCTGGGAGCCGATCCCGAGCGTGAGCTTGATCGGCGTCATCGGCCTGCTGGTCGGCGGCTGGCCGATCTTCAAGGAGGCGCTGGAGAACCTGATCGCCCGGCGCATGACGATGGAACTGTCGATGACCATCGCCATCGTGGCGGCGGCGGCCATCGGCGAGTTTTTCACCGCGCTCGTCATTGCGCTGTTCGTGCTCGTTGCTGAAGTGCTGGAGGGCATGACGGTCTCGCGTGGACGGCACGCAATCCGTGATCTCCTGGATTTCCTGCCGCGCTCGGTTTCGGTCCGTCGCTCGGGCGGGGTGCGCGATGTGGACTCCGCCGAGCTCAGGGTCGGCGACGCCGTGCTCGTGAACCCCGGCGCGCGCGTGCCGGTCGACGGCACCGTGCTCAGCGGCCATTCGTTCCTCGATCAGTCGCGCATCACCGGCGAATCGATGCCGGTGGAAAAAACTGCGGGCTCTGCGGTCTATGCGGGCTCGATCAACCAGTCCGGAGCGATCGAGATCCGCGCCGAACGGCTCGGCCGCGACACCAGCTTCGGGAAGATCATCGAGGCGGTGGAGCGTGCCGAGAAGTCGCGCGCGCCGGTGCAACGCCTGGCCGACCGCATGGCGGGCTATCTCGTGTATTTTGCGCTCGGCGCCGCCGCGCTCACGTATCTGCTCACGCGCGACATGCGTTCGACCATTTCCGTGGTGATCGTGGCCGGCGCCTGCGGCATCGCGGCGGGAACGCCCCTGGCGATCCTCGGCGCCATCGGTCGTGCGGCGCGCCTCGGCGCCATCATCAAAGGCGGGCTTTATCTGGAGATCTTGGGCCGCGTGGATACCATCGTGCTCGACAAGACCGGCACGCTGACCTACGGACGGCCGGAGGTGCAACAGGTCGTCGCGGCCGAAACCGCCACCGCGGAAGCCGTGCTCGACGCCGCCGCCTCGGCAGAGCTGCGATCCGAGCATCCGCTCGGCCGGGCGATCGTTGCCTACGCTCGCGCCCAGGGCCGCAGCATCCGCGAGCCTGAACGTTTCGATTATACGCCGGGCCGCGGCATCTGCGCGCTGGTGGACGGCACGACGATCCTCGTCGGCAATCGCGCGCTGCTGATCGGGCGCGGTATCGCGGTGCCGCGGACTTTGGGGTCCCGGGAAAAAGCCGCGTCCGAGATCCTGGTCGCTCGCGATGGCCGGCTGCTGGGCGCAATCGTCGTCGCGGATAGTGTGCGGCCGGAGGCCAAGCCGGCCGTCGAGGCCCTGGCGCGGATGGGCATGCGCACCATTCTGTTGACCGGCGACACGAAGTCGGTGGCGGATGCAGTCGGCGGCAGGCTCGGTATTGCCGAAGTCCATGCCGATCTGCTGCCCGAGGACAAGCTCGCGCGGATCAAGGACCTGGTGGGTCGGGGCTGCGTGGTCGCGATGCTCGGCGACGGCATCAACGACGCCCCGGCGCTGACCGAGGCCAACGTGGGCGTCGCCATGGGCTCGGGCACCGACGTCGCGCGCGAGAGCGCGGATATCGTGCTGCTCGGCAACGACCTGGCCCGTTTCGTCGATACGGTCGCCATCGCGCGGCGTACGCGCCGCATCATCTGGCAGAACTTCACCGGGACGATCGCGGTGGACACGGTCGGGATGGTGCTTGCGGGTTTCGGCTTCCTCAATCCGCTGCTGGCAGCCTTCATCCACGTTGCCTCCGAGATGGCCTTCATTCTCAACTCTGCCCGGCTGCTGCCGGCCGCGGAGCGGATAGCGGCACCGATCGCCGCCGATGCGCCGGCCGCGCCGCGGCCTGCATAGGCTGCAGACAATCATGTTTGCCACGCGGGTGATCACAGCGACGGCATCGGTTGCCGTGGCGTTCGAGATTCACCTCGACTGTCGGAAATAGATATAAGGGGACCCGCGCGGAGCCGAGGCGCCGGCCAGTCCGTCGTACTCGATTTCCAAGCGGCGTCCGAGATCGCATCCGACTGTCTCAGGGCATCGACGATCGCGTCCATCTCGTTGGGATCGACGGCGGTGCTGACCAGCCTGGCGACGATGTAGACGCTATCGTCCGGCCTCGCTGTTTCCTCGGTCGCGCTGGGCCTGGATCAGGCGTGCCCGGGCGGCCATGAGATCCTGCTGGGCGTTGAGCACGTCGATGGTCGTGCGCTGGCCGGCCGAGGCTTCCTTGCGCACGCCTTCGAGCGCGGAAGTCGACGCGGCACGCCCACCACTTGCCGGTAGGTCGCCTGATCGATGGCCAGCGCGGCGGATGAGCACGCGCGCCGGAGCGCAACGGGTGCAACGCCTGCAATCCGCATTTTTCCGCGCCGTGAGGACCGTCCGGAGCCCGCTCCCCGATTGCCGCGAACATTGCTCGGCGGGCTGGTCCCCGAGCCATCATGCCCGAGCCGATGCGGCTTCGCCATCCGCTCCGGGCCCGGTGGCAGGCCACGCCTGTGGATCGAGCGTCGGAACCGCAGCTCTTGCCGGAAACGGCTCCCCATGGCCGCGCCCCGGAGTGGCGGTTCGCTGCTGTGGTGATAATCTCGCCGCAATCGGCCGGCAGAGCCGGGCCAAGCAATGCGCATGATCGAGGCGGCGATGCGCTCGGAGCAGAGGCAACCATCGGAAACGGGCCGCGTAATCACGTTTCGGCAGCGTTCCTCGGGACCGTTGCAGAACGGCGCGTCCGGCAACGAATCTGCGGCAAAATTCGACCCGAGCGCCGTCGCGGATTTGCAAAAATATCAGCGCGCCCGGGAGGAGGAGGAGGACTATCGCCATCGAATGGTCGTCAATGGGCTCGCCTTGGCATTCTGCATCGTGCTCGCCGTCGCCGGCGTGTGGCTCGTCAACGAGATCGCCGAAATGAAACGCATCCAGGATTGCGTCCTTTCGGGACGAGCCGGCTGTATCCCTCTCGACCTACCGCCGCACCGCGGCGGTTGAAGCGAATTCCCGCGCTGCCGAGTTGCGGATTTCGCGGCGCTGAACCGGGCCCGCCGAAAGCCGTCGGCCGGGCATCCAATAACAAGCGGGGGGCGGCGAACCGCCCCGCGCGAAAACGATTTGCTGCCTTGCCGGCGTCGGCGATCGGCAGCCTAGCGCAAGACTGAAAGCGCGACCGGCGTCACCCCGGAAAATCCCAGCTGATGGGCCGCGGCAGGGGTTACGTCGATGACCCGGCCCTGCACAAAGGGGCCCCGATCGTTGATCCGAACCACGACCGAGCGTCCGGTGCTGCGGTTCGTCACGCGGACCATCGTTCCGAATGGGAGCGATCGATGCGCGGCGGTCATGTGCGAGGGAGCGGCGGTTTCCCCATTGGCCGTCCGGCCGCCGGAGTAGACCGAGGCGAGGCCGACCTGATTTTCCCCGGCGTGCGCAGCATGTGCGGCTCCGGTCAAGCCGACCGAAAGAATAGCCGCTGCAGTTAGGTTGATGAAGCCAGTCTTCGTCATTCTCGTTCCCTTTTGTTGGACTTGGGTTTACGGTGGACGGTCAGAGGAATTACTTGGAAAATTGGCTTTTTCCGGTCGCAAATCGCTCTTTTTGCTGTCCCCGATCGCACGTTTTGCTGGCGATAGCGGGGCCATTGGCGGACGAATGCGGCGTCAATTTGGCAGCAAGATTGACCTATTGCGGCGGGGGCGCACGGATCGGGCCTGGAAGCCCGAGCAGGCGGCGAAGCCACGACGGTGTTCATGCAGTGACAAGCGCAGGGTGCAGTTTCCCGTCCGCCGGGGGTCGCCGCCCGCGGCCGGACCGGCAGCAACGGATTTCTTTACACCGAAACTCAAGTTCGTTATCGGCAGGCGACCGCAGCCCCGAGCTTTGCAAGCTCCCATGAAGATCATCCGTGGAAAAAAGGCGCTTATCACCGGAGCCGCGTCCGGCATCGGACGCGCGATCGCCATCGCGCTTGCCGATCAAGGTGCCGACCTCTACCTGGTCGATATCGACGAAGCCGGTCTCGAGCTCACGGCCCGCGAGGTCGCGAGCCGCGGCGTCGAAGTGGTTACCGCGGTTTGCGATCTTCGGGAACCGGTCCAGATCAGTGCCGCCGTACGCGCTCTGCTCTCGCGCTGGGACCATCTCAACATCCTGATCAACAATGCCGGTGTGCTGTTTTATGGTCCGACGCACCGCATGACCGACGAGCAGTGGAATCGAGTGATGTCGGTCAATCTCGCCGCGCCCATTCAGCTGGCCCGCGAGCTGTTGCCTGCGCTCCTGAGCTCGCAAGATGCGCATCTGGTGAACATCTGCAGCATTTTCGGCCTGGTGAGTTCGCGCAACATCGCGGCCTACCAGACCAGCAAATATGGGCTGATCGGCTTCACCGAGGCGCTGCGAACCGAATACGGCGGGCGTACGTTCGGGGTCACCGCCGTCTGTCCCGGCTTCGTCTCGACCCCGATGATGGAACGGGTAGTGACCGGCGAACCGATAGTGAATGGCCGCTCCGGCAGACCTCCCACCTCGCCCCCGGCGTGGATCATCACCAGCCCGGACAAGGTCGCCGCAAAAACCATCGCAGCCATGCGCAAGAACCGCGGACTCGTAATCGTGACCCCGGCAGCACGCTTGCTGTGGTGGCTCAAGCGGCTCTCGCCGGGCGCGGTCGATTGGGTCTCCCGCGAGGGCTGGCGCAGCAAGGGACCGGTCGAACTCGAGGCCGAGCGTCTTGTAGGTGATGAACGAGGCCCGTAGCGCGAGCGAGCGTGGCGCCGCGGCAGCCTTCGCACAATGCCCCGGAAGATGCGGGCGCGCGCAGCCGGCGTCGTTGAACTCAGCGGCGTCCTTCGCTATAGGGGCACACGCCGGTTGGGGGGCATGGGGCCTTGCTTCGCGCCGCTCGGTCCCGGGGCGTCATTCCAGGCCGGTGAACATCAAGAGCGTCGCAAATGTCCGATACATTCAATACGGTTGCGGATATCATTGCCGAAACCTGCGACATTCCGCGGGAGAAGATCAAGCCGGAAAGCCACGCCATCGACGATCTCGAAATCGACAGCCTGGATTTTCTCGACATCGCCTTTGCCGTCGACAAGGCGTTCGGCATCAAGCTGCCGCTGGAGCAATGGACGCAGGAAGTCAACGACGGCAAGGCGTCGACCGAGCAATATTTCGTCCTCAAGAATCTGTGCGCCCGCATCGACGACCTCATCGCCGCCAAGGGCGCATGAGCGCCGAATGAGGCTCGAGTATTTCCAGATGGTCGACCGCGTCGTCGAAATGTCGCTCGACGACGGCTCGATCCGCGTCGAATCCGTAGTCCCGACGGCGAGCACGGTGTTCGAGGGCCATTTTCCCGGTCATCCGCTGCTCCCGGGGGTGCTGCTCATCGAGACCATGGCGCAGGCGGCGGGGTGGATCATCCTGGCGCACCACCGGTTCGAGCGCATGCCGTTCCTCGCCGGGGTGCGGGCAGCGAAGCTCCGACGCTTCGTATCGCCCGGCGAGCGGCTGTCGGTCGACGGCCGGATCATTCACGAGGGTTCCGGGTTCGCGGTGGCGAGCTGCCAAATCAACGCCGACGGCAAGGCCGTGTGCGATGCCGAGCTCACGTTCCGTATCCTGCCGTTTCCCAATCCTGAGATCCGGGCCGACCTGGAGGCGGCGGCCGCGCGCATCGGATTCCCGCTAGAGGCGCTCAGCCATGCCGGCTGAGGCCTGGATCACCGGGATCGGCATCGTCTCCTGTCTCGGCGAAGGCCCGGAAGCACATTGGCAGGGATTGCTGCATCCGCATCCGAGCGCCGACACGAGCCGGTTCGCGCCCTACGTGATCCATCCGCTGGCGCCCATCGAATTCGACAAACAAATTCCGAAAAAAGGCGACCAGCGCCAAATGGAAGCCTGGCAGCGGATCGGAACCTATGCGGCGGGTTTGGCGCTCGACAGCGGCAAGCTGAAGGGCAATGCCGCGCTGCTTGGCAGCACCGACATGATCGTCGCCGGCGGCGGCGGCGAACGCGATGTCGAGGTGGACGCCACCATCATGACCGGGCTGCGCAAAGCTGCCGACCCCGATGCTTTCATCAATGAACGGCTGATGAGCGATCTGCGCCCTACCCTGTTCCTCGCGCAGCTCTCGAACTTGCTCGCCGGCAACATTTCCATCGTTCACGGGGTCACCGGCTCCTCGCGTACCTTCATGGGCGAGGAGGCGGCCGGAATCGATGCGGTCCGCATCGCGCTCTCGCGCATTGCCGCCGGCCAAAGCAAGCTCGCGCTGGTGGGCGGCGCGCACAATGCGGAGCGCAAGGATCTGTTGCTGCTCTACGAATTCGGCGGCTTCGTCCTCAAGAACCGGTATCAGCCGGTCTGGTCGCGCCGGTCGAACCCGGGATTTGCGCCCGCCTCGGTCGGCGCTTTTCTGGTCCTGGAAGAACGCCAACATGCCGAGGCGCGCGGCGCGGAGCCCTTTGCCCGGCTTTCACTCGTGCTTTCCGGCCGCACCGGCCGGGATGCGGGCGCGGTAACGGATGCGCTGCGCCGCATGTGGGAACCGGTCGAGCACCGGCTCCAGGCCGGCCGTTACGCTATTCTGTCCGGGGCAACCGGGGTCGAGCCGCCGACCGGCGAGGAGCAGCGCTTCCTGGCCGAGCACCCCGAAGCGGCCGTTCGCGCGACCGGCAGCCGTATCGGGCACGGCATGGAAGGGCAGTTCCCGATGAACATTGCCCTTGCGGCCCTTGCGGTGCGCCATGGCATATTGTTCCCGCCGTGTAACGAATCGCCGGTCGAGCGGGCGATGGAGGGCCCCTTGGCCCAGGCGGTCGTGACCGGCGTCGGGCACTGGCGGGGAGAGGGCATGGCCCTGGTCGAGGCCGCCCATTGAGCAAAAGGATCCGGCATATGCAACCCACGCGGGATAAGGCGGGCCGCCCCATCGTGGTGGTGACGGGAATAGGCGTCGTCACCTCGCTCGGAGCCGGCAAGACCGAGAACTGGCGGCGCCTCACCGCGGGCCAGTCCGGCATTCGGGCGATCACGCGCTTCTCGACCGACGGCCTGAGGACCAAGGTTGCCGGCACCATCGATTTCGTGCCGGCCGAGCCGTTCTGTGCCCCGGCGCTGGCGGAGCGCCTCGCCGAGATCGTCATCGAGGAGGCGATCGGCGAAGCGGAGATCGGCGGCGCCAAACATTTTCCCGGACCTTTATTCCTTGCGGCGCCGCCGGTCGAGATCGAATGGCTGCAGCGCCGGGCGCTCGTCACGGCGGCGAGAGCCGATGACGCAGTCGATTACGACGAATTGCTGCGCTTGGCTTCGAGCGGCGGGTTTCGCAGCTATCACGAGCGCCTCCTGTTCGGCTCGGTGGCGGAGCACCTTGCCGCGAGGTTCGGCACCCAAGGCTCCCCGATCACGCTGTCCACCGCCTGCGCCTCCGGCGCGAGCGCGATTCAGCTAGGGCTCGAGGCGATCCGCCGCGGCGAGGTCGACGCGGCGCTATGCGTCGCAACCGACGGCTCCATCAATCCGGAATCCGTGGTGCGCTTCTCGCTGCTCTCCGCGCTCTCGACCCACAACGAGCCCCCCGCGCAAGCGGCGAAGCCGTTTGCCAAGGACCGCGACGGTTTCGTGATGGCCGAAGGCGCCGGCGCGCTGGTGCTCGAGAGCTACGACGCGGCCAAGGCCCGCGGCGCCAGGATCCTCGGCGTCATCGAAGGTTGCGGGGAAATGGCCGACGCGTTCCATCGCACCCGTTCGAGCCCGGACGGCAAGCCGATCATCGGCAGCATTCACAACGCCATCGCCGACGCCGGGCTCGACCCCGACGACATCGATTACATCAACGCCCATGGCACCGGCACGCCGGAAAACGACAAGATGGAATATATCGGAGTGTCGGCCGTGCTCGGCGAGCGAGCCAAGCAAGTGCCGATCTCGTCGAACAAGTCGATGATCGGGCACACGCTGTCGGCGGCGGGGGCGGTGGAGGCGATCTTCACCCTGCTCACGCTCGAGCATCAGCGCATTCCGCCGACGATCAATTATAAGATCCCGGACCCCGCCATCCCGCTCGACGTGGTGCCGAACGTCGCACGTGATGCCGGCGTCCGGCATGCGCTGTCAAATTCCTTCGGATTCGGCGGCCAGAACGTGTCGCTGGTGATGGGGCGCGAACCGTCGTGACGGGTCGATCTCGGCGATCGTCGTCCCGGAACCTGCGAAGCGGGTATCCGGGACCCATGACCACCGATCTCGCAATTCCGCTCGGTCCCGTGGTCATGGGTCCCCGCTTTCGCGGGGACGACGCTCTAGCGAGTCCGCGGTTTACGGCTTGCGGCGACTCGCACCGATGCGAGCGCTGACCCTCGTTGCCGACCGCAAGCTCGAGCTGCGGGAGGCGCCCCCGCCGCCTGCGCCGGCCGCTGGCGAGGTGCAGATTCGGATCCGGGCGGTGGCGCTCAATCACATCGACGTGTGGGGCTGGCGCGGCATGGCGTTCGCCAAACGCAAGCTGCCGCTGGTGGTCGGCGCGGAAGCCGCAGGCGAGATCGCGGCAGTGGGACCCGGCGTAACCGGTTTTGGTGTCGGGGACGGCGTCGTCATGTATGGCGCGCTCACCTGCGGAGAATGCCGGGCCTGCCGCGAGGGCCGGGACAACCTTTGCGAAAACGTCAAGGGCATTCTCGGTTTTCATGTCGACGGCTTTGCTCGCGACCTCCTCAACTTCCCCGTCCGGCTCGTGATCCGGGTACCGGAAGGCGTCGCGTTTCGCGATGCCGCTTGCGCACCGATCGCGTTTGCGACGGTCGAGCACATGCTGTTCGACAATGCCAAGCTTCGGCCGGGCGAGACCATCCTGGTTCATGCCGGCGGCTCGGGAATCGGCACCGCTGCCATCAAAATGGCGAAGGCGATCGGCTGCACGGTGATCACCACGGTCGGCGACGACGCCAAGGCCGCCAAGGCAAAAGAGCTCGGCGCCGACCACGTCGTCAATTATCGGACCGACCGGTTCGAGCATGCGGTGCGCAAGCTCACGGGCAAGAAAGGCGTCGACGTGGTATTCGAGCATGTCGGGGCGGATACCTTCAACGGCTCACTCCTGGCGTTGAAGCGCGGCGGACGCCTGGTGACGTGCGGCGCGACCTCCGGCCCGAGCACGACGCTCAACCTGATGCAGCTGTTCCAGCAGCAATACCGGATCTTCGGTTCGTTCGGCGCCACCATGGGCAACATCCGCGACAGCCTCGCCAAAATGGCTGCCGGGCTGACCCCGGTGATCGACACCGAGGTCGAGCTTGCCGATTTCGCGGCGGGCCTCGAACGGCTGGCGAGCCGGCAGGTATTCGGCAAGATCGTCGTGCATTTCTAGGCGCGCAGCTTATGAGGAGCGCCTTCCGCCGTCGGTTGCAACGTTACGCCCGGTATCTCGGGCGAGCCGTCGACGCGCTCATCGGCTTTGCCGCCGCGGCGGTGCTCAAGCTCCTGCGCCGGACCAATCCGGACCGGATGGCGAACTTTACCGGCAAGCTCATGCGCATGCTGGGCCCCTGGCTGCCCGAGCACCGCACCGGGCGCGCCAATCTCGTCGCGGCGTTTCCGGAAAAATCCGCCGCCGAGATCGAAGCGATCCTGGCCGGCGTGTGGGACAATCTCGGACGCGTCGGCGCGGAATTCGCGCATCTCGACCGATTGTGGGATTACGATTCCGAGCGGCCCAATGCCGGCCGCATCGAGTTCACCCCGAGATCGGTGGAGCTGTTCTTGCGGCTTCGCGACGACGGCAAGCCGGCCCTGGTATTCGCCGCGCATCTCGCCAATTGGGAGCTCCCGCCGCTTGCAGCCAGCGCCTACGACATGCCCGCCGCGGTGGTGTACCGGCGGCCGAACCTCGGCGCGGTCGCGGAAGCGATCATCCCGTTGCGGTCGGTCAGCATGGGTGAGCTGATCCCGAGCGATCGCGCCGCGCCCATCCGGGTTGCGCGCGCGCTGGAGAAGGGCGTGCACGTCGGCATGCTGGTCGACCAGCATTTCGGCCAGGGCGTGGACGTGATGTTCTTCGGCCGGCGCTGCAAAGCCAATCCGCTGATCGCGCGCCTTGCCCGGCATTTCGATTGCCCGATTCACGGCGTGCGCGCCATCCGCCTCCCCGGCGGACGCTTCCGCGCCGAGATCAGCGAAGCGATCGAGGCGCCGCGCGACGCCGGCGGCAGGATCGACGTCGAGGCCACCATGCAGGCGATCACCGCGGTGGTCGAGGGCTGGGTGCGCGAACATCCCGAGCAATGGCTGTGGCTGCACCGCAGATGGCGGTGACTCGCCGCCTCATGCCGAACATTGGGGCTTCCGCCTTCTTCGTGGCCGCCGGTCGGTTTGCCGCATGCTCAGCCTCTCGCAGAGCGGTCGGGGGAGTCCGTGTGGCAGACCTGAATTGTTATGAATCGAAGGAAGCACTGCGAGCCCCGGCCACGAACTCTGCCCCCACCGATAGCACATCACGGAACAACTTGCTGCACTGCGGGACTTTGATCCGGCCAATGTCGCAGACGGGTCAAACCCGGTCCTTCGGGTGTTTCCGCTAAACGTCCGCTTGGGCCCCGCAAGCGGAATTCCAAGGGGCACAGCACGATGTCGCAGTCGCGCCAATAGCGGACATTGACGAGCCAGCAAAAAGCCCTGGTACCAAGGTTCAACCGTTGCACATCTGCGCGTGCGGCTCGGTTGAATTGTTTCAAGTGGCTACAAACTCAACTTTAAGGCGATCTGGGTCCTCTACGTAGAGGGCGTAATAGTCGTTGCCGCCGTTGGCGAAAGGATACCTTTCGTCGTAGAGACAGGTAATATTGTTGTCTAAGCAGTATTGCCTGATCGAATCAACGAGACTTCTGCCTTTCACCCTAAAAGCAAGATGATTCAGACCGACACCGGACCTATTATAATTGTGCGATGCATATTTTTCCTTCACTTGCACAAATGTAAGATAAGCATCTTCGCCATTGCTGAGCGTGAAACCTTCTTCCCAATAAGCAGTCAGCTTGTATCCGAGTTTGCTTAGGATCTCGGACCAGAAAGCACGGGAGACGCCCAAGTTTGAAACATTAATTTCAACGTGATGTAGCATTGGATGCCCCAGCTAAATGAAAACACGTCGTCCA
>WNGH01002604.1_pt1 | contig 21581 bp, 16 predicted proteins | sample 5400631 | NCBI WGS metagenome assembly WNGH01 (sample SAMN13153373, study PRJNA577476) | soil metagenome | isolation source: 115 cm soil or saprolite under Garry oak tree replicate 1 | place: USA:California | collected 2016-06-15
CTTCAATTTCGCCGAGTCCTCTGTCGAGACAGTGCTCAAGTCGTTACTCCCTTCGTGCGGGTCGGAACTTACCCGACAAGGAATTTCGCTACCTTAGGACCGTTATAGTTACGGCCGCCGTTCACCGGGGCTTCAGTTCGTGGCTACGCTCACCACTCCCTTTCACCTTCCGGCACTGGGCAGGAGTCAGCCCCTATATGTCCGCTTGCGCGTTGGCAGAGACCTGTGTTTTTGGGAAACAGTCGCTTGAGCCCATGTCCTGTGGCCTGCTCACCCCCTCTCGTGGGAGAGGAAGCTACTCAGGCTCCCCTTCTTCCGAAGGTACGGGGTTAATTTGCCGAGTTCCTTAACAGAGGGTCGCTCGTTCACCTGGGGAGATTTCCCCCTGCCTACCGGTGTCGGTGTGCGGTACGGGCAGAGCGGTGCTGGGTAGAGGCTTTTCTGGGCGGCATAGGCGTCGATGACTTCCGGGTCCTGTGCGGACCCTCGTGACCGGCGTCAGGCGGCTTGAGTCGGGGATTTGCCTCCGACTCGCCCTTCGCTCGGCCAGCCCAGCCTGTCCATTCGCTGGGTTCACCTTCCTGACCGCGTCCCCTCTTCCCTCATAACGCACCACTCTGGTGCAGGATTGTCGCACCTGCTCTCCATCGCCTACGACGATGACGTCCTCGGCTTAGGGCCCGACTAACCCTGGGACGACGGCCGTTGCCCAGGAACCCTCAGGCTTGCGGTGTATCTGGTTCGTACAGATATGACGCTACTCATTCCGGCATTCGCACTTCCAAGCGCTCCACCTGTCCTTGCGGTCAGGCTTCTGTGCCCTTGGAACGCTCCCCTACCCGGTACGATGCTTAAGCCTCGCTACGTTGTCGGCGCCCGTGCACTCGACCAGTGAGCTCTTACGCACTCTTTCAATGATGGCTGCTTCTAAGCCAACATCCTGGTTGTTTGGGCCCACGGACTGCCTTTGACACTGAGCATCGATTGAGAGACCTTAGCTGGTGGTCTGGGCTGTTTCCCTTTCGACGACGAAGCTTAGCCCCCGCCGTCTCACTCACGGGTCCTCGCTCTCTGGGCATTCGCAGTTTGGCTGGGGTTGGTAACCGGCACTCGGCCCCGAGCCCAACCAGCGCTCTACCTCCCAGAGGATAGCTCACCTGGTTTCGGGTCGCATCGCGGCTACCTCTCACGGCTCGCCCTCTTCAGACTTGGTTTCCCTGCGGCTGCCCTCCGTTAACGGAGGTTAACCAGCAACCTGCGATGCACTCGCCGGATCATTCTACAAAAGGCACGCCATCAGCCCTAGGTTCCGCAACGGAACAGTGGCCTCTGGCAGCTTGGGAGGACGGGGTTTCAGGGTCTGTTTCATCCCCCTCACGGGGTGCTTTTCACCTTTCCCTCACGGTACTGGTTCACTATCGGTCGCTGAAGGTACTTAGCCTTGGAGGGTGGTCCCCCCAGCTTCCCACACGGTTTCGCGTGTCGCGTGGTACTCAGGATGCCGACCCAGCCCACCCGCTGACCGCGACGGGACTCTCACCCGCTGTGGTGGGGCTTTCCAACCCCTTCGCGTTCACTGATGGGCTCTGTTGTCGGTCCTACAACCCCATCCTCTTCGAAAAGAGGATGGTTTGGGCTGATCCCGCCTCGCTCGCCACTACTACGGGACTCTCGTGTTGATTTCTCTTCGTCGGGCTACTGAGATGTTTCAGTTCACCCACTTCCCTCGAACTGGTCTATGTGTTCAACCAGCCGTCTCCAGACATCACTCTGGAGGGGTTGCCCCATTCGGAATCTCAGGGCTCCTAGCTTGCATGGTGTGCTTTGGCTGAGTCTGTCCCCGCGTTGCCGCGAGGCAGACCTCTTGTGTTTCCTCTGCTTCTCTCTTGCTCTCGGCAAAATTGAAGTAATTATGCTTCTTTGGTTGTAAAGGTTCTGTTTGGTTTGCAGCACTCTTGTTGGGTGCCGATGTAATATGCCACACTTTTGAATTTTTGTCAACACTTTTTTGAGGTAAATTGCTTGTGATGAGAAAAATGGGTCGATAGTACTTCGCACAGTTATAGAGTGGCAGAGCTTTTTCCCTACACTTTGACAGAGGTTGAGTTTTACAGTATACTTCGGCCATGGACGAAATTTTCGTCTTTTTCTTGTTTATGGGCCGAAAGCAAGCGAGTAAACAGCCGGAGATAAGAAACCGGAGAAAGGTACGCAAAACATTGCCTGAAGATGAAGAGAAAACCCCATCCCCATCCTTATCTACTTCAGAGGCGGGACGTAGAGGGGGGAGTGCTGTTCGGGACAAATATGGTGAGGAATATTATCGGCGTATTGGCAAAAAAGGCGGTGCCGCTCTCAAGGAGAAACGTGGCAACGAGTACTACCGTACCATTGCTCAAAAGGGCGGGCAAGCCAATGTCAGCAAATATGGCTCGGACCATTTCTCTGAGATGGGTAAAAAAGGTGGTAATACAACTAAAGAGCGGCATGACTCTGATTTCTATAGCCGTATCGGTAGGATGGGTGGTTCCGCTAAACGCCAGAAGAAAGCAGAGAAGGATACCACGATGTAAGAACAGATACCGCCAGGCCGTTTGCAAACGGCCTGGCGGTATCTGTTCTTACATCGTGGCAGCCTGCCCTTGGACTGTTCCCGTTCTCAACTTTGCCAATCCCTCGGCAATAGCGGCAGCCACGCCTTTCTCGGCTGTTTCCCGTGCTACACGCAAGGCGTTTTTGATAGCTTTGGCGTTAGAGCGTCCATGCGAGATAATCGCTACGCCATTGATGCCCAGCAGGGGTAGACCCCCGTACTCTGTATAGTCCAGGCGTTTATTCATCTTACGTAAATCTGAACGCAAGATCGCCCCAGCCAGCTTATTCGGCAGTGATTTTGCCATTTCAGCACGAATTAAGCCCAGTAGCGTCTCTGATAGACCCTCACTCAACTTCAGCACGACATTGCCGACAAAACCATCGCACACGACTACCTCGGTTGTTCCCACAAAAATATCGCGGCCCTCAACGTTGCCGATAAAGTTGATGCCTAGCGTGGTTGCGGTGGCCTTGAGGAGTTGATGTGCTGCCTGTACCTGCTGATTGCCCTTGCCTTCCTCTTCGCCATTGGCTAGTAGTCCCACACGGGGATGATCACATTGGCGGATGCGTTCCATATAGATGGAACCCATGAGCGCAAACTGTTGCAAGTATTCGGGTTTGCAGTCGGTGTTGGCTCCCAGATCGATCACCATACACACCCTATCTTTGGTTGGTAATAAGCCACCCAAGGCAGGGCGTTCTACTCCTGGCAGGCGTTTGAGTGTAAATAATGCCCCAGTCATCATGGCACCGCTATTACCAGCTGAAACGGCTCCCAAAGCTGCTCCCTCTTTGACCAGCTCAAGAGCACGCACCATCGACGTGTTTTTATTGCGTACAGCGCGGGCGGGATTATGTTCCGCCATAGGGATAATCTCATCGGTATGCACAATTGGCAGATCAAGCCCTTGCGTATTATGTTTTGCCAGTTCGGCCTTGAGCGTGTTCTCTCGCCCCACAAGGTAGACTCCCAGCCCATACTCGCGAGCGGCCTGTACGGCACCTAAGACCGTTTCGCCCGGCGCATGGTCCCCCCCCATGGCATCTAACGCCACGCGCACATTCGTACTCATCGGCTGCTTCCTTCGGCTTCACCAATGGTCTCTCTCACCAGTTCAATCAGCTTATCCAGATCAAACGGCTTGTAGACAATATGCACTACGCCAGCCTTGCGGAACTCTGGCTCCTCTTCTCCGGCTCCTAGTAAGGCTGTAACCACAATCACCGGTATCTTACGATCAACCGCCATCTCCATCAATTGCAGTTCATCGCGTCCATCCAGATACGGCATCATCAGGTCCAGCAAGATGAGATCTGGTTGGTGTTCACGTACCGCATCATAGAAACGCAAACTCTGCGTCGTCATATGCGTCTCATAGCCCTCATCCGCCAGAGCCTCGGTCAATAAATCAGCAATCGTCGGATCATCATCCATTATGAGAATTTTCTTCGCCATAGCCAACAGACCTCTTATCTCTGTTATGTTCTCTATGTTCAGTAAAAAAGATAGCTTTTACGGCTAACCTATGTGGGAACTTCCCACCCTCTCCTAATTATGCATACGTATTATAGCATTCTGTTGGATAAAATGCGTGTTAATCATAGGTATTTCATCGCATGCATAGGACTATTGACATCTTCATCATGATATACTAAGATCCGTATATCTGATCGGTTAGTAGGTAGAAGACATTGTGGAAGATCGTCTGGTATATAGAAGGTCAGTAACCCCATCCCCTCAAAGGGGATAGGCTTGCATCCGGTTGGACGCCAGAGTCCAGGCTGATGCAAGCTTCTGCTGACTAGGTTCAGCAGTTTCATACAGCCGGGAGACAATCCGTCTGGAAGCTGCTCCGTTCGAAAGGTCATGAGACCTACAGACGCCTACTCTAATCTGTAGCTCTCTCGCTTGTGGTTAAAAGTCTTGGGAGGTAGAGACGGTGCTGCAAGCACGACAAGCCTTTTGAACCTTGCCGAAGAGTCCCAGACGTCTGTGCGGAGACGGACTCTGTTTTCTTCAGAGTCAATCTGAGAGGCAGACCGCACATCTGCCTCTCCCCCGTCAGGGGACAGAAACGTCCTCCCGCAGCCTGAAGGCGTGCGGGTCTCCACAGGCGGAGAGATTATGATGGTAGTAGTCCAGTTCAAGAGTTTTTAATGACCCTCGATAGGAAAACACAGGCCCGTTAACGTTATGCCAAATAAGCGAGATTACGTTCAAGAAGGGGAGCAAGCATATCAACAGTGGCGTGACTCCTTGATGGCAGACCCTGAATTTCAGGAGATTTACAAAGAGGAAGCCGCAAAAAAGGAACTATGGTTGCAACTTGTCGAGGCACGACAAGCTGCTGGACTGACACAAGCCGAGCTTGCTAAGCGATTAGGCGTTTCCCAGGCGCAAGTAGCACGTATTGAGAAGCAAGGCTATGATGCTTATACCCTCAATACGTTACGTCGATATGCACAGGCATTAGGAAGAAAAATAGAAATTAGCCTGGTCTAGCTGAACTGTACATACTATCACTCGTTCGGTATCAACCCACACAATAATACATCTACCGCCTCTTCTACAAATTGCTCAGGCTTTTCGGGATAGCGGGCGATAATTGCCGCCACAATAAGGTTATATATAAACATCCGCGCTATCATTTGCACATTCCCCTTCTTGACCTGCAATTCACCTGCATCCCTAGCCTTTGCTAGATACGAAGCAATCAGTTGGATCAGTTCCTCACGAAACCCTTCAAAGCGCACAGCCACTTGGTTGTGAGAGCGAAACTCGCGCAACAAAATATATGGCACCTCTGGATTCTTTCGCGAAGTCTCCAGGTAATGGATACCTATATGCATCAAGATGGAACGAATGCCTGCATTATGTGGCACATCCATTACTGCATGCAGCCTGGGGAGCATATTGCGTTCTTGAATCAAGCTCTCGAGCAAAGCCCTCTTGGTAGGGAAATAGTAGAAGATCAAGCTATTCGGTACTTCTGCCCTCTCAGCTATGGCTTTTGTAGGAGTAGCATTAAAGCCATGCATGGCAAATAAATGTTGGGCAGCATCAAGAATGCGTTCACGTGTTTCCTCAGCTGTTGCATTGCGTTTGCCCTTTCCCGACGTTTCTGCGGCTTCCTCTGGAGCAGGATTGGCGACATCCACTTCTGGCACAGGGTCTTTCTCTTCTGAAATATTCGACATTGCGCTCCTTCCGAAACACACTAAAACGAGGAGACAGGCTAAGCGACCTTATCTCCTCGCCAGATTCTAGAATGAGTAGTCGTACCTACAAAATTCAAACTGTCGCTTTGACAGATGGTTTGCGATTCTGTGTCACTGCCCAAATGGCCAGGATAAAGACAATGGCACCGATGATCCACGTGCTCCAAGCGATCAGGCTCGAAGCTGAAGCGAAGCCCAGCACCCACGGGGAGATGAACACCCATGCGCCAAAGACAATATTGATCCAGCTAATAGCCGCCGGAGCATTAGCGAAGAGTGCCCAGAGAGCTATCAGCACGATCAGAACTCCAAAAATCCATGCGTCCCAGGAGCTATTCGTATGGCTCCATGTCAACGAATACCACGGTGCTATAAAGAGTATAACACCTAAAATCAGGTTAACCCAACTCTGCCACCCTGATTTTCTTGCGCTTAACATCATAATTTGGCCTCCTTGCCATGACACCTTGTTACCGAGCAAGATGCCTTCAGACTATGCTTCCTTACATGTCTTCGATTGACTGACTACTCAATCTATTAAAATTGTAGATCATACAAAGGGAACATGTCAAGGGGGTCAGAGAAAAACGTGGCAGACTTGACACTTTAGATTTTTTGTACTACTGTACCAGAAAAGAATACTCTACAATCAAAGAAAGCGAGATGCATGGCACTTTCTTCAAAAGTCTTCTGTGATACCTGTGGGACAGCCAACCGCACACATGCTCTTTTCTGTGTGGCGTGCGGTCGTCGCCTGCAAGCTGCCGTTTCCACTATGACCTCCAGAACCTTCACCGGCCTGCTGACTCACCAGCATATGCTCAAGCAACGCTATCGCATTCTAGGGCAGGCTGGTAAAGGAGGCTTCGGAGCCGTCTATAAAGCGCAGGATACACAGTTTGGCAATCGCCTGCTCGCCATCAAAGAGATGAGCCAGAGTAATCTTAACCCACAAGAATTGGCTGAGGCCACCGAGGCTTTCAAACGCGAAGCTCTACTCCTGGCGAATCTGACCCATCCCAACCTGCCGCGCATCTACGAACAATTCAACGATATGGGTCGCTGGTACCTCGTCATGGACTACATTGAGGGCGAGACGCTTGAGGCATACCTGGACAAATTGGGCGGCAAGTTGCCTTTGGTGGGGTCGGGAACGTCCCTTGTAGGCGTACTCAATATCGGCATCCAGCTCTGCTCCGTACTCAACTATTTGCACACGCGCCAGCCTCCGATCATTTTCCGCGACCTCAAACCCGCCAATATTATGCTGACTGCCCAGGGGCATATCTTCCTGATCGACTTCGGTATTGCCCGTCACTTCAAACCAGGCCAGGTCAAAGATACTACCGCTCTTGGTTCAACGGGCTATGCCGCCCCTGAACAATATGGTAGAGCACAGACCACCCCGCGTGCCGATATCTATAGTCTGGGGGCTACCCTGCACCAGATGTTGAGCGGAGATGATCCTACTGAGAATCCCTTTCATTTCGCCCCACTGTCAGGACAACCACTCCCTGTTCTGACCGACCTCAACACCCTGCTCAGGCGTATGGTTGACGTTGACAACAGCCAACGTCCGGCTACCATAGTTGAGGTTCAACGAGAGCTACAACGTATCGCCGATATCTATACGGTGGCTCAAACACATCCCTTAGCCTCTACCCTGCCTCCAGGCTACTCAAGTGTCGGCAATACATACATTGCGCAAGCAAACTATCCACAAATTACACCTGCATCCCTACCGTCAACCGTTTCTCCGTCTCAAGCAAAGTTGTCCAAGGGACCGCAGCCGCAAAAGAATACCCTCTTTATTTGTAGCGGTCATAGCAGTCGTGTCGCTTCGGTAGCATGGTCGCCTAACGGGACGTATCTTGCCTCTGCCAGCTATGACAAGACGGTTCGTCTGTGGGATGCCAGCAACGGTCAGCATATCCAGACCTATCGTGGCCACTCTGGGCGCGTGAATGCGGTAGTGTGGTCACCCGATAGCAGCCGCTTTGTCTCGGCCAGCGATGATGGAAGTGTGCGTATCTGGAATACCACCTCTAAAAATCCGCCCTTCATCTTCAGCGAACATGCAGGCAAAGTCACCGCTGTAGCATGGTCACCCGATGGCAGCCGTATTGCCTCCGCAGGTGTCAATAAAGTAGTGCTGGTCTGGGATGCCGCCTCTGGCCGTATTCTCTTTACCTTTAACAAGCATAGCGAAGAGGTCACTAGCTTGGCATGGTCGCCCAACGGCACCTCTATCGCCTCTGGCAGCGATGACTGTACTATACACGTCTGGGAACCACTCAAGGATGGACGTACCAATTTTTTTACCTCCCTGTTTGCTCCTCAACGCCACATGTATACGTATTCTCGCCACTACCAAAAAGTTACTGCCGTGGCGTGGTCGCCCGATGGCAGACGTATCGCCTCCACCAGTGCCGATCGGACCATGCAGGTCTGGGACGCTAGCACAGGTAAACTTGGCTTCATCTACCACAACGCCTCCGCTGGCATGAACGCCGTAGCCTGGTCATCTGACAGCCGTTATCTCACTGCCGCCAGTAACGACAAAACTGTCCACGTCTGGGACTCCATCACTCGCAATTCTATTGCTACCTACCTGGGCCATACCGGTTACGTCACTGCCGTAGTTTGGTCTCCTGACCGCACTGCCATCGCTTCCGCCAGCGTTGACCGCACCGTACAAGTATGGAAACCCATGTGAAAAAAGCGCCTCTACCATACTCTCCTCGACTACCTCCATCATCGTCATCCCCCTATCATTTTCCGCGACCTCAAACCTGCTAACGTCATGCGCACCTTCAATGGGCATATCTACCTGATTGACTTCGGTACGGCTCGTCACCTGAAACCGGGTCAGCCCAAAGATACTATCGCACTTGGCTCTCCTGGCTATGCTGCCCCTGAACAGTACGGGAAGGCTCAGACTACGCAACAATCTGATATCTATAGCCTGGGAGCTACTCTGCATCACCTTTTAACCGGCGACGATCCCGCTGAGAATCCCTTTCACCTCGCCCCATTATGTACCCTCGATGCCACGCACCCTGCCGACCTCGAAACCCTCATCGCGGGTATGCTCAGCCTGGATGCTAGCGAGCGTCCCGCCAGCATTGCAACGGTCAAACAGGAGCTGGAACGTATCAAAGAGGCTCAGTTGAAAATCCGCCTGGAAGCTTCTTATCCAGCGCTGTCCCCATCGCAGGGTCAAGTCGCGCCTATGGCAAATCAAGTGGTACGCCCGACTCCAGGGTTTGGAGTGAGCAGGAGAACGGTGATTAACGCCGTTGCAGGCGTAGTCGCTGTTCTTATTGCCGTTGCCAGTTGTAGCTTTAGTGTTACCTTGACCAGGTTTCCTCATAGAGATGGACCAGTTACCATAATACCACCTGCACATGCGCCCCTTAGCAAGCAGGTATTGCATAGTCCTCTCATTGGTAGTGCAAGCAGCCTCATCCTTGATCCTGCCCATGCCAGCGATCTCCAATCACGACAGGTTGTTGAGATGCTTCTGACCGGGCTGGTCAGTTTAGATGATCAACTTCGCGTATCTCCTCAGCTGGCAAGCTCCTATGATCTCTCTGCTGATGGGCGAACCATAACATTTCATCTGCGTCCCAACCTCAAATTTCAGGATGGCAATACTTTAACCTCGCGAGACGTTGCGTTTAGCCTGGATCGTGCCTTGCAGCCCGCCACACACTCTGCTACATGCATGACCTACCTTGGGCTTATCCAGGATGCCGATAAATTACACAGTGGTCAAATTTCCACTCTGATCAATGATAGTATTCTTCTCCCTGATGATCAGACGCTGGTTCTCAAACTTCGTCAATCTGCCCCCTACTTTTTAACCGCTCTAGCCTATCCCTGCTCCTATGTGCTTGAGGAACGGCTGCTGCTGCAATATGCCAATACAGGATTGGCTAAAGTACTGAAGGCCGGTGGCGGTGCAGGCCCCTTTACCCTCTCGTCCTACACCGACAATGAGTTGAATCTCGCTGTCAACGCTAACTATTACGGCCCCAAACCTCAACTACAAGAGGTAGTTTTCTCTTTCTACAGAGATACAGAGGCCACATATCAAGCCTATGGTGCTGGTATGATTGATACAACAGCTTTGCCTGCCGAGATGTTGAATAGTTCAAATTTATATAACTGGCGCAGAGTGCCAGAACTGACTACCTACTACTATGCCATGAACTATCTGGTGAAGCCGTTCGACAACATTCACATTCGCCAAGCACTCGATTTAGCGATCGACAAAGAGCTGCTTGTGCAGGCCGTCTGGCACAAGGCTTTCTTACCCACCTGCAATATTGTGCCACTGGGGATGCCCGGCCATAATCCCAGCCTTACCTGTCCTGATGGTCAAAATACGGCCAATGGCAACCCTGCGCAGGCCAAAAATTCACTCGCGCAAGGTCTACAAGAGGAAGGTTATAGCAGCATGTCCCAATTGCCTCCCATTACCTTTACCTACGTCAATGATAGTCCGTCATTCAATAAGGAGGTAGCAGTCGTAAGACAGATGTGGAAAAATGTGCTGGGGATAGATGTCAAGGCTAAGCCGGTTTCTGCCAGTAGGCTGCGTGAAGAAATTGTCGCATCAGCCGGTAATGTGCATGGATTACAACTTTGGGCCACCAGTTGGAATGCTGATTATCCAGACCCGCACGACCTGCTAACGCTCCAGTTTGATAAAAATTCCCCCTATAACGATGTGAACTACGGCCAGAACAGTTCCTCTGATGCGGCCCAGCAGCAAGCACTGCAACAACAATTGGAAGTGGCCGATACTAACTCTGATCCTGTTCTGCGCCAGCAAGCTTTTATGAATGCTGAACAGCAGTTGGTCAATGATGTGGCCTGGATGCCCATGCATCAGGAAGTCTCAAACATTTTGCTTGCCACCTATGTCGTAGGGATGCCCTATAATCTGGGGTTTGTTATTCCACCTAACGATTGGGGTAACATTTTTATTACGGCGCATTAGAATTGCCGTACATCGTCAGTTGCCTCGTTATTAGGAATGCTCTACTCTACTAAGCTAGGGCATTCCTGTTATTTCTCCATGATTTTATTATGCGGGCATTCCTACGTCTATTTAGAACATAGCGAGTAAAAAGACATGAGCATTCTTTTCTTTATTAAAGCAGTATGGGGTTCATTAAGTGCATTTTTAAGCGGAATGGATAGTTTCTTTGATCTATCATTTGTCCGCTGAACAGACAAATACCTGGTTGTGTAACGGGCAGGAGAGGAGAAATGATGTTGATGGATCGTATGGGACAACAAATTGACAGCTATCGCCTGATTCGGCTTTTAGGAGTAGGCGGTTTCGGTGAAGTCTATTTGGGCGAGCATGTATATCATAAGTACCTCGTAGCGATTAAAGTGTTACCACAACTGGAAAAGAATGAACTGCTCAACTTTCTCAATGAAGCACGCACGTTCCGTCTGAAACATCCGAACATTGTGCATATTCAAGATTTTGGAGTAGATGGTTCTACGCCGTTTCTCGTGATGGACTATGCTCCCAATGGCTCGTTACGCCAGCGTTACGCGAGAGGAACGCGCCTGCCGTTACCTGTTGTCTTGGGCTACGTCAAACATATCGCCAGTGCTTTGCAGTACGCCCATAATGAAAGGCTGATTCATCGTGATATTAAGCCAGAAAACATGTTGTTGGGTCACTCTCAGGAAGTGTTACTGACAGACTTTGGTATTGCCTTGATCGTTCAGGGATCGCGCTTTCGCAACACCCAGGAACTGGCAGGAACGGCGGCCTATATAGCTCCCGAACAAATCCTGGGTAGACCGTGTTTTGCCAGTGACCAATACTCACTTGGTGTGCTAGTCTACGAATGGTTATGCGGGGAATGCCCCTTTCAAGGCTCTTCAATGGAGTTGTATGGTTGTCACCTGCATGCCTCTCCTCCCTCTCTCAATACAAAGTGTCCAACCATTTCACGTGATATTGAGCAGGTAGTGTTGCGGGCACTGGCGAAAGACCCGCAGCAACGCTTTGCCAACGTACAAGCGTTCGCTGTGGCTTTGGAACGGGCGGTGCAAATGGAAAAAATAGCTCGGACTGTGCAGGTTGTTCAGCAGCCATTGCATTTAGCATCTATACCTGCACTTGAGACAGCTCCTCAACCCATTGCTCCCTCATCAGCGACAGAGGCTATCCAGCCTGATAAGCCTGAGCCATCTCTACGGAATGTTTCGCGGCGTGCTGTCGTTAGGACGTTGCTGGGGCTGGCTGTCCTCGGCACCGGTGGTGGGATGGCTGCTTTTTTGATGACGAAACAGGCAGGACCAACGAGTGCTCGAGTACAAACACCTACGCCTATTGCTCTCGGTACTACGTTGACGACGTATGCCAGGCATAGCGACTGGGTTTCATCTGTAGCATGGTCCCCGGATGGGCAGCACATCGCCTCGGGCAGCGCGGATGCAACGGTGCAGGTTTGGGATGCTCGCAACGCTAGCACTCTCCTCACCTATACCGGTCACACCAAGGGAGTACGTACCGTACGCTGGTCACCCCACGATGGACGATACATTGCCTCTGGCGGCGACGATGCAACGGTACGGGTGTGGGATGCCATGACTGGTGAGACAAGATTGATATATCCTGGTCATCAGAACATAGTTAAGGCTCTCGCTTGGTCACCGCTTAATGGTTCACGCATTGCCTCGGCAAGCCTTGATCATACAGTACAGGTCTGGGATGCTCTGACTGGTAACAATGTTTTGCTCTATAGTGGTCATAGCAATCATCAGGTCTACGCTCTAGCGTGGTCGCCGAATGGTCAATATATTGTCTCGGCGGATGGCCATGGAACGGTGCAGGTATGGGATGCCATAACCGGTGCTATCATTACGACCTATCAGGGCCATGGAAATAGTCCAGTGGGTGCTGTGGCCTGGTCACCGGATAGTCAGTATATTGCCTCTGGTGCATACAATGATGACGATACAGTGCGAGTCTGGAATGCTCGAACAGGAGAAACTCAGCACATTTATCCTCGTTCTCAGCTGATCTATGCCATAGCATGGTCACCAGATGGCAAATTTCTTGCCTATGGCGGTCAGGATGATACGGTGAAGTTATGGGATGTTCGCTCAAATAAACTGCGCTATACATTTTCATCTACGCAGTCTGTCATTGCAGTAATGTGGTCGCCAGAAGGTAAACGCATTGCCTCTGGTGGCTTTGATTCAAAAGTATGGGTGTGGCAGGCTCAATAACTCGCCTGCCCATTCAAAATCCCCTTGCGCTCAATCCATTTCAAAGACGAGACCATCTCGCTTTGTCATCCTGAGCGCGAGCGAAGGATCTCTCTGCGGCGAGAGATCCTTCGCTCCGCTCAGGATGACACGCGTGAAGCGGCTTCGTTTGACTCGCAACACGTCTTCTTTGAAATGGATTGCCCCTTGCGCTACTCCCCCTCCATATGCCTACACTATAGCGTAACGATAAGAGAGAAGAGATATGCTTATAGATACGCACAGTGAGAGGGGTAGTGCAATGATATTTGACCTCGACGAAGAGCAGGCAGAGATACGCGACATGGTACGTCGCTTCACCGAGCAAGAAATTACTCCCCATGCCGAAGACTGGGATGAACATAATTGCTTTCCTCGTGAGATTTATACTAAACTGGCCAAACTGGGCTTAATGGGCATAGCTACTCCTGAAGAATACGGGGGCAGTGCGCTCAGTCGCCTCGCTGGCGCACTGGTCTATGAAGAGTTGGCCAGGGGTGATATGGCAACGGCCGTGGGGCTCTCTGTCCACAACATGGTCACCGGTTCCATTGCCCGCTTTGCCAACGTTGAGCAACGCAATCGCTGGGTTCCCAGACTGGCTGCGGGTGAATTGCTGGGAGCCTTCTCACTCAGCGAGGCTGGCGCTGGCTCAGATGCCGCCAATCTCCAATGTCGTGCTGAACGCCAGGAAGATGTCTATGTGCTGAACGGCACTAAATTATGGGTTACGAATGGGGGCGAAGCCGATATCTATCTGCTCATAGCTCGTACGGGTGAAGGAAAGGGCGCGGCAGGCATCAGCAGCTTCGTTGTCGAAAAAGGCACCCCTGGCTTCTCTTTCGGCAAAATCGAGCGCAAAATGGGTCTGCACTCCTCACCTACACGCGAACTTATCTTTGAGCATTGTAAAATTCCCTCTGCCCACCGCCTCGGTGAAGAGGGCCAGGGTTTCAAGATCGCTCTTTCCTCGTTAGACGGCGGACGCATCAACATTGGAGCCATAGCTGTTGGGGTCGCTCAAGCTGCCTTTGAAGTCGCTCGTAACTATGCTCGTGAGCGTGAGCAATTTAATCATCCCATCGGAGCCTTCCAGGGTGTCCAGTTCTTGATCGCTGACATGGCAATCAAAATTGAGGCTGCCCGCCTCCTGGTCTACGAAGCCGCCTACAAGCTTGATCAGGGCCAGAGTGCCGGTATGTACGCCTCCATGGCAAAATGCTTTGCCACCGATATCGCCATGGAAGTTACCACCAACGCTGTCCAGGTCCTCGGTGGTGCTGGCTATGTGCGCGACTACCCCGTCGAAAGATATATGCGCGACGTGAAGGTAGCTCAAATCTTTGAGGGGACAAATCAAATTCAGCGCGTTGTGATTGCGCGAGCGCTGTTGGGGAATTTGCGGTAAAAAATAAGCCTGCGTTAAAAATACATAGGCTTATATAACTTATCTATAAAGGCCGAATGTGTGCATGTAACCATGCCACGAAGCGTCCTGTAGCTTCTTGCAGACTGTCGGTGCGTGTGACAATAGCCTCGATCTGCCGACCAAGTTTCTCTGGCTCGCTTTCTATCCATTGCCCATTTAATTGAACAAATGTTGTACCTGCTGCAAGGGCCGTACGCTTGTTTCCATCTATAAAGGCATGGGCCAAAGCAATACCAGCCATGAGTACAGCAGCTTGTGCTACCAAATCTGCTTCCTCATAGTGTGCAGCCATTTGTGGCCGCATCACTGCACTTTCCAGAATACCTTCATCACGCAACAACGAAGTACCACCCATACGCTCCATAATAGCCTCGTTCATGGCTATAACATCCAACGTCGTAAGATAATAATACATGTGCTTTTACTTATCGGCCAGGTAACGATAATCTGCCTCATAGGCTTGCCATGAGTGTTCGAAAGCAGCCTTCACCTCTGGCGACATTTCAGGCCTGATGTGTACTTTACGTACCTCAATAGCTACCATATCACCTTCCTGTAAATTCTGTCGCTCGGCTTCCTCTTTAGGAATCGTTACAACAAAGCTGTTGCCGACCTTTCTCAATTTTTGTGTAAGCATCCTATCTTGTGGCTCCTTTCTCTGCTTTGTATTACAAAGTATATACTGTATATTTTGTATATGCAAGTCTTTTGTTGAAGAAAAAAGCCCCCTGAACGGAAAACATCACTCGAGAAGCTCAGCTTCTCGAGTGGTCAGTTAAGCAGCCGTGTCCTTGCGAAAACGGAACTGCTGGCGAAGTGCTTCCCCACGATACTGGGAATATGGCAACGATTCCAGCAAAATTGGGCCATTTGACAGAACACGAAAATAAGCTTCAGGTTAGCCAGTTAGGCACGAGCGCACGTTTTACCGTCCCAAAGTGGGGAATGAATCCTATTTTTCCTCTAAAAAAGTGACCCAACCAGGAGTCCTCAGAGGCCACCTAATATGATGATTCATACGCCCCAATATCACACATCTTCTCTGATCTATCTGGCCGGGGATCACCACGCTGTTCACAGCAGCCGCATGCCGTTAGTAGGTAAGCAGGGAGTGCCCGCTGCTGGCGTCCCATACCTGCACAGTATTGTCAGTACCCCCCGAGGCGAGGCGCTTGCCATCGGGAGACCAATCCACACTCCATACAGCGCCGGTATGCCCTTTATAGGTGAGCAGGAGGTGTCCGTTGTTGGCGTTCCAGATGCGCACAGTCTCGTCATCGCCGGCCGAGACGAGGCGCTTGCCATCGGGGGACCAGGCCACACTCCATACAGTGCCAGTATGCCCTTTATAGGTAAGCAGGAGGTGCCCGCTGCTGGCGTTCCACACCTGCACGGTATTATCAGTACCTCCCGAGGCGAGGCGCTTGCCATCGGGAGACCAGGCTACGCTGTCCACAGCAGCAGGATGCCCTTTGTAGGTGAGTGCCGTCTGCCCGCTGTTGGCATCCCAGATGCGCACAGTCCTATCATCGCTGGCCGAGGCGAGACGCTTGCCATCGGGGGACCAGGCCGCATCCTCCACAGTGGTCGCATGGTCGGTGTAGGTGAGTGCCGTCTGCCCGTTGTTGGCATCCCAGATGCGCACAGTCCTATCATCGCTGGCCGAGGCGAGGCGCTTGCCATCGGGGGACCAGGCTACGCTGTTCACAGCAGCCGTATGCCCTTGCTTCCTTCGCAACAGAAATACAACACTCACTCCGAGAGCAGCCAGGGTCAACCCTCCTCCTGCCAAGCCCACTAACACGGTGCGCCGTGTATACCGCCTGCCCCGCAATGCTTCCTGCTGCTCACGTTCTGCGATGAGAGCTTCCTGCCGCTCCTGCTCATTGACACTGGCCTCGAGGAAGGCTTCTTCGTCGAGGCTGAGCAGGGAGCGCTCGCGGCAGACGAGCGCTTCGGCCAGTTGCGAGCCGCGATAGAGCCGATCCAGCGATCTCCCATAGCGTCTCCACTCGGCAGCATCCTCGCGGATCACCCTCACGAGATGCAGGTCCTCACGTGCCTCGCGTATCCAGTCAGCCAGGCGCTTCCACTCACGGCTCACTGCCTCATGGCTCACCTCAATGGTGGCACTTCCACCAATCTCGTTCGTGGTAAGCAGGCGGGCAGCAATGAAGGTATCGGCGACACTCCGAAGCAGCGCGGTCTGCTTTGGATCGGGCAGCGCGAGTTCGGCCAGTGCCGCCCGGCGTCGGGTCGTATCTTGCTCCGTCATCCCAGGATCAATCAGACGCAAGAACAAGGCGCGGGCCAACTGTCGATGCTCCTCCGACGGCAAGGCAGCATAGGTAGACTCTGCCTGCTTCGCCAGTGCGCCTTTCACCCCGCCAATTTCCTCATATGCTTGCCGCGTTAGTTGTTGGCCCCGTCGTCGCTGGAACAATTGATCAAGTGTGAATTCCAAGAGGGGCAAGGCTCCTGCCTGACCGCGCATCTCGAAGAGCAAATCACCGACGAGGTCTTCGTCGAAAGATAATTGCACATCAGGAAGGGCCGCAGGTTCCTCGATAACACTGCGCAGTTCATCAATATCCATCGGTGGAACAAGCCTGAAATGAGTCTCTGTCTCCATGAGTTTGCGGAGTTCGGGATAGTTCATCGGGCGATCAAAGAAGTCGGCACGCAAGGTCAGGAGTACGATGAGCGGGCCACGCGACTCGTTGGCGGCGGTCAGCAGCAGTTCGATGAAACGCTGTCGCTCATCTTCGTCCTCGGTCTGCGTAAAGAGTTCCTCGAACTGGTCCACCAGCAGCACGACCCTGCTCCCCCGCTGTTTCACCAGTTGCGCCGCTAGCACATGCAACCCGCGCGTGGCATCGTCCTGCAAATCTTCTCGTATAGATGTGAAGCCTCGGTCAGGGAAGTGTGCTGCCAGCTTGAGGCCCAGGGCTTCGATGGGGTGTTTGCCCGGTACCATCGGATCCAGGTAGACCCACGCCTCGCTGCCAGGTAAGGCTCCGCGCTGGAGGTGTGGCAGGAGCCCGGCCATCACCACACTTGATTTGCCTACGCCACTTGGCCCAATCACAGCCAAGAATCGTGCGCTCTGGTTCTCATTTTTTACCATGAGTATTTCTTTTATCGCTTCCACTAGCTCACTCGTCAACTTCTCACGCCCAAAGAAATCATGGATGTCCTCATCACTACTGGTAAAGGGGAGAAGTGCCTTATATGGGTTGCGTGGTTCAGGAAGCGGGGAGGAACGCCGCCGAAGGGGGCCAGTCTTTACAGCCACGTCGTAGAGTGTGAGGATTCTTCCAAGAGCGTTTCCATAATCTTCTGAAGTGCGTCCATCAATATAAGAGCTCTGAACCAACTGCGGAGGAGCAGATTCCTGCCATGTATTACCGGCCACCCATAAGGGTACTATCCGTTTTTGATACATGCGTGCAATATGAAGCTCTTCCTTGATCGAGCGAGGATGTTTAGTGGATGGAGAAGCGATGAGTACAACCATGTGAGCAACGAGAATCATCTGCTGCACTGTCTTTTCACGGGCACTACTTTGCTCTTTGGGAGCGCTCCAAACAATGATACCTCGATCTTCAAGATCTCGTTGCAAACGGAGTGCAAACGAACTTTCTGCCGGAACAGAGGCAAGATACACACCTTTGAGGAGTGTTTTGACAACCCTCTGTATTCCATTTGCTATGTTATGGAGCGCTTCATCACGATTGTTCCACAGCGTAACAGGAATACCATTTTCCGGCAAGATATGAAGTTTGCCTAGAGGCGAATTTTGCCAATCAGCAGGACGGATAAGCAGAGGAATGACTACTGCTTGCCCGTTTTCGCGCCTTGCCAGTGCTAATTTCATCTGTTTGTCGTACCGATCTGAGGCCAGGAAATCGGCACTAACAAATAAAAGAATGATATCAGCAGCGTTGATCTGCTCCTCGACCTCACGCTCCCTTGGCATACCTGGTGAAATTTTACCCTCGTGCCAGCTCTCTATCCAACCGCGGCTCTTTAAGACACTCAATTGCTTATCGAGCCCATCGAGTATCTGAAGGTCTTCATTATCATCAGCACAGCAGTAGAAAACATTTAACGTTTTTGTTGTATGTCCATCCACTGTTCGCTCCTCCTCATCAGGTAGGTAAGAGTCACTCGGACAAAAACAGATTCTGGCTATCCAGAGTTGGTCAAGTGCGCTAATTGCAAGGACGACAAGAAATGAGTATGGCTAATCGTAAAAGTACGTAGAATTACTCCTCATGAGTACCAGTCAAAGTATAGCATTTTTTATACGCTAGATGCGATAACGAGGGATGTGGCCGCAGTATCATTGCTTGAAAGGCAGGACATATTAAGTTCTGTCAAATGGCCCAATGTTGCACGGATCGTTGCTATATCCCTATGGCAGTTTTGTCCGCAGTTGCCGCCAGGTCTGGTAATTGGTCGGTTGCAGGTCGGCTGCCTGCAAGCTATGTCCAAACAGATGAGGCATGAGAGCTACGTGAAAAGGTAGCTCTCATGCCTCATCTATTTTTCTATACTGTAAACGCTAGCTTATTGCGTAACACCAGCTCCCGCAAACTCCCTAATCAAACCATTGAACGTATTGGCTTGCTCATCCTGGGGATAGTGACTGCACTTGTCGATGATGCGCATATCGACGCGAGGGTTGACGCGTTTGAAGGTGCTGACGGCCTCGGAAGGAGGGAGCGTGCCTTCGCGACCCAGCACAACAGTGACAGGCATTTGGAGCCGAGCGAATGCTTCGTGTACATCCATACTCAGGCCGTTGCTGAGGAGGGAGGCAACCGCGAAACGGGTATTCGGCTGATGAGCACTCGTGAAGATATACTCAACCAGTTCATCCGTGATCAGACCGGGGTTATGATAACCCTTCTGGTCATAGAAGCCACGAATCGCTCTGCGTGAAGTCAATTGATTATAGATGAACTGACCCAGAATAGGGGAGCGCAACAAGGCTTTCCGGGCCACGTTGAGGGGATTGCTGCTCTGTTCCTGCAGTATCGTTGGCGGTGGTGTGACAAGGACCAGACGCTCAAAGAACTTGGGATGACGGTAGGCATCGGCAGCCACAAAGGCGGCAGAAAGGCCGTGAGCCACAACGATAGCGGGTTTGGCGATGACTTCGCGAATGAAGTCGCTGATCAAATCAGTAAAGGTTTCTGAAGTATAGTCAATCGAGGGGCGGTCAGAGAGGCCGAAGCCCAGCAGATCGATTGCATACACACGGAACTGTGTAGCCAGCGTATCAATATTCTTGCGCCACTCAAAGGCAGAGGCACCAGGACCGAAGCTGTGAATAAGCAAGAGCGGTTTGGCGTTGCGATCACCCTTTACCTCATAGAACATATCACCATACTTCCATGGATAACGCCGCTCCTCACCGCTTAGCACGGTATTCAATTCACCTGCCATCGACTCGGTGAGCTTGTTCGCAACGGTGATGGTACCAAGGACTCCACCAACGACTAGACCAGTCGTAAGTATTTTTCCTGTCAATTTCATTTTTTATTCTCCTAGCGATAAATATGTATGTCCCACTACAGAACAACACCAACACAAACTGTGATTGTAGTAATCAAACTACCCTATACTACCATCCTACTCAGCGCACCAAAACACAGTATACGATTCTCTGATGGGTCAGAAAGCCCAAGGGGTAATATATCATGTGCTAACGGTAGGACGCAAATACATAGGAACAATGGAACGATGGGTGCGTTTCACTTTTTTGCAGAGTGCGTGGCGTAGCGAGCATGATGACCGCAAGGGTCATCACTACTATACACGATGGCCTTGCAGGCCAACGCATGCGTGTATAGTAGTGATGACCCTTGCGGTCATCATGGGGTGGGGAGCGGTCATCATGGGGTGGGGAGCGGTCATCATGGGGTGGGGAGCGGTCATCATGGAGTGGAGGGGTGCAGGGGCATTTGCCTTTTCAAATCTAGACATATATACTACTCGTCATGGAACAACTATCATCGTATCTTATTCTGTCTGACGAAGTACAGACGGCATTACAACAACACCATCCTGTGGTTGCCCTTGAATCGACGGTCATCGCTCATGGCCTACCCTACCCGGCTAATATTGAAGTTGCCCAGGCTATGGAAGCAACCATCCGTGCCGAAGGGGTGATACCAGCGACCGCCGGTCTTTTTGATGGCAAGATTAAGATCGGTCTGACACAAGATGAGATCGCCCACCTGGGAACAGCACGTGAGGTACAGAAGGTGAGCCGCCGTGATCTGGCTATCACTTTAGCTACACATCGCCTGGGAGCGACCACGGTAGCCGGTACCATGTTGTGTGCCAGTATAGCAGGTATTCGCTTTTTTGCCACAGGCGGTATCGGTGGTGTGCATCGTGGAGCAGAGACAAACATGGATATCTCGGCTGACCTGACGGAATTGAGTCGCACACCTGTCCTGGTCGTTTGTGCCGGTGCAAAATCCATCCTCGATCTGGATTTGACCCTGGAATACCTGGAGACGCAAGGAGTGCCGGTGCTGGGATGGCAGACAGATGAATTTCCGGCCTTCTATGTGCGGCAAAGTGGACGACGTTTGCCCCATCGCGTAGATGATGCGCAGACGGTCGCGGCCATTGCGCGTGTGCAATGGGAGTGTGGTTTAGCGGGACTGGTTGTTGGCTGTCCCATACCCGCGCAGTATGCCATGGAAGCTGGCCCGTTAGAAGCTGCCACCGCGGAGGCGCTGCGCCTGGCTCGTGAGCAAGGCATTCGTGGATCGGCCACGACGCCGTTTTTGCTGGCTCACCTTGCCAAAGTTACCGCAGGCGAAAGCGTCGAGGCCAATAAAGCCCTGCTTCTCAACAATGCCACGTGGGCCGCTCGCTTTGCACGAGCGTATTATGCTTCTTTGTAAGTGCAAAGGATCCTTCAGGGTGGTTGTAGGGGCGCAATGAATTGCGCCCAAGAGGCATCAACCTAAGCGCAAAGGAGAGGGAGAAGATGAGAACGTTCGAGGTCTCGCGTAGGGGCGGG
>WNGH01002783.1_pt1 | contig 21576 bp, 17 predicted proteins | sample 5400631 | NCBI WGS metagenome assembly WNGH01 (sample SAMN13153373, study PRJNA577476) | soil metagenome | isolation source: 115 cm soil or saprolite under Garry oak tree replicate 1 | place: USA:California | collected 2016-06-15
GTCGCAAGCGGACCTGATCGTCATTGCGCCCGGTCACCTCGAGCTGGACCTGATTCCGGTGTTGTGCTGTCCGGGCGTGAGGAGCGCGATCCGCGACAGCGCCGCCCTCAAGGTGGTCGTGACGAAGATCATGACCGCCGAGGACTCGGGCGAGGTCCCTTTGACATCGCGCTACCTCGGACCGCTCAGCGAGCTGGTCGGCACCAGGTTCGATGTCGCGCTGGCGAACTCGCGACCGTTCAGTCCGGCGCAGTTGCGCGCCTATGCCGCGGCTGGTGCCTATCCGATCCGGCCGGACGTCGAGGAGACGCTGCCCTACGCCCTTCGGGTTCTCCCGGAGCAGCTGACGGCGGCCGGCGACCTGGCCCGCCACGATCCCGAGGAGCTGGGTCAATGCCTGGTCGAGATGGGAGTCGAACACTTGCTCAGTGCCGGCGAGGCGCAAGCCAACAGCGCGTGATCCTCCCAACGACGCCCCGAGCGTCGCCGGCGATCGCGAGCGGGTTCAGCGCGCTGGATCGCGCCGGCGTCAAGTACCGCATTCGAAAGAATTCCTATCCTCCCGAGCCCCTCGCCGCCGGCGCCGAGGTCGACATTCTGTTGGGGCGGACCGAGCTGGCGGCGACCGACCGCGCCCTGCGCGCGGTGGGCTTCCACCACCTGAAGTCGGCCGGTCACCGCGGACACCGGTTCTACGTCGCGTTCAACGGTCGACGCTGGCTCAAGTTCGACGCCAAGCTCGCCCCGCGGACGGCGCTCCCCGCCCTGCCGCGCGAGTGGCTCGGATTCCGCGCCCGACGCGTCATCAGAGCGCTCACCTTGCGGCGGCCCCTGGCGGTCCGCAGAACCGGACCGCTGATCGCCTTGCTCGGTCCAGACGGTTCTGGGAAGGGGACCATCATCGCCAGCCTGAAAGCCCAGGTCCCGGTCGGCATGGCCTTCCTCTACCTGGGCTGGCGACCGCGATCCCATCGCCATCCATCCGGCGTGCAGCCCGATCGAGCCGTCAATCCATTAAAGGAAGCCGCCTACGTCGGCTACTGGGCCCTGCGCTACTGGTGGAAGCTTCTCCCCGGCTACATCGCGGCCTGGAGCGGACATGTCGTGCTCTGCGATCGCCACCCCATCGAGAACCTGGCGATTCAGCCGCGAGCCACTCGGCTGGCGGCCGCCCTGGAAGAGTTCCTGTTCCAGCATTTCATGCCATGGCCCGACGCCATCTTTCTGCTCGATGCCCCGGCCGACACGATCTACGCCAGAAAGCCGGAGCAGTCGCCCGAGCTGCTCGAGGTGTGGCGCCGCCGCTACCGGGAGGTCTTTGCCGCGCGAGGCGCCATCGTGATCTCCACCGAGGGACCAATCGAATTTTCCGCGGCCGAGGCGTCCGCCGCCGTGTGGCGGGTGCTCGGCGCCCGGCGCCGCTGGTGAGCTTTCAGGCGCTTGCGTCCTTGCTAATGCCGACCGATCCGCGGCAGCGGGCCCTCGCCCTGGAGGCGAACGAATGGTGGCAGTTCGATCAGGTGGCGGCCGCCGGTGCCGACCTGATCGTCTGGGGCCGGCCACCGTGGCCCTCGGGCACCAGTCTGCGAACGCTTGCCCGCGCCGCGTTCGCCCGCGAACGGGCCCTGACCCGGCTGCGCGCCCGACCGCCCACACCGTTGCAGGTGGTCGCGGTCCACCGCTGGCCGCCTCCCGAGCTGCGCTTGAACCACGCGCGCAACAAGATACGAGCGGTATTGTTGAGTGGGGCGCTGGTCGAGCTGGCCCCAGCCCGGCGGCCCGCGCGCATCATCGACGCCGCCTCGCGCATGGCGGCCGGAAGCGAAACCGTGCAGGCTTTCAAACCGGGCTCCGGTGGATCCGCGCTGACGCGGCTCCGCCTGGCCGGCGGCCGACAGGGAATCCTGCGTGTCGCTCCGACCGGCGGTCAGGGCGATCCGTCGCACGCGGCCGACGCCCTGGAACGTCTGGCCGGCGATGCCACCGGCCTCGTCCCGCGACTGATGGCCCGCGGCATCACAGCAGGGGCCTCCTGGAGCCTGGAGTCGGAGCTGCGTGGGCGCCGGCCCGAACGTCTCACCGCCGCGATTGCCCTGGGCGTCGCGTGCTTCTGTGCGGCGCTGCCACGGGTCGCCGCGCCCCCCAGCGCGCATCACGACGACCTCCAGCGGATTGCCGCTACCTATCCGCGACACGAGCCGCTGCTGCGCCGGATCGCACGCAGCCTCGATTCGCGATTGCGGTCGCTGCCGGCGGTGGTGCGCCATGGTGATCTGTGGACCGGAAACCTGCTCACCATCCGATCGACGCTGACGGGCGTGGTGGATTGGGACGGATGGCATCCGTGCGCCACGCCCGGCGTCGATCTCTTGCAGCTGCTCAGCATGGACGAGGCGATCAGATCGCATCGCTACGTCGGCGAGCTCTGGCTCCAGCGGCCCTGGGATTCGCGAGCGTTCGCGCAGGTGAGTGACGAATACTGGCGCCGGCTCGAGCTTCGCCCGCAGCCGCCCACGCTGGAGGCGGTCGGGATCGCCTGGTGGGCCGGCCAGGTTGCGCATAGCCTCTCCCGCGACCCAACGCTTGGCCGCGATCGGCCCTGGACGGAGGCGCATCTCGACCGCGTGCTTGGCGCGATGGAGGGAGTGATGCTGGCGTGAACGTGCTCCTCATTGCCAACCGCCGGCCCGACCCGAGGGGCAAGGGTGACGCCAAGATCGCCTGGCAGGTGCAAGCCGCGCTCGAGTCAGAGGGCCGGTCGGTTTTGCTTAAGGTTCCATCGGCCGCCACCGCCGCGCTGCTTTCCGGGGAGCCGCTGCAGGTCGGCGTCACCCGATCACGGCGCCTGCGCCGCGAGATCGACGAGATCCTGCAGCGGAATGACATCGATGTGATCGTGGCGGTCCACACGCGCACGGCGCATTACGTGCCGAAGGAGCGACGCTCCCGCGCGATCGCCTTTCTCTACGATTCGTGCGCCCTCGGCTACGCGACCTATGCCGGGCGGCTCCCGTACTGGAAGGACGCGATCTTTCGGGTCGAACAACGGCGCATGATGCGCTTCGAGCGGACCGTCCTTACGCAATTCCATCGGGTTGCCGTCCTCGCCCAGCCCGACCTGCGCTACCTGGCATCGCTGAGCTCGCTGCCCTCGGCGCTCGTTCGGGTCCCTTACGCCGTCGACATCGCGTATTTTTCGCAGACCGTCCGCCGCCCGGTCGCGGATCCACCGCTGTTCATCTTCGTGGGTCAGCTCGGCTACATCCCCAACCAGGATGCCGTACGGCAGCTGGTCTCAAGGGTCTGGCCGGTGATACGCCGGCGCTGGCCGCGGGCGCGGTTGCGGGTGGTGGGGGCAGGACCGGGCCGCGACCTGCGCGCGCTCCTTAAGAGCCGCGACGTCGAGCTCGCCGCGGACGTCGCCGATGTGCGCACGGAGCTCGAAGACGCGACCGCGCTGCTGGTACCCATGCGGCTCGGCACCGGGGTTCAGACCAAGGTGCTCGAAGCCATGGCGGCGGGCGTCCCGGTGATCTGCAGCCGCTTCGCGAATTCCGGCATCGAGGCCGCCGAAGGAGAGCACCTGCTGGTTGCCGATACTCCGCAGGAGTACGTGGCCAGGGCCGAGGAGCTGATCCAGGATGCCGCCTTCGCCGAAAGCCTTACCGCGCGCGCCCGGAGCTGGGTCAACGCCGAGCACGCGCCCAACGTCTTCAACGCGAGCTTCATGCGGGCGTACGGCGAGGTGGCGCGACAACCGGTGGCGAGGGTGACCACGCCAATTGCCCAGGCGCAGCGCCTTGGGGCCGGATGAGCATGCATGCCTACGGCCGAGCGGTCGGCCTCGATCTGCTCCGGGCGCGCCGCTTTCGCCGAGGACTTCGCTGCATGTTTCAACCGGTGGCCTACTGGCGAAGCATCGAATATCGGCTGGTCTGGAACGCGGCGAACTTTCAGCGCAGCGACCGCGTGCTCGACATCGGGAGTCCGAAGCTCCTCTCGCTCTACCTGGCCGAGCAGGTCGGCGCCGAGGTCTTCTCAACCGACATCGAGGACTACTTCGTCGAGGAGTACCAGTCCCTACGTACCAGCCGGAGGATCTCGACCGAGCGGCTCCATATCGAAGTCCAGGACGGACGGCGGCTGGGCTACCCGGACAATTCGTTCACCAAGGCGTACTCGATCTCCGTCATCGAGCACATTCCGGGCGGCGGTGATACCGAGTGCATGAGGGAGATCGGCCGGGTGCTGGCCCCGGGCGGCGAATGTTTCATCACCGTCCCCTTCTGGCGCACCTCGCGAGAGCGGTATCGCAAGCCCGATTTCTACTGGGCCGGCGCGTCCACCCCGTCGCCGGACGGACAAGTCTTCTACGAGCGGCACTACAGCGAAGAGGATCTCTACACCAGGCTCATCAATCCTTCCGGGCTTCGCGTTCGCCGCCTCGAATTCATTGGCGAGCGGATCCTGACCGGCTCGACGCTCGAGATCGCCGACCTGCCCGCGATCATGGGTCCACTCGAGCCGCTCATCTCCCGCCTGGTTCACGTCAGGGCCCCGGACTGGCACGACCTGAAGAAGCCGCTCTGCGCGTTCATGGTCCTGCGCAAGGAGCCGCGGCATGCAGGCTAGCGCGCGCCAGGTGGTCCTGGTGGGCAAAGGTCCGCCCGACCGGGGCGGGATCGCGGCCTTCCTTTCCGACCTTCAGAAGACCGAGCTGCAATCGAGCCACGAGTTGCGTCTTCTCAATCTCTACCAGGACGGCGACCGGGCGGGCGGCCGGCTGACCCTGGCCAACATCGCGCGCACGCTGCGGGACGTGGGCCGCGTCTGGCGGGCGGCGCGCACGGCCGAGCTGATCCACATCCACACGGCGCTGGTCCCCCTGGTGACGCTGGTCCGGGTTTTCGGGCTGAGCCTGGCCGCCCGGCTGGCCGGCGCCCGCGTCCTGGTCCACGCGCACAGCGGCATGGTCGAGCCCTGGCTGCGCCCGCGTTCCCGCCGGCTGCTGGCGCGGCTCGCGCTGGCCGCGGCCCACTCGGTGGTGACCGTCTCGAGTGGCAGTGAGGCGGCGCTCAAAGCCGCCCTCGGCCGGGACCGGGTCAGGCTCATCTACAACGGCGTCGACCTCGCGGCCTACGACAGCGGACCGGCCCACAACCCGCCGCGAATTCTTTACGCGGGTGTGCTTGCACCTCGCAAGGGCGTCATCGACCTCCTCCAAGCGTCGCGTTTGCTGACCGACCGGGGCGTTGCGCATGAGCTGCTGCTGGCCGGGGGCATGCCAGAAGAAGGCGGCCGCCTTGAAGCTGAGGTCCGACAGGCGGCCAGCACGACGGCACCCGCGGCCCGCTTCCTCGGGTCACAGCCGCACGAGGCGATGCCGTCGCTCTATCGACGGGCCGACGTCTTCTGTCTGCCGTCGTGGTGGGAAGCGATGCCGTTGACCATCCTGGAGGCGATGGCCGCCGGGCTGCCGGTAGTGGCGACGCCGGTGGGGGATGTCGCCCGCATGGTGGAGGATGGTGTCAGCGGGCGCCTGGTCGCGCCCAGGCGGCCGCAAGCGCTGGCCGACGCCCTCGAGCCGCTGCTTCGAAGCGCCGAGTCGCGTCGCGCCATGGGCCGGATGGCTCGGCAGCGGGTCTCTGACCGCTTCAACATTGCCGGGACCGCCGCGGAGCTTGACCGGGCGTATCGAGAGGTCCTGGCATGACGATCGAGGCGCGCACGGCTCACCGCGCCGTGGTGGCGCGGCCGGCGGCTGAGCTAGGGCACATCCCCCTTTTCCCGACGCTGTGGCCGCACATGCTGCAGGGAAGGCCGCGGACGACGTGGCCGTTTCCCATCGAGGAGGAACAGACGCGCGATGTCTACCTGGCCCGCTACGGCATCTACGATGCCGTCCAAAGCCTCGGCCTCGCCGGGCGCGAGGTGCTGTTCCCGGCGTTCTTTCATTCCGTCGAGCTCGATGCGCTGGTCGCCGCCGGGGCGCGTCCGCGATTTTTCCCGGTCGGTGACGACTTGCGCGTCGATCCCGACGCGCTCGAGGCCCGCATCGGGCCGTCGACGGCGGCGGTCTACCTCATCCATTACGCCGGGTTCCCCGGAACGGTTGACGCCCTGAGCGAGCTCTGCCGCGAACGCGGACTCTTGCTGATCGAAGATTGCGCGCATGCACTGCTGTCGAGCCTGGGGGACCGACCACTCGGTTCGTTCGGCGACGCGGCCGTCTTCAGTCTTCCCAAGGTCGTGCCGGTTCCGAACGGCGGGCTGGCCACCCTGCGGGCGGGATGGCCCGATGGAGCGCACCCGCCCAAGCGCCCGCTCGGCGCGGCGGTCGCCGCCCACGCCGGTTCATCACTGCTCCTGAATTTTCAGATGAGGGGCATAACGGGAAGCCGGCTCCTGCGGGCGTCGATCATCGGGCTTGGCAAGGCCGCTTTTCGGCGCGCGGGCATCGACCAGATGCCCACCGGCACCCCGGTCTTTACCCCCGCCCACCTGGAGCTGACGATGAGCTCGCTGTCCTGGCGGGTGCTCGCCAGCCAGGATTTCGCCGAGATCGTGCGGCGCCGGCGGCGCAATTACCGCCGGCTGCAGGATCGGCTCCGTGACCTGGCGCCGCCGATGCTCGGGGACCTTCCGCCGGGGGTGAGCCCGCTCTTCTATCCGTTCCTGACGGATGACCGCGAACGGGTGCAGGCTCGACTCAGGGCGCGCGGGATCGAGATTGGAGAATTCTGGCCCGATTGGCCGGCGGCGGTGCCCCGGCACGAGTTCCCGCACGTGGATCGCTTGCGCCGCGCCGCGCTGTGGCTGCCGTGCCACCAGGACCTCACGCTCCAGGCGATCGATCGGCTGGCCGACGCCGTCGTCGACGTTCTGTCTGAGGTGCCCCGGTGAGTCTGCTGACCGTCGAGGAAGTTGCTGGCGCGGATGCGTTCGACCGATTGCGGGCCGATTGGCAGGCGCTGTTTTCGGCGGCCGCCGGCGCATCGCCCTTCCTCTCCTGGGAGTGGATCGCCAGCTGGCACCGATGGCTGGGTGGAGGCCGGACCGCGCGGCTGTTTTGTGCCCGCCGTGGCGCGGACCTGGTGGGCCTGCTGCCGCTGACCGAAGCACGCTGCTGGGGCACCCGGCCGGGGCAGGTCCGCACGCTCTCGTTCCTGGGCGAGCGGCTGGTCGGCGGCGACTACCTCGACGTGCTCGCCGCACCCGGGTGGGAGGCGGCCGCCACCAGCGCCATCTTCGACTACCTGGCCCGGGACGCCTCATTCGACGTGCTCGACCTTGACGGCCTCGCCGGTGATTCCCGCAGCCTATCCCTGCTCGCCTGGCGGTTTGGCGTGGACCCTCGCTACCAGATCGACCTCCGGCCCGGCCAGATCTGTCCCTACCTGACGCTCGACGGCGACTGGGACGCAACCCTCCGACGGACGCGCCGTCCGCATCAGTTCAGCCGAGTGCTGCGCGAATTGCGGTCGCTCCCCGGGTTCGAGACCCGCACCGCCACCACGCCGCAGGAGATCGGTCCGGCGCTCGAGCGGCTGCTCGCGCTTCACGCCAAACGCTGGTCCCGCCAGGGCGGGTCCGACGCCATGGCCCGTCCGGCGGTGAAGGCGTTCCACCGCGATGCAGCGCTCCGGCTGGCCCGAGCCGGCATCGCCCGGATCGAGGAGCTATGGGTGGACGGCGCCTGCCGCGCCTCCTACTACGGGATGCAATCGGGCAGTCGCTATCACCTGTACCAGAGCGGCTTCGACATCGAGTGGGCCAAGCGCAGCGTCGCCTTCATCCGCCTCGGGCTTTCGATCCAGGAGGCGGCCAACCGGGGCGTCATGACCTACGACTTTCTGCGGGGGAACGAGACCTACAAGTTCGACTGGGCCAATGCCACCCGGGTCACGGTACGGGTCCAGGTTGCCCGGCGCAGCCTGGCACCGGCCATCTTCCTGACGCGGCGCGAACTCCGGGCGGCGGCGAAACTGGCGCTCAAGGCAGGCTTGCCCGCCCGGGGGCTGGAATGGCTGCGGCGCCAGCGCCGATCCTGGGAGCAGCGCCAGAGGGGACGACCGACCGAAAACCCCGCCGAATCAGCGCTCGCGCCGCAGCCGTTGTCGAGCGCGGCGCAGCCGGACCTGTAAGAGGCGATCGGGGTGATGGACCAGCTGGTACAGGCGCTGTTTGTCCAGCTCGGAAATAAAGCCCAGCCGCTCGATCAGCGGAAACGTCAGCCTCGAGCGCCACGGCGCGCCCGACGCGCTCCGGTTCAGGCGCCGACGTTCGAAAAGCGACGGGTGCCGCTGTCGGAGGATGGATGCCTCATCGGCCGGCACGAGCACGCTGGCCCAGCGGCGCCCGGCATGCTCCCGGTGGATTTCGACGACCCGGGGGACCCGGACGCCGGACGATCCCCGCTCGGCAAACGCCATCCACAAATCCCAGTCCTCATACGCGGTCCCCGGCTGCCAGCCGCCGACGGACAGCAGCGCGTCACGCCGCAGCAAGGATGCCAGCGGGAAGTCATTGACGTACGTGGTCAACCAGGCGTCGAGTGCTGCCGGGGAGCCGACCCGGTAGCGGCCCCTGCCGATCCCGAAGATCTCGACGTCGCCCCAGGCCGCGACCGCCCGTGGGTCAGCGTCCAGGGCATCCGCCATGACGGTCAGCGCGCCGGGAGCGACCAGGTCATCCGAATCCAACGGGAAGATATAGGGCGCGGAGGTGGCCCCGACCCCGGCCATTCGCGCCACCGAGACGCCCGAATTGGCCTGGCGCACGACATGCAACCCGCGTTGCCCGAGCTGATCCAGCAGCGCGACGGTGGCGGGGTCCGTGGAGCCGTCGTCAACCACCACCAGCTCACAGGGCTCCTGGGCGCGAATGGACTCGAGGGTTTCCGGGAGGAACTTTCCGTCGTTGTAGCAAGGAATCACGACCGCAACACGGTGAGTGGCGCTCCCCATCAGCGCCAGTGTACCCAGCCATGAGCGCGACCCAGCTGCGGGTCAACGCGCGGGCCAACTCGCTCCTTCTGGTGGCCGGCGCCCTGGCGTCGGCGATCGTGGTTGGGGCGCTGGCGGCCTGGGATCCACGGGTTGCGGCCGCCGCTTGCGCCGGCGTGATCGCGATCCCGGTCGCCGTCGTGAAACCGAGGCTCGTCGTCTACCTTCTCGTGCTCACCATCTTCGCCAGCGCCTTCACCGTCGGGGGCGTGACGCTCAACCGGCTGGCGGCGCCGCTGGCGGTGATCGCGGTCATCTCGCAACTGCTCCAGTCGCGGCTGCGACTCGAGCCCTCGCGACCCACGCTGGCCGCCGTCACCGGCTACGCGCTGCTGGCCTTCGCCAGCCTGGCGTGGACGGTGAGTGTGGCCTCGACCTTGAACGGACTGGGCTCGCTGGCGATTTCGCTCGCCTACATGGGCGCGTTCGCCTTGCTGGTCAGGGATCGATCCGACGTCCGGGCGCTCTTCTGGGTGGCCGCGGTCTGTTCGATCGCGCTCGGCCTCTGGTGGGCGGCCAGCTATGCGCTCGGGATCAGCCGGTACGCCAACGCGGCGGGGGATGCCAACTTCATCGCCGCCCTCCAGGTGGTCGCGCTGCTGATGGTGCTGGCGCTCGCCGCCGATGCGCGGACCCACGGTCGCCGGCTGGGACTGTACGTCGCGCTGGCGATCATCGCCGGGTCCATCGTCGCCACCCTGTCGCGCGGCGGCCTGATCGCCCTGCTGGTCGCGGTCATCCTGGTCGCGCTCACCCCGGCGCGGCTGTTCTTCGGGTCGGGTCGCCGCAAGCTCGGCGTGAGGCTTGCCGTCGCCGCCGGACTGACGCTGCTGCTCGCCTTTGCCTGGACCGACCTGAGCTCGAGGTTCGCGCAGGGATTCAATGAGCCCGGAGTGGGCGCGGGCCGAGGCGACCTGGACCTGGCGGCGATCCACGGCTTCCAGGAGCGTCCGATCCTCGGCTTCGGCTTTGGCGGCTTCCAGCCGAGCAGCCTCCAACTGCTGCGCACCACGCCGGGTGTCCAGCTGGCGGTCCACCTGCGATGCCTCGCGCCCAACGCAGCGGAGTATTTGCGTTCGGCCGGTACCTTTTGCATCGGGCAGCCGGTGCACGATGCCTACCTCGAGTCCCTGGCCGAACTCGGCCTTCCCGGCCTGCTGCTGTTTTTGGGAATCCTTAGCACCACCGGCGTCTCCCTGGTCCGTACGGCCGTCCGGGCCAGTCGGGAGGGGAATGCCTTCATCGCCTCCACCGCGGTCGCGCTTGCGGCCGGCCTCGCCGCGCTCGCGGTGGCGTCGTTCGCGCTGTCGACGGAGACCAGCCGGGAGACCTGGATGATCGTCGGCCTGAGCCTGGCGTTACCCGGCATGCTGAGAAGCTCGGGTTCGATCAGCAGAGGAGACTACTAATGAAACGATCACTGATCATGATGCTGACAGCGCTCTTGTTGGCTCTCTCGGGCATCGTAAGGTCCTCGACCCCGTCGTCAGCGGCTCCCGGAGACATCGTGCAGAGTCGATCAACGTTTCTCGCCACCCCAACGAGCTTTACCCCCGCACTGAACACGACAAGCCAATCGGGCAACAGCATCGTGCTGCTCACCGCCAACTCGGGTGGAAACAACACATGGACCATTCCGAGCGGCTGGTCACGGGTCATGGACCTTACCGATGGGAATCCGGTCGGCCTCAACATGTTCTACTATCCGAACGCGCCGCCCGGCACCACGTTCGGATCTTTCACGCAGTCTGCAGCGGCCAATCTCTCCTACGACATCTGGGAGGTCAGCGGAACTCTGAACTTCGCCGGGAGCAGCGGGCTGTCGAGCGGAGCGACACCGGTGTCCAGCCTGACGCTGACACTCAACAATGCCAGCAATTACTTCCTGTACGCCGGATTCGGTGTCAGCCAGGGATCCGTGCTACAAACCTGGGCAGCGCCGACGGGCTACACATTGATCAACAGGGACGATACGAACACCACAAGCGAGACGATCGCCAGCTGGCAATTCAGCACCACGTCAACCGCTCAAGTCACAGAACAACTGACCACATCCGCCTGGGCAAAGGGGATTGTTGCCGCCTTCACCGTCTCGAGCGGTGGACCGTCGCCAGGGACGATCGCCGGAACGGTGACCGACACGAATACAGGTTTTCCTATCAACGGCGCGACGGTATCGTTTGCCGGTGGCAGCACAACCACGAGCGCGAGTGGTCAGTACACACTTGGCAATGTCACGCCAGGCACCTACACCGTGATGGCCACAGCCAGCGGCTACATGAGCCAGAGCTCGCAGGTCACGGTCACGTCCGGAACGACGGCCACGCAGAACTTTACCTTGACCTCAAATGGCTTGACGCCGCTCTACGCTCCGACCAGTTTTTGGAATACGAGGATCCCTGCCAATCCAACATACGACGCCAACTCCGCGAGCATCGTCGCTGCATCCCTCGTCGCATACGCTGGCAGCGCGCATTTTGCGAATGACAGTGATTGGGGACGGGCGCTCGCCTGGTCCCACAATACCGATCCCGTATATACGATCGGTTGCACGATGTACGACTGCGGAAACACGGTTACCTTCCATATTCCAAATGCCGCAACTCCAGAGACCGGCTCTGACCACCATCTCGTGGTCATCAACCTGGACACGATGCAAGAGCTGGACATGTGGTTGGCGAGTTACTCCGGCGGGAGCTGGTCCGCGGGAAGCCGGTATGTGACGGATGCTTCGCAAAGTGGTTGGGGCGCGCTTTGTGCGCAGGGTCAACACTGTGGCGCAGCGGTCGCCGCCGGATTTGCCGCCTTCGGCGGGGTGGTGCGTCCGGAGGAAATTCAGCAGGGTCACATCGATCATGCCTTGGCGCTGACGTCACCACTAACACGGAGCAGCTTCATCGCCTGTCCAGCCACGCACACCGATGGCCAGTCGAGCGATCCGAACTCCATTCCCGAGGGCGCGCAGATTCAGCTCGACCCGGCTTTCAATGTCGACGCGCAGTCATGGCCCCAGTGGGAAAAGATTATCGCTCACGCCCTGCAGACCTACGGCGGGTTCATGATCGATACGGGCGGATCAATCGCATGGTTTGGGCAGGGAAACCAGAATGGCGGGCTCCTGTGGGCCACGGTCGGCGTCCCGACCGCGCCGAGCCTTAGCAACCTGCCATGGTCGTCGTTTCGTGTGGTGCAGCTGACCGCATGCTAAGAAGTGGTACGGGATCGAGGCGTGCGCGGGTAGCTCAGTGACAGAGCGCTTGGATCACATCCAAGAGGTCGAAGGTTTAAGTCCTTCCCTGCGCACCACCCTTTAACTCGATCGCCGGCTTGCGCAACACCAGCCAGGCGTATGAGGTGAAGAGCGCGCTGCGGCGTCGGGCCACGATGCGGGTGAAGATCGAATCGATGAAGCCCAGGACCGGAATCTTCACCAGGTAATCGGTCCCGTAGAAGGGACGGTATTCCTCGACCAGGTACCCCAGCCGCTCGAAATATCGTTTCATCCGCCGGGTCGGCCCGAAACACTTCGCGTAGCGGGCCGGAAATTTTGCCAGGTGCTCGTGGCGTCGCCAGGGAAAAATGAAGAAGAGCACACGCCGGGCCGCGCCTTCAGGCAGAAGTCGATTCGCGACGAAGGCGGGCGTGTACAGCGTGGGGAAGTAATGGAACGCCAACCCTCCGGGGCGCAGCATGTGCAGGACGTTGCGGTGCATGGCGGTGGCATCGCGGACGTGCTCGGCCAGCATCCTTGAAAACATGAAATCGTAGCGTCCGGAACTGTCCAGGTCGAGGGCGCCGATGTCGGCCTGAATCGTCTTCACGTGGTCCGGGGCCGCGCGCAGCTCGGTGTCGGAGATGTCGAGGATGGTGTAGTCCAGGCCCATGGCGAGCGCTTCTTCGCGGCTGAACAGCGGCGACCGCCCGCCGCCAATCTCGCAGACGGTCGTGAATCCATTCGAGGCGATCAGCTGCCGGCAATGATCCTTGTGATGGTTGACCCCGTAGGCGAAGTCAAGCTCACCGAGGCCGGCGCGTCTTCGCTCCATCTGCTTTCCCCGCCCTCTGCGTCCTTATCCGTAAGGATACGGGGACTCGCCGCCAGCCGGTAAAGCGCGGGTGTTCAGCAGGCCTGCAGCTGGAGGACACGGAAGGATCCCCAGGGCAGGCTGCTGAGGTTCGGCGGGTTGGGGACGCCGATCAAGCCCCAGGCGTCGTAGCCGCGGTTCAGGTTCGGCTCGCCGGCGAAGGAGAGGGTGCCACCGGAGTCGCCGACGTAGACGCCGTAGGTCTGCAGCGCGTGGGCGATCACCTTCTCGTACTGCGGCCAGGGTTGGGCGTCGACGTTGAAGGCCGGGTCGAGTTGGAGGTGGGCGCCCTCGGGGATGGCGGCCGGGTCGTTGTAGATGCCGTCGGTATGGGTGGCGGGGCAGGCGAGGAAGCCGCTACGGGTGTAGGGCATGGCCATGAAGAGGGCATGGTCGATGTGGCCCTGGGCGATCTCTTCCGGCCGGACCACGCCGCCGAAGGCGGCGAAGCCGGCGGCCACCGCCCCGTCGCAGTGCTGGCCCGGGCTGCAGTTTGCGCCCCAGCCGTTGGTGGGTCCGATGTATCGGCTGCCGGCCGACCACGAACCGTTGAATGCCGACAGCCACATGTCGAGCTCGCTGCTGCTGCTGGGATCGATGACGATCAGGTGGTGATCCGAAGCCGTGGTCGGTTGCGCATAGCTCGGAATGTGAAAGCTGATGGAGGTACCGCAGTCATAGAGCGTGCACGCGACCGCGTAGAAACGGCTGACCACGTTGGTAAAGGCGAGCGCCTTGCCCCAGGCATCGGAGTTGGCCATGTTCGCGCTTGCCGCGTAGGGGACCAGCGCCTTCGACACCATGGCCGCCGAACCGGGATCGATGGCGGGGCCGGCCGCGATCGGCTGGTTCCAGAAGCTGGTTGGTGCGTACAGCCGCGGGAAGGACCCTGATTGGGCAGGGGTCGTCACACCCGCGGTCTGGTCGGCCACCACGGAGCCGGCCCCGTCGAACAGTTTGACCTCGTAGGTGTAACTGGTCGACTTCCACAAGAGGTAGTCGGTGTAGGCAAGGCTGGCGCCTCCCTGGAACGGGAAGTCGTCGATCAGCCGGCCATTGCGCAGGATCTGGACCCGAGCGGCATTGGCCGGCACCGTCCAGAGGATCTGGGCCGAATAGGAGTTGGGGGCTTGAAGTGAAAGCCCGGTCGCTGGTACTGGCGTCGGGGTCGGCGTCGGCGCCGGTGTGGGTGTCGGGGTGGGCGCCGGCGTCGGCGTCGCGGTGGGCGCCGGGGTTGGGGTCGGGCTCGGGAAGATCGGCGGCAGCGTTGGCAAGATGATCGGCGATGGGGTTGGTGTCGGTGTTGGGGTTGGTGTGGCCTTCTTTAACTGCCCGGGCGGCGTACTCTTCGGCTTGGGAAGGGGCGTGGCCGTCGACGACGTCGCGGTTGACGTCTGCGCCACCGTGTCCGAGCGCAGGGCGGTCGCCCCGCTGTTGGCCGAGGGCCTGATGGTCAGGCTGACCAGCATGACCACGGCGCCCAGGGCAAGGGCGATGAGGATGAATGATGTCAGGGCTCGGCCCGCTCGACGATCCACGGCTCGCTCCTCCAATGAGGGGCTCGTGTGGTTGGGACAGTCCCCCCTCAGGACCCAATCTGCGGTGGGAAGGCTACGAAGCTAGTGGCGAAGCCAAGACAGGCCGGTCAGCGCACCGTAACGTTTTCCGTTAGGTATATTCGGCGCCCATCGGCCGCTGGACACGCTTTATCCGATCTGACTAACACATGTTTTGCTGCATGTCACCCGTATTGATGACGCCTGAGATGCTTGCGGGCGGTCCGGGCGATCCCGAAGAACGGGCTGGTTCGCAGGGTGATGTACGCGTCGGTGCTCTTGACCCGCAGGGCCATGTCCCCATCTCCGGACCACACCCCGGCCCGAGGAACGGCGTGCGGTCCAATCGGCTCCGGGCCATCCGGCAGCGCGAAGGCGTGGGTGAAACCCGCCCGCGCCGCCGCTAAGCGGACCGACTCGTTATGACGGCCGCGTGGGTAGGCAAGCAGTCGAACCGCATCGCCGAGCACCGCTTCGAGCACCTTGCGGCTTGTTCGCAGGTCGTGCTCGCACTCCTCCTCGGTCAGGGTCGTGAGATCCCGATGCGAAAAACTGTGCGACCCAAAGCTGACGCCGGCGGCCCGCATCTCGAGGACCTGCTCGCGGTTGAGGGTCTTGAGCGGCCAGCTCGGCGGATCGTCGACCCAATCGACGGCGCGCCCCCCGGAGGTCAGCGTCTGCGCGACGATAAAGACGGTGGCCGGCAACCGGTAGCGGAGCAGGATGGGCAGCGCGTGCCGGTAGAGTCCGGCGAAGCCGTCATCGAAGCTCAGCGCGGTCAGCCGCCGGGGCCAGCGACCGGAACCGTCGAGGGCGGGAAGCGCGTCCTCAAGGCTGATCATCCGGCGGTGACGGCTAAGCCAGGCGCAATGCCGGGCAAAGCGGTCCGGGGAAACCGCCAGTGGGGAGCGCCACGCAGGGTCGACCTCGTGGTAGCAGAGAATCGACATCGAGTTAGGCAGGGCGCGTCCGCGGCATGATTGCAGCCTAGTCGATCGGGACAACTGCCCCATTCAGCAACAGCCAGGCCCCGAGGTATGGTGAGAGTGGGATGCCGCGGCCCCCAGGATACCTGGCGATCGTCGGGCGATTGTGGCTGGTCGCCCTGGTCACGTTGCTCGCCGTCGCCGCGGCGACGGCCTACACCAAAACGCAGCCGCCCGTCTACCGGGCCTCGATGAAGATCGTCGTCGGCCAGGGCGCCACATTTTTTCCGCCGGACACCGCGAACGCCACCGAGCCCTTCACCCAGACGATGAGTGACCTGCTGAAGAGCGATGTGGTGGCGGACCTTACCATCAAGCGGCTGCAACTCGACACCACCACGGCAACCGTGCTCAACAACCTCACCGTCACCACCCAGCCGCTGTCGGCGGTGCTCGACGTGTCGTACGACGACACCGACCAGGTCCGCGGCCAGCGCATCCTGGCGGAGGTTGGCCAGGTCTTCAGCGAGCTGGTCCAGGACCGCTTCAACCAGACCGACAAAACCACCGCGAAGACTCCGCCGGTGTCGGTGGCGGTGTTCGATCCGGCGCATACCTTGCCCACGCCGATTCGACCGAAGCCCGCGCTCTACCTGGGGGTCGCGACCGTCCTCGGATTGGCGCTGGGCCTGGTCGCCACCCTCGCCCTGGCGCAGCTCAAGCGCCCTGGTGCGACACCTCTTCGTCTGGAGGCGCGTGCGCGCTAGATGGCCGCGCGCCGGTCCCCGGGTCCCGCTCTTCTGCTCGGCGTCTTACTGGTTTTAGTGAGCATCCTGCCCGGGGAGGCGAACACCCGGGCGGCGCCGGCGGTTGGCATCAGCCAGGCACCCGCATTCGATCACATCTTCGTCATCCTCGAAGAGAACCAGGACTACGAGCGCATCGTCGGCAACCCGCAGGCGCCCTTCATCAACAGCCTGATCGCCGCCAACTTCCTGCAGACCGACTATCACGCGCTGGGTCACGGGAGCCTTCCGGATTATTTGGGACTGGTCAGCGGCAGCGTGCAGCCCCAGGCGATCGGCGCGCCGTCGCGCGACTGCATCCCGGACTGGACGGTGAAGCCGCCCTCCTGCGCGGTCACGGCGCCCGACCCGTCGAATATCGCCGACCTGATCGAGCACTCGCACCGGACCTGGCGCGCCTACCTGCAGGGGATGGAGCAGCCCTGTCGCTGGCAATCGGCGTCGGCGGAGTACGACATCTTTCACAATCCCTTCGTGTATTTCGCGACCGTCGAAGGCGGCGCCGCAGTCAGCAGCAAGCGGTGTCTGGAACGCGATGTCGACCTGTACGCTGATCCGCGGCACACGCTCCACGCCGACCTCATGAGCGCAGCGACGACCCCGAATTTTGTGTTCATCGTGCCCTCGAACCACTACAACATGCACGATGATCGCTGGCGTCCGGCGGACAACTTCCTGCGCGATATCCTGACCGGCAGCAACGCGAGCGGCCAGAACGGGACCAATGCCATCGACATCTTTGCCTCGCCGGCGTGGACCAGCGGACGGTCGATCGCCTACGTCGTATGGGACGAGGATTCGGGCACCCGCATCAACCACGTGCCCGTGGTGGCGGTGGGGAACTGGGTCAACGGACCACACGGGGAAGATGGCGCGAGCTTCAATCACTACTCGCTGCTGAAGACATGGGAGGCCGCCTGGGGATTGCCCTCGATTCAATCGGTCGGCGGGGATGCCGCGGCGACCCCGATGCTCGGAGCGTTCAATCTGAGCCAGGCGACGGCGGTGACCACGTCCAGACGGCTGACGCTCAGCGAAGCGCACCCGGAAGTCTTTGTGCAGGTGGAGGCGAATATGGCACGATCCAACGGATCGCCGGATCTCCTCAACATCTATGGAGAGGATGGGGTGGCGAAGTTCAGGCTCTATGTGTCATCGGGCGGTACCCTGGCCCTCGATAACCGCATCGCCGCGACGACGCGCACCAGTGGCATGGTGTTCGGCTCCGGCTGGCACACGATCGAGCTGCACGTCCTGGTTGGGGCGGACACCGGCACCTGCGACGTCAGCTACGACGGACGGACGATCGCCGAGCTCAGCCAGCTCGACACCTGCCCGACGGGCACGGTGCCCATCGGGTCGATTGGCCTCGGCGACCTCGCGACGGCTGAGGGCGGCGAGTTCAGAGCCCCGCTGGTGGCAACCGGCAGGATCTAAGCCGGCGTCAACAGCGCGCCAGCTGCAGCACGCGAAACTGGCTCCAGGGGAAGGTCGCCAGCGCGGGGATGGGCGGGAGGCCGGCCAGGGACCACGCGTCGTAGCCGCGGTCCAACCGGGCTTCGCCGACGAGACCAAGCGTGCCGCCGGTATCTCCCACGTAGCCGCCGTAGGTCTGTAGTGCGTGGGCGATGACTTTTTCCCAGCGCGGCCAGGGCTGCGCGTTGATGTTGAAAGCCGGATCCAGCTGAATCCGCGCCCCCTCGGGAATGGCGGCAGGGTCAGCGCTGATCCCATCGGTGTGGGTGGCGGGGCACGCCGCATAGTCTTTGCGGGTGTACGGGTCGGTGACAAAGAGCGCGTGGTCGATGTGACCCTGGGCAATTTCTTCGGGTCGGACGACCCCACCGAAGCCGGCGAACCCGGCCGCCACCGCGCCATCGCACCGATACGACGACGCGCACATCGCGCCCCAGCCGTCGGCGGCGGTCACATACCGGCCCCCGCTCGCCCACGAGTCCGTCTTCGGGTTGTAGGCCGCCAGCCACATATCGAGCTCCTCGTTGGAGGTCGGGTCGAGCACGACCAGGTGGTGATCGGAGCCGCTGTTCGGGCGGGCGTACCGGGGAATCCGAAAGGCGACCTGGGTGGCGCAGTCGAACATCGTGCAGTGCACCTGGTACGGGGTGCTGAGCGAGCCCGCGTAGGCGAGCGGCCGGCCCCAATCATCCGCGGTGGCCAGCGAGGAGCCCACGGCGTAGCGAGCCAGCGCCCGAGAAACGATGGCGGCCGAATTTGGATCGACGACGGCATCCGGCGGGATCGGACGGTTCCAGAGGCTGTTGTCCGAATAGAGTCGCGGGAACGAGCCAAGCTGTGGCGGGGTGGTCAGCGCGGTGGACTCCTCGCGCAGTGGCTGGTTGGCGCGATCGATGGCCCGAACCGCATATTGATAGGTTGTGGCCGGCCAGAGCAGATAGTCGTCATAGACGAGCGGTCCGCCCCCCGCGAACGCAAACTCGTCGAGCAGGCGGCCATCGCGAAGCACCTGGACGCGAGCCGTCCCCTTCGGTGTCATCGTCTGCAGCCGTGCGGACCAGGAGTTGGGTGCCTGGGCGCGAAGCGAGGTGAGGGGTGCCGCGGATCGCATCGCGGAAGGGCGGGCGGCGGGCGCGTACAGCGATGGCGAGAGCCACAGCACCACAGCCCCGCCGAAGATCAGCGCGGCGAGCGCATGCCACCGCCATCGGACCGGGCGGCGGGTCAGCGACGCCGGCTCGGCGGAGGCCATCAGCTTTGGCCCTCGCTTGAAAAGTCGAAAGCCCCACGCAGGTCGCCGGCGTTCAGGTCACGGTTGCCCCAGACGCCCAGTGGCGGGAGCTGATAGGTCGATTCGACCCACTTCGCGAGTGAGCTGGTGTCCATCAGGTCGTGGTCGACCGTCTGCCGCTTGGCGAACGGCGAGATGACGAGGAGGGGCAGGCGGGGCCCGAAGCCCGCCTCACCGCAGGGGCCACCCATCCCCGGGTACTGACAGCCGGCGTCGTCGGCCACCGGGCTCGAGTAGGCGGGGTGGCCGTCCGCCGGCTTGGGCGCCTTGACCCATGAGATCTGGGGTAGCCGAGCGACGACGCCGCCGATCGGCGACCCGGCGAGCGCCGCATCGAACACCTGAAGGTCGCGCTGGTGGCGGTCGGGCTCCGGGAAGTTCATGCGCGGGTTCCAGGCCCACGCGTGGGTCAGGTCCGCGGTCGACCTGAAGTACTGAAAGGGATCGTGGTGCGGACTGTAGCCGGCGCTGGCGGCCGTGACGCAACTGCCGAAACCGCCCTGGAACCAGGCCCAGCTGACGCCCTGCGCGGACGCCTCCGCGCCGAGGTTGGGGATGTCCTGTTGCGGCATGAACGGTCCGCCGTAATCGTTGCAGACGTCGCCCGCCGGATTGGGATCGCCAACCGTGTTGGCGGTGGCCGCCACCAACCACTGCGCCCCGGGCGTCGACGGTCCGTACATCCCGCTGAAGAAGTTGTCGGCCAGGGTGTACTGGGAGGCGAGCCGCCAGTAATTCTGCAAGGGCGCCGACGGGTCCCCGGAGGTCCCCTCGTAATAGCCCGGCGCTAACGCCGGCCCGGCCGGGTTCGTCTCGAAGCTGGGGCACGTTCCGGGCGTGCTCGGATTTGGCTCCGTCAGATCGTTGCCATACTGCAAATATCGATCCATCGCCCCGCCGTTGGCCATCCCGACCATGTCCCAGTACTCGTGGTCGACGTCGCAGGTGGCCGATTGGCTGGTGCCGTCGAGCCGAAACGGCGCGTAGGGACCGAGCTGCGTACCGGATGGGGTGGTGTGGAAAAGCTGAACCCCGGCGGGAATGCCGGCACTGCCGTGTCCGAAGGTTCCGAAGTAGTGGTCGAACGAGATGTTCTCCTGGTACACGATGATCGTGTGCTGGATCGGCGTGTCGCCCTCGCCGTCATCGCCCTGGGCGAGCGCCGGGCTCGTCAGCCCGACGGCGCTGCCCAGCGCGATCGCCAGCAGGAGGTGGGTTCGCCTCATGTCAGCCGAACCGGCTCAGGGGCCGGTCCGGCTGGTCGACAGCGCCACATCGTCGAACACGACGTCATAGATCTGCAGCAGGGCCTGGCTGCCCAGTTGCACCTGGCCCACCGGCATCGGGCCCAGAGTTGCGCTCGAGGTCGAGAAGGCGGGGACGGATGCGCCGTCCAACCAGACATCGGTGGTGACGATGAGCCCGCTGATGTTGACGTGCAGCTCCGCCGAGTGCCACGTCCCCAGGCTCACGGTGGGCCCGGTCGTGGTCAGCTGCGTGACGTCGTTCCACAGCACCAGCTGGCCCGACCCGTTGACGTAGAGGCGCATGATCCCGCCGCCGGTCGCGTTTTGATCGGCCATCAGCGTGAATCCGGTGGTCTGCGACTTGATGTCGAAGTCGGTGCGGTAGTAGAGGTCCTGATAGCCGCTGCCCAGCTGTTTGATGGCGTAGGTCGTCCCGTTGAGGGTCGAGCCTTCGGCCGCGTAGCTGCCGGAATGGACCATCGCGCTCTGCACGGTCAGACCGGTGCTGCTGCTCCAGGCGGCTATGGTGCCGCTCTCAAAGCCGTCGCTGAAGAACGGCGCGCGCCACAGGGCGAAGCCGGCGCTCGCGGTCGCACCGGCAGCCACGGCGACTGACCGACTCTGGCCGCTGTAGCCGGAGGCGGCGGCGGAAATCGTGTAGGTGCCGGGCGGCACATTGGCCAGGGTGTACTGACCGCTCGCGTTGGTGGTCGCGCTCCCACCGCTGTAGGACACGGTCGCCCCAGCGATCGCGCTCCCGGTCCCAGCATCGGTCACCGTTCCGGCGATCGCGCCGTACGGCTGCGTGAGCGCAAAGTTCTGCGTCGCCGTTGCGCCGGGCCCGACCGTGACCGGATGGCTCTGGCTCTGGTATCCGGAGGCGCTGGCGGTCAGCGTGTAGCTGCCTTCGGCGACCCCGGCGAGCGTGTAGTGGCCGCTGCCATCCGTGGTGGTGCCGCCGCCGCTATAGGAGACGGTGGCGCCGGCGATGGGTGCAGCGCTGCCGGCGTCGGTCACCGTTCCGCTGATCGTCCCGGGATTGGGACTGAGGGCAAAGTTTTGCGTGGTCGTGCTGCCGGCCGTCACTGTGACGCTCGCGCTCTGGCTGGTGTAGCCGGTCGCCGTGGCGGTCGCCGTATAGGTGCCGGGCGCGAGCCCGGAGATGCTGTAGACGCCGCTCGAAT
>WNGH01005519.1_pt1 | contig 21573 bp, 21 predicted proteins | sample 5400631 | NCBI WGS metagenome assembly WNGH01 (sample SAMN13153373, study PRJNA577476) | soil metagenome | isolation source: 115 cm soil or saprolite under Garry oak tree replicate 1 | place: USA:California | collected 2016-06-15
AACCGCGGCCAGCGGCGCCATGCCGGCCAGGGCCGCCGGGCGCAGCGCGCTGCGCCTGCGGTACGCGCAGGCCTCGCATTGGCCGGCGTGCCTGGCGACCTGCTTGCGCACCGGCGCGGTCAGCTGCCCGTCCCAGTCGCAGAGCATCAGGTCCAGCGCCGGGCAGGCCCACCGCCCGGTGCGGGCCACGAGCAGCACGCCGAGCTCCTGCTCCAGCGGGCCGCGGGCGCGCGATGCCAAGGCGTGCGCCCGGTTCCGCGAAACGCCGAGCACGGCCGCTAGATCCGCGCCGGACAGGTCGTGCCGCAGGCCGAGCTCGATGACCTCACGCTCACCCAGGCTCAGCCCGTCCATGGCGGCGCGGACAAGCCCGCGCAGTTCGGCCCGCTCGGTGTTTTCGCCGGCGTCGGCGGGCGGGGCGGCCAGGCCGGCCGACTCATCGAGGCCCGCTTCCCCCGCGCGCAGCCGCCGGTGGCATCCGCTGCGGGCCACCGCGTAAAGCCAGGACAGCAGCCTGCCAGGATCGGCGAGGCCGCCTAGGCTGGCGGCGGCGATGACGAACGTGTCCTGGACGGTGGCGGCGGCACGGTCCGGCTCGTTCAGCATCCAACCGCAGTAACCGTACAGCGACTCTGCGTACTTGTCATAGGCCCCGGCTAGCCCGGCCGGGTCGCCTGCCGCAATGGCCGCGACGATCTCGCGGTCCCTCATGCCCCACACCGTAGTTGAATCGCCGGCCCATGGCCCTGGTTTGCTGGCTAATCGGGGGCGACTGCAGCGACGTTCCCGAGCGCGACGGTGAGGGAGACGGTGACGGTGCCAGGGTCGGCGAAGGTGATACCGACGGCGTACGCGAATGCGTCGGTGTCGGTGACGGCGATGCCGAGGATCCGTTCCCGAGCGCGACGGTGAGGGAGACGGTGACGGTGCCAGGGTCGGCGAAGGTGATACCGACGGCGTACGCGAATGCGTCGGTGTCGGTGACGGCGATGCCGAGGATCACATGGAGGCCGACGCCGCGGGCGAAGCCGAGTGCGGCGGCGTGGGCTTGGCCGACTCCGACGTCCACACCGGCACCGACGGGCAGGCCGAAGGCTCCGGGCGAGCCCGCGCAGCACTCCTGGTGCCTGCCCGGGTGGTAGGACCACCCCGACCCGGCACAATCGGGCCGCCTACGCGGCTGCCCCGCAACAGATCAGCCCGATATGCGGGCTTCACATAACAAGCGCCACAGGTTCCGCAGCCGCGCAGAACGGCGGATCTCGCATGCATGGTCCGAGGGTAGCGGTGGCGCTTAGCGAGCAGCTCCGGCGTTGGCTGCGGTGCGGCAGCGCACAGCACTCCTCGGTCTGGCAGGTGCCCGGGGGCAGTGATCGCGGGACCGCTGGTCACAGACTGTCAGATCATGGTGACCGTGTTTGGCGTGGCGCATGAGGAGCAGGTACCGCGGGGTGTCGTCAGAGACGGTTAATGTACTCTCCCGGATCCCAGCAACAACGCCCAAGACGGGCCGACCAACCAGATCTGCGCGCGGCGTAGATCATGCCATTAGGCTCTTGGCCGCGTGCAGATCGGCGGCAGTGTGTGAGTCGCCTGGGATCAAGTGCCAGTAACGTGCCGCGAAGGGAAGCTAAAGCGGCCAGCTTCTCGACTTGGACAAATGAAACTTGTACTGAAATTTGCATATTTCAGATCAAGCACTCACATATGGGTAGACAAGTTACATGACTACACCTTAACAGAGGTCACCATTGCCTCAAAAGCGATGATTAAGAACACTAGCTCGCCTGCGCGGCTGCTGTTTGGCGCATCTGTTTTGTGCCAGTAATCTGAAACATCGCTGCTTTAGCGAAGTAACACCTGGTTTGTGCCGTTCGTCGTAAAGAGGCCGCGATGGGCTGGTGGCGACGATGGCGTCTTGGTCTCGCCGCTACGGCTGCCGGGGCGTCACTCGGGATTCCCGCGGTACTAGCTGCTGCCGGCGTCAGGAACTGGATTGTCCTGACGGCTGGCGCGGCTGCAGCAGCGATAGCGTCTGGTGTCAGCCAGGTTGCTCGTGCTAGATGGAGCCACGCGCGGCTTCGGCACGACGACCAGCTAACCGCGCTTGCTGAGGGATGGCTGGCAAACGCTGACGGCACGCTGAAAACGGTACGCCACACTACCGATCCGGTACGGCTAGGCGTACATGAGTCCGCCGAGCTGGGTCGGCCGCAAGATGAGAATACTGCAGACCGAGTCCCGGCGTACATCCTCCGTGAAGTCGATGAAAAGCTACGGCAGCGCCTGTCGGCTGCGGGATTCGTGCTGGTGACCGGGCAGTCTTCGGCAGGCAAAACGCGGACTGCCTATGAGGCATTGCAGGCTGCTGTGCCCGGCCACCGGCTCATTGCTCCAGATAGCAAGAGACACCTTGCGGCAGCGATTGCTCCATTCGAACGAGAGCGCAGGTGCGTACTGTGGCTCGATGACCTAGAGCGGTTTGTCGGCCCGGATGGCCTGACACGTGCGGCGATCGGGAGGGTTCTTGACGGACGCCGACATCATCGGCTCATTGTGGCGACCATGCGTGATGGTGAACTCGAGCGGCACGGGTCAGATGACGTCGGCCCCGGCAAGGTCGATAGAGAACTGCAACGCAGCGTCCGCGACGTCATCGAGCAGGCATGGGAGGTAGAGGTCCACGGCGCCTTCAGTGCGGCCGAGTTCTCGCGTGCCCGTGACAGTACAGACGCGCGTGTTATCTGGGCACTGGCACACGCCGGTGAGTACGGAGTAACGCAGTGCCTGGCGGCCGCCCCCCGGTTGCTACGCGCCTGGAGGTCAGGCTGGGAAAGCTCTCCCCGGGGCGCGGCGCTGGTGGCCGCTGCCGTCGATTGCCGCCGGGCTGGCCTGACGAGCCCGCTTCCAAGGCGACTGCTGGAGGAGTTGCACCAGTTCTACCTCAGCCGACACATAGGTAGCTCGCCGCCTGAGCGGCTGGAGACCGCCTGGAACTGGGCAACCACCTCGCCGGACGGCGCGACCGTCGCACTCCTGCGGAGAGCCGACCAGTCGGGGTACACGGTCTTCGACTATCTGGTCGATTCCGCTCAGCGTCACCGGACCGCCGATGATCTAATTCCCCGACAGGTCATGATCCGCGCACTGCGTTATGCCGATCCCGCAGAGGCCCAGTCCATCGGCTGGACCGCGAGGGCTCAAGACTTCTACGACATCGCGAAACAGGCATTCCGTCAAGCATACGACGCACTTGCCCCCAGCATGGGAGCCGAGCACCCGGAGATACTCCAAATCCGTGCCAACCTGGCTTATGCCCAGTACGGGTGCGGCCGGTTCGAAGAGGCCGAGGCTGACCTCCGCTTCACCATCAGCGCAAGCGAACGCGTCCGGGGCAGCCGTGACAGGCTGACACTGGCCACCCGGATCATTCTCTGCTACCTGCTCTCAGATGCCAGGAAACTTACAGAAGCCGAGACGGAGTATCACTCCATTCTCGGGATCCTCGGCGGCCATGACGATCTCGAAGCTACTACCCGAAACGGGTTGGCAATTTTGTACGAGAACCAGGGTCGATACCCGGAAGCCGAACAGGAATTCCGGCGGGTCATCGAGTTTCAAAGGGTCAGGTACGGCCATGACCACATCAACACGCTGGTCTCGCGATGCTACCGGGCACTGGCACTGGAGCGCATGGATAGGCTCGCCGAGGCGCAGACCGAACAGGAGGCAGTGCTCGCCGCCCTCAAAGTCACACGGGGACTCGAGAATTTCCTAACACTTCAGAGCCTCAGCAATCTCGCGGCAGTAATGCGTAAGCAGGATCGGCTCGAAGAATCCCGCCAGGCGTATATCTGTGTGCTGGAGATACGAACCCGTATCCTCGGCGCCGAGCACCCGGCCACACTGGGCGGGCATGCCTGCCTGGCGGCCGTACTAGCCGAGCAAGGTCGAATCGCCGATGCCCTCGCGGCCTACCGATTCCTGGTCAAGACGTACACCCGTCGCTATGGTGCACTTAACTCTGAGACAATCCAGGTTCGCCGGGAGCTAGCAAGCCTTCTACAGCGAACGGGGAGAGCCACGGAAGCAGAGAGACAATATGAGCTGATCCATAGCGCACTAGAAATCATAGCCCACCCTGCGTTGATTGCACGGAAGGCAATTACTTCCGTACAGCACACACTGAGACGATAGACTACACGGATGAATAGCTGAACTCACTTTCCGTGCCATGCCTTCTCGCAGGCTGAAGCAGCCTCATTGCACGCGCAGATCAGCCAATACGGCGTGGCGCGAGTCGGCAGTCCGACTGATCAGGTTGCCGAGCATATCGGTTCCGACGTTGAGGCGGTGACTATCGGCCGTCACTCTGTGCGAGCAGGGCACCGGGCGTGAGGAATCCGGGTGAGCCGCGGCTGCGGCTCGGGATAATACTGTCGTGGAGAAGACCGGCGATATGGCGGGCTCGTTCGGGAGGGTCGCGGAAACTTATGACCGGGTGCGGCCCGGGCCGGCGCCAGCGGCGGTGGACTGGCTGATTCCTGCGGGGTGCGGGGCGGCCGTGGACCTCGCGGCGGGAACGGGGCTGTTCACCAGGGCGCTCCTGGGCCGGGTGCCGGATATCACTGCCGTCGAGCCGGACGGGAGAATGCGCGCAGTGCTGGCGCAGCGGACCGGAGGCGTCCGCGTGCTCGACGGGCGCGGCGAGGCGATACCGCTGCCGGATGCCTCGGCTGACGGGGTGTTTGCCTCGACTGCATGGCACTGGCTCGACCCGGCACTCGCTATCCCGGAGATCGCCAGGGTGCTCCGGGACAGAGGGAGGCTCGGGGTCATCTGGACGAGCAGGGACAGAGCCGACGACTGGGTGGCCGAACTGGACCTGCTCCGGCTGTCTGCGGTGCCCGGGGAGGCCCGCGAGCGGGAGGCCGGCGAGCAGCCGCGCACCGCGGATCAGCTGCGGGAGGAGCTGGACCGTCATCACTCGGTAACCCTGCCGCCAGATGCGCCCTTCGGGCGCGCGGAGGCCGCGTCGTTCACGTTCACCCGGATGATGGAGGTCGACGTAGTCGACTGGCTGGCCACGAACAGCGCGTTCATCACTGCCCCGCCCGCCCGCAGGGAGGCGGGTCTTGCGCGGTGCCGGGCGGCCCTGCTCGCGCAAGCCACCGGTGACTCGCGGGTTGAGATGCCGCTGCGATCGTGGTGCTGGCGAGCCGACCGCCTGCCGCGAGTGACCGAAAGATCAAAGTAACAGGTACGCCCGATCCACCTGATCTGCGCGCCTCAGCATGAAGACGCCCAGCACGCAGCAACCGCTCCGAACGGCGGTTCGCGTTCGCCATGGAGTCACGATGTGTCACCAGCGCAGCGGTTGGCGCCGGGCGGTCGCGGGGAGTGTCTACCTGGCGGCGCTGACCGACCGCTAGGCGAAGCTGCTGCCAGCCGATGCGGCTTTACCGGGCGGCGCGCGATGTGGGCAGCAACAATAGGTGGCGTCCCGGTCCAGGCTGCTGCCCGGGCCTGGTCGTATCGCGTCATCGGCCGGTAGGTTCTGGTGGGTGGCCGTGGAACAGCCTGGCGTCGCGGATCTGCTGGTGAGCTGCCTGGAGCGGGAGGGCGTCACCGTCGTATTCGGCATCCCCGGTGAGGAGAACATCCGCTTGACTGACGCCCTGGTCCGCTCGCCGATCCGGTACGTGCTGGTGCGTCATGAGCAGGCGGCGTCGTTCATGGCCGAGATCTACGGCCGGCTGACCGGCCGCGCCGGGGTGTGCTCGGCGACGCTGGGCCCGGGTGCGATCAACCTGCTGCTGGGCACGGCCGATGCCACCACGAACAGCTCGCCGGTGGTGGCGTTGTCGGCGCAGGTTGGCCTGAACCGGATCTACAAGGAGTCTCACCAGAGCGTCGACCTGGTGGCGATGTTCGCGCCGGTGACCAAGTGGGCGGATGTGGTCCTGACCCCGGGTGCGGTGCCGGAGATGATCCGCAAGGCGTTCAAGCTGGCGCAGGCCGAGCGTCCCGGGGCGGTCTACCTGGCCGTGCCCGAGGATGTCGAGACCATGAGCGCGCCGGGGCTGGCTCCGCTCAACGTCAACGTTCCCCGGCCTGACGTGCCGTCGGCATCGCAGGTCGAGCGGGCCGCGGTGGTGCTTGACGCTGCCCGGCGCCCGATCGTGCTGGCCGGCCACGGGGCTGCCCGGGCCGGCGCGGCCGGTGCGCTGCGGCGCTTTTCCGAGCAGCTGGGCCTGCCGGTGGCGACTACCTTCCACGGCAAGGGCGTGTTCCCCGATGACCACGCGAACGCCCTCGGCGCGGTGGGGTTCATGCGGCATGACTACGTCAACTTCGGTTTCGACGAGGCAGACGTCATCATCAGCGTCGGCTATGAGCTGCAGGAGTTCGACCCGGCCCGGGTCAACCCCGGCCGGGACAAGCGGATCGTGCACCTGAGCCGGTTGCCGGCCGAGGTGGACGCCAGCTACGACGTCGAGGTCGGGGTCCAGGCCGATCTCAGCGCGACCCTGGACGCGCTGGCCGCCGCCGCCACCCGGCGGTGGCAGCCGGGGGCCAGCGGGGAGAAGATCCGGGCGCTGCTGGCCGGCGAGCTGGCGCGCGGCGCGGCCGATGACAGCTTCCCGGTCAAGCCGCAGCGGGTGGTGTCCGACATCCGGGCCGCCCTGGGGCGCTCCGATATCGTCCTGGCCGATACCGGCGCGGTGAAGATGTGGATGGCCCGGCTGTATCCCACCTACGAGCCCGGCACCTGCCTGACCTCCAACGGCCTGTCCGCCATGTCCTTCGCCCTGCCCGGCGCCATCGGCGCCAAGCTGGCCGAGCCCGGCCGGCGGGTGCTGGCCGCCGCGGGTGATGGCGCATTCTTGATGCACTCCCAGGAGATCGAGACCGCCCTGCGCGAGCGCATCCCCCTGACTGTGCTGATCTGGCAGGACGACGCCTACGGGCTGATCAGGTGGAAGATGGACCTCGAGCTCGGCCATGACGTCGCCACCGGCTTCGCCAACCCGGACTTCGCCGCCTACGCCGAGAGCTTCGGGGCCCGCGGCTACCGGATCAACTCCGCCGGCGACCTGCTGCCCGCCCTCACCGAGGCCCTCGCCGCCGACACCGTCTCGGTGATCACCTGCCCGGTCGACTACTCCGAGAACCTCCGGCTCACCGGCACCCTCGGCGAACTCACCGGACCCTTCTGACCGCCGCCATGCGGCGCCCCAAGCAGCCGGCTGCGCCAGGCGGCCCCGCCGGATGCAGACCATCCCGGACTTCACCCATCCAGGTCCCAGCCCGGACCATCAGCCGCCGGGCCACCGGCCCCGGCCACATCAACCAGCGGACGGCCGGGACCCTGCCTGTGAGCATTCTGGTGAAACCAGCTGGCGGTATGGAGGCTGCGGCCATGCAGATCGGCCGGATATGCACGATTCCCGACCTGGCCAGGCCGGACTGCGCATCCGTCCAGATCGGCGGGTCGGCGCGCGCTCTCCCGGACCGCGCCCGCCACTCAGCGTCACCCTGGTGATCGGCATCACCTCAAGGCCGACCTTCGATCCAGCCCCGTCGGACATGCTGGCGCTGACGCGCGATATGCGGCAGATCCGGACAGTTCGGCCATGCCGCGAACAGGCTCCGCTGTCACGCCTACGCAAACCGCTGCACCGGGAGCATGCTGAGGGCATGACCGACCGCGACGACTTCCTAGCCTGGGTCAAGACCGCGCTGTACGAAGCGGAACTCGCTCTACACAACGGCGACGCGGCCCCACGCCGGGCGCTCTGGTCCCGCAACGAGCCCGTGAGCATCCTGGGTGCGTTGCGCAACGTTTACGGGCAGCATGAAGTGGACGAGGCATTCACTTTCCTCGAAAGGAGTTTTTCCGACTGCACGTCCTACACGTTCGAATTGCAGGCGTATGACGTGGTGGGTGACATGGCCTATACCGCTGGCCTTGAGCACACCTCGGCCTCCATGGACGGTCAGCCGCGCAGTTACACCTTGCGGGCCACCCAGGTGTATCGCCGCGAGGGCGGCGAGTGGAAGGTAGCCCATCGGCATGCCGACACCGTGACCGAGTGACGGTGCCAGATCACATCCGCTACTCGGCACCCATGAGGGCCATTGTTGTCAAGAGGGCATACGGATCTAGCCCGGTGACTACGGGCGCCGCCGGGCTGGGCTGACTGTTCTTCTGGATCTTCCTCGCCGCTGCCTGGTCCTTCCCGTCGCGCGGCCAGGGGTCAAGCTGGAGCGCCCGCAGCCGCGCAGCGGCGAGGACGAACGAGCTTGACGCCGGCAAGCGGCGGAAGATCATCGAGGGCGAGGAAGGGGCCGGTTGCGGATTGGCTTATGCGGGGGTCGTGTGCGTGTTCCCGGCGCGTGGCTGGCGGAGTGGTCTCACAAGCACCCATCCGGCGCCGCGCCAGTGCGCGGCTGCCATGACCATATGTCCGGGACCGGGCTGCTCAGTCATGTGATCGAGCGCGGGCCTTCGTAGCCCGGCTCATGCCGCAGAGGCGAGCGCACCCGGGGCTTGGCGGCCCTCCCGTCTCATGGCCGCCGCGGCGGCGTGCTGGCATCGGCGGCTTGCAGCTCAGCAAGCAGGTGCCAGGCGCGGGTCAGCAGCTTGCGGGCGACCGCGATGGTGGCGATCTTCTTCCCGCGGCGTTTCGCGATGGACGCGTAGCTGGCGGCGAACTCCGGCGAGCGCTTGGCGGTCTGCGCGGCCTGGTTCATCACCCAGCGCAGCCACGCCGGGCCCTGCTTGGAGATGTGCCCGTGCCGGACCTTCAGGTCCGAGCCGCGCACCGTCGGGGTCAGCCCGGCCCAGCTGGCCAGCTTGCGGGCGCTGCCGAACCGGGTGATGTCGCCGATCTCGGCCACCATGACCAGCGCGGTGAACTCCCCGACCCCGGGCAGCGTCCGGAGCACTTGACCCGCGGGTCGCCTCTGGCGTGCTGGTGCAGCTCGCCGTCGATCCGGTCGATCACCGGCGCCAGGCCGTCGATCACCGCCAGGCAGTCGGTGACGATCTCCCGCGACGCCGGCGGCAGGTCCAGTTCGGCCAGCCAGCCGCGGCCCGGGCCGGTCCAGTAGCTGGCGGACCGGTCATAGCCGTGGTCGGCGGCGACCGCGTGGATCCGGTTGCGCTGCTGGGTGCCGACCCGGACCAGGCTGGCCCGGTGCCGCAGCAGCGCGCGGAGCTGGCGCACCGCCAGCGGGGCGATCCACGCCTCGGGCAGCAGGTCCGCGCGCAGCAGCTGCGCCAAGATCGCCGCGCCGGCCCTTGTCGTTCTTCAGCCGGGCTTAGGCGATCGCCTTGCACCGCAGCGGGTGCACCAGGTGCGCCTCGAAGCCGTAGTCCTCCAGCAGCTGGACCAGCCAGCCCCAGCCGAACGCGGCCTCGAACGCCACCGGCGTCCCCGAGGGCAGATCGCCGATCAGCCGCAGCATCGGCTCGGAGCCGTTCACCACGTTCTTGCTGAGCTCGACCGTGCCGTCCTCGCTGACCACCGCCACCTGGGACCGCTTGCGATGCACGTCGATTCCCACGTACACAGACATTGCCGGGTCTCCTTTCCCGAGCTCGGAACTTCTCACCCGGAGCGTCCCGCTACCGGGCTGAGCTGGAAAGGGGCCCGGCCCTCATAGGGTCATGTGAGCGCGGGTCCGGGCGCGTCGATCTCAGAGCGCACGGGCTGCGCCAGCCCTGTCTCTCACGTCAGCTGCGACTGACCGGGTCATGATCGGCGTCGCCGATGAGATCCACGCTCATGGGCTCCGCGAAGACACGGGTGACGTGGCCGGTCACCGTGGTGGAGGCGGTGGCGATTGTCCGCTGCCGGTTAGAGCTCAAGCGTGAGTTTGCTGAGTCGGCGAAAGGTGCTCGAGGGCGTTCGTTCGGAGGCGGCTAGCTTCCATTCTGCGGTTATGAGCCGGCGGAGCACCTCGGCTGCTTCGGCTCTGGCGAGGGCGGCACCGACGCAGTAGTGGGCACCGTGCCCGAAGGCCAGGTGTGCTGGGGCTGGCCGGGCAACGTCTAGTCGGTCGGGGTCAGGGAACAGGGCGGGATCCCGGTTGGCTGCTCCGATCACGACGGCGACTTGCTCGCCGCGTGTGAGATGCTGCCCGGCCAGCGTTGCGGAGGAGAGGGTTGCGCCGCCAGTCACTTGCACAGGGCTGTCCCAGCGCAGGAGTTCCTCGATGGCGGTGGGAACAAGCGTCGGGTTGCGTCCAAGTAGCTCGAGTTGGTCACGGTGGTGGCCGAGGGCGAGGGTTGCGTTGGCAATCAGGTTGGAGGTGGTTTCGTGCCCGGCGGCGAGGTGCAGCAGGGCCATGACGATCGCGTCGTCGGGTTCAGGAGCGCAGAGCACCTCGCTGAGCAGGTCGTCGCCGGGCGCTTTGCGCCGCTCGGCGACGATCGGAGCCAGGGCGAGCATGAGCGCGAGAGCGGCGGAGGCTGCCTGCTGCTGGGCTTCGGGTGGGGCCAGCAGATCGAGCATGCCGGCCATGGCGGGCGTCTCGGCGCGGAGAAGTTCGGCGGTCTCCACGCCGACGTCGAGCAGTTCGCAAATCACTGCGAGCGGCACCGGGTAGGCGATCTCGGCCAGGACGTCGAGTTCATCGCCTGGCTGATGAGCGTCGAACGCGGCTGTGACGATGCTCGCGATCCGGCGGTGCATCAGCTCGGCTCGGCGAGGTGTGAAAAAGCCGCCCACGGCTCGGCGAAGCGGGTCGTGCTCGGGCGAGTCGGTGAAGAGCAGCATCTTCGTCACCAGTCCCACGGCGGGACCGTCGCCACCGAGACGGGCGAGAAGCTCCGGGTTGTTCCGGGGTCCGCTGACCATTCCGGGTCGCGGATGACCGTCAGTGCTTCGGCATGGGACAGGACCAGCCACGCGCCGATGTCGTCGCTCCATTGCACCGGATGCTCGGCCCGCATCGCTGCGTAGATGCGGTAGGGGTCGTCGGACGGAAAGGGCCACGACGGCTTGGCGGCGGTGGCGCTGGCACCGGGCCCGGGCCTCATCTGGCAGCCTTACCTTGCCAGAAACGTCGTTCTTCGATGCCGAGGCGCGTGATCGGGTCGGCTTGCTCGTCGTACTCAGCTTGGATCGCCCGCCAATATCCTGTCGCCCGGAGCTCTCCGAGCACGGACATCATCCCCGAGTCGATCCGGCTGAGGAACACCCATCCGGGTGGCTCGCTGAATGAGCGCACCACGCTGGCCGACGGGCCGACAGGCGAGAATTCCCGGCGGATTCCCTCGGCAGCCAGCTCCGGTGTCATCGTGAATGGTTGCGGGCCGAGGAGCATCTCGAACGTGCCCGACCACCATTCGAACAGCTCGTCCGAGGCCGGCCCGGTGACTGCGTCAATGGCGCCTGCGCCTACCAGGGCGCGGCGCAGCCGCCGCGCGTCGTTGTGGCACATGGCCGTGACGATGTCGGCCAAGGTCGCTACCTGCGCGCTGTCGAAGCGCACTACGCAGCCGAAGTCCACGAAGCTCACGCTGCCGTCGGGGTGGAAGATGTAGTTGCCGGGGTGGGGGTCGGCGTTGAACAGGCCGAATCGTCGCAGGCTGCCAACCGCGAACCGGTAGATGACCTCTCCCCACGCGTCGCGTGAACCCTGATCAGCCTGGACCGCCTCGTCCCACAGCATGCCCTCGGCCAGTTCTTGGGTAAGGACGCGCCTGCTGGACAGCTCAGGAAGAACGTCGGGGATGTGGATGAACGGGTGCCCGCGGTAGGCGTCGGCGAACTGGGACTGGTTGGCGGCTTCGTTAAGGTAGTCCACTTCCTCAGTGATCTTCTTGGCCACCTCGGCGGCTACGGCCCGCACGTCGAGGCGGGTTAGGTGCGGAAACATCGACCGCAGCAGGGCGAAGAAGGTGGCCAGCAGTTCGGCGTTGTCCAGATCGGCTCGGATGGCCTTTTCCACGCCCGGGTACTGGATCTTGACCGCCACTTTCCGGCCGTCAAGCAGCCTGGCCCGGTGGACCTGGCCGATCGACGCTGCCGCAAGGGATTCGGGGGAGAACTCGGCAAACACCTCGTCGGGCCGGCGGCCCAGCTCGGCCTCGAAGGTGGCCTCGGCGAGTTCGGGGGCCATCGGCGGGGCGTCGGCCTGCAGCCGGCTGAGAGCCGAGGCGTACACGGCCCGGTACTCGGGTGGGATCGCGGTGCCCAGCGAGACGAACGACAGCATCTGGCCGACCTTCATCAGCACGCCCTTGGAGTGACCGAGAAGCTCCGTATAGCGCTCGGCTGTCCGGGCGTGGAAGTCACGCGCGGACCCGTCAGCACCTGTCCGCTTGCGAAGCGCCTGGATGACAGCCTCGCCCGCGGTCCGGGCAGCCAGCCCGGCCAGAGGTGCCGTGCGACGAAGACGGCCGGACTGAATGGGACCCGTCCCGGCGGATCCGGCGTCGGCTTCGGCCACCGGCCTCCTCACTCAAGAAGCTAAGTTGACACTGATACTTCCCAAGTATTTACTTGATCCATGGCCGAGGTGTCAACCCCAACCCGGGAGCGGATCGTCATCGAAGCCATGAGGCTGTTCGCCCAGCGGGGCTTCCGCGGAACGAGCGTGTCGCAGATCGAGGCCGCCGCCGGCCTGAGCCCGGGCTCGGGCGGGCTCTACCACCATTTCTCCTCCAAGGACGCCGTTCTCGCCGAGGGGGTCGCCCGCCACCTCGCGCGCCTCGACGCCCTGCGCGACATCCGGCAGGTTTTCGCCGGGATCGGTGACATCGAATCCCAGCTGGCCATCACCGCCCGCTACTACCTGGCCGAACTTGACAGCCAGGCTGACCTGCTGCGTCTTCTCGTTGCGGAGGCTCGCCGCAAGCCGGACCTCCTGACGTCGGCCGTCGACCACCTTGTGGCCCGCACATATGAGGACTTCGCCGAGTGGCTCGGACAGGCAGCCCCCCAGGCGCCCCGTGAGCGGGTCCGAGCTGTTGCCGCCATCGGGTTGGGGGCACTGCTCGCGTCGCGGCTGACCCGTGACGTGCTCGGTACAGGATCGCTCGACGTCAGCGACGAGATCTTCGTGGCGACGTGGACAGAGATGATGGCCCGGACCCTCGATGACGCCGGGCGCCCCAAGCCAGGCAGGAAGGAAACGTGACAGGCACGGGACGGCCCGGGAGCCAGCCAGGTCGAGTACCGGGAATGCCCGGGCCGGGCGCCGCCCGGCATGACGGTCAGGAGCCCGGTGGCGGGCGCGGCTCAGGGACCGGTGATCGGCTGCCACGTCGAGCGGCCCCGGCGTGTCTGGTAGGTGGAGGCGCCCGCAGTAAGGAAGGGACACCGTTATGGCGCGCATCTCACTTGACCCACCTAAGACGCTCGGCTACCGGATCGGAGCGCGGGTTTCCCGCCGCAGGTACGGCGTAATGCTCGATCCAGGCGCCGCCATTGCGCACAACATGCCGGTGGGCCGCTCCTTCGCGGTGTTTGAGCTGCAGGTGGAGCGGTGGCGCAGGCTCGACCGCGGGCTGAAGGACCTGGCCGTCATGGTAGCGGCCGCCCGGATCGGCTGCGCGTGGTGCATGGACTTCGGCTACTGGGAAGCCACGATGAAGCACCATGTGCCGGCCGCGAAGATCCGCGCCGTGCCGGCCTGGCGGGACAGCGACGTGTTCACCGACCTGGAGCGGCTGGTCTTGGAGTACGCCGAGGCGATGACGGATACGCCGCCGGGCGTCACCGACGAGATGGTGGAACGGCTCGGCAGGGAGCTCAGCGACGCGGAGCTGGTGGAGCTCACTGCGATCGTCGCCGTGGAGAACCTGCGGTCCCGGATGAACGCCGCGCTGGGGCTGACCGCGCAGGGGTTCAAGGACCGGTGCGAACACCAGGCCGCGGGCGCGGCCACCAGCACCGCCGCGTCGGCTGGCTGATAAGGCCGGGAGCGGCCTGAGAATAGATTGGTGGTGGTAGAGGTGGAGGCTGCAGAGGTTGTCGCCGCGGCGCGGAGGGTGCTCACGACGGTGCCGTACGGCTTCTTTACGACGTTGGGCACGACACGCCCTTCGGTGCGCATGGTTGGTTGCCTGGGCATCGATGAGGATCTTCGGGTCACCTTCGGGACCGGGCGGCACACCCGGAAGGCGGCGGAGCTGAGGGCCAACGCCACGGCCATTTATGCCGCCGCCGACCTGACAACCGGCGCGGCTGTGTGTCTGTACGGCACGGCGACCATCGACGAGGACCTCAGCCGTCGTCGCTCGGCATGGGTGCCAGGGCTTGCCCGGTTCGTCCCCGGCGGCCCGGAGGACCCCGAGTTTGTCCTCGTGTCGATAGATCCCGACCGAATCGAGGTGTGGAGCGAGCAAGACCGGGTTCAGCCCGACCCGTTCGGCATGGCCTCGGCGGTCGTCCTGCGCTCAGCCGACGGCTGGGCGGGACCGACTACCACGCACCCAGGAAGGTGAGTGTATGGTCAGCTCGGGCAGGCCTGATGCACCCAAGTCCCGCTGACGCGCCTGCGGGCCTCCTGCCCTGGCGTAATTGGCTGCCCGCAAGGGCCGCATCGCTGCCCGGCCGCACGCGTCGAATTACCTTCCCACCCGACCGGGGCACCATCGACCCGGCCCAGCCCGATCGGGCCGGAGCCGGTCACGGGGAACCCGGCACCCCCGGGCAGAAATGCTCCAGATGAGCCTGACGTACCCGCTGGCCGATCGGCACCTGCTCCCCGTAGTACCCGAGGGCGTCCCCGGCTGCGTGACCGCCTCGCCACGCAGCAGGCAGCCAGACGCCGTCCTGGCGTTCGCGCTCAGCCACCGTGACCCGCTCCAGTGCCGGTAATTGCAGGCAGTCGCCGGTGGGCCTGGTGATCGAGGATGTGCACTGGGCCGACAGCGCCACGCTGGACCTGCTCACGTTCTTGGCGCGGGCTGGTGGCGGCGCGGTGACCGTGGTGGTGACCTGCCGGAGCGATGAGCCAGCCCTGGAGAGGCACTCGGCGGAGTGGCTGGCGCATGCCCGCGGCAGCCAGTACGCGGAGGAGATCCGGCTGGGCCCGCTGTCCCGGGATGAGGCGGCGGCCCATGTCGCGGGCTTGCTGGGCGGGCCGCCGCCGCCCGGGCTGGTCGACGAGGTGTACGGTCGCGCTGAGGGCAACCCGTTCTTCACCGAGCAGCTGGTGGCGGCGGCGCAAGCCGGCCCAGGCGCGGGCGTGCTCTGGGTGCCAGCCGGGCTGCCGGCTCGGCTGGCAGCGTGGGCGGGTCGCTGTGGCGGGGACGCCCGGGTGGTGCTGGCGGCGCTGGCGGGGCGCTGGCACGGTCGGCGGCTCTGCTATCGCCGACGACGCGGCGGGCGGGTCCGCCACCCATGTCCCTTGCCCATGCCGGGCGACCAGCCATCCCTCAGCGACGAGTTGCTCGTAGGCCTCCATCACTGTCCCACGTGCACGCCAAGGTCGCTGGCAAGGGCGCGGGTAGAGGGCAGCGGGTCTCCCGAGCGCAGCCGCCCGGCACGGATCGCCTCCCGGACCGCGTTCTGCAGGGCGGCGCTCAGCCCGCGGCCGCGCCGGTCCAGGGAAATAAAGAAGTCCAGCCCGGAACTGGTCCAGGAATCCTCTCCCATAGTGGAGCTTGGCACCAGCCCATTGTGGCCTACCGTCAGATGCGTGTGCCCTCTGGTGCGCCGTCGGACGCCGCGACCCTTGGGTCGGGCGCGATCTCAATGGCCGGAACCGTCTTGCCCAGTCCCTGGCGACCTGGGACCGGAGGTTGCTGACATGACCGCCGATCGATTGCTTAAAACCCGCATGATCACGGCCGGGAAACCGGGCGACTTGCTGGCCGCGCTTCACGCCGAATGCGACCGCGACCCCGCCGACCCCCAGCGCTGGCAGCATCTCGGGCTGCTCCTGCTCGCCGACCAGGCCGCCGACGGGTACGCCGCCGCGCAAGTCGGCAAGCCCAACCCGTCCCAGCGGTCAGCGGCCCTGCTGGACAGCGGTGACCTGGACCAGGCTCTGGCCTGGGCCTGCCTGGCCAGAGCCGCCGACCCCGGACCAGGTGCCCTGCTGATGGGCCAGATCCAGACCCGCCGCGGCGAACCCGGCCGGGCCAGGGAAGCCCTCGCCGCCGCAGCTGAGCAGATCGACTCCGGACGCCTCGGCGAGATCATGGACGCCTATGGCCAGCTGATCGCCGTGCAGCCCGACGATTCCTGGCTGCACGCCGAGCACGCCGACGTTCTCGAACGCGCCGGTCGGCCTGAGGAGGCCCTCGCCGCTTGGGACCACGCGCTGGCCCTCGACCCCGAGGAGGCCTCGCTGCACTTCAACAAGGCCCGTCTGCTGTTCGGCCTGGCCCGCTTCGAAGACGCACAACCCGAGCTGACTGCCGTCATCCGGCTGCGTCCCGGCGACATCCTCAGCGCCGCCGTCCTGCTCGCCGCCATCACCTGGCCCGCCGACACCAGCCAGGCACGGCAGCACCTCCAGGCCGCGCAGAGCTCGCCGGGCGAGCGGCTCACTCCCTTCACCCGGGCGTTCTACCGCGCCATAGCGCTCACCGGCCTCGGTCAATCTGAGCAGGCCGTCAGCGAACTGCAAACCGCAACCGCCTCCCGGCCCGATCAGAACACCAGGCTCGATGACACCGATACCGCGCTGCTCAACCGATTCCGCGACCCGCCCCTACCCGGCCTGGACTTGCTCCTGCAGTTCTTCGAGCTGACACCGGCCGATACTCAGGCGCAAGAACAACCAGGCAAGCCGGCCGACACATCGGACACGCCATAGCATGGGCGACGCTTACGATGCCCCAGCGCTTCGCCAATGTTCGATGTAGTCGAACGTTAGCGAAGCTAACAGATCTTCTGGGAGCCAAGTTGGGAGCCAACGTCACCGGGCTCCCGCCGACAGCAGGCTACGTCCAGCCACAGTTATCGCAGGCAGCAGCCACATCAGGCAACGTCCAGCCTCACCTGGCGATGGCCCGGCCCTGTATGGCATGCAAGAGGTCATGGGTTCGAATCCCCTAAGCTCCACGATTTCCGCAGTTCAAAGACATATTTCGATATTGAAGATGATCTTCGACTTCTTGCATTGCCAGCGCCGTAGATGGCCCCTCACATCCGGTTCCGGGACAGGCGTTCTCGCACGTCAGAGCACTCCGGCCAGTCCCGGTCGGCCCGCCGGAGGGCCGTTCGCCGGGAGCCAAAGCGGGAGCCAATGGTGATCGTCGTGTCCTGCCGTGAGCATGTGACTGAGTCTGAGGTGCGCAGCAATGACGGCAGCCCTTGCTACGCGCAGTCACTCTCACAGCGGATATCTGAGAGTGGACGCGCGGCAGATCGCTGCCGAATCGGCGCTGAAGGACTGTCAGGGTGTAAGCGTCGCGTGTGGCACTCATATCGGCCATTCCGGCGTGCGGCCGTGCGCCAGTTCTAGGAGGGCCTGGCTAGCGCAGCGGGCGGTTGCTGGCGACGGTGAGTGCATGGTTTACAGGCGGCTGCTATGAGTGGCCTGGCCTGCGGATATGTGACGCTTGAACTTCGCCGGTATTCGCCAGACCGAGATTAAGCGCTTGGGCCGTGGTCGGGGGTATGCCGGGCCAGCCACGCCCGATAGGCGCCCGAACCACTCCGGCGGCACAACACGCGGAACGCGGGGTCTCAAAGGGTCAGCTAGCGAGCTTGAGTAGTCGCCAGGCGGCGACGAACCGGCCGCGGTCGTCGTCGCTGCCGCCGCAGCCCTGGACGATCGCGTCGATGGTGAGTCGGCCAGCACTATCTCGCTTGACGATATACCGGGAGACGAAATAGCCTGACGGCATGTCGATCTTCGTGGAGGATCCCGCCCTGAGCCGGCGCGACAAGGCGCGCCGCATGGTGCTGACGATCGCGTTTATCGCCGCCTTCCTCGGCGGTGTGCTGCTGTTCGCCCTGGTCATCGCTCCGGGCATCGGTGCGGCCGGCGGTTGCGGGGGAGGCTGATGCAGCCGGAAGTGACGCTGACCTGGGGCCGCCCGGCGGACCGGGACCGGCCGCTGGCCCGCCGTTGGCTATGGGCGACAGTCGCCCTCACCGCTGGGGCGTTCGTCATCGCGGCGGCATTCGCGCCCTCCGGATCGGCAGCGCCGGACCGCGGGCTGGCCTGGGTGCTGTTCGCCGGATCCTCAGCGCATGTGGCGTCCACGGGCTGGCTCTATATGCTGCGCGACGTCCGCTCATACGCGGTGAGCCATCCGTGGCGCTTCATCCGGGTCCCGGTGCTGCTGATGGTCGCGGGCGCAGCGGCCGCCGTCACGCTCACCCCGGCGGCGATGACGTGGCTGCTGCTCCCGTTCTTCGCCTGGCAGTTCTTCCACTTCGCCAAGCAGAACCTCGGCATGACGGCACTGGCGGCCAAGACGGCTGGCGCGCCGCCGCTGCAAGCCGCCGAACGCCGCGCCTTGATCGCGTCGGGTCTGGCCGGCATCTGCGCGCTGATGGCGCGGCCGGCGCTGCTGCAGCTGCGCGTCGACCCGAGGTTGGGCGCGCTGTTCCCGCTATCGGCGGCGGCGATGGCGGCGGCCGTCGCTGCCGGCGTGATCCTGCTCGCCCGCCGCGCGCCCGCGCAGCGGCCGCGCGGCTTCTGCGTGATGTACCTGATGGGGCTGTTCTTCTCGGTCCCGGTCTTCGTCTTCGCGTCGCCGTACGCGGCCGTCGGCGGGATGACGATCGCGCACGGCATGCAGTACCTGCTGCTGGTGAGCCTGGTCGCGGCCGGCGGCCCGGGCGAGGCCGGCCGGGCGCTGCGCCTGGCGGTGCTGTGCAATGTCGCGCTGATCGGCGGGGCCGTTCTCGCGGTGACCTCGCATCTGCACAGCGGCGGTCCGGCGGTACGGCCGGTGTTCGGCGCATACCTGGGCGCAGTGATGGCGCACTTCGTGGTCGACGCCGGACTGTGGCGGCTGCGTGATCCGTTCCCCCGGGTGTTCCTCGCCCGCCGGGTGCCGTATCTGATGCGAGCGGCCCCGGCCGTTAGATCGGGAGCCGATATAAGATGAACGTCATGGCCAAGGACAGCGAGGAGTTCGCCGGGTTCGGCCGGTACGCGGGGCCGGCCACGCTGATCCTCGCGAGCCTGGCCGACGGCACCAAGCATGGCTACGCCCTCACCAAGGACATCGAGTTCTTCGCCGGGGTCCGGCTCGCGCCAGGCACGCTGTATGAAGCGCTCGCCAGGCTCGAGGCGCAGGGCATGATCGAGGGCGTCGAGAGCCATGACCGGCGCCGCCCGTACCGGTTGACCGCCGCGGGAGCGACCGCACTGCGCGCCCATCTCGACAACCAGCGCCGCGTCGCCGAGCTAGGGCTGCGCCGGCTAGCCGGCAGCTGGGGCACCGCGTGACGCCCGCCGACCGGGCGGCCCGGCTCGTGCGCTGGTACCCGAGGTCATGGCGGGATCGTTACGGCGAGGAGTTCGCCGAACTTCTGATCGCCGATATTGAGGAACGGCCGCGTTCCCGCGCACGCACGGCGGACGTGATCCGCGGCGGTATCGTCGCCCGGCTGGCCGGCGCAGGGCTCTGCGGGTTCGCGGCGGACGCCGCCGGGCAGGTTCGCGCGAGCCTCGTGTCGCTGGCCTGCTGCCTGAGCATCTTCCTCGGCTTCGGCGCGGCCATCTGGTCGCAGCTCACGATCGGCTGGCAGTGGTCGGAGTCCAGCGGCGGCGCCGCGACGGCGGCCGCCATCGTGACGTCGGCCGCCATGCTGGCCTTCCTCGTGCTGGCGCTGCTAGCCGCCGCGCCGGTCGTCTGGGTCGTGGGCCGCCGTATCGTGCGGGGGCAGGGCGGGAACTTGCTCGTCCCGGCTGCCGTTGTCCTGGCCGGAGCGGCGGTCACGTTCGCCGGCGGGCGGCACTTCGGGAACGGATGGCCGGGAACCGGCGCACACCGCGGGTTCGTGCCGGGCGGGCTGGCGGCGTTCTCGTGGGCGTCGACCCTGTCGGTCTCCTCGTACTGGGCGCACCCGTCGGCCCTCGCCGCGTTCCCGGCGGGGGAACTCGCCTGGATGGCGGTGAGCCCGCTGGCCGTCGTGTGCGCGGTCGCGGGCGCGGCGGCCACGGTCCGCCGCGCGGACCTGCCGCGGGCCGTGCTCCGCTATGAGATCCGGCTTGCCGCTGCCGCCTGCGCCGCGATGCCGGCCCTGCTCGCCGGGTGCTGCTGGTGGATCGCCGGCGGAGGAGGGACTCCGCTGTTCCACGCGGGCGCGATCGACGTCCTCGCCGTGATCGTCATGGCGGTCGCGCTGGTGGCAGGCCACCGTGCCGCACGCCAGGCGCGGCTGCGCCTCGCCTCGGCATCCGCCTGATTCAGCCGCTATCAGGTTTGCCGCCGCTCATGGCGGGCGCTTCCGCGCGATTTGGCGGCGATTATTGTCGTGATCAGCGGTGCTGTACATGTGCCCATCACAACTGTGTCGACCTCGGTCCCAGCAAGCGCGGATATCTTGACCAAGGTGTCCGCGCTGAAACGAGACAGCGTTCAGCGCCGTACGTCACCGGCGAGGCGGCAGTCCCGCAGACCGCTGTCATACCCGCAGCGATCATGCATTACGGTTCCATCCTGCTGAACTTCGCTGCGCGTTCGCCAAGCCGTGCCGACGCCACAGAAAATGGCGTTCTGCGCGCCGCCAACGAACCGGACCGAAGCGCCATTCCGGCACAGAACGGCGGGCTCGGTGAGCGTTCTCCCTGGCCTTCCCAGTCACTCAGTGTGATGTATCGATCGACGTAGCCTCTGGGGCAACCTCAGGACGATCCGGCATGACTGGTTCACTTGGGGCCTGCGCGGGCCACTGCCCGAGGTGCTCGTCGATGCGGCACCCAGCCGCAGAGACGACTACATCAGGCTGGACCTGGCACGCGATATGCCAGATGAGTGAATTGTGCGCCGGTCGCGTTCGGGCCCTCTCGGACGCTGGGTGGATTGCCGTGCCGTGCGGTAGATAGGAAGAGGACGCGGCTGCGGCAGGCGATGGGAGTGCCATGGACTGGTCGGAACTGGCCGGTGCGCAGCCCCGCCTGGCAGGGCTGGGCCGCGAGCGCCTGCTGGACCGGGGTGTGGTCCTGGTGGCGACGGTCCGTTCCGACGGCACCCCCAGGATCAGCCCGGTGGAACCGTTCGTCCTTGACGGCGGGCTGCGGCTATCCATGCTCCGGGGCTCGGCCAAGGCCGCTGACCTGCAGCGTGATCCGCGAATCCTGGTGCACAGCGTGATAACCAGCCGTGACGGCGGAGAAGGGGAATTCAAGATCCGCGGCCGCGCCCTTGCTGAGCATGACGTCACCATCCAGCGCCGCTATGCGGCCGCGGTAGCGGCCGCGCTGGGCCGGGCTCCCGAGCCCGGGCGATTTCACCTGTTCGCCGTGGATATCGAGCAGGTGACCTTCATCCGCTACGACGACGCCACCGGCGACCAGCATGTCGCCATCTGGCCGCCGCCACGCGAATTCATCCGCCGCGGAACAACCGCAACCAGCCTCGGCGACCCTGAACCCGCCACTGACGTCCTGGTAACGGCTAGACCATAACCTCAC
>WNGH01007660.1_pt1 | contig 21572 bp, 19 predicted proteins | sample 5400631 | NCBI WGS metagenome assembly WNGH01 (sample SAMN13153373, study PRJNA577476) | soil metagenome | isolation source: 115 cm soil or saprolite under Garry oak tree replicate 1 | place: USA:California | collected 2016-06-15
TTCGACGCCAAATTGGAACGCCGCGCTTTCTTGAATATCCGAACCAATCTGCATTGTCTCTGCCGCAAGTGTTGCGGTGACCGTTCCGAATTCCTCCGTGTCTTGAATCGGAGGATGCAACGGCGGCATCGATGAAAACGGCTCCGGAATTACATCCCGGTGTTCAGCACGTAGCGGGTGAACTACATCGCTGCTCGTCATCCAATCGAGATACGCTCCCCGTACGGTTTTTCCATCTCCCTGGACCTCGATGTCGAGGGTCGAAGCACCCGTCATCGGAATCATCGCCGAGTCAGAGCTCGGTAGATCAATGCCAGAGCCGAGCGCGCCTGAACGCAAAACGTGTGTGCCCGATTCATCCCACGCGGTCAGCTCCGGCTGTTGACCTGGTTTGTCTTGGAAAAATAATCGGACAAACAGCACTTGATAATCTGGATTCGGTTGCGCCACCCGGATGCGAAAGACGCTCTTCGACATCGTATCGCCGGTCGACTGGGCTGGGAATAGAGTAACTGCTTCGACCCAAGGCGGGACGCTTTGCGGTGTTGAATTGCGGGGCGTGTTCTGGCGGAGATCAATCCATGCGCTTTCCGGCGTCGCCTCTCCGGGTTTCGTATTAATCGACGGTGGCAACGCGTCGCTCAAAGCTTCCTGTGCATACGCGCGGGAAATTGCGCCAAACAATAGGGCCAAGACGGCGACGCGAACAAACATTTAGCCAGCGAGATTATTTTAGTGCGAGTGGAATCGCAAGCTTTTAATGTGGCCGAAATTGCAAGCTATGCGTCATCTCGAATACTGCCGAGAGAATACTGTAAACGACAAAGCCAACCAGGAGCGCAATGAACACGATAATGACAGGGGGAATGAGTTGCGAGATCACGGCAACCGTGCGGTCAAGCTCGCGTTCGTAAACATCGGCGATGGCCTGCATCGTTTCGGCGAAATGCCCTGTTTGTTCTCCCACCGACATCATATCAGTAAACAAATCTGGAAATAGCTTTTGCTCCTGCAACGCGGCCGACAATGTCGCACCATCGATCACGGCTCGACGGACCTGGCCTAACTTTACTTCGAGAAATCGGTTGCTGGCTATTTCAGCTACGAGATCGAGCGAGCGGAGCAGGGGAATTCCATTTTCCATCAGCGTCCCAAGCGTCCGCGAGAACTGAGCATAGTAGCGATGCCGGATAATGCGCCCGTAACCTGGGAGCACTAGACGAAAACGGTCCCACGCGAGACGCCCTTCATCAGTGCGGACAAATGCCCGGAAACCAACGATCGCGCCAATGGCGAGGATCACACCGATCCACCAATATCCTGTGATTGCATGATGAATATGCAGCAGGATGCGTGTCGGCAATGGCAGTGCACCGCCGGTTTGCGACATAAAGCCCGTCAGTTGCGGCAGCATAAAGGTAATAAAGACGGTAATTAGAATGGCGCCGGCCAGCGCGAGGAACGCGGGATAGATCAGCGCTTGCTGCACGCGATCACGCAGGTCCTTTGCCTGCATTAAATGTTTGACCAGCCGCAGCAGAATCTGCGGCAGCGCGCCACTAGCCTCACCAGCCGCCACCAGGTTTACGTAGATCGGCGGGAAAATTCGGGGTAACTCACTTAACGCCTGCGAGAAACTGCGACCATCAACCAATGCCTGATGCAGCGTATGCGTCATTTGCTGAACGCGCGGCTGCTTCAAACGTTTATCCAGGATCGACAATGCTTCGTCGAGCGTCATCCCTGCTTGCAGTAAATGGGCGAGCTGTTCCGTAAAAACGAGCAATTGGCCGTGGGGAATTTTCAGAGCCTGCGTGGAAGATGCGGGCGCGGCGCTGTCTCGACGTACGATTTTTGGCTCCGCGCCGACTAAGTCGATCCGGATTGGAATGCAGTGTTGGAGCTCGATCTGGCGAATAGCGACCGCCCGATCCGCGCAGTCGAGCACGCCCTCCACGAGACCACCCTGTGCATTCCGTGCTCGATATGAAAACTGCGGCATCGCGATCGACATTAGTGCGAAATTCGAAATTCGAAACCGGAAACTCGATTTCTAAACACCGATTCCACAATCAGCCCCTGATGTTCGTTTTCTGCTCGCTTCCACCATCATATGGTGCTTCCCGAGGCCGTGACCCACAAGGGGTTCGAAAATCCATTACGATTAAACTTGTCAAATCCGGTTGATTCGGATAAGAGCGGAGAACATGAAATATGCAGTAGTATTCATAATCGTTTCCGTTGCGCTTACGTCGCAAGCGTTGGCCGTTTTGCGCCCGCGCTTTCCGATCAAACCAACGCCGCCATTTCGCGGCGATATGATTGTGATAGGAGACGATTTGCTTCAAGACACGCCCAAGAAGGCGCCGGCCAGCGTGCCAAGGTAGGGGCCAAAAAGCTGTCGAACACGGGCGTGCCGCCCGTGCGGCCGGGGAGATCTTGTCCGCGGTTCCGGTTTTGCCGGATACGACTTTCACAGATACGAACCGATCTGCATTCGGAGAGGCGGGGGCGGGAATCGAACCCGCGAATAGCGGTTTTGCAGACCGCGACCTTACCACTTGGCTACCCCGCCAGATTGCGAGATCGCAATTAACGGGTGCGTCGTGCACGTGTCAACGTAGCGGCAACTACTTGATGACTCTTGAATCGATAAGGGTGAATGAATCCAAGGCGCTTCGTCGCTTTAGCGCTTTAACACTGGAACGCATTAACGCATCTTGGGTGGCGTGATTTCTCGCTCCTCCGACTTATTTCATGCCGCGCAAAAGCACATTCCCGGCGGGGTAAACTCGCCAGTGCGCGCATTTCGCCACGTCAATGCCGAGCCATTCTTTGTCGAGCGCGCGCAAGGCGCGAAGGTTTGGGATGTCGATGGAAACGAATATATCGATTACGTCGGCAGCTGGGGTCCGGCGATTCTGGGACATGCACCTGCCGTAGTTGTCGATGCCGTGCGCGAAGCAACCGGGCGCGGCCTAAGTTTCGGAATACCAAATCCACTCGAGGTGGAACTGGCCGAATTGATCTGCAAGTGGATGCCTTCCATCGAAAAAGTGCGCATGGTCAACAGCGGCACGGAAGCGACAATGTCGTGCATTCGGCTGGCGCGCGGTTTCACCGGGCGCGACAAGATCATCAAATTCGACGGTTGTTATCACGGACATGTCGATGCGCTGCTCGTGAAATCGGGAAGTGGCGCGCTCACACACGGACGGCCCGATAGCGCGGGCGTGCCGCAATCCTTTGTCGATCTAACGATTTCGCTGCCGTTTAACAACGTCGAGCTTGTGCGGGAAGCATTTCGAAAAAATAAAAACGAGATCGCGGCTGTGATCCTTGAACCGATTCCCGCGAATGCTGGCCTTTATTTTCCGCGCGGGGAATTCTTGGCGATCTTGCGCGAAGAATGCAAGATGCAAGGCGCGCTTCTGATTTTCGACGAAGTGATGACATGACCGGTTTTCGTGTCGCGCGCGGCGGAGCGCAGGAAATCTATGGAGCAAGACCCGACCTCACGGCGCTCGGGAAAGTGATTGGCGGCGGATTGCCGGTCGGCGCATTTGGTGGGCGCGGGGAGATCATGGACCGCCTTTCGCCCGATGGTCCCGTTTATCAGGCGGGAACGTTGTCCGGAAATCCGCTCGCAATGGCAGCCGGCCTCGCGCAATTGCGTGAGCTCGAACGCATCAACGGCTGGAAGGTGCTTGAAAAACTAGGAGCGCAATTCGAAGCGTTGGCGCGAGATGCCATCGCGCAAGCAGAGATCGACATCACATTTCACCGGATCGGCTCGATGTTCTGTTTGTTTTTTGCCTCAGAACCAATTGTCGATCTGGCCGGCGCGCAGCGGAGCGATTTGAAAAGATTCGCGAAATTTTTTCAGGGCTGCTTGAGGCGCGGCATTTATTTCGCACCGTCGCAGTTTGAAACCGGATTTATTTCGACGGCACATACATATGACGATATCGAACGGACAAGCGGAGTGATGCACGAAGCACTGGCTGAGCTGTAGCCACGCGCCTGTGGCGCGTTTAGAGAGAGAACACGGCGAGGACGACGGCTCACCGGGCTGTGGCTACAGTTTACAGTAAATCTTTGCTTCAGTGCGGCGCTTGGACTAGGGAGTTGCCGCTGTGAGCGCAAACTCGCGAATTCGCCCGGTCGCGAAATTCTTTTTCGAAGGTGACCGAAAGTTTTTTGTCAAAGGCGTCACTTACGGACCATTCAAGCCGGACGCGGACGGGAACTATGTCGGACGACCCGAGCAGGTCGATGTCGATCTTGCGCTGATGCGCCAGGTTGGTCTGAATATTGTGCGGATTTATCACGCGCCACCGCGCTGGTTTCTTGATCATTGCGCCGCCGCAGGAATGCGTGTGCTTGTGACGCTGCCCTGGGCGAAGCACATCGAATTTCTGCGCGAGAGATCGACGCGCAAAGAGATTGCCGAGGCAATTCGGGTTGCAGTGGGCGCACATGTCGGCCATCCGGCGATATTCGGTTATCTCGTCGGCAACGAAATTTCTAGCACGATGGTGCGTTGGCTCGGTGTGCGCCGCGTCACAGAGTTTGTGGAGAGATTAATTCAGATCGGACGCGAAATCGATCCAAATGCTCTGTTTTCATATGCTACGTATCCGCCGACCGAATATCTTTTGCCACAGAATGTCGATTTTTGCTGCTTCAACGTTTACCTGCACAATCAGCGCGATTTCGAACGTTACCTGCTACGCTTACAAAATCTAACCGGAGAACGTCCGCTCATCCTTGGCGAGTTTGGCATGGATACAATCCGCCATTCGCAGGAAGAGCAGGCCGAAATGCTCAGCTGGCATGTCGACAGCGTGGTGAAGTGCGGTCTCGCAGGAACAGTTTTTTTTACCTGGACGGACGAATGGTTCACTGGCGGGCAGGAAATCACAGATTGGGCGTTTGGGATCGTCACGCGGGAGCGGGAGCCGAAGAAAGCGTTCCATGCGCTTCGGGGAAAGCTTGGCCAGGACAATTTCGCTTTGCCGCATTGGCCGCTGTCCCGCGCGCCATTTGTTTCTGTAATTGTGTGTTCTTACAATGGCGGCCGGACGCTTGCAGCCTGCCTGGATTCGTTAGGCAAACTAAATTATCCCGATTATGAAGTGATCCTGGTCGATGATGGATCGACCGACGACACGGCTTACATCGCGGCACAATTCCCGCGGGTTCGCTACATCCATCAAAGCAATCACGGCTTGAGCCATGCGCGCAACACTGGCGCGGCCGCGGCCAAAGGCGAAGTGTTCGCCTACACGGACAGCGACTGCATGGCGGATGTCTATTGGCTCTATTACTTAATCGGCATGCTCGTGAGCGGCGATTATGCGGGGGTGGGCGGGCCGAACGTCACACCACCGGCGCAGAATTGGATTCAGGCTTGTGTGGCGGCGGCGCCAGGCGGTCCCAGCCACGTTCTGCTCACCGACACCATCGCCGAACACATTCCAGGTTGTAACATGGCGTTCTATCGGTGGGCCTTCGAAAGCATCGGCGGTTTCGATGTCGAATATCACAAAGCCGGTGACGACGTCGATTTTTGCTGGCGACTTCAACAAGCCGGCTGTGTAATTGCGTTCAGCCCCACTGCAATCGTATGGCACCATCGGCGCTTTACGTTGCGCGCCTTTTTAAGACAGCAAGACGGCTATGGCGAAGCGGAGTCGCTGCTCCGCTTCAAACACTTGATCTTCTTCGGTCCAACAGGCACTGCGAAATGGCGCGGTCAAATTTATGGAACGCCCCGCTTCAGCTGGTTCATTAACCAGCCCGCTATTTATCATGGAATCTTCGGCGAAGGATTTTTTCAATCGATCTATCCCACACCGCAATCAGAAATCGCCGCCTATCTCAGCAGCATTGAATGGTTGGCGCTGACGCTTTTTCTTTTTGGCCTGGGCATTTTTTTGCCGGCACTGCGCATTCTGCCTTATCTGATGATTGGTGGTACGCTCTGCGTCGCGCTCTCCTACATGGTGCGCGCTGCTATCGAACCGAAATTCGACACGGTCCACGCGCGGTTACTGGTCATGTTTTTGGCTTTCGTCCAACCGCTGGTGCGAGGTTGGTCACGTTATTTCACGTGGCTGCACTTCAAACGTACGCCGCGGAGCGTGATTCAGGCACACGAATATTTGCCGAGCGACGGCAATTTCGTCCTCAGTTTGGGCCACCGAATTTTTTGGAGCGAAGAGGGCAGGGACCGGCATTACTTGCTCGGCGCTATCTTCGAGCTGCTCGAGGAGGAGGGCTGGCGCTATTCCACTGACACCGGTTGGAATGAGTGGGACATTCAAATTTATGGAAATTTTTGGTGGAGCATCGCGCTCCAAACGGTCACCGAATATCATGGCGGCGCCAAATGCTTGACGCGCGTCCGGCTCCGCGACCGCTTGGTCACGACGACCGTCATCTTCAATCTCATTGCTCTAAGTCTATTGATTTATCGACAGCTTAATGCGTCCCATATCGATTTTTGGTTCATCATTCCGTATTCGCTCTTCCTCGTTTTTCTCGGGACGCGAGCGCGTGTCTTGAAATCACGCGTAGCCGAGCTTGTTGATCTTGCGGCGCATCGTGCAGGCCTACAGCGAGTGGCACGCCGAGGCAAGGTCCCCACGTCCAGATCGACGTTGCCGGTTCAGGCTCCCATGAATGCAACTGAGTCTGCTTCATCGCACCCGCAGTAGTTATGTCGGCTCCGATGTCGCCGAAACTCGAGCGACCAAATAAACGGGCCGGCAGGTTTAAAATGACAAACGCGTTTTGCCCGAGCCGCGCTCGATATAGCCAATGCGCTTTGCTTTTAACGTCGAGATCGTCGTTTGCGCATCGCGCTCCGAAACAATCGCCACCATGCCGATGCCCATGTTGAAAACCTGATACATCTCCGCCGGATCAATTTCTCCATTCCGCTGCAAAATTTGGAAGATAGGTGGAACGCGCCAACTTTTTGTTTCAATTACGGCATCGCAATTGTTAGGCAAAATGCGTGGCAGATTGTCGACTAGACCGCCGCCGGTAATGTGCGCAAGTCCGTGGAACATTTCGGCCGGGACCTTCGCCAGCAGCGGCAGATAATTCTTGTGCACGCGCAAAAGTTCCGCGCCGACGGTGATGGTCGATCCAGGCAGGCGGGAGCCAATCTTCAATCGCATTTTCCCAAACAGGATTTTGCGCGCGAGTGAATAACCGTTCGTATGCAAACCGTTTGAATCGAGGCCGAGAATAACATCGCCCGGTTCAATTTTGCTGCCGTCGATGATCTTAGCCCGATCAACCACGCCAACGATGCAGCCCGCCAGGTCGTATTCGCCTCTGCGATACATACCGGGCATCTGCGCTGTCTCGCCGCCAAGCAAAGCACAGCCAGCGGATCGGCACGCCCGAGAAAAACCGCGCAGCAATTGATGGAAAACGCGCGGCTCAAGCTTTTCGCAGCCGATGTAATCGAGAAAGAAAAGCGGGTGCGCGCCTAGCCCGGCGATGTCGTTGACGCAGTGATTCACCAAATCGGCGCCCACGGTGTCGTGCTTGTTCATCGCAAATACCATTTTCAATTTCGTCCCAACGCCATCAACACTCGCGACGAGGACCGGCTCGCGCATTCGAGAAAAGTCCGGTGCAAATAAACCGCCGAAGCCACCGATTTTTCCAAGCACTTGTGGACTGTGGGTTTGCTTAACGAGTGATTGAATGCGCCGCTTGAGCCGATTGCCAAGATCGATATCAACGCCCGCACGCGCGTAGGCCTTTCTCTTCTTAACCACGGATGTGATAGGAGCTTACAGATTATTTCACACTCAATCTGTGCAAATCTCCGTACCTGTGGATGCCGACTTTTCGACCTTATTTCAAATCCGCAAACAAAGTCGGATGCACTTCCTCGGCAGCGAGAGCTTTCGCGCGTTGCTCGCGTTTTTCCATAATGAATTTGTCGAGCGCAGGGTCGACAGGCAGGGGATAATCGCCCGTGAAACAGGCGAGGCAAAAACTGTTGAGCGGCTTTCCGGTCGCCCGCACCATTCCCTCGACATCAAGATAACCAAGGCTGTCCACGCCGAGATATTTGCAGATTTCTTCGATCGACATCTGATTGGCAATCAACTTTTCCGGATCGGGAAAATCGATGCCGTAATGGCAAGCGAAGCGGTGTGGCGGACAGCTCACCCGCATGTGCACCTCCTTCGCCCCAGCCTCGCGTAGGTTTACGACGCGCGCCCGCGACGTCGTGCCGCGCACGATTGAATCGTCAACAACCACAACGCGTTTTCCCGCAACCATTTCCTTGATCAGATTTAGTTTCACCCGCACATCAAAATCCCGAATCAGCTGACTCGGCTGCAAGAATGTGCGGCCAATGTAGTGATTGCGAACAAAAGCATGTGCGAACGGAATCTTCAGTTCCTCGGCGAAACCGAGGGCGGCATAATTTCCGGAGTCCGGTACGGGTACAACAATATCTGCATCGACAGGAAATCTACGCGCAAGCTCGCGCCCCATTTCTGTGCGCACTTTTCCGACGTTGACGCCGCCGATAATGCTGTCCGGGCGTGCAAAGTAAACATATTCGAACATGCAAAACGCCGGTCGCTCATCCGGAAAAGGCCGTTCCGAGCGCAATCCGTTTTCGTCAATGATCAGTACTTCACCTGGCTCAATCTCGCGGATGAACTCTGCGTGAATGAGATCAAAAGCGCAGGTTTCGGAGGCGACAACATAAGCGCCGTCGAGTTTACCGAGTGCAAGCGGTCGCCAACCAAAAGGATCACGTACCGCGATAAGTTCGCGCTCGCTCATAATCAGAAGTGAGAAGGCGCCTTCGATCCTGCGCAATGCGGCCAGAACATTACTTCCGTTCTCAGATGGCCGCGCAAGCAGATGTAAAATAATTTCGCTGTCCGCAGTCGTTTGGAAGATAGAACCCTTCCGCTCCAACTCGTCGCGCAAAAGGTCCGCATTAATTAAATTGCCGTTGTGCGCGATCGCCATCTGTCCGCGCACGCAGTCCACCACGAAGGGCTGCGCATTTTTAATCGTGCTTGTCCCTGTGGTCGAATAACGCGTGTGTCCAATCGCGCGCGTGCCTTTCAATTTCTCCAGCTCGCTCTGTCCGAAAACTTGCGAAACCAGGCCCATATCTTTATGGACGAGAAATGTCGTGCCTGGGCCGTTGCTGCTCACAATGCCGGCGCTTTCCTGGCCGCGATGTTGCAACGCGAACAAGCCGTAGTAGGTCAGCACCGCCGCATTCGGATGACCGAATATGCCAAAGAGGCCGCACTCATGCTGCGGAAACACGACGGAGTTTGGCGCTTGATCGATGTCGCGCTTATCTGGAGAGATCACACTAAATAATCCACCAAATGAGCCAGCATTCAATGTTGTGTTCTAGTGGCATTTCACAAGCTCGGAATTCTTTCCGCTTCATCTTCGACAGCGCGACGGATGGCGTTAAACCAGTCATCGTAAAGATCGGCAAGTGGCCAGCGAAAAGTTTCCTCGTTAACACGGATGCGCAGCTCGTCGCCGCCGACTTTCCCTAATTGCCGGAAGGGAACGCCGTATTGACGTAACGTCGACATCGTTCTTCCCATATTGTTTGCGGCGACCGAAATGACGATCCGCGATTGCGATTCGTTGAATAAGGTAGCGCAAGCTTCCAGCTTGCGGTTTTGATCAGTTCGCAAGCCAGAGGCATGCGCTACATTAATCTCTGCGCCCAATAAGCCCTCGGGATTGAAACAACATTCCGCGAGCGTGACGGCGAAACCACCTTCGGAGCAATCGTGCGCGCTTTTAACCAAGCCTTCGCGAATCAAGTCGCGCACCGCGTTTTGAATTTTGATTTCGTGCGCCAGATCGACAACTGGCGGCGGGCCTTGTTTGCGTCCGTGATAAATTTTTAGAAATTGCGATCCTCCAATTTCATTCCCGATTTCGCCGATGAGGAGGATGGCGTCACCGTCCTTCTTGAACCACTGCGTGGTAATATGCTCTTCCTTGTCGACCAAGCCGACCATCGCAATGGTTGGCGTCGGGTCGACAACGCCGGCGGGACTCTCATTATATAAAGAGACGTTTCCGCCAGTCACAGGCGTACCGAACGCGCGGCAGGCTTCCGCGATTCCTTCGACGGCTTCGCGTAATTGCCAAAAGTTTTCCGGCTTGTAGGGATTGCCGAAGTTCAAATTGTCCGTGACCGCGAGGGGGCGCGCGCCCGAGCACGTCAGATTCCGCGCGGCTTCCGCGACGGCAATCTTTCCGCCTTCACGTGGATCGAGCCGGCAATAAAGCGAATTGCAATCCGTGGTCGCAGCCAAAATTTTGTTCGCATAGCGGACGAAGAACACGGCCGCGTCCGACCCCGGTTTGACAACTGTGCCGGTCCGCACGGTGTGATCGTATTGACGATATATCCAATTCTTTGACGCAATCGTCGGATCACGCAGCAATTGTCGCAGCGCCTCGTGATTGTCGATCTTCGGAAGATTGTTGTAGCCGGGGTCGTTTACCCCGGTCACAGGAGCTGGCGGCTTCGCTTCGCGCGCGTACAGCGGCGCTTCGTCAGCCAGTGGTTTCGCAGGGATCTCCGCGGCGATCGAGCCGTTGTCGTGCACTCGCATCATCCCGTCGTCGGTCACGCGGCCGATCTCTGCGCACGGGACATCCCATTTGTCGAAAATCTCGCGAATAAGATTTTCCTTTCCACGCTTGGCAATAATCAGCATCCGCTCCTGCGATTCGCTCAGCAAAAGTTCGTACGGCGTCATGCCTGACTCGCGCTTAGGCACTTTTGCCAAATCGATTTCGATTCCGCTGCCGCCGCGGCTTGCGGTTTCGCACGTCGAACAAGTGAGACCAGCCGCGCCCATGTCCTGGATTCCGGCAACGGCGCCGCACGCGAGCAGTTCGAGACACGCTTCCAGCAGCAATTTTTCCTTGAATGGATCACCTACCTGCACCGCCGGGCGATCTTCGCGCGATTCCTCCGTCAATTCGCGTGAGGCGAAGGCTGCGCCGGCTAACCCATCCCGCCCCGTCTCCGCACCGACATAGAAAACGGGGTTGCCAACCCCGCGCGCCGCACCGCGCGCGAGTTGTTCGTGCCGCAGCACGCCGAGGCAGAAAACGTTGACAAGCGGATTACCTTCAAAACTCTCATCGAAATAGATTTCGCCTCCGATGGTGGGTACCCCGATGCAGTTTCCATAATGCGCGATACCGGAGACCACACCAGTGAACAGGCGGCGGTTTGCTGCGATTTGAGCGGTTGTAGCGGCAGGCGTGTCGCCTGCGAGGTCGGTTTTTTTGCGGCCGGGACCGCCGCCACTGGAGTCGGTAATCGGACCGAAGTGGAGCGAGTTCAAAATTATGGCTTTCGATCTTGAATGCGATCGCCCACCCGTCGCCGATGTCGACCACACCTGCGTTTTCTTCGCCGGCTTTGACGAGAATATTCGGTCCGGTCGTTGGAAATTTTCGCAGCTCCTTCCTCGAATTTTTGTAGGAGCAATGCTCGCTCCACATGACGGAGAAAATGCCGAGCTCGGTGAAATTCGGTTCGCGGCCAAGAATCTTTCTAATGCGCTCGAATTCCTCCGGTGTCAGGCCATGTTTCGCCACCAGTTCCGGTGTGACTATTGGATCGACAGTCGGGGTTTGGCTGGTCATCGGCCCGTCACGTTAATGAATCTGGACGCTCGCTCAATCACACAGATAAGAAATTAGTTCGAATAGCGGCATCGCAGAACCGGTCAAAACGTGAGACGGACGGTCGACACCCTGGGGCCGTCCGTCTAGGCCCCGAGCTACGAAGTTTGGGTAAACATCAACATAAGCAGGGAGGCATTACAGTGAAAAAGACAATTGTCACCCTCGTCTGCGCGTTGATTGTGCCGCTGGCATTTGCGCAGACGAGTTCGACGGCTAAAAAGCACAAAAGGCATGTGACTACTACGACTACAGAACCAATAACGGTAACGGGAACATACATCGCAATGGAGGAGGGCGCGGCCGCCAGTTATCAGCCTGCCAGAACGCTCGTCGTTCGCACGGACGGCTCGAATAACCCAGACCGCTATGTTCTCCAGGGGCCCGGCGCCGTTGTCAATAAGCGGGGCCAAGTCATCCGCACTCCGATTAAACCCGGCACGCGCGTGCACGTTTTTTACACGGCTGTGGGTGAGACGCGTGTGGTCGATCACGTGGTTGTAGAAGAATAACAGAAATAGGATCGATCGGGTCGAATAGCGACAGGCGTGAGCCAGTCAAAGATGAGATGGGCGCGCTACCGTGGGAACGTCCGTTAAGTCCCCGAGCTACGAAGTTCGGGTAAACCATTAAAATAAACAGGAGGTATTATTGTGAAGAGAACAATCATTGCTCTCGTCTGCGCGCTTGTTGCGCCGGTGGCTTTTGCGCAAACCAGCACGACGACGACCGAGCAAACGACGACAGAACCAACAACGACAACACAAACGACAACCACAACCACTGCCGGCACGGTAACCACCTATGAACCCGGCAAGACGATTGTGGTCAAGAGCGACGAAGGGCCGGTCAGCTTCGCTCTGGGAACAGCCGCGCGAATTGTGAACGGCGCCGGGCATGTCGTCAAATCAGCGCTAAGACCGGGTCAACGCGTGCATGTTTATTACACAGGCACCGGCGAGACGCGTGTTGTCGATCATGTAGTCGTGGATGAAGATTAAGCGGAAATAATTCGCAAGCTCAAAGCCGCAGGGTTCCGGTGGGAATCCTGCGGTTTTTTTGCTCGTAGCGAATTTCGGCTTCGCTCTTTGCAGCAAGATTTCGATAAACTTCGTGCGTGGACCTTTCGACTTTGGCAAATGTAGCCACGGCATTAACGGTTTTGACTGCGGTTGCATTCGGTTTGCTTGAAACGCGGCGCGCACGACGGGAACGCGCGGAGCGCGCGGCGTTCGCTGCTGTCCAAGCGATTCTCACTCCAGAATGGATAAGGTCGATGATCGTAGTGCACAGTATTCCGGATGGATCCACCGCGTCGGCGATCGAAGAGGACGCCGGCGTGCTGGCTGCAGTCCATGCGGTGGGTGTAATTCTCGAAGGGCTTGGCTATTCCGTTTACGCGCGGATTGTTCCCCTGCGTGTGGTCGCGGATTTATGTGGGGGTACGGTGCGTCTCGCCTGGCGTAAACTGCGGCCCTACGTCGAAGAAGAACGCCGGCGCAGCGATTCACAGAAAACTTTTGAATGGTTCCAATGGCTCGCTACGCAGTTGGAACGGTATTCGCCAGGAAAGACCGACCTGCAGGTGGGCGCGCACGAAGCCTATCTCGACTGGAAGCCGTAGCCGGGTGCTGCGGTTTGCGTTTCGGGCGCAAATCGCAGAACATTGCATGATGTCTTTTGATCTAAAGGAAATCGTGGCCGCGCGGCTAGGTGAGAACTATCAGCTACATGAGCGGCACGTGAACCGCACGTTGGTGGCAGCGCAGCGCGTGATTGGGTTCGATAAAGTCTATGCGCGGGCCGAGGGCGCTTATCTCTACGATATGGACAACCAGCCGTATCTGGATTTTCTGAGCGGCTACAGCGTCTTCAACATTGGGCGCAATCATCCTGTCGTGAAGCAAGCAATTCGCGATGTGCTCGATCTCGATTTGCCAAACATGGTGCAGATGGATTGCTCACTTTTGAGCGGATTACTTGCCGAAGCGCTAACCAAACGAACGCCCCCGCATCTCGATGCCGTTTTCTTTTGCAACTCTGGTACCGAGGCAATGGAAGGTGCGTTGAAATTTGCGCGCGCGGCAACGGCTCGGAAACGAGTCGTTTCTCTAGGGAGCGCATTTCACGGACTGAGCCTGGGTTCACTTTCGCTGATGGGCTGTGAGAGCTTTACCGAAGGCTTCGGTCCGCTGATGGAAGGGTTCGATGCCCGAGTGCCGATCGATGACATTGAAGCATTGGATCGACAATTATCGTCGCGCGATGTTGCGGCGTTTGTGATTGAAACGGTTCAGGGGAAGGGCTGCAAATCGCCCAACACCGATTTTTTCGTTCATGCGCAGGAGCTTTGCCGTAAATACGGAACGCTGTTGATTTCCGACGAAGTGCAGACCGGACTTGGCCGCACCGGAAAAATGTTTGGATTTCAGCATTGGAATTTGGAGCCAGACATCATCACGCTCGCAAAGACGTTAAGTGGGGGTTACGTCCCGTGCGGCGCGATTGTAGCGCGGCGCGAGATTTATCAAAAGACGTTCAGCCGGATGGACCGTTGTGTTGTGCACTCGACCACGTTCGGACGCAATAACCTGGCGATGGCTTGCGGACTCGCTGCACTAGAAGTGATCGATTCGGAAAATCTGATCGAGAATTCTGCGAGTATGGGTGCCTTGTTAATGGAGAAGATCGACAGGTTGCGCGCGAAACATTCTTTCATCAAAGAAGTGCGCGGCAAAGGGCTGATGATCGCGATCGAATTTCACGAGCCGCAGGAATTCAAACTCAAGATGGCGTGGAAGCTGTTGCATAAGATCGACAAAGTGCTTTTTGCGCAGATGATCGTGACGCAGATGTTGAGCAAGCATCGCATCCTCACGCAAGTAGCCGGGCATGCGATGGATGTGATGAAGATCTTGCCACCACTTATCATCGGCGAGCGCGAGATCGATATGTTCGTTAACGCGCTGGATGATGTGCTGACCGAGTGCCGCAAGTTTCCGGGACCGATGTGGGAGCTTGGAAATAATTTCGTGAAGGCAGCGCTGGGCTCAAAGCGCGCCGTTACGCCGAGCCGGCCCGTTTCGGTTTAAGGCGACGCACTGACCGAGGCGGTACAACCGACACGGCTGCCACCACTACAGTATTGAATTCAGGTTGTGCGAAGTCCGCACGAGACGTACGGTTTGAATACGCACGAAACGCCGTTTCGATGCGAACTCAATCCGGAGATAAAATTATGAGCACCGCTGTTGTCGAACCAAAGAAAAGCGAAACGAAGCTGAACCAGCTCGATCAACTCAAGAAATTCACGAAAGTCGTGGCAGATACAGCTGATTTCGAATCGATCAAAGAATTCAAACCGCAAGATGCGACCACGAATCCAAGTTTGGTTTATGCCGCGACGCAAAAACAGGAGTACGCACATTTGCTCGACGAAGTGCTTACCGATCGGAAAAAGTCTGGACTAAACGGGGCGGCGCAAATTGAAAACATCGTCGACCATCTTCTTGTGCAATTCGGCTGCGAGATTCTGAAGATTGTGCCGGGCCGCGTCTCTACTGAAACCGATGCCCGCCTCTCCTTCGACGTCGAAGGGTCGATTAAGAAAGCGCGACAGCTGGTGAAACTTTACGAAGAGCGAGGGATCCCGCGCGAGCGCGTGCTAATCAAAGTTGCATCGACATGGGAAGGCATTAATGCAGCCGAGCAGCTGCAAAAGGAAGGGATCAAATGCAATTTGACGCTGCTGTTTTCGTTGCCACAAGCAGTGCGCTGCGCGGAGGCGCAAGTGCAATTGATCTCGCCATTCGTCGGCCGGATTTACGATTGGTACAAAGCCGCGAACAAACGCGATTACACCGGTCCGGAAGATCCCGGCGTGCAGTCAGTGGATGAAATTTACACTTACTACAAAAAGTTCCACTACAAGACCGAAGTGATGGGCGCAAGCTTTCGCAACGTCGGGCAGATAATCGAGCTCGCCGGTTGCGACCTGCTTACGATCAGTCCCGAATTGATGAAGGAGCTTTCCGAATCGTATGAGCCAGTCGAACGCAAACTCGATCCGGAAAAAGCCGAGACGGCTAACGTGGAGCGCCTCGAGCTCGATGAAAAAAGATTCCGTTACCTCGTAAACGACAATGCGATGGCGACTGAGAAAACGGCGGAAGGCATTCGCAAATTCGCCGCCGACGTCGTCAAGCTCGAAAAATTTGTGGCGAGCAAACTGTAGCCGCGGTTGCTGACCGCGGCCCGGCGTCAGCGACGCCCGGCTACAGCATGTTCAACGTTGTCCTGATTGAGCCGGAGATTCCGCCAAATACCGGCAATATCGGGCGACTTTGTCTGGCGACGCGTTCGAAATTGCATTTGGTAAAGCCGCTCGGCTTTTCATTAGAAGATCGGCAGTTAAAACGCGCCGGCCTGGATTATTGGGACGAAGTAGATGTGCGCACATGGGATTCGTTTGCGGAATTGCAGCGCGCACAATCATCAAGTACTCGCTATTTTTTTCTAACAACAAAGTCCGGGCACGCCTATTACGATGTGAAGTTTCGAGAGAGTGATTTCCTTGTTTTCGGAAGAGAAACGAAGGGACTGCCGGAGAACTTGCTGACGGAAAACATCGACAATTGCCTTACCATCCCGATGCACGGGACGCGCAGCCTGAACCTCGCGACCGCAGTCGCAATTGTGCTGTTCGAAGCAGTGCGACAACAGCGCTGAGGAACGGAGGAGTGCACTTTTATGGGGCGTCTGTTCCAGTCCCGGATGCTTTCGGGGATTCATAGCAGCGGCCTGGAGTTGCGCATTAGGCATCCAAAAGGCATCGCGCCAACGTTAACTAAAAAGGGCATCGCGCCGGGCATATCATCGCCCGTTTATTGACGATGTTGAATAATTCGCCCGGGCTGCTGTCCAAACTAAAAAAGGACAAAACAGAGGGAACATCATGAAACGTATTGCATTTTTGACATGCGTCGGAAGCCTCGCGCTAGCGCTGACGACATGGGGCGCTCCAAGTAAAACAGCGCATAAGTCAGCGAAGAAGGCGAGAGGCGCGGCAACCGTGCAGACAGTATCGGCGAAGGGCGGAGGCCACGTGGTGAGCCACGCGAGAACGATGAGAACATCGCGAGGTGTTTCGGCGGCGCGCGTGCGCAGTACAAGAACTACGACTGCCAGCGAAAGAATCGGTGCTCGCAGGAACGTAACGGTTAACCGCGAGAGAAATATCAGTCGCGCAAGCACACTGCGAAGCAGCCGCGTGGAAGCGGCGCGCGTGCGCAGCGCGCGAACTGCGACCGCTAATGCAAGAATCGCTGCTCGCAACAACGTGGTGGCTAGTCGCCAAAGAAACGTTCGCATCGTCAACAACTGGCGGAGCGATCGTTTTCGCGGTCAGAACTACGCCGCATTTCGCGATTATCGCCGGCAATGGCATGACCGCACTTGGTGGAGAAATCATTACTCTCGCATCATCTTTGTGAGCGGCGGGTGGTGGTATTGGAATGCGGGTTACTGGTATCCGGCTTGGGGTTATGCTTCGGGAGCTTACTATCCTTACGACGGCCCTATCTACGGCTACGGCGATCTGACGCCCGACCAGGTTATCATCAACGTGCAAACCCAATTGCAACGGGACGGTTATTACGCCGGGACGGTCGATGGCCTCCTTGGACCGCAAACGCGGGGGGCGATTGCAGCTTTTCAAGCTGACCATGGATTGGCGATCACTTCGGCAGTCGATCAGCCCACGCTCACGACGTTGGGTTTAACATAGAATCGGGAATCCTATTCGCGGAGAGCCGCACGATCAGTGCATCGCGCGGCTCTTTTTTTCGCAGAAAACCTAGATGCGCTTATTAACGATGTGAGGTCGTGATTGAACTTTCGTAAGGCATGTGTCCCAGACTTGGCCCATGTAATCGCGTTCTATAGAGACGAGACGCCGCGCAATAGCGCATGAGGCATCCAAAAGACGTCACGCCAACGTTGAATAGATAGAGGCATCGAAGTGTCTAACAACCCAGAAAAAAAACTTATGAGAACGTTTCTTGTCTTAATTTGCAGTCTTGCACTGGCATGCGTCGCGCTTGGTGAGGAACAAGGGAAAAAGAAGGAGGAAAAAACGAAGAAAAAGGGCGCGCAGGCTGGGCAGGTTTCAGAACCGACGGGAAAAGCAGCAGGCAAGCCAACAGGGACGGGCAAGCCAGAGAAAGTCGGAAAAGCAACTGGAGCCGGCAAGCCAGCGGAAGTCGGAAAAGCAACGGGAGCCGGCAAGGCAGTGGCTGCGGGCACCAAGGTGAAGCCTCAGCACTTCAACCTGGCAAATAAACCGAAACCCGAAGTCGCGCCTGCAGTGACGTTCCAACAAAACAGGCACATTGAGGGGAGCCAAAACTGGCAAGGTTCAAATTATACGGTCTTTCGAAACTATTCGTCCGAGTGGCACGATCAGGGTTGGTGGAGACAGCGTTACAACCGCATCGTCGTGATCGGTGGGGGAGCGTATTATTGGAACGCCGGCTATTGGTACCCGGCTTGGGGGTACGATCAAGCAAATTCCTATTATCCGTATGACGGCCCAATCTACGGCTATAACGATTTGCCACCCGATCAGGTAATCGCAAATGTGCAGTCCGCGCTGCAACAGCAGGGTTATTATCATGGTGAAGTGGACGGTCTTCTCGGTCCGCTTACCCGTGCGGCGGTCGCGGATTACCAACGCGCCAACGGGCTGGTAGAAACAGCCGCAATCGATCAACCAACGCTGGAATCATTGGGAATGTCGTAAGCAGATTCCTATTAACCAAGAAGCCACCGCGGAATGATTTCAATGGCGGCTTTTTGCGTACCGAAAAGATATGGCTGCGCCGCTATTGCGTCAGGCTAAGCGTCCAAAAGGCATCGCTCCAACGTTGAATAAATGAGGACACCGCGGTGTCCAACAACCCAGAAGGAAATAGCTTATGAGAACGTTTCTTGTTTTAATTTGCAGTCTTGCGCTCGCGTTTGCGGCAGGCGGTGCGCAAGAAGAAAACAAATCAAAGAAGCCAGCGAAGAAAAAACAAACGCAATCAGCGCAGCACGCAGCCGCGCCGAGCGGCGGACCACAGAAAACAAAAGGGTCACAGCAGGTGACTACGGCGGGGGGACGCGCGGCGGGCGCTGGAGCACAGAAGACGAAAAAGGCAAAAGGCCCGCAGCAGGTAACTACCGCGGGCGCTGGAGTACAGAAGACGAAAAAGGCAAAAGGCCCGCAGCAGGTGACTACCGCGGGCGCTGGAGTACAGAAGGCGAAAAAGGCAAAGGTCCCGCAGCAGGTGACTACCGCGGGCGCTGGAGCACAGAAAACAAAAGAGAAGACGAAAGCGTCACAACAGATCGCTACGCAGGGTGGGCAGATAGCGGGCGGTGCAGCGCACGGCCAGAAGTTAAAGAAATCGAAAGGGAGCGCGACCAACGCCGCCGGGTTTCAGTCAAGTGCTAAGACATACAAGGCCAAGCGCTTCAATCTCCAGACCAACACGCGCCCGGCAACGATCAGAGCCGTAACATTTCAGCAAAACAGACACATTCAAGGGAGCCAAAACTGGCAGGGTTCAAATTATACAGTCTTTCGAAACTATTCGTCACAATGGCACGAGAGGAACTGGTGGAGGAACCATTACAATCGCGTCGTTTTCGTGTACGGTGGGTGGTATGCTTGGAACGCGGGCTATTGGTACCCGGCTTGGGGCTACGATTCCAACGCGTATTATGCATATGACGGCCCTATCTACGGCTATAATGATTTGCCACCCGATCAGGTGATCGCCAATGTGCAGGCCGCGCTGCAACAACAAGGTTATTATCAGAGCGACGTCGATGGTCTGCTCGGGCCGCTTACGCGTGGGGCGATCGCGGCTTACCAACGCGACCACGGACTCTACATAACATCAGCAATCGATCGACCAACGCTGGAATCCTTGGGAATGACATAACAAGTATCTGGTCTTACCAAGAAGCCGCCGCGAGAGTGATTTTGACGGCGGCTTTTTGCGTACGGGTATGATGTTGATGCGCCGCCATCATCGGAGACAGGCTCTTGTGCTCGCGACGTGTTTGGGGCAGATACAATGCCAACAATATTCGACCGATGGAGGCTACAACCCCTCAATTAATCGCGCGTGATCTCTTTCAATCTTTTCGAATGGGCTCGCGTCGGATCGAAGTGTTGCGCGGTATCTCGATGGAGATTTCGTATGGTGAGGCGACCTTTCTCTCGGGTGCATCGGGTGCGGGCAAGACCACTCTACTTTACACGCTGGCCGGGCTGGAACGGCCGGAATCCGGGACGGTGGAATTTGAAGGACGCCGGCTCTATAACGGTAGTTCGAGCGCGCAGGCACGGCTGCGCAATCGGAAGATGGGTTTCATTTTCCAGGGTTATTTTCTACTGCCGGAACTCACCGCGTTGGAAAATGTGCTGCTGCCGGCAATGATTGGGCGTCAAACAACAAGAAAAACGGCCGAAGAAGGTTTAAGCGCTGTCGGTTTAAGTGACCGCATGCATCATTTGCCCGCGGAGCTTTCCGGAGGTGAGCAGCAACGCGTCGCCATCGCGCGGGCGTTGACCAATGATCCCGATATTATTTTCGCTGATGAACCGACCGGGAACCTCGATTCCAAAACCGGAGACGCGATCATCGATCTTCTCTTGAATCTCGCGCGTGAGCGAAACAAGACGTTGCTCGTCGTCACGCACGACGCCCGGCTGGCCGCGCGCGGTGATCGTCAATTGCACATAAAAGACGGCGTGTTGCAATGAGTGAAAGAGTTAAATTTTAAAAAAGTTACAACGTTGCAAATGGCCAAAGCGTCCCGATGTAACGTTTTAACTTTATAGCACTTCTCATTTGCGGCTTGAATTGCGCACTGAAACACCGGAGATTTTTTTCGTAACTATGAAAACCACTGAAACGACGGTCATAGACGAACCAAAAACCCACGAGCCTACGGCTGAGTCGGCAATCGAACCGGCGGTGGAGAGTCGCCCGCGCGCGACATCCGGCGTCAAGGAAGCCAAGATTTACATCGACGGAAAGTTTTATTCGGAAGCGAACGCGAAGATTTCTGTTTTCGATCACGGTCTGCTTTACGGCGACGGAATTTTCGAGGGTATTCGCTTTTACAATGGGCGTGTGTTTCGGCTCGAGGAACATCTCGAACGGCTTTGGGATTCGGCGCGCTCGATCTGTCTGCAAGTCCCGATCTCGATGCGGGAAATGGCGGCGGCGGTACTCGAAACAATCCGCCAGAATGGTCTGCGCGACGGTTACATTCGGTTGTTAGTCACCCGCGGTATTGGCAATCTGGGTTTGAATCCGATGCAATGTAAACATCCAAGTGTGATTATCATTGCCGCGACGATTGCGCTCTATCATGAGAATTTTTATCGCAAAGGATTGACGATCGTGACGTGTGCAACGCGCCGCAGCAACCCGGCTGCGCTTAATCCCGCGGTTAAGTCGCTCAATTATTTGAATAATGTGATGGCGCGAATTGAGGCAAATCTCGCCGGTGCGGACGAAGCGCTCATGTTAAACGATGCGGGAAACGTCGCCGAATGCACGGCCGACAACGTTTTCATCGTCAAGCGCGGTCAAATTTTTACGCCGCCCATTACGGCCGGTGCCCTGCGCGGAATTACACGATCGATTGTCTTTGAGATTGCGGCGGAACTTGGAATTAAAATTACCGAGACCGATATTACCCGCCACGATGTCTTCATCGCGGACGAATGCTTCCTGACGGGGACCGCTGCGGAGATCATTCCCGTT
>WNGH01001868.1_pt1 | contig 21571 bp, 30 predicted proteins | sample 5400631 | NCBI WGS metagenome assembly WNGH01 (sample SAMN13153373, study PRJNA577476) | soil metagenome | isolation source: 115 cm soil or saprolite under Garry oak tree replicate 1 | place: USA:California | collected 2016-06-15
ACAAGAAATTGAACGAAATCGGCAGCGGAGGCACGCCGGGCGGCGGCTTGGCAAATTCTCTCTATCCCTCCATACGGAAGCTGCCGTTGCTCGGCGTGACGTACGCAGATTTATACCGGCAGACAAAAATTCAGGAAACCGTGTACGAACTACTGACGCAGCAATATGAGCTGGCCAAAGTTGAAGAAGCCAAAGAGATTCCCACGGTGAAGGTGCTCGACGCGGCGATTGTGCCGACGAAGAAAACGTTTCCGCCGCGCACGGTGATTGTGCTCTTGGGAACGATACTGGGAATGACGATTGCGATCACTTGGGTGCTTGGAAAAACGCGGTGGGATGCCGTGGACGCGAGTGATCCGCGAAAAGCCTTTGCGGTCGAAGTGTACACGACGATGCGGGCTAGGGTGCCGGGCCTTGCGCGAAACGGCGCAGCCAATGGCAACGGGTCGAACGGGAACCATCGTGGCAACGGCGCCGGGACCTCGCTAGAGCAGCCACCGGAGCAGGCGAAGAGTTTGGAACAAGATTCGGCATCGATCCGTTAGTTTATCTAAGTTCTTTGCAGTTCATTACTTAGGCAAAACGCCCTGTAAGCGACGGGGCGAAGCTGTGCCCGTACACCGCCATAAGGCAAAGACAAGAAACAATGAAGGTTGCAAACAACGCGTTCGCGAACTCTGGGATGACGGAGTGGTGTCCATCGCCGCAAGCGTACTCCGAACCGCAATGGTATGCGGCGTACACCTGCGCGAACCACGAGAAGCGCGTCGCGGAACAGCTCGGCGTGAGAGAAGTGGAGCATTTTCTGCCGCTGTATTCGTCGGTACGACGATGGAAAGACCGGCGGGTGAGGCTGGAGCTGCCGCTGTTTCCGGGGTACGTCTTTGTACGCATGGCGATGCGGGACCGTTTGCAGGTGCAAACCGTTCCGGGGGTGGCGCGGCTCGTGGGGTTCGACGGGACGCCGGCGGCGCTGCCGGAAGATGAGATCGAAGCGCTGCGGACGAGCCTTGGCAGCTCGGTGCGGGCGGAGCCCCATCTTTATTTGACTGTGGGGCGAAGAGTGCGGGTGAAAAGCGGGCCGCTGGCCGGGATGGAAGGGGTGCTATTAAGGCGCAAGGGCAGTTTCCGGTTGGTGATTTCGGTTGATTTGATCCAGCGGTCGGTGGCCGTAGATGCGGATGCGGCGGATGTGGAAGCACTTGGGCGTGCATGATGGCGACAAGCGCTAAAGACGCTTGCCTCGCACGAAGGGAGCGACGGGCGGAAGCCGCTACTGGCTGGCCGGAATGGGTGCTATGGCTGAAACATCTATTAGGGCTGGATCGCGCTATTGCCTACACAGTGTTGGCGCGCGGCGTCCAGATTCTGGGGAGCACCGGAACCGTGTTGCTGATCCTGCGTTTTCTTTCGCCCGTCGAACAGGGCTATTACTACACTTTGCCAGCCTGGTCTCTCTTCAGGCAGTTTTTGAGCTGGGCTTCTCGTTCGTGATTTTGCAGATGGCGGCGCATGAGTGCGCTCGCCTCGCGCTTCATGCCGACGGGCGCGTCGAAGGCGACGCGGTGGCTCACGCCAGGCTGGCTTCTATCCTTCAGAAGACATTTCGCTGGTATCTGGTGGCAGCCCATGGCTGAGATTTCTTCAAACCAAAATCTGGTGGGCGGGCGTTTGCTCGCGCGAAATGTTATCTGGAACCTGGCAGGAACAGCGGCTCCATTACTGATTGCGCTGCCGGCTGTGCCGCGGCTAATTCATGCGATGGGCACGGAACGTTTCGGCGTGCTCACGTTAGCATGGGCGGTCATCGGTTATTTCAGCCTCTTCGATTTGGGATTAGGCCGAGCGTTGACGAAGCTAGTCGCAGAAAAGCTTGGAGACGGAAAGCATGAGGAAATTCCGCCTCTCATCTGGACGTCGCTTCTGACGATGCTGATGCTCGGCTTTGTAGGAGCAGGGTTCTTTGCGGTTCTGACTCCTTGGTTTGTGAGTTACGTGCTTCGCATCCCACCGCGTCTTGAGAACGAGACGTTACGGGCATTCTTCGTTTTGTGTGCTGCTCTCCCAATCGTCGTGACGAGTACGGCCTTACGAGGGGTCTTGGAAGCCTACCAGCGATTCCGGGCCGTGAGTCTCCTACGTGCATCGCTCGGCACGTTGATGTTTGGGAGCCCACTTCTCGTACTCCCATTTTCAAATAGCGTTTTGCCGTCGGTCGAAGCTCTGGCAGTCAGTCGCTTGGCGGCCTGGTTTGTAAACCTGGTCCTTTGTTTCATCGTGGTTCCCGAATTACGCCGTGGATATCGAATCGACTTTCGGTTTTTGCCTTCCTTGCTTCGCTTTGGACTTTGGATGACGGTCTCTAATGTCATCAGCCCGGTGCTGGTTTATCTGGATCGTTTTGTAATCGGATCGATGGTGTCTGTCGCAGCCGTCGCTTACTATGCCACTCCGTACGAATTTATTACCAAACTCCTTCTCGTCCCAGGTGCATTGGCAGCGGTGCTATTTCCCGCTTTCTCCACGACATTTACTCGAGATACCGGGAATACAAGCAGGCTGTTCGAAAGGGGCGGAAAGGTTATTTTCCTTGTACTGTTCCCGTGCACACTCGTTACCGTCGCGCTAGCTCGCGAGGGTCTGAACGTCTGGCTTGGGCCAGAATTTGCAGGAAGCAGTGCCGCGGTACTTCAGTGGTTGGCAATCGGTGTTTTCATGAATGGATTGGCCCAGGTGCCATTCGCTCAAGTTCAAGCCGCAGGGCGTCCGGACCTCACTGCGAAGCTACACTTGGTTCAATTGCCGATCTATTTGATCCTCCTTTTCTATTGCGTGACGAATTTTGGCATTGTCGGCGCAGCGGTCGCGTGGACGGCCCGTGTAGCCGTCGATTGCATACTGCTCTTCTTGGTTGCAGGGAGACTCTTGCCGGGAAGTGCAGCGCGCATCCAAAGGATTCTCGCCGCGTGCGTGGGCGTACTGCCCGCCTTGGCTCTGGGGATGCTTCCTACAACCCTTACCGTGAAGCTAGTTTTTCTCTTCGTCGTGTGTGGTGCTTTCGCGGTGATAACTTGGTTTTTCGTGTTGACTCCATCAGAAAAGGGAATTGGTATGGAGTTGAGAACACTCGTCGTTCGCGACTGATTGAAAGTCTACATGTACCCAGCGCCAAGGATTGAAGAAAAAGCTTCGGGTCAGCAATCCGCGATGGCGGCCTTGTTGTTGATTGGCCTTTTCTGGCCTACATCAACCAATGGTGAACATAGCGAGTTATGCATCCTGACGGCGTTTGCGATACTGCTAGGGCTGCTGCTGTACTTAGCCTACAGAAATGGTACGCGACGAGGGGCTGGTTTTGTTGCCTTGTCCATTTTGATCATATTGACAGCTTGTACGCTTGAGGCTGTGCTGTTTGGGAGTTCTCAATTTGACTGGGGCGTATTCGCCAAGTTTTGTTCGCTCGCGATACTTTTAAGCTTGAACCTTAGGGGTATATCTGCGGATCGATCGATCGATTTCGCATTCCTTGTTGCAAATATCGTGAACTCGATATCCGGCGCGGCAATACTAGGTGGGGCTGACTGGATTTCGGGTTTTCTTCCTAAATATTACTGGTCATTTTATCCTGAGCTCATCCCGACCATGATTGCACTGCATAAGCCTGTACTCACGCTCGGTACGCACGCTTCCGCCGCTTTCTTTTTTTACTTGTTTTTTTGGGTTAATTGGGAAAATTATAAACACAAACGGTCACGTCTAGTCCTCTTTTTTGTATTCAGCTATTTTGTCCTTCTTTGCGGATTGACTTCGTTCACTTCGATCGGCTTTGGCACAGTTGCTTTGCTTCAAATGATTTCGTGGTACTGGAGAGATAAGCGGAGGGTATTTTGGGCCGGCGCAATGTGCACGATACTCATAGTGACCGTTGCCTTCCGGATTTTTGGAGAGCAAATCAATGACTGGACGGTCGTAGCTGATCTGGGATCGAAGTTTTTCAATACGGAGACAAACGGGCCCCTGATCCGCTATGGGGGAGGAGGCCTTTCTCGCCCGGCGGTGGACTACGTGTTGAACCATCCGCTGTCTCAAATCGGTTTCGGGACACCACCGGCTTTGGCTGGCGGACCTGCTGCTTTGGGAGATTCTGGACCTATTGAATATCTACTTCGTGGATCCTTGCCGGTTCTGATTTTGATGTATTTTGGTTTGTATAGATTCCTCCGATTCAATCTATCACTACGAATTCACGCCGTGATGCTGTTCTTAACGATGGTCGCCTTTGAAAGCGCCTTTTCACTCTTAATCTACGTGCGGACACTTTATCTGCTACCTTTCTTCGTAATTTACCTAAATAGAGCTGTTGAGGTACATCGGTTGGACGGAGATTCCCGTCCGGTTCCCCGCCCCATATGATTGCGGAACTTCGGCTTAATTTATTGAGCGGATGCCGGACGCCACACAATTCCTAAAATATGCGCCTCGGTTGAGATGTTCCTTAGGTGACGCATGATCAACGAACGCATCAATATTCTCCTTCCAACATATAACGGCATACGCTACTTGCCTAAGCTGCTGGATAGTCTGTTAGCTCAGACATGTCCCGAATTAATCACCAGCATACGCGACGACGGGTCGACGGATGAGACGTACACCTTCCTATGTGCGTGGGCCTCAGGCAGGGCGGGAGTTCTTCTTTCGCGTGGAGAGAGGTTGGGTGCAGCAGGGGGTTTCCTTCACTTACTCCAAACCTCGTGCCCCACTTGTCAGTATTTTGCGTTCTGTGATCAGGACGACATCTGGTTACCAGACAAAATCGAGAGGGCTATCGCAGCACTTCAGGCTTGCGGGCCGGATGAGCCGGCCATGTATTGTTCCCGAATCGAATACGTCGATGAACAACTGAGGCATCTGGGGTATTCGAGAATACCGAAGCGCGTTGAATTTTCGAATGCTTTGGTGCAGAACATGGCAGCTGGGTGCACTATCGTCTTGAATCGTCGCGCGCGCGACTTGATCTGCGAGCGGCTCCCGAGGAAAGTCCTTTGGCACGATTGGTGGTGTTACTTGGTAGTGTGTGCGTTTGGCAAGGTCACCTACGATGAGAAGCCGAGTATCAGGTATCGCTTGCATGCAAATAATCACACAGGTGCACAGACTTCCTTTTTGGCTTCGGTCAAAAGTCGGATCGCGCGATTTTCGGCTGAACAAAAAGGCTCCCGATGTTTTAGCAATCAAGCACTCGAATTTCACCGGTGCTTCGGTGATCGATTGTCGGCCCCCTATAAGAGGACATTGGAACGATTTCTTTCCGTTAGAGGTAGCCTCAGGGACCGAATTTCCTACAACGTCGCCATGGAAGTCTGGCGGCAAACTTGGCTCGACACTGCGCTCTTGCGGGCATTAATCCTCATCGGGCGTGTGTAGTCCTTTCTCGTGAAGTTAGTCCGACGATACGCATGAAAAGACAGGACTGGAGAGAGCCGGCCGAAGGGAATAGCCGGCTTAGAGTCGTTTACGCAGTTACCGTCCCCGTGGCCATCAACTATTTATGGGGACAGCTTCGATATATGCGCGAGTGTGGGTATGAGGTCACGGTGATTTCCTCGCCGGGCGACGACCTCGACCGCGCTGCTGAGGTAGAAGGCGTGCAAGTGATTCCCCTTCCAATGGCTCGCGAACTTGCTCCGCTACAAGATTTGATCTCCCTCTGGCGATTGTGGAGAGTGATGCGCCGGATCCGGCCCGCCATAACGAACGTGGGTACGCCGAAAGCCGGCCTGTTGGGAGGTCTGGCATCTTTGCTTGCAGGTGTTCCGTGCCGTGTCTACACGCTTCATGGACTTCGGTTGGAAACGACCGAGGGGCTGAAGTGCCGAATGCTGGTGATGGCTGAGCGGTTTGCATGTTTCTGTGCACACCGCATGGTATGCGTGAGCGAAAGTCTTCGGCAGAAGGCGGAGAGTCTCGGCATTGGGCAAACTGAGAAAATGCGCGTTCTTGGTTCCGGGAGTTGCAACGGCATTGATGTGGCGGCTTATTGCGTTGATGGGTCAGCGCGCCAAAGAGCGGGCGAGCTAAGGCGGAATCTAGGCATTCCCGAGGATGCGCCCGTAATTGGCTTTGTGGGACGGCTTACATGGAGCAAAGGAGTTTCGGAACTCCTCCATGCCTATCACCAAGTGCGGATGACGTTACGTGACGTTCGGCTGTTACTGGTGGGCCGCTTCGAAGATGGAGAACCGGTTCCTTGGAAGGTTCGCCAAGCTATCGAAGGAGACGCCCAAATCATACTGCCGGGATTCGTCACCGACACGACACCCTACTACCATCTTATGGACGTACTCGCACTGCCATCCTATCGAGAAGGGTTTCCTAATGTGGTGTTGGAAGCTCACGCCGCTGGCAAGCCCGTTGTGGCTTTTCGAGCCACCGGCAGCGTGGACGCGGTAGTCGACGGAGTGACTGGGATTTTGGTGTCTATCGGTGACGTCCAGGGGTTAGCGAGGGCCCTCGAGCTATTGGTCCAGCACAAGAGCTTGAATGCAGAGATGGGAAAGGCTGGCCGAGAACGGGTACGCCGTGAGTTCCCACAGGAGAGAATTTGGAAAGCACTTGCGCAGGAGTATGCAGGGCTGCTGGAACGATGTGGGCTGTCTTTGCCGAAGACGCTTGACCAACTGCCGGAGTCATCGCCAAGTGGCAGAGAACCAGCACTTACACAACACTGACCGTCTGAGATTCCCCAACCTTTAAACGCTACTGGCCGCCTGAGGAGTTCCCGGCTTCCTGAATTTCAGGAAAAAACAAAGGGCGATTTAAATCGAGGAAAGGTGTGTGCGTTGCCCGAGAGGTCGCGGAGTTGTGTTCGTTGAGGGATTTGGCGTTGGCGGCAAGGTGCGGCTCGATCGAGACGGATTCCATCTTGGGAGGTTAGTTGATCTGACATGATGCACTGGGGACATCCCTGCCGGGACAAGGTGGCTTTATTCCTTGGGGATATCCTGCTGATTACGGTTGCGAACGTTGCCGGATGGTATGTACATCCGGCGGCAACAAGCAATGCGGCGCAAAGAGTTCTGTCCTTACTCGTGCTTCTGCCAGCGTTCCTTTCGGCGATTTATGTCTTCGATCTTTACAGTCTAGCCGCACTCAATGGTCTCGGAACCTTTTTTAAAGTGATTGCCGCCGTCGGCGTGGCCGGCGCGTTTTCTGATGCCTTCTTCCATCTTCTCCAGTGGCAGAATCCCGGTTATCGGCCATTGGAGATGTGCACTCTGATTCTTCCTGCGGCGACGTATGTCTGGCGGAGATCCTACTTTCATAGTTCTCGCAGGTTCCGAACGCCGGAGAAACTGGTGGTTGTCGGCAGCGTCAGCGACGCGGAGATCTTGAGCGCCGCGGTGGACTGGATCAATCCTCCCTACCACGTCTTGGGCATGCTCTGCGCGGAAGCTGGCCGGCCAGAGGCCTTGGAGAGACAGGCGGATTCGGAACCCTTGACGCAACTTAGCGCGACCGCCATTGGTCTTCCAGTATCGTTTTCCTATTCGGCGGGGACAGCAGTTGCCATGGTGCATGAGCCCGCATCCTCTGCGGGTGTAATGGAAATGGAGATGCCTTGCGAAAACGCCGAGGTCGTACCTGATTTAGGCCCGGCAACTTCCGAGAACCTGTTGCGGGTGGTTGCGGCGTGCAACGTTAAGGTGGTTGTGGTTCGCACCGATGCCATGACTCTTGAACTCGCCGGCTTGCTCACGCGGTTGCGCTTCAACGGAATCCAGGTTTACTCTTTGCTGGACTTTTGCATGCGCGCGTCCGAGGAATTACCGCTGGAGATCCTGAATGAATTCTGGCTCTGCGTCGCGGACGGGTTCGATTTATTGCAAGCGCGCTTTTTCCGGCGACTCAAACGGCTCGCGGACATAGCTCTGGCAGCTGCGGGCCTGTTGGCCGCTTTTCCTTTCATGATCGCGGCGGCCATCGCGATCCGGCTCGATTCGCCGGGGCCGATACTTTTTCGGCAGCAGCGCGTGGGCTGGAAGGGCCGCCCGTTCGAGTTGCTGAAGTTCCGCAGCATGCGGGTTGGTGCGGAGAAAGCGCGAGGCCCGCAATGGGCGGCGGTGAATGATGCACGCATCACGAAAGTGGGAAGAATCCTGCGCAAGACTCACTTCGACGAGTTACCGCAGATGATCAATATTCTGCGCGGAGAGATGAGCTTTGTTGGTCCGCGGCCGGAGCGCCCCGAGTTTGTCGGGTTGCTAAACGAATCGATAAGCTTCTACCACCTGAGGCATTACGTCTTGCCCGGAATTACCGGCTGGGCCCAGGTTAATTATCCCTATGGCGCGAGCATGGACGACGCCCGAAGGAAGCTTCAGTATGACCTCTACTATGTGTGTAATGCCTCGCCCCTTCTGGATCTGAGGACCCTATTGCGAACGGCCCGGGTGGTGCTCTTCAGGCGAGGCAGCCGGTGACGATTCTGTCGACGCCAGCGATTTGTATTGCGGCTTGTAAGATCTGGCATATGAAATGGCGATCCTTACTGCTGGTACTGTTGATGTTTTTTGGGGCTGTTGGGCCGACATACGGAGCCGAATTGAATCCTCAGGCCCTGACGGCATGGGAGAACTATGTCGCAAGCGCCAGGGCGCGCATGAAGGACCGCTCAACGGGAAAGTTACCATTCCTGTGGGTGGACGGAGATCCTATAAGGACGCGGCACCTAAACTCTGGCGAGATCATCATGGAACCCATAGGTAAGGGCAATCCGATATCAGTTCCGCATGGACTCATACACCACTGGATCGGAGCAGCCTTCATTCCGGGCGCGACGATCCAGGATCTCTCTGGCGTTGTGGGAGATTACAGCAAATACAGCGAAATCTATCGTCCTACATTGATTAAGGCAGAACTGCTCGATTCCACCGGTGATGAGCAGAAGTTTTCGATTCTATGGGTTCAGAAAGTGTTGCTTGTGACAGCCGCGTTCTACACCGAATTGGATTCCAACTACGTCGCGCTAAATAGCCGGCAAGGATACATAACCTTCTCTACGACCTGCGTGCAGCAGATCGAACATTACCGCGAAAAAGACGAACGTAGGTCAGCGCCGGATGAGGGAAATGGTTATCTTTGGCGTTTAGTTAGCTTCGCGAGGTTCGAAGAACGCGATGGCGGACTGTACCTGGAACTAGAGGTTATCGGCCTGAGTAAGGACCTTCCTGGATCACTTCGATTGTTGCTGAAGCCCCTCATCGATCATGTGCCAAGGCAGGCACTCACCACGAAGCTTGATCAAACTCGCCAAGCCATCAGGTCCCGTTCTGTCAGAAGGGTCAGTAGTGCGTCACTACCTACCGCTCGCTGACGATACTGTCGTGAACTCGGAACAAGTGGCCAGAGAAGAGCAACATATCGTAACCAGTTCTTGATTGTCTGCAAGCAGAGAGTATAGGTCAAAGTTCTTGGGAACCTCACGGTGCGGTTACCACGGTGCTTCCCGAAGAAATACCGACCAGCCAGTGCCCTGAGTGCGGACATTCATTGCATTGGTCTGTTGCCGGAGTGCCCAAGCCGGAAGCTGGCGAACCATTTGTATGCGTTCATTGTGGTGCGCTGACGATCTTCACCGATAAATTAGAAGTACGTCTGTTGAATTGGCCCGACTGGTGCTTGCTCACTCATGCGAAGAAAAAGGATTTAGTGGCAACGCGGGCAGTCATACTGGCACGTATCCGGGGGGCAAGGTAGTGAAGGAGAAGCTTTGCCCACCACGATACAACCGTGTGCCTGATAGGCTCACTGCCTTCTACCGAGGCAAGTCATGAGTTGGGAAGAAATGGCGAGAGAGGGGCGACGTAGCCCGCGCATCGTCGCTCGCATTCCCCTCGATGTGCAGCCGATTCAGGAGGCCTGCACTACGGCGGTGATCAACCTTCACGGAGCTTTGATTCTGTCCCCGGTGCCATGGCCTTCAGGAACGATCCTCAACATCAAAAATCGGAAAAACGAACGCTGCATTCGAGCGCGGGTCGTTTGGACTGGGCCCGAGGAAGGTTCGGGATCGTACAAGCTAGGTGTCGAATTCGAGGCCCCGGAATCTGGGTTTTGGGGTGATGAGTACAGCCTCAAGCCCGTTCAAACCGCCGACGCAAACGATAACGAGAGTCGGTGAAAGCGGGCCGTTGCTCGCTCTCATTTTGAAATGGATCCGGCGGCGACGTTCCCAAAGACAAGTGATGAGGCTTTCTTCAAAAACATGGCCCGGCTTACTTCGCGACGGACTCGCGGCCGTTTAGAACTGTTCCCAGGTCTGGTGCTTCGCCATGACCTCGGACTGGATCCGTCCCTACCTCTCGCCTTTTAGCCCATCTGAAACGAAAGCGATTAACCTAATTTTCCCACCAACCGTCCGGTCGAGCTAAGTGGGCCCGTACCATCAAGTGCAGTCCGCACTCCCCGGGCAGCAGTGTGTCGTTTCGAACGAATCCGCGGGCGAACGGCGAACCTTAGTGCACAAATCTGAAACGGTAAATAAGAAGTCCGCGATGCCTCCCCGCCGCTACTGGTTGATGTACCAATAGCCGACCTTGTTATTCACCGAGCTCGCGTACCACATTCTCTTGCGCCTTTAATGTCACGGCTTTGCTTTGCAGCTTGTTCCTCCGGTGACCCTGGCAAGAAATATGCATTGGCTTCGTTTTTGCGAGCGTGCTTTGAGAGGAACCTTTTCAACTTGCCAAGGTTACCTTCATGGCCGATCAGGAGACCGGCCGCAAAAGCATTTAAAATGTCAATTTTCGCACATTCCTCCAGCGAAATCTGATGAAGGAACAATGCGCGGCTCATATGGCCCATTTCACAAAGTAAGGTCGCCTCGTTGTAAAGGGCTTCAGCGTTTTCGAATGCCTTTTCTGCGCCGCGTGCGAGTTCGGTTAGAAGCGCCTTGTCCTTGTCGTCGAGTGACAATATTGAATCCCCGTCGCTAGAATCTAGGACAACTCTGGATCGCAGTAACGGTTCCAGGTGATCTTGCTATGAACCCTTGGGCGAACCGAACGTCAAAAGAAACAGCCGAATTAACGATCACCGCAAGGAAACACTGCTTACGTTTTTGGTTCTGGCGTCGCAACGTTTTTGGCTGTCGCATTCTTTTGAACGTCGCGGAACTGCCGGCTGAACTGAAACTCGTGTACGACGGGTACGGCTTCACCTTTCTGCGCGGAGAGTTCTTTTGCCCTGGCCATTACCCATTTGCGAGCGTTCACTAGAAATCTCTTCGCGACGGGGCCGTCGATTGCAACGCTGTTGTCTAGAGCAAAACCGAAGTTGATTCCATTCTGTGTGTCCTTGCCGCCGACGAACCCGGCACGAACAAATCCGTCCTGAAGTGCCTGGCGTATCAGTTCCGAAGCTTCGGCCGGCAGCATCTTATAAAGCGTGCCATCGTCGTTTTCGAAATAGACGAAAGCGGACTGCCAGCCTTCTTTGCCGTTTCCCCGGCTTCTGCTTGTATCCCAGTTATTGTGGGCTCAGGTGCTGGTCCTTGCGTTTGTGGGCGAGCCGAGTCTGAAGTTGCTGACTGGCCTTCATATTCCTGCTGTTCCAACGAATTCACCACGCGAAGCTTGATCGTGTCATTGCCCCACTCATCTTTGACGTGGGAATGTACGGTCGCTGTCAAAAGGTGGACTTTGCCAGCAAACCTGGCAGCCTGTCTTGCACTGATATACCCAATCTGGTCCCCATTAGGCAGCACGACGCGAATTGCATTACGGTCGTGTACGTTCCCTGGATCAGGTATGAGCTTCACGGTGTCGCCAATCGAGCAATGCTGGATGGCTTCCGACCGGCTTGTGCCGTCATCGTTCTCGTGCCTGGTGCCCTTGACCTGGCAGAAATAGATGCCCTTGGGTAATTTGGGTTCTGAGGAAGTCTCAATTTCCGATGAGTCTTCTGGCGATTCTGGTCCTGGAGGTTGTGGTTCTCGCTTCACGTTATCCACAGGTTCCGATCGTCCTCGGATGAGCTCCGATCGGCTAACGATTTGCCTGAGCGCAGCAGCGATTTGCTTCGAGACACCGGGAGTCGAACACTGAAATATCTCCTTTAGCCCCGATTTGCTTGACAGCGATAACAAGCCATACAGCATCACTGGCAATTGGCGGTTATTGTTGAATCTTCGATCCGGGCCACCGCTCTTGTTTACGTATTTCCAGGTGGTGCCGACCTGTGTCGCGGCCCGGGGGATACTGTCTTCCTCAATGTATCGAGCGTCCTCGGCTTCTGCTTCGAGTTGCTCGTAGGAGACGGCACCAACGCCGGTCGCGTCATACACGAGCAAGTGGTCTGGGAAAAAATATAGAAACTTATCTTTGCCACGAAGGGCTGGGATTTCGATATTGCATTGAACCTTCGGCGGACTCGAGAAGGATGCGTGCGCCTTAGCCCTCTGCACCAGCGCGGTTGCACCTGCGTGTCTCTTTGCGTCATTCGTATGTCCAGCCGCATCGATGTGCCAGACACGATCGCAGTCGGTGAGTTTCCTGAAGGCTAATTTCAACTGAGAAAAACGGCTTTCGGAATCGGGCTCTAGAGAGTAGTTCAGGATTGCCGTTCCGTGGGTCACGTCCGAATGCCGAGCGTAGACAGCCAACGTACAGGCGGCCACAGCAAAAGAAACCAATTCCCACCATGCCGTGCCCCTCACTAGTAGCAGGGCCAATACGCATATCCCGGTGATCAGGACCAGAGGGAATCGATCGAGCCTTTTCTTAACACGGTTCAACTCTCGCAAAACGTCAGCGGCGTAACTGTCAGCCATCTGCGACGCCGCAGCGCTCCTGACCACTTGTACGTTGTTCTCTTGTATCTTTTCGGGAACGTTGGGTGCCGGAGCCTTGAAGTTTTCGCGGCGTGTGTTTCCCAAAGGCAGGGTTTGGCGATAGTAAAGACCACCGCGGCCCACGTGTATATAACTACCCCGCGGTCCTATTCCGATCCGCGCTCCTTTAACACCAAATGAGGCACCCAGGCCGGAACGCGAGAGATTTAAACGCAGAAGACCAAAATTGAATCCTTTTCGAATATAGAAGCCCATTTGGTCCTCCGCTGAGTCGCGAAATGCGGTTATACGGCAGATCCAAAATCAATAGTGATTCTCGCGAAGGATTCAGTTTGACGTAGGCGCCGACCAGCGACAATCCGCTAGTTTGCAGCCGTATATGAAATAGGTAATACATCCCGCGATATCAAATCATTGGGGTTACGGGAGGCGAGATACCGTCCTGACAATGGGGAGCATAACCCAAGCGAGTTAATCTAGCGATGTAGGATCTAAGCGGTAGTTCGCTCTTTACCACAGTTTTGAAACAAGCTTCGATTTAGTCACTCCGAAGGCGGTGGCAAGTACCTCCAGATTGCGGAGACAAATCTCTTTCTTTCCATTTTCTAGGTGTGAGATAAAACTGCGATCCATCCCGATGTGTTCAGTGGACGACCACGTCCTTCCAATCCGGGTTGACACGGCTTTGCTAGGGCGCCTGCGCGTGCGTCATCATCATGCCGGCTTTTGCCCGAGGTGTTTCTCGTAATAACGGAACGCCTCTGCACAAGTACCAGGGAAGTTTACGTAAGTATTCGTTTTCATCACCGATCTCTTTCGCTGAATCGTCCTTCAAAGCTTAGTCGAATGAGGACCGGCGTAATCGATAGCCCAACACTTCGGTTCAGCAGAGCGCGGGTTTTAGCGTAAAGCACCCACAAAACTATGCTTCCGTGTTCTTCGGAAGCTGTAAGCCCGCATTGGGTTATTTCGTCAAAACGTACGGGCCGCCATTAGAGAGGACAATAACCAGGTTCATCACCAGAAACATGAGGTCGTAGTGCCAGCCGTATGTTTTGTCGCCCCAGAATCCCGTGTGCCAAACAAAGATTTTTTCGTATATCGCTCCCAGGCTCACGAGGATGAGCCCTAATGCGGCAAGTTGCGGCCAAATCCCGAGAACGGCCCCACCGCCTCCCAAAACTTCGGCGGTCCCCAGAAAAATTGTGAAATTCCTGCTCTTGCCGATACCCTGCGCGCGTTCTGCCGGGTTTCGTAAATCGTTCCAGCCGCTGTCTATGAAGACGATTCCTACCATCAATCGAAGGAGCAGTAGCCCTGCTGGGAGGAACCGAGAAAGACTCGGAAACATCATGTGTTCGTTGGATTCCGGCCGGCATGGATTGGGTTCAACTGTACGCGCTTGGGGCCATCCGCGTTCTCAAAGTGAATGCAGAAACCGCTCAATTAGGAAGAACGTTGACTCGTGGAGTCCCTTGTTTCCTCAAAGGCGCGGACACCAGCATCAACGGCGTCCTGGACGCGCTGAACCTGATTCTTCGCTTCATCCGCGACCCGAATTGCTTGAGTCGTAATCTCACGAACTTTGGCTTGCCCACGTTCAAAGCCACCAGTTACCTTGTCTGCTAAACCCTGTCGTATTCGTTCAATCGATTTAGGGGCGAAGAGGATGGCAAGTTCTGCTCCAACAATCGCTCCGACACCAAATGCAACCGTCGATCTCATGTTTTCCTCCACATTCAGAGTTTCATTTTACCCTCGTCTTCGACGCTCTAGTGGAGTAGTGTTCAGTTGTGGCTAAGAAAAAGAACAAGAAATCTGATAAGGGTTCATTCCTCGGGAGCCTGGATCGTCTCGGCGGAAAGAAATTGATGCAGCACCGTGCCGAAGAATCCTCAAGAGGCAAGGAATCACGCAAGCACCGCGTCGGCGGCCACTGACAATCAGGAATCGTTTGCTTGCCAAATCGGGTAGCAACGCGGTCCTGCTTCTGGCGATCTTCCTTTTTCAATCGTGTGTGAGTGCTAGGCTAACAATTCTAATTCCCCATCCGGTCCCGGCACAGCGGACCCACACTCAGAACCATCGCAGAAAACGGCTTCCTCGATAGCAATTGTGATTTCTGCTGATTCGGCGGGATCACGTTGCGATGCCGCTGAAAAGCCTAAACGCATGGTTCACCCCCACCTCGTGGAACCAGTAGTAAACTCCATCAAAGAAAAACGCAAACCCAATCTGTTATGGCCTGACTTTTAGAAGTCCACTCTTTCCCGGCGTGGCAGGCGATACCGAATTGTAAGGGTTGGTCCCTGTCCACTTGGCGGTTCGTTCACGATCACGTCGCCATAATCGGTGGCTAACTGGGCTTTCATAACCTGGCAGCAATTCGGCATCCGATGATTTCGTCGGAGAGGTGGACCAACACGGGCGTGTAGCTCACGCGCACTTATCTCGATGTACTCTCTCCCACTATTCTGAGCGCTTGCCATCATCAGGAATAATTCACGCCTGAAATCCTCGGCGGTAGGCATCTTGCTTACCTCCGTGCGGCGGATTCTAACGCAGAGTTGCTTAGCCTGGCTGTACGCTGGAAGTTCTAATGACCGTTACGTGTTTTTCGTAGACTCAATTGGGCGAACAGCTTTTCCCAACTTAGATTAGCAATGCACCTTTCGCCCTTCGGCCCCGTGTAGGCTGCCAGACCGGCGTGATTGATTTCTACAGGGCCTACATAATTCTTTTTCTTGCCGTATGCCCGTATGGATAAGCCGACCTTGTTCAGCGGTATTTCCTCAAGTTGCAAGAATCCGGTGCGTTTTGTCATTGACTCGTTCCTCGTGTAGGGCGGCGATTCTATCTCAAAAGGCAAGAGGCCGTTTACAGGTATTTAAATCGGTTCTCACTGGCTGTTCAAGGAACCCGGATGCCGAGAGAATCTGATCATACGGGAAGTGGAGGGGCGCAAAAAGCTGTCACATCCGCTGTCGGCATTATTCCGCTCACAATTGCCGGATTTGCGCTCCTAAGATGTGGCTGCGCCTTCGCAGCCTCTGCCATCGAGTTTGGTGTCGGCTGTTCTACTTCGTCTGGGTTTTACTCTAAACACAAGGGAGACGCCTGGAGTTTGGCTCGTATCTGCTCCCTTGTGTCTTGACAAGAGTTCAGATTACGGAATAGCCTCGCCTGAAATCGCGACGACCTACAATTCTCAAGTGCTGAGCAGTCGTATAAACGAAGATTCGCCGTTCCCAGAGGAGCGTGAGGAGGCAACCCGTGGTCGAACCCGTGTTGGCATTTACGCTATTTGATAAGGCGCTCTCCGTATTGGGGCTGGTCAGGGAGCGGAAGAAGCAACGTACGGAAAAGACAGATCAAGCTCTTTTCGCACTGTATGCTGCATTGGCCGAGACACGATCTTACATCATTGACCTAGAGGACGCAAAACCTCGTGATAGAACGAAAGAGTTTGCGATAGCTCGGCTGTGGAATATGGCCTCAGTGCCACTTCGCGAAATTGACCCAGAGCTTGCGAACAGGTGAGCACGTTCGTCATAGGCGCAAGCAACCAGTACGAATTCGCTGTGAATGGGAAGGCGCTGGTGCTGACCCAGAAGCCATCGGGAGCAGTCATAAAACTGGTCCGCGTTGAATAGCCGAGAAGCTTCTGCCTAAGCCTCCAAAGCCCAATAGGGTGTCGCTTCCGGCTACAGCATCGTTCAGTTTCCTCAAAGAGACACGTGGAATCACAAGTTGGACCGGTCGTGATTTTGCTAAGACGCTGGACCTCAGCACGGCCAATGCGAAGGAGGCTCTCGCAATCCTGGAAATGCAAGGCTATGTCAAGGCAACCGGACCAAAAGAATGGATGACAACGCCAGCGGGCGAGAGCGTCTCTGGTTCCAAATTTCCGAAGTACAGCCGAGAAAACGTGGAACGAACGCTCGACTCGTTTGCCGATCATCTAAAGCGCGTCAATCAGGATTCATCGGCTGAATACAAGGTTGCCGACGCAGTCGCTTTCGGTGATTTCCTGTCGGGACGCGCTCGTGTCCAGGCTGCCGATATCGGAATACGATTAGAACCTCGAAATCCCGCAGCACACCATCCACATTGGGCGGGCGAACGAGAGAGGCAAGAAGCATTCTTGAAACAATTACGAGGGAAGACGCCGCTTTTGAATCTCCAATCGTATGAAGAGTGGATGAGTGCGAGAGCGCATCGGAACTTGATGGCGTCGAGGTAATATCCACCGGCTCATAATTACGGCAGGGAGACGTATATGGCAGAAGGTCCGAAGATCAAAGCATCGGTCGAGACGATGGCCTATTACAACATGATCCTGACCGAAGCTTTTTCAATTGCTCGAAGGGGCTGCTAACCCGCGAACAGGTGAAAGAGCGGATCGAGCAATTAAAAAACGAAACGAAGTTGAGCTTCCAAATGATTCAGTAAGGTGCGCTCTAGAGCACTGCGCCATAAGACGGATGAGAGCGGGATCAGCACCCGTGTTTCTGCCGGACCTTCCTCGATTTCGACAATTTGAGCTGCTAACGTTGATCTCCGCGTTTCCTTGCCGATTCTCTGTTCAATCAAAAACTCATGGAATAAGTCTGGTGAATCCCTGAAAGCATCCAGAAATGCCACTGCATCCTCAGCCTTGACGCGAAGCCAGAAACCGGAGTCGTTGCCCAAATCGGGCCGGGCCTTATGGCTCTCGTAAGCAACCAAGCAAATGCTTATGTTGAGGGCGCGAGGCACGGCTCACAATCCTTCAATGGCATCGCTTGCGTTCGCTTTGGGCTTTGGTCTCCGCCAGAAACCTCTTAACAATTGCTTTGACTCCACGACAACGACTGCCTTCCAGAACGACAATGTGCCCAGTATCCGCGCCACGAGCGATTTGTTTTGCGGTTCGTATGAGAGGGGCAGTGAATAATCACGCATTTCAGCGAGACTGGACCTTCCCGCCATTTCATACGTTCTCTTAGCCTCGGCCAGGGATTTTATTAGAACGTCTGGGCCTCTCACCTCTGGTCGGTGTTCTGCCCGGCGTAGGCGCAATCTACGCTCTGACCTCGGGACTCCGTACATGCTCAGCAGATCATTTGGATTTAGTCCATAAATGGAGCAAAGGCTATAAAGCTTGTAGAAGTTTGGGACGGATTCGTCGCGCTCTATCGCAGCCAGCCTAGCCGGAGAAATGTAGAAGTTCTCATTGCCCTCTTCGGCGGCAATGATCATGCTGGCTTCCTGAACCTCGCGCATCTCAATTTGCAATCTCTCACGCACAGTCTTCAGTGATTGACCGGGCGATTGTGCCATTTGAATTCCTTGCAGGACTATAACACATTGGTCGTTGGTACAACTCGTGGAGCCGAAATTAAGGTCTTGAAAGTATCGCGCAGTGGAGTTTTGGCAGCGAAGCAGCACACGACTAAGAGCTACGTCTTCTTGCTGAAAAGCTCCGAGGCTTTGAGTTTAGCGCCGGCGAAGAGATAGCATGATCGGAAGAATGGATGGTGTTCACGACGATGAGGATCACGAACCAGGACGACTGATCTCGTCTGCCTGAATGCCAAAGCGCAAGTCCTTTCCAAAGGCCTTCCCACAACAGCAGAAACGGCAGGGCGCGAGCGCATGAAAACCCGGTGGTGTCCAGAAGCCGATCACTCCAAAACAGCTGTCTTGAGTACGCTAAGCTCGCCCGATTCACAACGAGCCTATCGCTTTGCCATAGACGATTTCGTCGCCTGGTATTGCTCCGAGCCGAGGCTCGCCTTTAACAAAACCGTCGTGCTTCGATATCGCCTGCAACTGGAAGCGTGTCATCTGGCGCCGTCCACGATAAATTTGCGCCTTGCGGCAGTCCGGCGACTAGCGTATGAAGCAGCCGATAGCGGATTGCTAAGCCCGGAACTCGCTGCTGGCATTCGCAGGGTGAAGGGAGCGAAGAAGTAGGTATTCGGCTGGGAAACTGGCTGACGGCCTGCCAAGCCAAAGCACTGCTCGACGCACCCAACCCGGACTCGATCCGCGGCAAGCGAGACCGAGCAATGCTCGCGCTGTTGCTCGGCTGCGGATTGCGGCGATCTGAACTGGTTCACTTAACGGTCGAAAATCTCCAACAGAGGGAGGAGCGCTGGGTAATTGTCGATTTGGTTGGCAAGGGAGGCCACATCCGAACCGTTCCCGTCCCAGCATGGGTCAAGACGGCCATCGATCAATGGATGGCCGTGTCGAAAATCAGGGCCGGAAGGCTCTTCCGCTGTGTTAACAAGACCGGCTCTGTTTGGGGAACCGGTATAACGGAGAAGGTTGTGTGGACCGTGGTACGTGAGTTTGCGAGAAGTGCTAGTCTGGCGAAATTGGCTCCGCATGATCTGCGGCGTACCTGCGCTAGGCTCTGCCATGAAGCAGGGGGAGAACTCGAACAGATTCAGTTTTTGTTAGGCCATCTTGGCTGCAAACAACGGCTGCGGGAAGCGGTTAATGACAACATCGGCCTCGAACCCCTCGGCTCACCTCATAAAGGATGCGAATTGAGTTGTTGCGGCGCGAACGCAGGATGAATGTCTCGCGCAGGCGATAGGCTTCCTACGGCGATTAAAGAGCCGCGCCGACTTTAATGCTTTCGATCTTCTCTTTTTGGAGGCCGGTCAGGTCCTCCTCTGTTAACCACCCATCCCGAAGCAAGAGAGAAAAAACGTCGAGCAAAACGGAATACCTGTAATCGTAGATGCGATCCACAGTTCTTCGTTGTGCAGACAGATAATCGTGGACCCTCCAGATGTCCGAAGGCGTTTTGGCGTTCGCGATCAAACGCTTCGCTTCTGCTGTGATCGCCGCACATTGCATTTCGAACGCCTTCTCAAAAGCTCTTCGTGCTGTTTTCTTTTCGGTTTGGCTCCAGGCGGTCCGTCGTGGCAACTCTCAGTCCTAGCTACAATTCCTCTATGCTTATCAACTTCGTGGGAGCGGGCATGAACAGCCGGTCACTTACGCCGGATCAGAGTCGCGGCATACTAAACTTCTGCCGTTCCGCTGGGGCGACACTATTCACGGTCAATTTCGTCTTCGTCAAAGGTGAAGAAAGCGAAAGATTGATGCGGGAGTTCTACGAGCGGTTCTCCCCATTTTCATCGGGCGAAAAGGATTTGGAAAACATTTGCGGCGATGGTTTTTCGCCACAGTCTTGTTGGGCGCTCGACGACCGGAGTATAGAAGCGATATTGAATGAAACAGACCGTAACCTGCTCGCCTACGATGTATTGCACCTACCTGAAGACTGGCTGTTTTACGCCGGTGACATGATTCTTCTTCAAATCGTCACGCATGAGCAGGAAGCTACCCTCAGAGTTTCCGAAGTACAATACGCCGAATTTAAGAAGCTCGGCATACCACATGCACCTGGATGCCCTCGCTGGAGCGGCCTTCCTGAACAACCGACACGGCTGCCTCGGCAACGGTAGCTCCTCTGGCATAGTCAACTCTTGATGAGTCGGATTCTCGAACGTGCAGTACTAGCTCGCCAGTCTCCGATAATCCCGTTTGTCAGGACGCATCCAGTTCAGTAGGGGAGGCGAATCGCTTCCGAGTAACCCGTTAAATCCGGAATTCGAGTGATTCAGGCGCTATGCTGGTCGATGGCCTCGATGATTTTGCGCCTAGCACGCAACCGTAGAGGGCCAATGTGCCTTTTCGTGGATTCCGTTGACGGAACGCCCGTTTCTTATTGGAAGGTGATCATGTCCGTGCGACTCAGCGTTGGTGCGTTTGGCTTTAAAGGCTGGTTCGTCATGTTGCCATTGCGCTGATTCAATATGTTATAGAAACCGATAATCTGCTCGTAGTCAGTGGCCGCTGCGGTCGTATCCACCGGGATGACCACGGTGTAACCGCGCACCGTGGCTCCGACCGATGAGTAAGCCACCGAGCCGCTGACCTTCCAGCCGACCATAATAATCATCGTGATACCCTTCGCCTTCAGCGCCTTATCAAGATCAGTGTTGTAAAACCTGTCCTGCGCAGTATTCACGATCTGGATGTCGCCCGGCTTTGGAGCCACCTCCGGCAGCCACTTGGACACGTTCTCCTCGAGGGTGCCGTATGCCACGACTAGGCCGGCCTTGCGTACCCGCGCCATGAATGCGGTCATGGCCGGCAGCATCTCGCCTTTGCATTTCGGCTGGGAGTTGCAGATGGGCTCGACGTAGTCGAACACCAGCAAAGCGGTGGTCTTAGGATTAAGGGTGACGGGGACCGGGGCTGGCAGCGCCGGCATTTGCAAGGTCACCATAGGCTTGCTGGCGGCGCGACTGGCCGGTGTGTTTTGTGCGCTCAGTTGCGTTTGAGCCGCGCCACTTGAGAGCGCGAGGGCGAGACCGCTCGTAAGCAAGACAGTGCGAAACAGAGTCATGTTGGAATCTCCTCTCAGGCGTTTCCGGTTCCGACTTCCGGCTAATTTCTAAATGCAGACTACTTCTTTCCGGATGGCGTTGCCAAGTCTCGAAAAGTCGGGTTTTCGGAAACTGGCTGGGGCGAAGATTAGCCTATGTCCGCCTCGGAAGCGTTATCAAAGTCTCCAACACCGACCTCAAGTATCCTTGTTCGCCGTCGAATTTCAGCCGAACCCTCCCTGCCTCGATTTCGGCATTTAGAATCGAGATCGGATCGTGGGTTGGGCGGGTTGCGTACTCAATGGCCGGATCGTCACGTAGAGGT
>WNGH01008869.1_pt1 | contig 21564 bp, 17 predicted proteins | sample 5400631 | NCBI WGS metagenome assembly WNGH01 (sample SAMN13153373, study PRJNA577476) | soil metagenome | isolation source: 115 cm soil or saprolite under Garry oak tree replicate 1 | place: USA:California | collected 2016-06-15
GGTTCTTAGAGATGCTGTGCGATGCTAGTATAGTTCCCAAAGTCTAGACAATCCTAGACGTTAAGCTTTGTACGGCAAGCCGTACTGGATGCACTACAGCATCCTCTACCCCATTGCTAAAAGCGTTTGGGGATGCTTTGCGAAGGATATTCAGGCTGCCATTGATGTCGGCGTTGAGCTTGCGTCCGTTGCCTGCCTGGTATAAGCCACGCTTCAGCCGTCTGCCACTAAACTTTCGCTCCTCCTGCTCTTTGCCGTACGTTGGGATCGCATCCCCATCCAGGAAGCTGGCCTTGCTGGTGTAGCTCTCTTCTTGCAGCACTACCTGTATCCCGACGAGTTTGGCTTTGTAGCAGAGCATGTCTACGAACCGGGCATGCGGCAACTGCACAAAGTGTTGCTTCTCCTTCTTGCGCATCTCGACTGCTTGCTTCCAGAACGGGTTCTTGCCGATGATTAGCGTGCCGATGCCTTCGGAGACGAGCAAATCAATAATCCGTTTGGAGGAGGTATGCAAGTAGTGATCGATACGGCGAGTGCGTTTCGTCGTCAGGCGTTGCATCCGCTTGGTGAAATGGTCATTCTTGATCCATTTCTGAAGCTCCGCCTTGCGCTTGTTGTAGTACTGATTGACGCTTTTGAGGGGACGACCGTTAACGAGGCGAGGGATGAACCCCTCTTTGTTTGCAGTTATCGCCGCCAGGTTATTCACGCCAATATCCATACTGGCTAGCAAGGTGGGATTGACGGGCTGAGGCTGTTCTTGCCGTTCGTAGACGACTTCTACCACGTAGTAGCCCATCCTGGGTACAATGCGCACTTGTTTGACGTTCGTTTGCCTGGTCTGGACGGTGATGGGCAAGCCCGATGGGGCAATCATCCCACGTTGCAAGGCGCGTTTCGAGAGGGCTTGGATGGTATAGACCAGGATATTGCGCCCCTGCTGCTTCTCTTTGTACTTCGGGAGTCCTGGGCGGCCTAAGAACTGGGATGGGTCCGCGTCCCATGCCTCCGTCGCCTCTTCCCAGGCTTTCCAATTCTTGTCCAGGAGACGAAGAACCTGTTGGGCGACTTTGGCAGGGAGCGCCTGGTAGGCATCATGGCTCTTCATGCGAGCGTGCATCTCAGGATAGGTGAAACGAACCTGCTGGAAGATGAACGCCTGACGCATCTCATAGAGGGCCGCATTATAGAGGTTCTTGGAGGCAAAGGCCGCTTGATCGATCACCTCGTAGCGGGGATCGCAGGTCCTCCGTGCCATTCTCCGCCAGATTGACGACTTCAATGCTACGTCCTTGTCCACGCAAGAGCGTTTCCAGATAGCGGAAACCAAAGCGGGTGAGTCGGTCTTTCTGCTCCACCACAATGAGCGTGATGCCTTGATCTTCCAACAAAGCCAAGAGCTTTGGGCGGCTATCATTGATGCCGGAGCCGACTTCCTTGACGACTTTGGCCATCGGATAGCCTTTGGCTGTACAATAGGCAACGAGCCGCTCTGCCTGACTATCGAGGTTGGACTTATTCTCTGATGAGGAGACACGCGCATAGACCGCCACCCGACCGATGGGAGCAGGGGATGGGGAGCCTTCATCCACCAGAATGGTGTGTTCTCCAACGCGATGCCCTGTAATTTTGCCGTCGCGAAACCAGCGCCAGGCGGTCTCGTAGCGAACTCCTTGTTGTTTAGCATAGTCACTTAACTTCATGCTCCTAGAATAGCAGAAACACACAAGGATTGTCAAGGATAGTCATTTATTCGCTATGTTCCTTGCGAACGTTAGTGATACAACATTGGCCGCTTATGGCGCACTCGCTCCTGACCATCAACGTTCCACAATCATCTGTCTTCATGCCTCTCTCCTTCTTGCTATTGCAGCCATAACTCACTCTCCTATTACACTGCCAGCCACACCTGCACAGTTTTATCACTGCTTGCTGAGGCGATGTATTGTCCGCTTTTTGCCCACGCAACAGCATATACCCAGTTTGAATGGCCGGGGTAACTCACAGCATTTTCCCCGGTAGTGGCATCCCATATGTGCACCGTCCTGTCAAAACTTGCCGACGCAATACGTGTCCCATCAGGAGACCAGGTCACAGCGCTTATTGTGAACTGATGCCCAGGATAGGTGCAGACCCTATCTCCTGGCGGGTTTCCCTCTGCTTCCCATACCTCAACCACCTGGTCGGCACCACCAGAGGCGATGTACTTTCCATCAGGGGACCATGCCACTGTGAGTATTGTATTAGAGAACTTCTGAGAGGTGAGAAGTATTTTCCCCTCAGGAATATCCTTTGTAGGCGCCTTCCAAACCTGTACCGCCATATCTTCGCCTGCTGAGGCAATGTATCGCCCATCAGGAGACCATGCCACGGCATGTACTGGATGCCCATGATCGCGATAGATGAACTGCCTATGGCCCGTTGCTGCATCCCAGATCTGTACTGTCCCATCTTCACTTGCTGAAGCGACGAGGTAGCTCTGTCCCGCGGATGGTGAAAGCCTGGCGGGTGACCATGCTAAAGCCGTTACCTTATCGGAATGCCTGGTATAAGTGCATACCTTGCGCATATTGTCGGCTGCCCATACCTGTACCGTGCAATCTATACCCGCCGAGGCGATCCATTTCCCGTTGGGCGACCAGGCTATGGCACTTACTCCACCTGTGTGACCTCGGTAGGTAGTGATTTTGCGTCCGGCTATTGCATCCCAGATCTGTACTGTCCCATCATCGCCTCCCGAAGCGATGCGGCTGCGGTAGTGTGCCGCTTCGTGCCTGTCGCTCGGTGACCATGCTACAGCGTTCACCGGAGCAGCATGTCCACGATAGGTAGTGATAGTCGTCTCTTGAAGTGGCAAGATACTCACTTCTTGCCGTGAAGGGAGAGGTTCGGTCCTGGAGGATAGTTCCGCGTCAGGTTGTACAGGACGCGGTTCTCCATCGAGGATTCCCTGTGCAAAGGCATCGGCGAATTCCTGCACACTCGTAAAGCGTTGAGCGGGGTCTTTCGACAATGCTTTCAGTACTGCTGACTCAACCGCTGGTCTGATAGTTGGAACCTGCTCGCTTAAAGGAGGGGGGGAGTAAGTGTATGCTGGGTAGCAACCTCCACAAAAGAACCTTGAAAAGGGCTCTTTCCGCTAAGCCATTCGTACATGACGGCGGCAAGTGCGTACTGGTCACTTGCTTTGACCGGCATGCCACGGAGTTGCTCCGGAGCCATATATGCGACGGTACCAGCCACCCCTTGCATGCTCTGGGTGCGAGAGCTATGGGCTACGATGGCAATGCCAAAATCGGCGAGCAAAACCTCATCGTTGTTTCCTAGAAGCATGTTCTCCGGTTTGATATCGCGGTGGATCAATTTCTCATCATGCGCATGTTGCAAAGCTGAAGCAATCTGCATCACATAAGGCTGAATATCCTCTGGCGAGAGACGGATCCCTTGGGGGAAATGTAAACGAAGTGTGCCATTGGGGGCGTAATCCATCACCAGGAATGGGGTATTGTTCTCTACACCAAATTCCAGTACCTGGATGATTGAGGGATGCTTTAAGCGGGCGATAGTGCGCGCCTCCTTGAGAAAATCTCCCATGTCATCGTGGGTCAGCCGCATATCGAGCACTTTGATGGCGGCCTGGGTGTTGAGGTGAATGTGTTCACCGAGGTAAACGTCAGCGAAGCTGCCTCGTCCCAGCAAGCGGACCAGGCGGTAGTTTCCGAGCTGCTGTCCAATACGAGGTCTGGAGAAATTCCGTTTCTTGTACTCCATCTTCGCGCTCCTCAACCAGTTGTTACCCTACATTCCAGACATGCACCGTGGCATCATAGCCAGCCGAAGCGATGCGCGTGCCATTGGGAGACCATACTACGCTGCTTATCTCTTTCGTGTGACCCCGATAGGTGAAGATAGTCTCTCCTGTGGTAGCATCCCATATCTGTACAGTTCGATCATCGCTTGCCGAAGCGATACGCGTGCCATTGGGAGACCACGCTACGGAGTTCACTTTGCTGGAATGCCCGCGATAGGTCAGGATGTTGCCGCCCGTGGCCACATTCCATACCTGAACATTGGTGTCTGCGCTCGCGGAAGCAATCTTCTTGCCGTCAGATGACCAGGCCACCGCATTCACAAAATAGTAGTGGTCACGAAAGATCAATGGGTTATCTCCGGTGAGAGCATTCCAGATTTGCACCGTATTGTCAACATCAGCGTTCGCGTCCGCACCGCTTGCGGAAGCAATACGCCAGCCACTAGCGGAAGGGGATGAAGAGATGGTAGGAGACCATGCTACTGCGTGGACGGGACTGGTATGGCCCGAATAGGTGAAGAGCCTGCTTCCTGATTCAGCCTGGCGAACCTGTACCGTCGCATCCCATGAAGCGGAGGCGATGTACTTTCCATCAAGAGACCACGCTACGGCACTCACCTCTCTTGAGAAGCCGCGGTAGGTCAAGAGCTTCCGCCCGGTCTGGACGTTCCAAACCTGTACTGTTGTATCCCAGGAGCCAGAGACGATGCGTGAACCGTCGGGCGACCAGGCTACAGAGCTTACTGGCTTCGTATGGTTGCGGTAGATAAAGGTAGGGTTTTTGCTGGTGGCGTTCCAGATATGGATCGTTTTATCGGCGCCAGCTGAGGCAATTTTCTTCCCATCGGGTGACCATGCAATGTGTAGCACCGCTGCAGAGTGTTTGCGGTAGTTGGTGAAGAGTTTTCCCAAAGGAATCGGCGAGCTTGCATACTGTTTTGATGCCTCCGCCTGGCGTACCTGTTCGAATGCTCTAGCGAACTCTAACACGCTGGCGAAGCGCTGCTCTGGATTTTTGGCAAGCGCTTTTTGAATTACATGGTCAATAGCGGGCGAAAGCGCCGGTATCTTATTGCGTAACGAGGGCGGAGGAACAAGGACATGCTGCGTAGCCACTTCTATGAAAGACCCAGAAAAGAGGCGCTCCCCGCTCAACCATTCATATACGACAGCGGCCAACGCATACTGGTCGCTGGCCGGGCATGCTTTGCCCTGCAGTTGCTCGGGCGCCATATAGGTTACGGTGCCCGCGACAGTCTGGAGCCGATCACGGGAACTCTGAACAATCACCGCCAATCCAAAATCGCTCAATAAGACCGCATTCTTGTAACCTAGCAACATATTTTCTGGTTTCACATCTCTATGGATGAGTTTTTGGTCATGCGCATACTGTAGAGCAGCGGCAACTTGCCGAACATATGGGGCGATACTGGCTGGGGGTAAAACTGCACCTTTTGGATGACATTGGCGCAAAGTGCCATTTGGAGCATATTCCATGACGAGAAAAGGAATGCTATCCACCACGTCGTATTCCAGGATGCGCACAATAGAGGGATGCTTCAGGTGGGCGATGGTACGTGCTTCTTCAAGAAAGTTTTGTTTATCCTCGTCAGTCAGTCGCATCTGGAGCACTTTGATTGCAGCCGGTGTGTTGAGATATACATGCTCGCCAAGGTAGACATCAGCGAAGCCTCCCTGCCCAAGTTGACGGATCAGGCGGTAGTTAGCAAGTTGCTGACCTATGCGGTCTGGCATCGTCGAATTACTCCTTGACGTACACCTCTGTTAGCTGTTGCTGAGGAGGGTATCTTTGGGGGCATGCCCATAGCAACAACATTTCCCATAGCTCAATAGCTTATGTAGTATATAGGAGATTCTAGATGTATTCAACAAGCATGTCAAGCAATCTGAGTGGATTACACCACGACTACCAGCATTACCGCATGAGGGTGTTGAGTCGGCTGAGATGCTGCTCAGCCGACTCAACACCCTCATGCGGTACAAAGTCTCCGCTAAGATGTCCGACTTCTCAAGGGGTTGGAGGTTTGTTCGTCCGCTGAGCGCCGGGCATTTTCGGGAGCTGCTGCGCTGCTTTCTCAAAGGCCTCGGTTGCCTTCTCAAAGTTATCCAGTCCCTGCCGGGTTGCCTTCTCAGCCGCATCAAGAGCCTGTTGATAGGAAGTAAATCCTGTGCGAAGAAAATTCATATAGCTCTCTATCCACTGGTTCCCCTCCACTCCTTGAGACAGCTTCTGGAAGGCTTCTTGCTGCAATTTGGTCTGTTGCTCCAACTGCTGCATCAAGGAGCGCGTGGCTTCGGCCTGGTTCTTGAACACCTCCATGGCACTAGTAAATGTGTTTTCAGCAAACTTCATGTTGCTCTGCTGGGCGGCAATGATATTCTCCGCAATTGCCCTGTTTGTCTCACGGAAGGAATCGGCCAGTTTCTGGGTGATCTCATTCTCTGTGTTCTCTGCCATTGTATTACTCCTTATAAAATTTTAATGCTTAACTACTTCACAGAAGTAAAGTGTAGAATCCTGGTTTCATTATACTCTCACAAATATGCAGATTCAACTAACAAATTGATCACAATTGCAGCGCAAGCACGATGAGCTGGCCCGGGTATTGCGGAGTCGAGGAACATAGCATATACTCCTTCGCAGAAGGGGACAACCGACGTGCCCGAAGAAAAGCGTACGTTTACGAAAGAATTCAAACTGCAGGCTGCACATCTGGTAGAGACCATAGATCCACCTCGCAAAAATACTGTATCCTGAGAAATGGTGGAGGCCCATGAGCGAGGCTGTGTCTGATAGCATAGGTTAGAGTTAGAAAAGGTTGGTATTGCGTGGAAGATAACTCTGTTCATAGAGATGAGCAGCTACCGTATGTAGAGAGCGAGACTCCCTACTATGAATATTCGTCGTTGCCACCATTATCGCCACAAAAGCCTACTCCACCGGAGCGGTCGCGCAATAGAGTTCTGCTGCTCATCATGGCAGTTGTCAGTGTGATCCTGGTGGTTGTAGTGGTCTCCCTGTCCGGTCTCTCATACCTCTCGTACGTGCTCTTCCGTCAGCCTCCACCAACGCAGGCGCCCATTACGACATTGCTTACGCAGGCACCGGCGCACCAGGCGACGCCGAGCGCCAATTTTCGCTCGACCCCCTGTCCATTTCAGCCAGGTGATGGCATAGTAGATGGGCAGACGGTCAAATGTGGCTATGTCACGGTTCCCGAGAACCATAGTAACCCCAATAGGGCTAAAGTGCAACTGGCCGTAGCGATCTTCAAGTCGCCAAAGATCCAAAATGATCCTTACCCTGTCGTTCGTCTTGAAGGTGGACCTGGCGGTCCATCGCTGGATGATTGGGCACACTATGTTACCAGCGCGAATTACTCGAGATTTGTGTTCAACCATGACCTGATCATGTTCGATCAGCGTGGAACGGGCTACTCCACCCCTTCGCTCAAATGCCCTGAGACGTTGCAACTCCAATTTGAGACCCTGCATATGCACTTGAGTGCGACCGATTCCGAGCGGCTGCAATTGCAAGCACTACGCACCTGCCATGATCGCCTGGTGCGGTCGGGCGTTGACCTGAATGCGTTTAATTCGCTGGAGAACGCGGCGGATATCCATGATCTGATTCTCGCTTTCGGTTACAAGCAGGCGAATCTGTACGGGGTCTCGTACGGCACGCGACTGGCCCTTACCACCATGCGCCTGTATCCAGCGGTGATACGCAGCGTGGTGCTGGACTCAGTATACCCACCGCAGAAGAACCGTACCGATGTACCGAGCGACGCGCAGCGTGGCTTCAACGTGCTGTTTCAGGGCTGTGCCGCTGATGCACACTGTGATCATCTTTATCCGCACCTGGATAGTGTTTTCTACCTGCTGGTCACCGATCTCAACGCCAACCCCGCTCACTTTCAAACAACCGATTCCACAACAAACAAGAGCTATAACGTGGTAATGGCGGGAAATGATTTTGTGTTTGTGCTGTTTAATACGCTCTATGTGACACAAGCCATCCCCGTGCTGCCGCAGATGATCTTTCAGGTGCGTGACTACAACTATACGCTGCTCTCGCAAATATATGGAGCTGTTGAGTTCGACAATACTTTCAGCGATGGCATGTTCTATTCGGATGAGTGTAGCGAAGACTGGGATTTTCTGACGCAGCATGACATCGCGGCTGCTATGCAAGGGATCACGCCACAAATTCAACCCGCACTCCAGAGCGAACTGCAACAGGAGTATGACGACTGCCGACTGTGGCATGTGCAACAGTCGCCCGCAGCTCAGAAGCAGCCAGTACTGAGTGATATCCCCACGCTGGTGCTCTCCGATGAGTATGACCCGATAACGCCGCCAGCAAATGGCAGGCTCGCGGCGCAAACGCTCAAGAACAGCTACTACTTCCTCTTCCCTGGCCTGGGTCACGGCGCAGAATACAATTCGCCATGCGTGGACAGCATCATTTCTGCGTTTGACGATAGTCCAACGCAGAAACCATCAGCTGCCTGCGTGGCAGGTATGAGAGAGCCGAATTTCGTGTAGGTGTGGATATGGCCGTTATGTCTTCTCTTTATCATACTTTCTCTGATAGCCGCTAACCATTCATCCATAGGTCAGATTAAGATGGTTGATCAAACTTCGATCTGGTCGAGTTGCCTCGCACGCAGGAGGTGATAGACCAGGAGAAGCTGGGTCAGTGCCAGAGGGTGACTATGCCGGCTATCCCGTGTTTGAGAATCGGAAAATTGACCAAGATCTGCCAGCGGAGCTGCCCCACACGCATCCAGGTGATCCAAAATGCAACGCTCGAGTGCACGGGCCGGCTCATCGGGGATAGAGCCATCGATCTCCAGGTACTCAACAGCCCGGCCTCCCACGCGTCCCAGCGTCGAACGCACACAGCCAGATTGATCTTCAGCAATGACCTCGCTCAGGTCGGGATGATGCAGCGTTCCATGCAAGGTCAAGCGCACATCGAGATGTGCATCGCCGTCCAGCTCGGCGTTGGACCACTCGCCAGGGAAAAAAGAGACGACAACATCGGCGTTATCACGCTGTGGCCGGATATACTTCGCCGAATCATGCTCACGGATGGCGAGTTCGCGCAGCACCTCTTCCTCAGTATACCCACGCTTGGCCGTGTCACGCCGAATTTTCCAGCGCCACCTCAATTCCTCTGGCGGATCGAGATAAACGCGTACACTGTAGGCGTTGCGCATCTCCTGCCAAAACATTCCCAGCAGACCCTCGACAATCAGAAAGGGGTGCGGCACAATATACTGCGGTGGACCGAAGTCGCCTGACTTATGGTCATAGTGTGGCTTCAGAATAGCCTCACCGGCACGTAACAGCCGTAGATGCTGCGCCATAATATCGAGATAGTTGCATTCAGGATTCAAAGGCGTGATATTCAATTCCTTGCGCTGCTTCCGATTATACCGGTGATAGTCGTCGGTACAGAGGACTGCAACATTCTCAACGCCCAAAATCTGGGCAATACCTCGACTAAGCGTCGTCTTACCCGCGGCGCTATCTCCTACTATTCCCAGGATAATGGGACGCCTAACCCCTACAATGGGAGAACCCTTAATTCCTACAGACGGTGAAGCCATAACTTTCTCCAGATTCCTTGTGCCGCGTATCCCTGCTTAGTCACCAGGAGCGCGTATCACTTACCACTTACCATAATATGCTCGATCACAAATCATCGTATTCAGAATGCCAGCTCTTCACTCCACTTTTGCTTGAGGTGGTATTCATGCCAGGACAGCATGCAGTAATTTGCCGTAACAATGGATCGGTAGGAAGTTGGTACGACTGGTTTCTCAAAAAAGTTGGACTATTTGTATGAGCTAGCTCATGCCTATGATAAAATGATACTTGACAGGTTACATAATAACAAGCCGCAATTCACTATGCTAAGCATAGATTGGAGCTTATGAATGGATTGGCCACGCCTGGATAGCCTCACAATACGCCAGCTTCGTGTGTTCTGCACAGTTGCACAACTCCTGAGCTACACGCGGGCGGCGGAAGAACTTGGTTGCCAGCAACCCACCGTATCGGCCCTGGTAGCAGAGTTGGAACGAATGACACAGTTGACCCTATTAGAGCAGTGGGGTAAGCACCTCGCTCTGACGGATGAAGGGCGCGAACTGTATGCTCACGCACAACACGTGGTTGTCGAAGCGGACGAGGCATGGCGTGCAATGGCAGAGCAACGTGGAATTGAGTCACCGGAAAGCGTACCGCTACGCGTTGCTGCCGATACTACAGTGGGGACCTACGTCATGCCCCACTTGCTGGGCGCCTTTCACCAACGCCGATCCGCCATTGCCCTTAATCTGCGTGTAGCCAACCGCGCAGAGGTTCGCGCTTGCCTGCTGGCTGGAGAGGTTGATCTCGTTATTGCTGGCCGACCACCAGCAATTGAGGGATTGGTGGCCGAACCATTCCTGCCTAATCCATTAGTGGCGGTCGCGTCCCCTGATCACGTCTTAGCCACACAACCCCAGGTATTGCTGGCTCGCCTGGCCGATGAAGTCTTCCTCCTCCGCGAGGTGGGCTCAGGAACGCGGGCCGCCGTGGAGGAGTTGTTCGAGGTAGCCGGTTTGCCGCTCAAGATCGGGATGGTGCTGGGCCATGTCGAAGCAATCAAACGAGCAGTAGCAGCAGGCCTGGGGGTGAGCGTGCTTTCAGAAGTGGCGGTGAGGCGCGAAGTTCGTTATCGTACACTCGTTGTCCTGCAAGTGGAACATTTCCCAATCCAACGCCGCTGGTATATTGCACGCCTTGCTGATCGACCTTTGAGCGCCAGTGCTGCCGAATTCATCGAGTTCTTGCGCGAATATAGGCTACGGAATGGGTGAGGTAGCATGCGCCTGCAGGATTATTGGGAGCCGCTTCCGTTTTGCAAGAAGAGCTGACGGAGGGCAGTTGCGGTCCGTGACAGCCTCCGTCCTTTCAAGTGGACAACATACCATTGTCGCTTTAGTGGAAACCCCTGTACATCCAGTGTGACCAGGTCACCGCTAGCGACTTCAAGTTCAACTGATTCCCAGGGTACTACAGCGATCCCCAACGCGGCGATTGCCCCCTCCTTAATGGCTTCGATACTGCTCAATTCCAGGCTAGCCTGCAGGGGCATGCCTGCAAGCGCGAAGTGATGCTCGGTTTCTAGCCTTGTTCCAGACCCTTGTTCGCGTAGCAGGAACGTTTCCTGTTGTAGATCATGCATTGTCAGCGTGGGGCATCCCGCCAATCGGTGGGACGGTGAGGACACGACCACCAGTTCATAGGGCCTCAAAAATTCTATGACGAAACGATCTTGCCCTTCAATGAAACTCATCACCGCCAGATCTACCTGGTGGGCGAGTAGGCGCTCTTCAATAGTATGGCGGTCAGCAACCATGAGCGTGATGCGGACTCGTGGGGAGAGTGCATGGAAAGCGCCGAGCAATGGGAGCACCACGTATGTAGCTGCGCTGGTGCTTGCGCCTACCAAAACACTTCCCCGTCCGAGTGTATGAATCTCCTTCACTACTGGTTTGGTTTCGGCAAGTAAAGCCAGGAGCCGCTCAGTGTGACGCAGGAATTCCTGACCGGCGGAAGTCAGCATGATACCTCTGCCACTGCGAGCGAATAGCCGCAGACCTAGCACCTGTTCGAGTGTCCTGATCTGCTGCGAGACAGCCGGTTGCGAGAGATAGAGAGCCTCGGCCGCTCTGGTGTAGCTCAGGTGATGTGCTACTGTGCGAAATACCGCAAGCTGATGTACGGTGAAATCAGTTGAACCATTGGTAGTCTCCATGAGCAAATCTTAACATGTGACAACTCCCCACGCATAGAATACGGGGGCTTCTCAGTTCAGCCGGTTTTCGTGACCGTCCCTGAAGGCCATGCCCTGGCCCGTGAAAGAAAACCCTCTGACAGATGGCACTTCAAGCCTCTCTGATCAGAAAATATGCGACACAGGAGTGTGCGAAGATGTTCCATCCCCGTCTTACCAGCCCTGCTAGAAGCATTGTCTCATGGCTGCCTAGACTTTTATTGAATAATCATAGATAGAATACTCAATCACTGAGTATTCTCAACCCAAGCCTCAAATAATGTATAAAGTTTAATCTATGGAATTGATAGCCAACTGCTACTACAACTAATAATTTTGCCATGCTATACTTCTCCCAGCGAAGGTTGTTACATACTATTGTGAGGTGAGGAGATATCAGCATGATAATAGATGCCGCGTCGGAGCAGAAGAGCCGCTGGGCATCAGGCGTAATTCCCTATGCACAGATGGGCTACTGGAAACCTGACTATGAACCGAAAGACACAGATATCCTTTGTGCGTTTCGTCTTGTACCTCAAGAGGGCGTAGACCCTGTTGAAGCTGCGGCGGCTGTTGCCGGTGAATCTTCTACCGCCACCTGGACCGTCGTTTGGACCGATCGTCTGACCGCGTATGAGAATTACCAGGCCAAAGCCTATCAAGTCGTTCCAGTTCCCGGTACAGATCAGTACATAGCATACATTGCCTACGATCTGGACCTGTTCGAGGAAGGGTCGATCGCGAACCTGACCTCCAGCATCATTGGCAACGTTTTTGGCTTCAAGGCGCTGAAGAGCTTGCGCCTGGAGGATATGCGCATTCCTCCGCACTATGTGAAGACCTTTCAAGGGCCGCCCCATGGTATCGTCATGGAGCGCGAGTACCTGGATAAGTATGGTCGCCCCTTGCTTGGGGCTACGACAAAGCCGAAGCTTGGTCTTTCTGCTCGTAACTACGGTCGTGTCGTCTATGAGGCCTTGCGTGGTGGCCTGGACTTTGTGAAGGATGACGAAAATATCAACTCGCAGCCCTTCATGCGCTGGCGCGACCGCTTCCTCTATTGTATGGAGGCCGTCAACAAAGCGAGTGCTGAAACTGGTGAAATCAAAGGCCATTACTTGAACGTCACTGCCGCAACCATGGAAGACATGTACGAGCGCGCCGAGTTCGCCAAGGAACTGGGAAGTATCATCGTTATGATCGACCTGACCATTGGCTACACAGCGATCCAGTCCATGGCGAAATGGGCCCGCAAGAATGGCCTGATTCTGCACCTGCACCGAGCAGGTCATGCTACATACACCCGCCAGAAGACGCATGGCGTTTCCTTCCGTGTGATTGCCAAGTGGATGCGCCTGGCTGGTGTCGATCACATCCATGCCGGGACGGTGGTTGGAAAGCTGGAGGGTGACCCCATGGCCGTGAGGGGCTACTATCAGACGCTGCGTGGCATGAAATACGACGCCGACCCCAGCATGGGTCTGTTCTTCGAACAAGATTGGGCGTCGCTGCCTGCGGTCATGCCTGTTGCCTCGGGTGGTATTCATGCAGGGCAAATGCACCAACTGCTGCACTATCTGGGTGAGGATGTGGTGCTCCAGTTCGGTGGTGGCACTATCGGTCACCCATTGGGCATTGCTGCTGGCGCGACCGCGAACCGCGTTGCCGTGGAAGCTATGATCCAGGCGCGGAATGAAGGGCGTGACATTATGAGTGAGGGGCCGGAGATCCTTGAGAAAGCAGCAAAGTGGTGCACTCCGCTGCATGTCGCCCTGGAAGTCTGGAAAGATGTTACCTTCAACTATGCCTCGACCGACACGCCTGATGTGATGCCAACCCCAAATTATTAGCCGTAAGGGCGACCACAAGGGTCGCCCAAGGAGTTACGAGTATGGCTTTTCATCTGACCCAAGGAACCTTTTCCTTCCTGCCGCCTCTGACTGACGACGAGATTCGCCTGCAGGCAGAATATTGCCTGAACAACGATTGGCCTATCAACATAGAGTTCACTGACGATCCACACCCCCGCAATGCCTACTGGGAAATGTGGGGGCTGCCAATGTTCGACGTGAAAGACCCGGCGGCGATTCTCTATGAGATCAACCAGTGCCGTAAAGCCTACCCGAATCACTATATCCGGGTAGGTGCCTACGACCGCAAGAAGGGCCGTCAAACCCTTGCTCTTTCGTTCATTGTGAACCGGCCAACTCATGATCCAGGCTTTGCCCTGTCTCGTCAGGAGGTGCATGACCGTACCATCAAATATACCCTCCATAGCTATGCGACTGACAAGCCCAAGGGAGAACGGTACCTATGATTCCCTCTCCTCCGACCGGGGGACCTGATAGTAATACTCATCCGGTTCTCGATATTCCCGATGAAGCCAGTGCGGATATATCAGCCATTCTTCATGAGTCACAGGTCATGGAGATACTGCAAAGGCTTGACCAGGAGCTTGTAGGGCTCAAATCGGTTAAGACACGTATTCGTGAAATCGCTGCTTTGCTCCTGGTTGACCGGTTGCGCCGTAGCTTAGAGTTGATGGCGCGACCACCCTCTTTGCACATGTCCTTTACCGGTGGGCCGGGTACGGGTAAAACAACGGTGGCTATGCGGATGGCGACTATCCTGCATCGACTCAACTATGTACGCAAAGGACACCTGGTGGCGGTGACGCGAGACGATCTGGTTGGTCAATACATCGGCCATACCGCGCCCAAAACCAAAGAGGTCCTCAAACGCGCGATGGGTGGTGTACTTTTCATTGACGAAGCCTACTACCTCTACCGCCAGGAAAACGAACGGGACTATGGGCAGGAAGCCATCGAGATCCTCTTGCAGGTGATGGAGAACCAGCGTGAAGATCTTGTCGTCATTCTCGCAGGCTACAAGGACCGCATGGAAACCTTCTTCCAGTCCAACCCCGGAGTCAGCTCACGCATCGCACACCACCTGGATTTTCCCGATTACTCACTTGATGAGCTTCTTGCTATCGCGCAACTCATGCTTGCGGAGCAAATGTATCGGTTCAGCCCCGAGGCCCTCAAGGCATTTGAAGCCTATCTCAAAAGACGGATGCACATGCCTCGCTTCTCCAATGCGCGTAGTGTGCGTAATGCGATAGACCGGGCGCGGCTACGCCAGGCCAACCGTCTCGTTGCCAGAGGCGGGAGACTATCTAAGCTAGATCTGATGACGATTGAGGCTGAGGATATACTGGCCAGTCGTGTGTTCACCGAAAATATGCCGGACGAGGAGCAACGGCCTGATATATCCCAGGATACCCCATTTGTCTGAGGGTACACCGGAATCTTAAATAGTTATCCGGTGAGTTGTCGCATTTTATCCCCCATAAGGTGCCCTTTACTCCTAAACAAGAGCGGCAGCGTGCGGCCCCTACTGCTCGCCAATGGCACGGTCTACATCGGCTGGGCCGGATACTGCGACAACCCCCCGTACCACGGTTGGGTGATGGGGTACACATACAGCGGTTCGACTTTCCAGCAGGTGTACGTCTACAACTCGACTCCCAATGGGTCGGACGGGGGTATCTGGCAGAGCGGCGGCGGACTGGCGGCTGATAGCAGCGGCAGTATTTACGCTATGACCGGCAATGGTACCTTTGACCTCAACAATTCGGGAAATGTGGACGCCGGCGATACTTTCCTCAAGTGGAACGCCCAATTGAAAGTGACCGATTACATCACGCCGTTCAACCAGTCCTGCCTGCTCGCAGGAGATGTGGATCTGGGCTCGGGTGGGCCTTTGCTCCTGCCCTCACAGAGTGGAACAACACCCAACGAGCTGATCGGCGTGGGGAAGGAAGGACGTATCTACGTCGTCAACCGCGACAACATGGGCAAGTTCACTACCGATCCAAGTCTGAACTGCCAGACTAGCGAACAAAACCGGACTGACATTGACAAAGTAGTGCAGGAGTTGCCGCCCAAGACCGCCAATGGGGGTGTCTGGGGCAACTTTGCCTACTGGAATGGCCCCAATGGGCAGTACGTCTACGTCGCGGGCAGTTCCGACCACCTGAAAGCCTTCTCAGTCACGAATGGAATGCTCTCCACTTCGGCGAAGTCCCAGTCACCTGAGAGCTGGAGCTTCCCATCCGCCGATCCGGTCGTCTCCGGCAACGGCACGATCGCGGGCACAGGTATCGTGTGGGCCATTGATCCCAATGCCGTCTTGCGTGCATACGATGCCGGCAACCTGTCCACTGAGCTTTACAATAGTGCCCAGAATACCGGTCGCGATGGCCTGGATAGCTATGTAAAGTTTACAGTGCCAACCGTGGCCAACAGCGAGGTCTTTGTCGGAACCAAGGCTACCTTAACGATCTTCGGTGAACTGCCGACGCCTGCTCACAACAACATTGGCACCAGCAATGACAGTAATCCCTCTGCGGCCAACTACGATCACGGTGGGTATAGTTATTCTGCTCAGGCTTTGCACGGAGCCGGAAGCGGAACATTGATCTTTTCTCTTTTACAGACTGGTTTCTTGTTATCCGTCACTTGTTAAAAAAATTGATGTGCCAGGTAGTCAGCACACTTGTTTTCACCGTATTAGTGCTTTGACCATGTTGCTGCCTGCCAACAAAGCCGCAGCCATGATTGTTCGATAGGTGTAAGATTGAGGCCAACAATTTCACCGTCACGCATTTCATAGGGTGTCTCCCAGCCAAAATCACCCATGTAAAGCTTTCCACACCTGGTTGTACGGTCATAGATGAAAATGGCTTGCTCTCCATGTTCGTTCTCGAAATATCCTCGATATTGGTTTGGGGTTGTATCGTTAAGATGAGGTGGTCTGCCAGCGGAGATATGATGATGATTACTTACCTGAAATATGGACTGCTCGCTCATTTGTCCCTCCATTTACTAATTAACACACTAAAAGAGAGTATACACCAAATTCTGCAAGGAATACGAAGAATCTCCGCTGGAATGGTCCAGGGCCCGGCTATCAATAATGGACGACCGATCATCGAGAGGACACGTGTCTTCGTTGATCTATCATCGGATATCTGAGAGCGGCATATCAAGAACGGAAATTCCTGGTAGCCAGAACAGGGTGATGTTGAATGCACGCTCGCGGGCTTGTACTAAGGGAACGTCTTAAATAGATCTCTCAGATCAATGGCAGTCTTCGCGTCACCCAAAAGAGGGGTCACACCGAATATCTCCTCCAGTGTACGGAGTGTGGAGCTATGGGTATAGTGAATCGTATTCGAGTAGCCTCCCCCTTTCGCGTCAGGAGAAAGCACGATCATCCCGATTGGACCATCCCCAGTTCCACCCTCATCCCAGGTAATAAAGACGATGCCACCGTTTTTGTACGCTTGTGAGTTGAGAATCGCCGGAAGGTTCTGTGCGAGCCAGGTATCACCTTGCTTGACAGAATCGTTAACAGGCGCACAGGTGTCGTGCATGTCATCGCACAGGTTCGGCGTGATGAAGTTGTAGCGTGCCTGGGTATTCTGCTGCAAGTCCGTAGCCAACGCGGTGTAGGGCCGTACATGTGCAATGCAGGAGGACGAATGCGGATCGTTGGTGTTCGTGACATCGTCGAAGAAGACCATCGGATTGTGCTTGGGGACGTATAAGCCAGTCTCGGTGAGCGGGCAAACAGAGCCGCTAATGCTTTCTTGATACGACTTCCACGAGATGTGGGCCTGAGTGAGGAGGGTAACCAGGTGGTGCGTCGTGCTCTGATGATTGGCATCGGGGTTATCATCATTACTAATGCCAAAATTGGTCCCGGCTTCCAGCCACAAATAGTTCGGTTCGCTTGGGTGGTTACCCGGAGGGTTGTAGTACTGCTCTGCGTATGATGCCATCGGGAGGAGCGTATGGTTGATGTAGGGTGCCGAGGGGCTATTCTTAATATCCGACCAGTTGTGATTCTCCATCATGATCAGGAAAATGGTCCTTGCGGTCGATGGGGAGGTAGGCATAGGTGTGGAAGTTGCAGTAGGAGTAGGGGTAGGAATGGGTGCTCCTGTTAACGGCGTTGTGCTACAGGAGGCGAGGAGGATGCCACACATGATCGCGAGAACAATCCATAGGTGGTAGTAGAACTGGCCTGGTGACTGGAGCCGCTGGTACATTCAAATACTCTCCCTTTCGAAGATGAGCAAAAAGGTGTTATTCCCAAGGCTCATCAAATCATCTCGCATTTCGAGCTAAATGCTTGCTTGCCAGCATTCAAGATAGTAGTGATAGACCCTCTCATTGTATCACGGTGCCGCTTCCCCTTCTGGATGCCCCTGATCTTCCTTGTAAGAAAGCGCCATTGAGGATATAGTAGCTATAGATAGTAGACTGCAAAGGTTCGCACCCATTACCGTCTAACTCCCCGGCACACGGTATTGAGCGAGTTGTAGATTGAAACAAAACCAAACCATTGAAACAAACAAAAAACGCAGAATACCAGAACATCACTTGGGGAGATGATGGTTCTGGTGAGGTTGATGCAGCTGGATCGCTCGTTCTCCTATGGTAAGCACCTGCTCCGCCGCCATAGCGCGCCCCTCTGTCCATGCAGAGACAAAGGCCTCCTCCCCGAGATGGTTGCGGACAGCAGCCACTGCATGGTCATAGTCAGCCCGTTCAATAGGCTGCAAGGGCGCACCGATAGCTTCGCGCAGCGCTTCAAGCTGAGCTGCCCGGGCCGGTTCTCCCTGCCATACTACCACACTAGCCAGTCCCTCCAGGCCGGAGGCGATCAACTCCTTGTCGCCTATGTCTTTCGCTATGGTCAGGCTTTCTTCGTAGAGGGCACCGGCAAAGGCATGGTCACCCAGGGTTGCCTCCACTTTGCCCAGGAGGGAGAGCGCTTCTGCCATACCCTCTCGATGCTCCATCTCCCTGTAGAGGACCAGGCTCTCCTCCACACGTGAACGTGCAGTGGCAACGTCTCCCTGTTGTTTGAGCGCAACCCACCCCAGCAGGAGAGACGCGACAGCCATCCCTTCCTTGTCGCCTACTTCCCGATCGAGCGAGAGCCCTTCTTCGAGCAGCGGGTAAATCATGGCCTGGTCGCCCTGGGAAACAAAGAGCGTGCCTGCCAATTGCGTCAGCGAGGCAGCTATCCCCCTCTTGTTGCCTAACTCCCTGAAAAGTGTCAGACTCTTCTCAAACAGTGCACATGCCCTGGTGTACTCACCCTGCTTATTGTTGAGCAATCCCAAGGTGAAGAACGACCAGGCGACACGATCCTGGTCACCCACCTCTCTGAAGAGGGCGAGATCCTCCTCCATCAGGACACGTGCAGCTCTAAAATCGCCTCGTCTCCAGGCTGCCATGCCCAGTCGATCGAGGGAGAGCGCGATGCCTCGTCTGTCTCCAAGCTCCCGAAACAACGCCAGGCTCTCCTGGGCCAGCGCCTCTCCCTGGTCATAGTGGCTCTGGATGAAGGCGAGTCGTGCGGCAGCGAGCAGGGCTTTTGCCCGCAGGTCTGTTGCAACTTCTGCGCTTTCCACCAGTGCCCGCTCCAGGAACGCCAGTCCCTCATTGCGGTGACCACGCACCACCCAGAAGCGCTCCAGCGCGATGCCAAGGCGCAAGGCCATTTCAGCCCTCCCGCCTTCTACAGCCCAGTGCAGTGCCGCTCGCAAGTTGTCATGCTCCCGTTCCAACCGCTCCAACCACACGACGAGCAGCGGTCCTTTCAGTGCCGGCTCCGCCTCTTCTGCCAGTAGCAAAAAGTAGTCAGCATGCACCTGTCGGGCGACTTCTTCTTCCCCGCTGGAGGTGAGCGCCTCCAGCCCGTACTCACGGATCGTTTCCAGCATCAGGAGGCGCGGTTCCTCACTTCCTTCACCCGCTTGCTCCAGTCGTTGCAGTAAACTTTTGTCGACGAGCGAGGCTATGCCGTCCAACACCTGTCCTACTCCATCATCAGACCCGGTACAGACGGCTTCCGCTGTCTGCAGCATACAGCCGCCAACAAAGACGGAGAGACATCGGAAGAGTCGCTGCTCCCAGGCATTGAGCAGGAGGTAGCTCCACTCGATGGTGTTGCGCAGGGTCTGCTGTCGTGTTGGCACATCCCTCGCCCCGCCTGTCAAGATGGCCAGTCGCCGGCTCAGACGCGCGAGTAAGGCCTGTGGAGACAGCAGCTTCATACGCGCCGCTGCCAGCTCAATTGCTAATGGAAGCCCATCCAGGCGAACACAGGTCTCCGCAACTGCTCTGGCATTGGAAGTGGTCAACTGGAGCTCGGGAGCCACCGCCTGCGCCCGCTGAAGAAAGAGTGCCACTGACGGAGCGCGCGCGAGTGCTACAGGTTCGGGGAGATGTGCGAGATCGGGCAATTCTAGCGGTGGCACCGCAAACTCGTGCTCGGCGCGCACATGCAACACCTCTCGGCTCGTGACGAGCACCTTGAGCTGTGGGCAGGACGTGAGCAGATCTGCCACCTGCGATGCTGCTCCAACCACCTGCTCGAAATTGTCCAGCAGCAGCAGCACCTGCTTCTGATGCAACACCTCCGCAAGGCGCGCGGAGAGAGGTTGTCCCACTTCGTCCTGAATGCCAATCGCCTGGGCGATGGTAGGCATGACCAGCATGGGATCGTTGATGGGAGCAAGCGAGACAAAGAAAACTCCATCGACGAACACGTCACGCAGCTTTGATGCGACCTGTAGACCCAGGCGGGTTTTGCCCGTGCCACCGGGGCCTGTTAAGGTCACGAGGCGCACATCCTCGCGGCGCAAGAGTTGCCCAATAGTCGCCACTTCGAGCTCTCGTCCAATAAGCGGGGTCGGCTGCACTGGGAGGTTGTCAGAGCGACCATAGCGGGTCTTGAGCGGTGGAAAATCGGCGGGCAGACCCGCGATAACCGCCTGGGAGAGAGGGATAGGCCGCTCCAAATCCTTGAGGTGGAATTCCCCGAGATCACGCAGGCTCACGCCTTCTGGTAAGTCCTGCTCCACCAGGTCGCGGGTGGTCCGGGAGAGAAGCACCTGCCCCCCATGGCCTGCGCTCATAATACGGGCGGCGTAGTGTACGTCCAGACCCACGTATCCCTCGGCCACGCGAGTGGGTTCACCTGTGTGCAGCCCCATGCGTACACGCACCACAGCGGCGTCCGGCCAGGAATGGAGAGCGAGTTCGCGTTGCGCGGCCACCGCCGCTGATAGGGCATCACTAGCGCGAGCAAAGGCGGCAAAGACGGCATCCCCCTGTGTATCGACCTCTTGACCGCGATACGCATGGAGAGCGGTACGCAGCAGATTGCGAAACTCGGCCAACAGCTCGGCGTAGTGAGCACCTAGCTGCTGGAGCAGGTGAGTGGATCCCTCTATATCTGTAAAGAGCAACGTTATTGTTCCTGTCGGTAAATCACGCATGCTGAACCTCCTGGCGCCTCTCAAGATATATATCGCTGCCCGGCTAAATCGTTCAGGAATATCATCACGGACGGCTGTTCTATATTATACCGCACTCCTGCGCCGATCTCATCATCAGGAAGCCCTTCTTTATTAAGATTGCTGTCAAGTGTCCGAAAAAGTGGTTCACCCGCATCTTCGGAGCAAGGGAATGAGAGAGAGATCTATCGGTAATGACTCTATGCAGTCGTGGGAAATATCTGCTATCATAAAAGTATCAAAACGACCGGAAAGCCTTCAGTCGGTAAAACGGAGATCCGCTGTAGCCACATCCCTTCGTACGTCTGCGTGCGACTCTTGTAGGATGAGTGTAGTAAAAAAAGGAGACAACGAGTATGCCAGATAAGGAAGGCCACATCTACAGGGTAACGGAATTGGTGGGCACCTCAAGGACCGGATTCGATGATGCTGTAAGACGGGCCGTAGAACGTGCGCAGAAGACGCTTCGCCATGTACAGTGGTTCAAGGTGAAGGAGCAGCGAGGTCGTATCA
>WNGH01006695.1_pt1 | contig 21558 bp, 19 predicted proteins | sample 5400631 | NCBI WGS metagenome assembly WNGH01 (sample SAMN13153373, study PRJNA577476) | soil metagenome | isolation source: 115 cm soil or saprolite under Garry oak tree replicate 1 | place: USA:California | collected 2016-06-15
CAATCGATCCGGTTTATTCCTTCCCTGAGTGGTCACCTCGATGTCGCTCGCGGTGAGCGCGATGGCGAGACCCGGCAGCACGTGCGTATGCATTGAGGTTGATTGGCCCGGCTCGAGCGTGACCTCGAAGGCGCGCACGCGTTCGTTTTCGAGAACCAGATCCCTGACGATCGGTTCCTTCGGTATCGACGGCGATGGCGGTCCGGCATTCGGCTTAAGAAGTTCAATCGTGAAATTATGAAAGGGCGTGATCCCGACCTTCATCGCGCGATGAACATAGGTCGCCTTGCCAAACCTGACTTCGCCGAACTTCCACAGGCTCTCGCCTGGCGCTGCTCCCGCAGTCTCAATGCGGAGTCTCGCCTCGCCTAACGTGACGACGACGTTGTCGTTGCGATGAATATGCCAAAGCGTCGTGTCACCGGCGGGCACGGTTACGTCCCAGACCCGCACGAATTCATTTTCAAATTTAGGATGATGATGGGCCTCACCTTTGATCTCTACGGGCGCTTGAGGCGAGTTTGATTGTGACCGCGTGCCGCCTGGAACCAGCGCGAAAGCAAGCAGCAAACTCAACAAACATAAGCATTTCATGCGGCTCTCCTTTGGAATAAACGAATTCTGTGTGTCTCGGCGGCTGGCGCATGCTAGCGGAAGTTCTCGACCAGCATAATATCGAGGTTGCGATAATCATCGATGCTGTAGATAAACCAGCGGCCATCAGGTGAAATGTTGAGGCCCGGATTCGAGGTCGGGTCGTGTGCTAATGGCACGACGGTTTTGGCCTCTCTCGTCGCCAAGTCAAAGAACTTTATCGCTACCGGGTCCTCGGGTTTTCCTCGCGCGTCGTAACGATCAATGTAGTAGATACCTTCACCGGTTACCATCCAATCTCCGAATGAGTCTGTCTGTGGCAGATTCAAGACTCGGGTTTCCGTAGCTTGATCGAGCACGCGGCGGAACAAGCCCATCGCGAAGTAACCATACTTGTTGTAGAAGATTGATTGTCCGTCGGGGCCTTCGACCGCTTCATAGCCACCCTGGGTCGTCAATTGAACAGCGTCTCCAGCTGGCGCCGGCATTTTCCAAATCTGCCAGGTACCGCCCCGGTTGGATCCGAAATAAAGCCAGCAGCCGTCGTGCGACCAACTCGGCGCCAGACTGTCATAATCATCGTTCGTCAGGCGATGCACGGAACCGCCATTGGAACTGATGGAGTAGATCTGCGCGTGGCCTTCCGGACGAGAATCGAAAGCAATCTGACTGCCGTCCGGCGACCAGCGTCCATTTCCCGTAACAGCGCCGGCAAAGCTCGTCAATTGCGCCTGATTCCCGCCATCACTGTCACAAATCCAAAGCTCTCGACTGCCGGAACGGTTGGATTCGAAAACGATTCTTCGCCCGTCGGGTGAAAGCCGCGGGTTTTCATCGCGACGCGTGGAAGCGATCAGCTCTAGAGCTGGTTCCGATTCGCTGACCGCGGGATGCGCGGATACGCGCCAGATGTTCGTGTCGATCGATTGCTGAGAATAAGCGAGCCGTCCTCCAGTTCGGGCAAGTGACGGTTGATGTGCATCCTGGCCTATGCCCTCAACGCGAACGGGCGTTCCCCCATCTGGCGATATGCGCCACAGATTGTAAGAGCCGGCCCGGTTGGAAGCGAAAACCAACTCCCGTCCATTGGGCGTCCAGACCACGCTGTCGATGCGCCGGTTGTCGAAAGTGAGTTGGCGGGGAACGCCACCGCCGCTCGGCACAACAAACAGTTCTGCCGTCTCATTAATGCTTCGAACAAAGGCCACGACGCTATCGTCCGGTGAGAACGCAGGATTGAGGTCGCCGCGCGCGCCAGCGGGTGGCGTCGTCAACCGGCGCACCTCGAGAGTATCAATGGTGAGCACGCTGACACTGTTAGACTCCTCGCCGGGTCCGCGGGCCTCGAACACCATATACTTGCCATCGGCAGACCAATCAAGAGTGGCACAGGTCGTCGCGAGTAACTGCCGCTCGGGACCTCCCAGAGAAGGAATCAGATAAATGCCACTCCTACCCGGCTCGACAGATCCGCGGGCAAAGGCGATGTAGCGCCCATCCGGCGACCACTTCGGACTGCCTTCACGGCCAGCTTCGCTGGTCAAACGCACGGGCGTGCCAGCATCAACTTGTTGCACGTAGATATTCATCCGGTCTTTAGTGCCGCCCTTCCATGCATAGGCAACAAGTTTACCGTCCGAAGAGAGCGCGGGATCAAGCTCTTCATCCGGAAAGCTGGTTAGCGGCACAGTGCGCATAGGTGTAGGAGTCAAAGCGAGCGCCCCGCGCGCGCCCGCCCAACGACGCTGCAAAAGCACCGCCCCACCAACCGCGAGAGTTAAGGTTACCGCCGACAGAATCATCATAGTCGATGAAGGCCGGCTGAACTTTCGCGGCTTTGGCAATTCTGCGCGCGCCGCGGCGGCTTTGTTAAGCACGGCCACGCCGGCTGGGTTTGAGTCATGTTCCTCTTCAATGACGATGTGTGCCTGTAACCGTTCCCTTAGCTTGTAAATGTTGTGAGAGAGATTGGCTTCTTCGACGATGGTGTCGGGCCAGACGCGCTTCATCAGTTCTTCTTTAGTCAGCACGTGACCGCTGTTCTCGACAAGCACCAGGAGCATTTCGAAAGCCTTGGGTGTGAGCGGTACGACCTCGTCGCCGCGCAGCAGCAGGCGCTCGCCGGAATCCAACCGGTAAGGTCCGAATTCGAAAACATGATTGGATTGCTCAGTCATGTGAAAGCCCAACGCGTCGCAACAACTCGGCGAACCGAGGATCTGAGTGGAGGCCCTCGAGCTCTGGCTCAACTTTTATCCAGATTAGCTGGGGGTCACGGGACTCATAAGCTTTCGTTAGCCAGGCGAATGCTTCGTCTTTGTTCCCAAGCCCCGCATGAACGAGCGCTACATCAACGGGTGAAAAGTAACGTCGTTTCCAAAGGCTTTCAATTTCGGCGACGATATTTTGCGCTTCACTGCGTCTTCCTGAAACGGCGTAAACATATCCCAGTACTGACAGGATTGCGGGATTGCGTCCGAAAACAGAGAGGGCTTTTTGACATTCCGCAATAGCTTGATCGGACTCTCCCATTTGCTCGTAAAACTGCGCCAGCACAAAAAGAGGTGTGGGTGAAAAGTGCGGATCCATTTCCTCGGTCTTGCGAGACACGCTGATGGCATCTTCATAGTTGCCTTGATAATAGAGGGCCACGGCCACATCCGTATTGATGATCATCGAAAGAGGCGCCAGCTCTTGAGCGCGTCTTATTTCTGGAAGGGCCTTATCCAATTGCCCCGTCACCTCGAAGTAGTATGCATACATCTCATGAGGCCCTGCCTCATTTGGATCTAGTTCAATAGCCCGTCTTAGTTCTCGTACTGCACCTGGCCAGTCCCATTCATACATGAGCTTGAGACCGCCCAGCGCCTGATGCGAGTTAGCTAATGCATCGTCGAGGGCAATGGCTTTCTCCGCCGCCGCCTTCGCCTTTGGCCAGGTCTGAGCGGGAGGGACAATTCCAATCGCACCCTGGACATTGTAGGCGGCCGCCAGGCCCGTGTAAGCGAGCGCGTAATCAGGATCGATCGCGATTGCCTGATTGAAATAGTCAATAGCCTTTCTTAAACCTTCCTCGTCAAACTTGTTCCAGAAGAAGCGGCCCTTGAGATATAGATTGTAAGCCTCAACATTTTGGGTATAACGTTTGAAAAGTCTTCGTTGCTCCTCGCCAGTCAATTGCAGCACTAATGCTCGTACAACCTGCTGAGAGATGGAATCCTGTACCGAGAAAATATCGGCAGATTTCTCGTCGAATTGATCCGCCCAGATAGGCTTGCCGTCCCCTACGCTCAAAAGTTGCACGGTGACTCGAATCCGGTCGCCGGATCTTTGCACTCTTCCATCCAGCACCAGATCCACCTTCTGCTCGCGCCCGGCAGCCAGCGGATCTTTTGGTGAGTTGGCGTAGGAGAGTACGGCGCTTGTTGGTCTGACGATGATTTCTCTCACATTGCTCAGCTTAGTTATCAAGGCGTCAGCCATGCCCATTTCAAGCGATTCGTCCCGGTCATTTGCGACGAGAGGCGTGAAGGGAAGTACTGCGATTGAACGCAAGCCCGCGCCGTTGACTGATGGGTGCGATGCCTTTGCCCGCCAGAAATAAATCGACCCAACGATCAATCCTATTAAGATGATCCCTGCTGCAATCATCACGCCTGGGTTCGTTATTGAAGCCCGGCGCGCTTGAATTTGCGACGGAAGCTCGCGAGCCGGCGAAATTGCTGCTGAAGTCTCAATTACCTGCGGCGTGTCATCCTCTTCGACAATAATATGCGCTCTAGAATGCTCTTCAACAATTAGATCAGGGCCGTGGTCCTTCACTTGTGTGACTTTCGCGACGAACCGATACCCGCGACGCGGCACGGTCTCGATGTACTTCTCGCCATCGCGGCCTTCAGCGAGCGCTTCTCTTAATTTGTAGATGTTGTGCGAGAGGTTGGCTTCTTCGACGATGGTATCAGGCCAGACGCGCTTCATCAGCTCTTCTTTAGTCAGGACATGGCCGCTGTTCTCAACGAGAACCAAAAGCATTTCGAAAGCTTTGGGAGTAAGCGGCACAACCTCGTCGCCACGCAGTAGCAGTCGTTCAGACTCGTCCACGCGATAGACACTAAAGTCGTAGAGGTGCCCTGAATTGCTGCTCATAGCCGTTCTCAGAACTCGGCGAGAAATCTCTCAGAAATAAACGAAAACTCTCAAAGGACTTTTCAGCCGACTGCAGCGTACTGTGCGCCGCGAGGTCGAAAAGCGATGGCTATACAAGGGGAACTGACGCAGTGGAAATCTTATCCCAGAGCGACCAGCGGGGCAATCCAAATGCGGAAACGCGGAATAGTTTCGACCTCGGCGGGCCAATACCAATGGAAAGGCGGTGGAAGATACGAAGAGAAGAATCGAGATCACCGTCGAAAAGCGCCGGCTCATTGTACTGAGGCGGGCACGGGCGCCAATCCTCGACTGGTGCGCGGACTGTGGCGAGCAGGTAGCAATGCTGACGCCCGATCAGGCGGCCACGATCGCAAGCGTGAGTTCACGCATGATTTATCGGCGGGTGGAAGCGGGAGAGATGCATTACCTGGAAACGCCTGAGGGACATCTGTTGGTTTGCGCCAATTCGATTGAGCTGAACTCGACAGTTGCGCAGCAGGGTGCTGAGTGAATTTGAAAAACCGGTACGAGTTCTTGAGGAAGAGAGGAACCGTCACGAGATCACTCGTGGAATTGAAGGAGGAAACAGCAACAAGACCATGAACGCGAAGTACAAACCAACCGGAAAAATGATCAAGTGGTCGAGACTTGTTCTGATGGTTGCGTTGCTTCTGGCAGCGGCAATAGCGGCCGCGTATCAGTCGAATGACCGAATTAGTCCCACGCCGCTCAAATCAAATCTCATCAAGGGCGCCGGCACCGGCAAGAAGGTTGAGTACTACTACAGCTTCACTGCCGGGCAGGGTGAAGTGTCCGTGACCGTCGATCTGAAAGCGACGTCAGGCTCAACCGGCGCTGAGATTGAGATCTTCAACAGGGACGGGGCCAAGATCTTTTATTATTATCCAAACGCTATCAGCACCACCGAGCGCACGGCCAAATCATTTGTAAATCCGTCCAGACAGCTGCTGATCTTGCGGCTTCAGTTCGACCGCAGCGCCGGCGATTACCAAATCAAACTGGGCGGCGCGGTCGAGCTTGCTCAAACGACCCAGTGTGGAGCGGTGCTGCCGGATGGGGTCGGCGTTAACGCATCGTGCGTCCCACACATCACCAATATCGAAAAGTTTCTCGAAACTTGCCCGGGATCCGACCCGGCGACTTCGACGATTCTCTCGGACTTTGAAATCCGACGCGAGAACGTGAAGGCAAGTTTCATCCCCTGCACTCAACCGATTTCCAAACTGCCGCTAAAGGACTACACCGACCAACTGATCCTGCTGCAAGCGCTTAGAGTGATCTACTACATGGACCGTGGAATGTCCGGGCATCTTCCCTGGACGAAGGGCACAGTTTACGACTGGCTGAAGGCTAAGGTTCATGGCTTCAACATCACCGATCAGGAAACGGCGGCGGCCAGATGCTGCGGGCAGATTGATGGCAAGCTCTTCGTCACGATGAAGCCGCTCGGCAATGACGACTTCAACCGCGATCGCCGCCGCGTTTGGATCGGCCTTCAGGGATTGGTTGCGCTCATCGGGCACGAACGCCGGCATGCCGATGGGATTGGCCACGTGACGTGCAAGGGCAGCGACAACATGGACCAGTCTTACGACGAGAAGAACCTTTCGGCTTTCGGCGTTCAGTGGTGGCTAACGCGCGCGTGGTTGAACGGAACCATCAACATCGGGCTCGGTTGCCTGGCGAAAGAGAAGATCGACGAAATCGCTGAGTGGCACTTGTCGGAAGCGAAAGGCTGGAGAGAAGGCAGATTCTGCGACAGCCTGCCGCCGGTCTTAACCAAGCCGGCGCTGGTTGGCGGGAAATGCAACGAGGTCCAAAGCCCGCTGACCGTGAACGATTCTTCACCAACCGGACTGCCCGATTTGGTCGTCGTGCGCATCTCTTTCGAACCATCGCCCTCGCAGATTCGTGTCCTCGTGGGCAATGCCGGCGATGGCGCATCGACGAGTTGTTATCTCGCGTTGCAAAGTCTCGCCGGTGACGACTCGTCACTGGGGACCAAACAAAGAGTCTGGTCGGTAAAGGTTCCTTCGCTCGATCCTCGCAAGGGATTCACGGAGGTGATCGATGTTTCGCCGCTAACTCAGACAAATGGACCATGGAGAGCAACCGTCGATCGTTCGAACACAGTTAAAGAGTCGAATGAAAGCAACAACAGCTTGATCTTTCCGCCCAACTCCGCGGGGAAGCGGGAGAGTCGTTGATCAAGGAAGCGCGAATAGCGCAATCACGAAAAGGAGCAACAAGATGAAAAGCAAAATCTTCCTGGCTATCAGTTTTTTTGCACTGGTACTCTTTTGTCAGCCGTCGGTTTACGCGCAGAGTCGATTGCCGACGTCGAAGAGTCCGATGCCGGATTCGGGAAAACCAAAACCAACGGGCACAGTTACCGGAGGCACGCAGAAGATCATCAACAGCGCACTGGCGATCTATACGAAGAACGGATTGGGAACCACGAGCACCAACATGGGTGGCGAGTTTCCGTCACAGTTGGCCACGTCAGCAACTGTCAACAACGAGTTTGCTCTCCACTGGTCGCGGACAAAACCCGGAAAGACAGAGAAGGCCAACCTCTACATCGCCCCGGCAAACTCAACCGCGTGGGTCGGAGTTCAAAGCATCACGATGCCCGCTCAATCCACTTTCATTAACATCCCGTACTCGATGCCCAACCTCGCGGCGAAGGCTTACCAACTGATGGTGGTGGGCGAAACGGGGAATTCAAACAGAGTAATGATCAACTACACCGGCAAAGACAGCGATGGCCAACCCATCACGGTCGCGCAGAGTCCTACCGGCGGCCTCCCTGCTGCGGCCAAGTCGCCGCTCTACATCACCGCGGCGAAATTCACGCCCGAGGTTGGCACGCTGAACGAACCCGGTCATCAGCGCGCGAAGCTTACCCTGACGCTTAGAACTCCCACGACAACGACGATCTCGAAAATTGAAATCGAGGTTTTGTCCGAGCCCTTCACGAACCCGGAACTGATCACCAGTTCCGATTCGAAGAACTCGCCGATCGTGATTCTCAAGGGGAAATGGGAGGCCCTCGGTGGTTCCTACCAAATCCTCAAAGATAAGGAGACCATGATTACCGTGGTCTTGCGTCGCACGTCCAAGAACGATGTTAAAGCACAGGAAAGCGAGCCGGGATTTTATTCCCCAAGTGACTGGGGTTACGCCTTTGGCCAGACCACGACGGCATCATTCCGCTGGAGCGTGACAGGGAACGCTGGCAATCTGTCCGGCTCGTTCGACCAGTCGCCCAAAAAATCTTGGCAGTGGTGATGGCCGTGGATCGCGGAACCCGGGTTCGGTGCTAGGCGGACGACTGTCAATTGAGGGCACCGGTGGCGATGGACCGTCTAATCAAAAGGAACCGAGTATGAAAAGAATAACCAGTCACCTCTTAATTTTGTGCTTTGCACTCATCGCGCTTTCGCAGACCGCGTCCTACGCAAATGCGCAAGTGATATCTGGCGCCGATAAGTTGTCAGTAGCTGCCTCAACGCTGCCGGATCTAATCGTTGTGAGCGTTGATTCAGACAACCTCGACAACGGAGTAGTGAAAGTCAAGATCAAGAACCAGGGTCAACGGAACGCTGCCCGAGCGTTGGTGGCGCTGACCATGACTTGGGGATCGAAGACGCTCAACTTTACTCGCTCAGATTCCGGCACGCTGCAACCTGGTCAGATGGACATCGTGATTTTTGACGTCAAGCTGAGCCTCGTGCAGGCAAAGTTTTGCGCCACCGTTGACGCCACGAACAAGGTTATTGAGGACAACGAAAATAACAACAAGCAGTGCGGCCAGTTCGGCGGAAAACCATAATTGTAAAAAGGGGAAAAGATGATGTTAGGTTACAAACGAACCATGATCGTCGCTTCCGCGTTGGCCGCCCTGTTTATTTCAGCGGTGAAGGTAGGAGCACAAAACGTAACCGTTGCTGATTCAGTGAAGCTATCGATCGTCGCCGGTGAGGCGCAATCAACCGTGGTTCCGCCAGGCAAAAAGTCCCAGTGCGAACAGGGCCGTTTCCTGGTTACCAATGACAGACTCCGTCCGCCTGATGGGGTGGTTTTTGGGCAGGACCTGAATCAACCCGGCGGGACCCTGACCTCCTCAAGCTTTGATATGGGCGCCCTCTCGACAAATTTCAACACCGATGGCTCCAAATCGAAATACTACTTCGGCACCAACGATCATGACCTCGTATCGCTCTCGAACGGCGATGTGCTTTACATCACCGGCGCGTTCTCGCGAATGCCGATCAACCTTTTGGGCGGTGCCGGACCGCTTGGTCAGGTGCAAACGAAAGAGCCCGATTGGTTCAAGGACACTTATCGTAAATGTATCCAGGATGCTCAGGGAAACTGCTTATTCGACTTTGGACCAAACACGCGCTCGGTAGTGCTGGTGTTTCGTTCTACCGATTGCGGCGAGCATTTCACCTTTCTGTCCGAGATGGATCCCCTCCGCTTTGGCGATGGCACTTGCGCCCTGCCTCAATTCCGCAGGGACGGCAATGGCAACATCATTCCAACGAAGGACTGGGACATGGGCGGCACTGACGGGCAACTGGTCAAGGTCGATCCTGCCAACGATCACATCTTCATGACCTTTCAATGCGTCGGTTACCACGCGGCCCGCTCCCGGACCGGGGAGTTTGCGCTCGACTCCAACCATCCGGTCGACAAGACGCTGGTGTTGATGTCCAACACGGGCGGTGCGACCTGGAAGAGTCTCGGGTACGTCAACCAGGCGAAGTGGCGCATGGGAGTTGTGCCGCTGGGAGATGAATTGGGTTTTGGCGTCGATAACGCGCTGCTGCTGGGCAATCTCGGACCAAATGGAAAGTATGTTTTCGACACTGAAGCGAACCCGGCTTCAAATGAACCCTGGACGTGGGAGCCGGACTTCTCAGCTAACAAGAACGTTCCGTTGGACCGAATTTACGCCAACATGTGGGCCCACCCAATTCTGACACGCACTCCGGACGCGAAGAGTTATCTGCTTGCCTTCCCCGACGTGATCGGCAAGTCATCAGGCTTCGGCTATCGGCTCTACTGGTATGACCGAGGGATGCAACTTCTCACTGCCAAAGATTCAGTCATGTCAGCAAATCCCAGCCCGGACAATGTGATCTTTCATCTTACGGCTGTCGATCCTGGAAAAGGCCCGGTCCTGTTCTATTGGTACGACCTCGACAGCGCCGCAAAGCAGGGCACAATCCGTGGCCGTTTGATCGCCGACGGCGCGTCAGTTTCCGATAGTTTCACCATCTCGCTTTCCGGCGGTCAGTCGCGCAGCTTTGGTTTGACGAAGTTTAAGACGCCGTATTGGTTTGGTGATTATCTCACTGCGGGTGGCTACGTGCAGGAGACCTCTCAAACTACGGGGAGCGGCCCTTTCAGTGTCGCTACTTCAAAGACAGCGCGTTATGTCTACTTTCCGATGTGGGTCGAGCCTGACGGAACAATCAACTATGCGCGTGTGGAATATGCGGTGACCGCCAATCTCCTCGGCAGTCCGTCAAAGATGAAACCGCTGCGTCTGGTCGCGACGCCCGCTCGCGCCTGGAAACCCTGGTTGGCACGCGTCGATGTATCAAAGATCTCGCGGCCATCTCGTGATTTGGATCGCGAGCGGGACATGCGCCCAGTCCCAGCCAACAGAACCGGAACCCCAAGGCCAGTCAGACCCCGGCCGCAACAATGATCCCTGGAGAACAAGGAGTAAGTTGAATGAAACTAGAGATTCTCTTCTGTAGCCTTGGGATTGCGATTGGTTTAGGAGTAACCGCCAGCGCGCAATCCGACAGCAAGCTGAAGGTGCCAACCACCACGCCACGACAGGACGCGGGAAATCCTGCTAAGCTGCCGCCACCGTCAAGCAACTTTTCATTCCCGATCTGCGGCTCAAAGGAGCTGAATCCGTCGCGGTCGATGCGACGGTACCGAAGAGCTACTTCAAGGTGGTCTTCACCTTCCAGAACTGGAGCGAGTTTCCGCCGGAAACACTACAACCGGCGACCCGTCCGCCCTCGCTACCTCCTGATCCATGCACTCAAACAAAAACTTCGGATCGATTGTTTGCGATCCTCTTGACCGAGAACACCCAAATCCTGGGCTGTACCGCGCTCAAACCGAATGAAGACTTCTTCTTTCTGCTGCCGAAAGATAAGCAGTTGCCAAATTACGTGTACGCGATCGTGCGGGATCGCCAAACCGGAAAGAAATACAAATCGCATTTGATCTCTCCATCGTCGGGAGTCATGAAGTGAAGCCGGAAACCGAAAACCGCTCAAAGAGGGGAGTTGCTATGAAAAGGTCATTGGGATTTATCTGTCTGCTGGTGATGATCGCGATTCTGATCACCGCCGCGCCAATTCTGCGATTGTCCGATGTCGGTCCAGTCGCTTTCGCGCAGGCTTTCGCGACGAAGCCACTCTATCGTTATCAAAGCGCGCGCGGCCAGTATCTCTACACCACAGACTCAAAGCTGCCGCCGGGTCTGAGCGATGGCCCGTGGGAGAACGAAGGTATCGTCTGTCACGTGGCGAAAGGTCCCAACCATGAGGTGCAAACTACGCCCGTTTATCAACTCGCAAAGTCTGATGATTTCGGCGTTCATTATTTTTATACGAACAAATCCGATGAAGCAGACACCGCGGAGGCTGATGGATGGACCAAGCAAGGCATCGGCTTTCATGTCTCACCGAAGCAAGTGCCCGGGACCGTTCCACTCTACCGGCTCTACAAACCAGTGGTGCCCGCAAAACAAAAAGACAAGAGCTGGCTGGATAAGATTGGCGAATTCATTGCCGGGCCGGAGTTTACCGAAGCCGGCGCTGACGTGTTGCAAGACGCACACTTCTACACGATCCGCAAGGATGAGCTCAGCATCGCAAGCAAAAGCGGCTTCAACCTCGAAGGCCGAATTGGCTATGTATGGGAAACGCCTTATCCGCCACCGGCCGCGCTCGCACCCGATCTAATCGTCCAGCACACTCAAGCGGATGACACATCAGTCACGGTCGTGCTCCGTAACCAGGGAACCGCAAACACCGGCGGTGTGAAATACGAAGTGGCTCTGTCTGTTTACGACGACAAGAACAACTTTCTTTATAAGCTGCATCAGCCCGCACCCGGTCTCTCGCCCAATCAATCCAGCCAGGTGAAGTTTGACACCGGCGGTAAGAGTCTCATGGCCAAGCGTTATCAGGTAAAGGTTGACGAAACGAACGCCGTTGAAGAGTCGAATGAAGACAACAACGAAACCGACATGCTGTCCGGGCCGCCCCTGAGACTCAAAGTTCCCGCGCCGAACGATAGCGGGCTGATCCCGCTGGTGCTCGATCTAAAAAGCTATCACCAAAGGACGCAACAGGCTGGAGGCGCGCAGCTTCACTTCGCCGACTTTGTAATCGCGATTGCCAACGCCAAAGACTTTCCTAAAGACGCCTTCGTGCCGTTGACAATCCTGCCGTCCGAATATTGCGGGGCGCACGAATCAAACGCGCGGCTCTTTGCGATGGTTGGTTGGGGCCGTGAAGGCAAAGACACTGCGGCGATCCTGAAAGGAGCCTGCATTCCTCTTTCATCTCCGGCAGCACTCGCCTCGATGAGCTTTTCGATCCCGGAAGAGAAAGGTGACGTTGGTTTGATTCGGGTGGAGATTCGCGATCGGCTCACCAATCTCATGCATCAATCACAGATCATTAAGGTCGGCGCCTTCGGAGTCGCTGAGGTACTCGTTCCGTTGGGTTGCTACGAATTCCTCGGCCGGCCGGACGATTTTTACTGCAAAAACAAAACCGCAATGGCCGCGTGCGAGAATTTACAAAAGAAGGGAAAGCCGATCAAATGCCGGATTACGACTCCGAAGCCATAGTCTCAGGAAAAACTTTGTAGTGCGCCGACAGCGGCGGCGCTTTGGACCATCTTAAGATTTCGGCGCTCATGAGTCCAAAGCGGCGTCGCTCCGCTTGCTGCCGCACTCCAAATCAGGTTATTGGATCTTCTTTCGCAAAGCGCGACCCGCGAGCACGCCGGTATTAGCGCCATTGTCGACTGCGAGCTTCCCATTAACAATTACGTACTTCATTCCCACTGAAAACACTTCGGGCTGTTCGTATGTGGCGCGATCGGAAACTGTCTTCTCATCAAAGACGATCACGTCCGCGTAGTAACCCTCGCGAATCAAACCGCGCTCTGGGATGCGAAACATTTCGGCCGTCAGCGCGCTGGAGTTGCGCACGGCGAACGGCAAGTCAATCAGCCTCTGGTTATAAACATACTCGCGCAGCTTTTTTGTAAACGTGCCGTACTTGCGTGGATGTCCGGACGATCCGTCGGAGCACGTAGTCACCCACTTCTGTTTCATGAAACGCTGCACGTCCTGCTCGTTCATGTTGAAAGACGCGATGCCGGCTCCGCCTTGCTTGATTACTTCAAGCGCCGCTTCGACCGGCGGCTTATTTACCTCAGCCGCCAGGGTGCTGAGACGTTTGCCGACCAAAGTTCGGTCGCGCGCGTCGATGATCAGCATCGATTCGGCGCCGCCGCGCCCGCGCAAGTTGACATGCTCGAATCTCGATTCCTTCCGATTGAGCACTCTTAATCAGCTTAATAGCTTGAGTGCTCTGGCCCCATGAATCACGGCCCAGCGCTTTTATGTGCGAGATGTGCAGCGGAATTTTCGCTTCGCGACCGATGCGAATTGTTTCTTTGATTGAAGTGAGCAGGCCGTTTTCAGATGCGCCTTCCGAACGCATGTGCGTGTCATAGACGCCACCTTTCGCCGCCGCCACTTTCGAGAGTTCGATTACTTCTTCGGTTTTCGCGTAACTGCCCGGCGCGTAGTAAAGTCCGGTCGAGATGCCGAACGCCCCATCGTCCATCGCCTGCGCCATCAGCCGTTTCATTTCTTCGAGCTGCGCCGTAGTCGGCTGCACATCGTTGGGACCAAGCACGCGCCCGCGAATCGTTCCGTGTCCGGCCAGCAGAATTGCATTCGAGCCGATGCCCTGCGCATCCCACTTGCGCAAGGTCTCGCCAATATTCGCCGCACTGCTGCCATCATTGCCGGTGACGACGGTCGTCACGCCCTGTGTCAAATAAGCGAGATTGCTCTTACGATTTGAATCCGAAAGATCGCCGAGTGTATGCGTGTGCGGATCGATGAACCCGGGCGCAACCACCAAACCGGTCGCGTCAATCGTCCGCGCGGCATCCAGATGAGCTTTGCGCGCGTCGCCGACGAAGACGATGCGATCGCCGCGAATGCCCACATCCGCAGTTCGTGGCTTCTTGCCGGAACCATCGACGAGCTTGCCGTGGAGTATCAATAGATCGAGTTGCTGGTCACCGGGCGCGCGCGCGTCTCGCGCGCTCACAGCAGGCACCGTCTGCGATATCGGTCGTGTGAGACCCATAAACGCAAACAGCGCAACCGTAACAAACAGCGATATCCTGAGACGTAATACGAAACGTCGGTGAATTCGAATTGGTAGTCGGCGATTAGCAATCGACAAGGTGCAACGATTATAGATTCGGACGTAAAAACGTGCTACTTTTTCCGGCCACTCAGGAAAAGAGTTCAGCAATACGGAAGGCGTGAAATGAAAACGGTGAGACTAAGCACAATTTCGCTGATGCTGTCCATCATTCTCTGGGGCACGCTGCTGGGCGGCATTGCTTATTCACATCTGGTCTATTTTCCCGTCTATCTCTCGGCGCTGCCCGATTCGGCGGTGATAGTCAATGGGCCTTATGGTCTTCATGAAGAAACATTCTGGACGCTAATTCACCCTTTCCTGATCCTGTCCCTGGTCGTCTCGCTCGCGCTGAATTGGAAAATACGAGCGCGGCGCAAGCTGATCGGAATAACTATGACTCTCTACGCGTTGGCGATTGTGGCTACTACTTTCTATTTCGTTCCCGAGTTGCGTGCGTTTAAGAACAGTCCGCATCTTGCCGTTTCGCCCGCGGAATGGCTTGCGCGAGGACAGCGTTGGCAGAAATTGAGTTGGCTGCGTGGAACCGTAATGTATTTGGGTATGGTGCCGCTCTTGCTGGCGCTCGCCACTCCTTTTGAAAAACCATATGGCCTGGAGCAGAATTCTGGACATGACTAGCAAACAGATCGTCGAGGACTTACTTCAGCAAGTCGCTCAATAGATTGATTGCTATTAGGGCCACTGCAATTTTGTGTCCCCAGCGAGCCCTCCGCCAAAGCCCGATCGCAGCCGCCTGAGATCGATACCACCAGCGCCGATCATCTTATGGAGAGTCAAACAGAACAACCCTTTCTAGGCTAAGATTGGTCCGACAATCTCAAGTGGAGAGAACTCAATTGACCCCGACGATTGAACGAATCGAAATTCTCTTGCTTATCGCCGCCGTTGTGGCCATGCTGGCGAAACGACTGCGCGTGCCTTACAGCATCGGGCTGGTCGTTGCGGGCATTGGGGTATCTCTGCTGCCGTTTGTGCCTTATGTCGAACTAACTAAGGAACTCATTTTCATCGCTTTTCTTCCGCCATTAATCTTTGAAGCGGCCTTCTATCTTCATTGGAAAGACTTGAAGAAGGACTTGCCAATCATCCTGACGCTCGCGACGCTTGGCGTCTTGTTGTCCGCCGGAACAACTGCGATCGGCATGCGTTATCTCGCGCAGTGGACTTGGATGGGCGCCCTGGTGTTCGGAGTGCTCATCGCCGCTACCGATCCGGTTTCGGTCATCGCGGCTTTCAAAGAGACAGAAGTGACCGGACGCATTCGTCTTCTGGTCGAAGCCGAGAGCTTATTCAACGATTGCACAGCAGCGGTTGTATTCACGATCGTTCTAGGGTTGGCCGCCGGACAAAGTGCGGGAATCGCCGGTGGCGCCAAAGCGCTCGCGATCACGGTACTTGGCGCGTCAGTATGCGGAGTCGCGGTCGCTGGAGTTGTACTATTGCTCGCCGGGGCGACGAAGGATCACCTCGTTGAAATCACCTTCACCGTGATGGCCGCTTATGGTTCTTTTCTGCTTGCCGAGCATTTTCATTTCTCCGGCGTGCTCGCAACTGTAGTAGCAGGAATCATCGTAGGCAACACAGGCCATTTGGGTTTGTTTCAGAGAGATCGAAAATCAGTTGAAGACTTTTGGGAGTATGCAGCGTTCGTGGCGAACTCATTGATCTTTCTGCTTATCGGCATGCACATCGCGCATCAGAATTATCGATCGGTCTTGCTGCCTTCGATTCTCGCGATCATGCTCGTGACGTTCGGACGAGCGTTCGCAATTTATCCGTGCGCGCTCCTCTTTGCGCGGTCATCCCTGCGAGTGAAATCAAAGCATCAGCATATTCTGTTTTGGGGAGGATTGCGCGGCGCTTTGGCGTTGGCCCTGGCGCTGGGGCTGCCTCCTAACATACCCCGGCGCGAAGACATCATCGCGGTAGCCTTTGCGGTAGTGGCATTTTCGATTCTGGTTCAGGGTTTAACCATCACTCCGCTGATGCGGCGGCTCGGGGAGCTTGCGCCTGCGCCGGAGCCAATCGAGAAATAGCGAGAGCCCACTCAAGTTAACTGCCAAGTCTCGCCTTCAGGCCTTTAAGGTTGAATCTTTGAAGGGACGGGGTTCGCTTCATCACTATTTGTGACCGCTGAGTCATCGTCTTGCCACCGGCGGCGTCGAGAATCTCGAACCACTCATTCCACGTTTGGCCGGTCTTAGCCTTGACCGCCTCGTCGCCGATGCGCGGTGACGGTTTTGCTGTTTTGGCGGCTGCGGGCATTTTAGACTCCCTGATAATTTTCGGCACGATGAGATCGCATGGGCTTGGGAAAAAAGTGCCGTAGGCACCAAATGTTTATAGACGGAGCGCGCGATCTTAAGTTCACGCTTTTCCGAATTGAGCGAAATGCTAAGCATTTCGCTCAATTCGGAAGAGAAAAATGGAGGTGAGTGCTGCCTATAAACATTTCGCCGCTACGCGGCTGTTTTAGCGACTCTAACAAAGGAGGAAGCGTTGCGCATAATTTCTTCTCACTGCGGCGGCACTAGCTTTTCCTTCAGCCTCTCGTTGACGATCTTCGGATTCGCTTTACCTTTGGAAGCCTTCATGACCTGCCCCACGAAGAATCCGAACAAAGCTTCTTTGCCTGATCGATATTGTCCGAGTTGGTTTGGATTTGCCGCAATTACTTCATCGATTATGCGATCAATCTCTCCCGTGTCACTGACTTGGACCAGGCCGCGTTCTTCAATGATCGCCGCAGCAGATTTGCCGGTGGCGAACATTTCGACCAGCACGTCCTTGCCTTGTTTGCCGCTGATCTTTCCTTCGTCAATCATCCGCACTAAGACACCCAGTTCGACCGCCGGGATCGGTGACTTCGCAGCCGTCAAGCCGGCGTTCTCTAACTCGCGCAGAAGCTCGGATCGGATCCAGTTAGCCGTCGCACGGGCATTGCCACTCACCTCGACAGCGCTCTCGTAGTAGTCAGCCAACGTGCGTTCCGCGGTCAATTGCGACGCGTCCGCATATGAAAGATCGTACTGATCGCTGAATCGTTTTCGACGCGCGTCCGGAAGTTCCGGCATAGAGTTGCGCACGTTGTCGACGAAGTCGTTCGTGACGACCAATGGCGGCAAGTCCGGTTCGGGAAAATACCGATAGTCATGCGCCTCTTCTTTTGAACGCATTACTCGCGTCTCGGCGGCCCGCTCATCCCAGAGACGAGTCTCCTGAACCAGCCTCCCGCCTGATTCAAGCGTTTTGATGTGTCGCTCGACTTCAAATTCGATCGCGCGCTGCATGAACCGAACCGAGTTCAAATTCTTCAACTCGACTTTGGTCCCCAACGCATTCTCGCCTCTTTGTCGCACCGAAACATTTGCTTCACAGCGCAGATTCCCCTTCTCCATGTCGGCTTCGGAAGCGCCTACCCATTGCAACGCACGACGCACATGGTTGACGTAGTCATAAGCTTCCCACGAAGAACGAAAGTCCGGCTCGGTCACAATCTCTGCCAGCGGAGTGCCCGCGCGATTCAAATCCACGTAAGAAAAACGATCGACATCCGGCAGTCCTTCATGCACATTCTTGCCGGCGTCTTCCTCAAGATGCAGGCGGGTGATGCGCACCGTCAGGGGCCGCCAGTCGTGCGCATGGCCCGCTTCGTCGCGCTCGGCGGTCATGATTTCCAAAATACCGTTCGCGGAGAACGGCCGATCGTATTGCGAGATTTGATAACCCTTCGGCAGGTCGGGATAGAAATAATTCTTGCGCGCGAAGATCGAACGCTCCTGAATGTGAAGACCCAGGGCTAACGCCGCCCGCGCTCCCAATTCAACCGCGCGCCAATTCAGCACCGGCAACGCTCCCGGCAAGCCGAGACACACCGGACAGGTGTTCGAGTTCGGTTCGTCGCCAAACCGCGTCGAGCAGCCACAGAAAATCTTTGACTCGGTGCTCAATTGGGCGTGGACTTCGAGCCCGATGATGGTTTCCCAATTGTTGGTCATTGGTCAGTTGTCAGTTGTCAGTTGTCAGTTGTCAGTTGCGCGATGATCCGTTCTTAACAACTAACCACTGACCACTGACCACTGACTATTATGGTTCAAGCCAAATCTGCGGAATTCGCGCATCGCGCGCTTCGTCTTCCAGCACACGCCACTGCGCCGACAAGCCGGCGCGCCTGACGAGCAAATCGTCCAGACGATTAGTTAGATCGGCTCGCTCGGACGACTTGTCAAAATTATCAAATGGTCCAGTTGGATATCGATATGGATATGGAAGCCCCAGACCCGGAATGGGACGGGCCACTCTCGGATAGCCGAATGGCGCGTTAGGATAATACGGCCAGCCGCGCGACTGGCGAGTTGTCCGCGGCCATATCGGATAAACATCCGTAATGACCAGATCGCTTAAGGAGTTTTCATTAAACTCGCTGAGTCGCCCGCGCAAATAACCGATCTGAGTATCAACCGTCGCGATCTCCGTGCGCAACTCTCTAGCGCGCCCTCGCCAATAACTTTCTTCGCGCGCCTTACCTACATTTTCCTCGCGGATCTGCGCGCGCAAAGCTGTTCCCTCTTCTTCCTGACGTCTGCGCGTTTCTTCAACCGTAGGCAAACCCAATTCTTTCCGGCGCGTTTCATAAGCTTGCTCGCTCTCGATGCGCCGCCGGCGAACTGACACCAGGTCACGATTAGTCAAGGTCCTAGTGGCCTGAGGCGCAGGTTGAACGACAACGGGTGGGTCTTCTGTGTGTTTGAAGAAACTGCCGGGCGCTTCATTGTTGGCGCGCTCGGTAGCGGCCACATCAATCAAGATCAGTTGCAATGTCTTATTGAAGCCCGGCGAAATTTCGTAAGTCAACGTCGTCTTTGTCAACGTGAACTCTGAAGGTATTTCAATGCGTTGGCCATTGCGAAGGACCAACGTATAGGCGCTCGCCGTGATCGCAAGCATTAGCAGGAGCGCACCGGCGACGGCAAAGTTCGTCAATGCCCTGCGCAGGTGAAACCCATTTGTAAGCGAAAGATTCTTCAACATGATCGGACCTCCCTTTCCTCGTCAAGCTCTCTAATTAAAAATTAGCACTCTGCCAAACGCTGCTCAGTAATGACAGTAGTTGAACGACTCGCGTTTCTACTTGTTCGGACTCGGGGCAGGAGTCTTCACGTAGCTGTCGCGCGCTTTCACCGCCAGGTTTGGTTGACGCACGCGGACTTTGATTTGGTGGCGCTCGTTGCCATCCACGTTTTCCGTCTTGGGATAGTAGCCAAGTGTGTATTGGCGGCGCAGTTCCTCGGCGATTCTGGTGAAGGCTTGCGCCAGTTGCGCGGTGTCATTGGCCTGGTAGAGCCGGCCGCCGGTTTTATCTGCCAGCGCGTGCAGGTATTGATCCGCTCGATCGTAGTCGGCCTTGCTCGAACCAGGTATCGGCACGCCTCCATTCAACGGAGCGTTGTAAGTTTGTTGAGTAGTAGTCGTGCCAAAGGGTCCCCTTCTGGTGGTAACGACGGTCACGCTTCCGCTGCCGGCGCCTTGCATCGCGCGCAGGTAATCAGTCGTGTCGTACTGAATTGGATAAATGAGCGCATCGAGTTCTTCCACTTCGCGCAAAGTGCTCTGATAAGTGGCCGGATTACTCGAGGTGTCGACGCCGTCGGTGAAGAGCACAATGGCTTTACGCCCCTTGATTTTGTTCAGACGCTCCTTAACGGTGAGGTCCACAGCGTCATAGAGGCGGGTAGAGTTGCCCGTGTTAGCGTTCTCTTCGATAACAGTTTCGATGAGGTTCACGTCGTTCGTGGCTTCGGTCAGGAGCAGCACTTCATCGTTGAAGCTAACGATGAGCACGCGATCTTGCGGGCGCAGTTGTTTGGCGAACGCGATGGCGGCTTCTTTGATCTCCGAGAGGTGAAAATGGGTCGAAGCCGAAGTGTCCAGCAGAAGCGCTACCGTAAAAGGCTTTTCTGCCGGCTCGAAATAGGCGATTGGTTGCTCGACGCCATTTTCGAAGACACTAAAATCTTCGCGCCGAAGATTGGGAACGAAACGCCCCTGCCGATCCAGCACACTCACGGGCACTGTGACGAGGGTGGTGTCGACCCGCACCACGTCTCCTTCGCCGACTTCTTCCGGCCCCGGCGTGGAAACACCATCAGAAGAAGAATCACTCGACTGTGACGTGGCAGGCGTTGTTCCTGAGTTAGCCAAAGTTGGCGGCCGGAGGCCCGGAGTTTTTGACTGACGGTGATAGCATTCCGCTCGGATCAGGGGAAGCTTTTAGCGGTTGAACAGATTTTCTTGTCGATTGTGCTGACGGCGCCGAGGTCTTCGCTGTTGATGATTTTGTGGATGCGCTTGCTGACTCCGCTGATTGTTCTACGGGTTGGCGCGCGTTTCGTCCCACCGCCAGCGAACTCTCATAATCGTCCTGCTGCTTGATCACGTACGCCCCATGAGGGCAGGCAGACGACGTCATATAGGCAATGATGACGTAGCCTTCAGGGATCGGAAGACCCTGGCATATCCTCATGGTCTGGTTGCGCGGCTTACTAACCGCACCGTTGTTCTGTCTGCGAGGCGTAGTTTGGGATTGAGTGACTACTCCTGAACTGATGACAGTCAGGAGAAGCAAGAAGGCGACACGCGACTTCATGGCCGAAACCCCCTGGATCGAAACTATTGATTTTGGGCCGCATTATCTCCGGGTTCGCTTCGAAGATCAAGCTGATCCGAAAGAAAGTAGTCGGTCAATTTGAAGTGTGGCAGGCTGCTGAAAAACTCTTTCTCTAGCCCAGGCGTTCATGCCTGGGAACAGAAGACGATTACATCTGCCAGCCTCCTTCAGGAGGCTTTGAGATGGGCTTGAGCCAAGCGTGGATTTTGAAAACATTTTCAAAGCCCCATAAATGGGCTCAAAAAAAATAAAACACGACTCCACTAGCCCAGGCGTGAACGCCTGGGCTAGTGGAAAAGGAAGAACGATTGTGTTCGATATAAATCAGCCGACGCGCGAGTTTTTAAAGACGCGTTGGATTTTCAGCAGCCTGCTAGAGTTCAGCCTTCAAGCGGTCACACAGAAGCACAAGCCAAACTCTGAACTAACCAACTACCCGAAAGAATCAATCCATAGCGAATCTGGCTGGCTGCGATCGTCTCTACTTCTTCTTAAAGAATTGCACCTCGCGCTCGTGCTGCTTCGCTGCTTCTTTGGTCTCGAACGTGCCGAGGTTGCGGCGCTTGCCGGTCTTGGGATCCTGCTTGCGCGAATAGAGACGAT
>WNGH01005356.1_pt1 | contig 21557 bp, 20 predicted proteins | sample 5400631 | NCBI WGS metagenome assembly WNGH01 (sample SAMN13153373, study PRJNA577476) | soil metagenome | isolation source: 115 cm soil or saprolite under Garry oak tree replicate 1 | place: USA:California | collected 2016-06-15
GGCGTCGCGACCGCGCTGCTGCGCGGGGTCCCGGGCTCCGTGGACCAGGGCTTGGACCTCCTGCTCCGCGGACCTCGCCTGCCCGCGCTGTGGGGCGGGCTGTGCGCGCTGCTGGCGGTCGCCTACTCGTGGCTCTTCACCGCCCTGGGCGGGCGCACGCCGGGGCTCGCCCTGGCCGGCCTCCGCGTCGAGTCGCAGCGGGGCGGAGCGCTCACCATCGCCGAGGCGCTCGCGCGGGCCGCACTGGCGGTCCCCTCGGCCGCGCTGGGGCTCTCCGGATTCGCCCTCGCGCTCGTCGACCCGCGCGGGCAGACCCTGCACGACAAGCTGTGCGGCGCCGTGGTGGTCCGCCGCTGATCGGCGAGCGGTGGCTCGCAAAAATGTGGAATCAGGCCGCGAAGGCCTGTTCAATGCCTTCGAGCCGGGGATGCCGTTCCCGTTCCGCGACGCCACCCTGCAGGCCTACCTGGCGGCGAACGGCATCCAGTTGATGCCGCAGGGCCAGTACTTCGACACCTACCGGCTGGACGCGAACGGCGTCACCATGAAGCCCAACCACAGCGTCAAGCAGAAGCTGGGCTTCTCGGACGTGCAGCAGTTCCCGGCGGCGACGGCGGCGCTCGCCGCCGCGGTGCAGGCCACCGTTTCGCCGGAGGACTGCGACCAGTGATTGAAGGCTTGCCTCCGGGGCGGGGGGCGCCTTAGCCTCGCGTCCCGGAGGAAGCCGTGACCGAGAAGCAGTACGTCCTGCCCGTTCCGAGCAAGCGCGGCATGCTGTTCTTCCTGGTCGCGAACGCGCTGGCGTTCGCGCTGTGCGGCGCGGTCTGGGCGCTGGTCTGGTACGGGGACTTCTTCAGCCCCGCGGCCGCGGCGGTGTGGGGCTTCCTCGCGGAGCACTCCGGCTGGACGGTCGGCGCCGCGCTCTCCCCCCTGTTCGCGGCGCTGGTGCTCGGGTACGGCTACATGCGCCGGGCGATGGCGCGCCGGGCGCGCGAGAAGGCGCAGGAGCTCGCCGAAGCGGCCAAGGCGGCCGGGACGCAGCTGCCCGCGTGATGGGGCGCGCGAGCCCGGTGGTGCGCGCGTGATCGCTCTTGCCCTCTTGTGCGCGGCTGCCGGCGCCGGCCCTGGAGCGCGATCGGCGGCTGCGTTCGTCCCCGCGCGGGCCGACGCGGCGCTGCTGCTGGACGGCGCCCAGGGCGCTGCCGGGCTGCGCGCCTTCTTCGACGGCGTGGCGCAGCGGGCCCCGGCGCTGGCCGCCGGACCGCGCATGGCCGCGCTGGTCGGGCCGGACCTCCTCGCCGAACCTCTCGCGTGGGGCCTCGCCCCGTCCGGCCCGCGAGCCGTCGTGCTCGCGAGCGGCTCCACCGGCTTGACCGCCCCCGTGCGCAACGCGAAGGCCGCCCGGGCGAGGCTGCAGTCCTGGCTGGCGGAGTCCGGACCCGCGCGGCTGGTCCGCGCCCCGCCTCTGAGAAGCGCGCTGGCCGCCGGAGAAGGCCGCCGGACCCGCGCCGGAGCCGTGGCGTCCGTCGCGGGCGCGACGCGGCTGATCACTGCTTCCGGGCCGCACGCGATTGCCCTGCTGGCGATGCTGGCGCAGGCGGGCACGCGCGCCGCCGCGCCCCTCTCGTCCGACCGCGTTCTCGCCCCCGCGCTGGCGCGGCTCACGGACCCGGCGGCCGTGGTCGCGCGCGGCGCCGATCCGCTCCGGGCCGCCGTGCTCTCGCTCGAAGCGTCGGCGCAGGGCCTGGTCGCACGGGGGCTTCTCATCGCCCCGGCGCCGCTGCTCGCCGGATACGCGCCCGGATCGTCAGCCTGCGCCGGCGCATCGCTCTTCTGCTTGCGCGCCGGCCTGGGACCTTCGGGCCGCGAGGCGCTTGCGCTTGCGGCGCGCGCCTACCTCGGCGCCCTGCTTCCACCCGCCGCGCGCCAGGCGCCGGACCAGCTCGCCCGGCGCGCCGCCGCCGCCGCCGAACGCGTGGTGGTGCGGAGCGACGGCGGCGACCCGCGTCTGCTCTCCAGCGAAGGGGAAGCCCTGTGGGCCCTGCGGCTGCAAGCGGTCACCGCGCCCGCCCCGGCGGAAGGCGCCGCAGATGCGCAAGGGCCCCGGCCGCTCTGCGTCCGCGCCGACGCGACCACGGCCTGGTTCGGGACGCCGTGCCCGGCGGGCGCTCCCGCGGACCCGCGCGCATCCGGCGGGACCTCCGCGCTCGAGGCGCTGGTGGACCTGGGCGCCGCCGATGCCGTGCTGCAGAAGCTCACGCCGCTGGATGCGCTCCACGGCGGCCTGGCAGCCGCGCTGTACGCCGGCCGCCTGACGGTGGGGGGCCTCTTGCGCGGCTCGGGCCCGGTGGTCGTCACGGGGCGCCCCCACCCCGCGGGCGCCGAGGTGGAGCTGCGCTGGCCACTCAAGTAGTTCCCTTTGCGCGCGACCGCCGTCTTCAGTAGGGTGCGCGCCCGATGTCCGACGAGAACGCGAAGGCTCCGCCGGAAGCGGAGCCGCCCGGCGGGATCTCCTCGGCGAAGCGCAGCGAGCGTCTTGCCGCGCTGGGCGCGCGCGAGAAGCTCGCCGCGCTCGACGCCCAGGCCGAGCTGGGCGGCGGCCAGGAGCGCGTCGACAAGCAGAACGAGGAAGGCAAGCTCACCGCGCGCGAGCGCATCGAGCTGCTGCTCGATCCGGGGAGCTTCATCGAGCTCGACAAGTTCAAGGTGCACCGCTGCGACGACTTCGGGATGCAGGACAAGAAGATCCTCGGCGACGGCGTGGTCACCGGCTACGGCACGGTGGAAGGCCGGCAGGTGTTCGTCTTCGCGCAGGACTTCACCGTGTTCGGCGGGTCGCTCTCGGGCGCCTACGCGGAGAAGATCTGCAAGGTGATGGACCTGGCGGTGTCCACCGGCTGCCCGGTGATCGGCCTCAACGACTCCGGCGGCGCGCGCATCCAGGAAGGCGTGGTGTCGCTCGCCGGCTACGCGGAGATCTTCTACCGCAACGTCTCGGCCTCGGGCGTCGTCCCCCAGCTCTCCGCCATCCTCGGCCCCTGCGCCGGAGGCGCGGTCTACTCGCCCGCCATGACCGACTTCATCGTGATGACCAAGGGCGCGAGCTACATGTTCATCACCGGCCCCGACGTCATCAAGACGGTGACGCACGAGGAGGTGACCAAGGACGAGCTGGGCGGCGCGCAGGCCCACAACACGAAGAGCGGCGTGGCGCACTTCGCCGCCGAGGACGAGGCCGGCGCGATCCGCATCCTGCGCGAGCTGCTCTCCTACCTGCCGTCGAACAACCTCGACGCCCCGCCGGTCGTGGCCACGCAGGATCCGCCGGACCGGCGTGACGAAGCGCTGAAGACCATCGTCCCCGAAAGTCCCAACAAGCCGTACGACGTCAAGGAAGTGGTGCGCGCGGTGGTGGACGACCGCCACTTCCTCGAGGTGGCGGAGCACTACGCGCGCAACGTCGTGACCGGATTCGCGCGGCTCGGCGGCCAGCCCGTCGCGATCGTCGCCAACCAGCCGGCGGTGCTCGCCGGCGTCCTCGACATCGACGCCTCGCGGAAGGCGGCGCGCTTCGTGCGCACTTGCGACGCGTTCAACCTCCCGCTGGTCACCTTCGTGGACGTGCCGGGCTTCTTGCCGGGGACCGGGCAGGAATGGGGCGGGATCATCACCCACGGCGCGAAGCTGCTCTACGCCTTCGCCGAGGCCACGGTGCCCAAGCTGACGGTGATCACGCGGAAGGCGTACGGCGGCGCGTACGACGTGATGTCCTCCAAGCACATCCGCGCCGACGTGAACCTCGCCTGGCCGACCGCCGAGATCGCGGTGATGGGCCCGGAAGGCGCGGTGAGCATCGTCTTCCGCCGCGAGCTGGAGAGCGGCGCCAAGACCCGCGAGGACCTGGTGCAGAGCTACCGGAACACGTTCGCGAACCCGTACAAGGCGGCCGAGCTGGGCTACGTGGACGAGGTGATCCTCCCCGAGGACACGCGCCCGCGCCTGTGCCGGGCGCTGCAGATGCTGCGCACCAAGCGCGCCGAGGTGCCGCGCCGCAAGCACGGCAACATCCCCCTGTAGATGCCGCGCGGAATCGAGCAGATCCCTCTCGTCTACGACGCGCTGATGGCGGTCACGGACCGCATCGGCCTGTGGAAGCTGCGCGCCTGGCTGACGGCCGGCGCGAGCGGCCTCACCTTGGAGGTCGGCTGCGGGACCGGCCGGAACCTGCCGCGATACCCACGCGCTGCGCGTCTCGTTGGGATCGACCCGTCGCTGGACTCGCTGCGGCGGGCGCGCCGGCGCGCACCGGATGTCCCGCTCATCTGCGCGGAGGCCGAGGCGCTGCCGTTCCGCCCCGGAAGCTTCGACACGGTCGCTATCAGCCTCGTCCTGTGCAGCGTCGCCGACCCCGGCGCGGCGCTCGCCGAGGTCCGCCGCGTGCTGCGCGATCCGGGAGCGCTGCGCCTGCTCGAGCACGTCCGCTCGGAGCGGCGGTGGGAGGCGCGCTGGCAGGACTTCATCCAGCCGGCCTGGACGCGCATCACCGGCGGCTGCCATCCCAACCGCGATACCGAGGCCGCGGTGCGCCGCGCAGGTTTCCGGGTCGACGAGCGCCGCGCGAACCGCAACTTGCGCAGGCTGGTGGCGCGCAAGGCCGACTGACGGGGTTTCGCTCCTCGCGGCGCTGAACCATGTCGCCGCCGCACCCACCCACGTTCCGGACTGAAGTCTTGCGCCCGCGGCGGGCGCGCGGCGAGGATCCGGCCGATGCCCGTGCCCGAATCCGCTCCGCCCGCCGGCGCGCTCGACGCAGCCGCCCGGCTCGCCGATCGGCTGCGTTGGTTCTTCGTGCCACTGGCGCTCTGCGCGCTGGTCGCGGTGGGCGTGCACACCGCGGCGGACGTGGTGGGCGAGCTCATCCTGCGGATGGTCGACGCCGCCGACGCCGCCTTCGATGGACTGGCCGCGCGGTGGACGCTGACCGCTCCACTGGTCGACCTCATCGCCATGCTCGGCTACGACGAGCGCGCGGACGAGGTGAAGAGGTTCCGGCAGCTCGCGGCCAAGGCCTGGGCGCGGCCCACCACGCTGCGCGTCGCGCATCCGTTCGCGACCGGCGCGGTCGCGCTGGCCGGATCCTGCGCGGTCGGACGCCTCCTGGAGGGGACCCTTCATTTCGGCCTGCGCGGCGCGATCGGTTCCGCGGCGGACGCGCTCGCCCGCGGATGCGCGCTCGCCGCGGTGCTCGGTCTGGTCGCCTTCATCGCCTGGCGCGCCGTCGTGCACGCGCTCGTCCGCGCCGACGCGCGCTCCGATTGCATCCCGCTCCGGCGGGCGCGGGCGTTCACCGTGGGGCTCCCCGGCGCGCTGCTGCTCCTGCCGCTGGCGCTCGCCGCTCTCCGCGCCGCGCCCCTCCTCTCGTTCCTCCGATGATGCGGCGCGCGCGCAGCCTCGCCGACCTTCTGCTCGCGGCACTCTGCCTGTGGGCGGCCTGGTACCACACCCCGCCGGGCGCGCTCCTGCGCACCGCCTTCGCGCGCCTGCTCGGGGCGCGGAGCGCGACGCCGGCGCTTCTGTCGTACTACGGGGCAGGCGCGCGCCCGCTCCAGCTCGCCGAACCCCTGCCGCCGCGCGCGGCGCTCTCGCCGGGGGCGGCGCTGGGCCTCGGCGCGCAGTCGGCCCTGGAGAGGGCGTCGCCGGCAGATCGGGCCCAGGTGCTCGCCCGGGCCGGGCTGCGGTCGGGATCGGCGGACGCGCTGGGCGACTGGATCGGGCGCGAGGCCCAGCGGCAGGGATCTCGCGAGGCCGCCGTGCTGTCCCTCTTCTGCGGGGAGGAAGCGGCGCGTTTCGCCCGCGAGCGCGCGGGCGGCACGAGGGGCGCGGCCACCCTCGAGGAGCTCGCTCGCCAGCTCCCGCCGCGCTACGCCGACCGGGTCGGGCTGGCCGCCACCGCACTGACGCTCGGCACCGCGTACGCGCTGGCGTGGCCGCTGCCCGACTCGGCGCAGGTGACCTCTTTGTTCGGTGTGCGCGCGCATCCGCTGCTGGGCGGGCGCCGGTTCCACTCGGGGATCGACCTGGGGGTCCCGGTCGGCACTCCCGTCCGCGCGGCGGCCGAAGGCGTCGTGCGCCGCGCCAGCGACGATCGCGTGAGCGGCCGGCTGGTGCTGCTGGACCACGGCAGCGGGGTCTCCACCGTGTACTGCCACAACGACACGCTGCTGGTCGCGCCGCGCGACGCTGTGGCCCAAGGACAGGTCATCGCCCTCTCCGGAAACAGCGGGCTCTCCACCGGTCCACACCTGCACTACCAGCTCGACCTCCCCCAGGGCCCGGCGGACCCTCTCCTCTTCCGCGGTGCGCGCCCGCCTCAGTTCGCCGCCGGCGGAACGGAACCCTGACGGCGGGAACGCGGCCGCCCGAGCGGCGCTCCTGAAAAAGAGAACGGAACGGCGGATCTGCGTCAGCGGCCCTCGGCGCGCTCGTGCACCTGCGGGCAGGAGGGGTCCTTCAGGCAGTCGAACCGGTCGACGTCCACGAACTTCCCGCCCTGCACCTGGAAGCGCGCCAGCTGCGCCACGATGTCGCCGCGCTCGTCGAAATTGCAGGGGCCGGAAGCGCCCTGGTAGTCCATCGGCTTGCGGGCCGCGATCAGCTCCAGCGCGCGCGACACGCCGGCCACCCCGGCGCCCACCCGCTCGCCACGCGCGTCATTGATGGCGCGCAGGGCGTCGCGGATCTCGGCCCCGCTCACCAGCGCGGGGTCCGCCAGGTGCCTGCGGTCGGCGGCCTGCAGCGCCGCGAGCATCACCGTCATCGCGGCATCGTAGGCGGCTGCGTCGCGGAACGCGGGCGCCTGGCCGGTCGAGGCAATCAGGTCCTCCGCGAAAGCGTGCGCGGACGCGCCCTCGCCCAGCACCGCCTGCGAGGTGCCTTCCTGTCCATCGACCGCGGCCTTGAGCGTCTCGATCACGCGCGCCGCGCGGAAGTTGTGCGTGTGCACCAGCCGCACCTTCGATCCGCTCGCCAGGTAGGCCTTGGTGAAGCTCACCGAGAACTTCGGGAAGGTGATCTCGACCACCGCGTCCGGCAGCACGTCGGCCTTCGCGTGGCTCTTCTTGTCGGTGACCTTGGCCACGTCCGCCGCCCAGTCGTACTCGGCCGGGTTGGCCTTCACGTCGTGGTACACCTGCTCGATCATCGCGCCCGGGTTCGCCTTGAGGGCGTCGCTCTTGATCGCATCCGAGAAGCCGTGCCCGTACGGATCGTCGCTGGCGTAGACGGAGAGCTTGAACTTGCCGTCGCCGTTCACGTCGCCCTTCTGGCCGGCGGAGACGAGCATGTGGACCACCATGCGCGCCTGGTACGCGTCCGACATGGTGGTGCGGAAGTTCCAGCCCTTGCCGTTGCGGAGCGCCGCCTGCTTCACCGGGTCGGCGTCCTGCGCCTCTGGATTGTCGATGGCCGGCGAGGTGCAGGCCATGCAGACGATGGGAACGTCGAGCTGGTGGGAGGCGTCGCCGTCGTAGTTGAGCATGTTCACGCCGATGTCGTCCTGGCTCGAGTCGGTGATGATCGCCTTGGCGTTCTGCTGCTTCACCAGCTGCAGGGCGCCGGCGCGCGCCATGTCGGGCGCATTGCCCGAGTTGGCCTCGGCCACCTCGAAGCGGACCGTCTTGCCGGACTGCTTCAGCGCCTGGTTGGCGTGCGTGACTGCCAGCCGGATCGACTCCGCCCAGCTGGGCGTCGCGACCGAGCCGGTGCGGTCGATCAGCTGGCCGAGGACGATCACCGAGCCCTTCGACGCCCGCGGCGCTTCGGCGGCCGGCTTGCACGCGGCGGCACAGAGCGCTAGAGCAAAAAAGATTCTCTTCATCATTTTCTCCAGGTCACGGTGCGTCGGGAGTCGCCGCGGCCGTCATGTTGACCTTCACACGGGCACTGCGCGAAGGCGAAGATTCGACCTGCGCGGCCACAGCGGCGGCCCCGAGGAGCGCGAGCGCGAGAATCAACCGGCCCGCGCCGCGGCCTGGGGCGCGCCGGTCGTGCCTGTCCTTCCAGGAAAGTTCTTGCCGATCGAGCTCCATTGGCTTCCCCCGGACTGCGAATGCGGGTCGCCGCACCCTGCTTCCAGGCTGGCCGCGGCGGCCCCCACGCGATAAGTTTCCCGCCTCCCGGGAGGAATGCAGGGTGGCCATCCGCAAGGTCCTCATCGCGAATCGCGGCGAGATCGCCGTCCGGGTCGCACGCACCTGCCGCGAAATGGGGATCCGCACCGTCGCCATCTACAGCGACGCGGACCGCGCCGCGCTGCACGTGCGCAGCTGCGACGAGGCGGTCCGGGTGGGGCCGCCACCCTCGCGCGAGAGCTACCTGTCGATCGACAACGTGCTCGCCGGCGCCCGCAAGACGGGTGCGGACGCCGTCCACCCCGGCTACGGCTTCCTCAGCGAGAACGCGAAATTCGCCCGCGCCTGCCGCGAGGCGGGCATCACCTTCATCGGCCCGCCCGCGGAGGCCATGGAGGAGATGGGCGAAAAGACCCGCGCCCGGCGAAAGGTCAGCGAGGCGGGAGTGCCGATCGTGCCCGGCCTGAAGGAGCCGATTCCCGAAGGAGGCGAGGAGCAGGCCAAGCGCTCCGCCCAGGAGATCGGCTACCCGATCATGCTCAAGGCGGCCGCCGGCGGCGGCGGCAAGGGCATGCGGCTGGTCTCCGAGCCGGGCGAGTTCGACGCCGCGCTCGCCACCGCGAAGGGCGAGGCGCTCTCCGCGTTCGGCGACGCCCGCGTCTACCTCGAGAAGGCCGTCTCGCGCCCGCGGCACGTCGAGATCCAGATCTTCGCCGATCAGCTCGGCAGCTGCCTGTGGCTGGGCGAGCGCGAGTGCAGCGTGCAGCGGCGGCACCAGAAGGTGATCGAGGAGACGCCCTCGCCGATCGTCACCCCCGAGCTGCGCGCGAAGATGGGCGAGGTCGCCGTGCGCGCCGCGCTGGCGGTGGGCTACCAGGGCGCGGGGACGTGCGAGTTCCTGGTCGACGGCGACACCCGCAACTTCTACTTCCTGGAGATGAACACGCGCCTGCAGGTCGAGCACCCGGTCACCGAGTGGTGCACGGGGCTCGACCTGGTGCGGTGGCAGATCGAGGTAGCGCAGGGAGAGCGGCTGCCCTGGACGCAGGACGACGTGCTCCGCAACCTCCGCGGCCACGCCATCGAGGCGCGCCTGTACGCGGAGGACCCGGCGCGGAACTTCCTCCCCAGCCCCGGGCTGATCACCAACCTGCGGCTGGCCGAAGGCCCCGGGGTGCGCAACGACTGGGGAGTGGAGTCGGGATCCGAGGTGCCGCGCTACTACGACCCGATGATCGGCAAGCTCGCCGTCTGGGCGCAGACCCGCGAGCAGGCGATCGCGCGGCTGCGGCGGGCGCTCTCGGAGACGGTGGTCAAGGGCATCACCACCAACACCCGCTATCTCAAGGGAATCCTCGATCTGGAGGAGTTCCGCCGCGGCGACTACGACACCGGCATCCTCGCGCGCGCCAGGGACCGGCTGCTGCCCGGGAAGCCCGAGGGAAAGCAGCTGACTCCCGAGCAGGAGATCGCGCTCGCCGCGGCCGCCATCTGGCAGCTCGAGCAGGACCAGCGCGCCGCGCTCGCTCCCGCCGCCCAGCCCGCCGCCCGCGAATCGGCCTGGGCGCGCGCCGGGCGCCTCGAGTCGCTGCGGAGGAACGGGTGAGGTACCAGGCCGTCATCGGAGCCGTGGAGCGCCTGGTCGAGGTGACCCCGCGCGGGCAGACGTACCGGGTGACGATCCACGGCGGGACGGACCAAGCGGCGAACGCCCGCGCGCTGGAGGTCGACGCCGTGCATCTGGCCGGGCACGCGATGTCCCTCGTCGTCGACGGGCGGAGCGTGCGCTGCGAGGTCGAGCCCGGCAAGGACGGCCGGGTCGCGGTGCTGGTCGGGGACGAGGTGCACGAGCTGGAGATCCTCGACGAGCGCCGCCTGCGCCTGCGCCGCGCCTCGGGCAAGTTCAGCCTGGAGGGACCGCAGCGCGTCGATTCGCCCATGCCCGGCAAGGTGGTGCGCGTGCTGGTCAAGCAGGGCGACGAGGTGCAGGAAGGTCAGGGTCTCGTGGTCGTCGAGGCGATGAAGATGGAGAACGAGCTGAAGAGCCCCAAGGTCGGCGTGGTCGCCGAGCTGCACGCGCAGGAAGGGCAGGCGGTGGAGGCGGGAGCCAAGCTGGCCGTGGTGGTCTAGATGGACGCCCCGCCACTGCCCGTCGCCACCCCGCCGGAGATGCTCGCAGGCGCGCCGGCATGGCGCCGCGAGCCGTACCTGCTGCTCTTTCCCTTGGGCGCGCTGCTCGCCTGGGCCGGCGTCTTGCCCTGGCTCCTGTTCTCGCTCGGCGCCACCGAGCTGTACCGCCCGATGTTCGCGGCGATCGGTTACCGCGCCGCGTTCCATCCGGTTGCGCAGGTGGAAGGGTTCCTCACCTGCTTCGCGGTGGGCTTCCTCTTCACCTTCATCCCGCGCCGCACCGGGACGGCGCCGCCCTCCTGGTGGCAGATGGCGGTGGCGCTGGCCGCGCCGATCGCCTCGGTCGTCTGCGCCTGGTTCGAGCAGTGGCTCCTGGCGCAGATCTGCTGGATCGCGCTCATCGCGGTGCTGGTCGGATTCGTCGTCCGGCGAGCCAGGCAGGGCAGCCGCCGGATCCCGCCCAGCTTCGTCTGGCTGGCAGCGGGCCTGCTGATGGGCGCCGCGGGAGCGGTGCTCGCGGGCCTCGGCTCCGCGCTCGACCCTCCCCGCTTCTGGCTGCACCTGGTCGGGCGCGGGCTCCTGCTGCAAGGCCTGTTCACCGGCCTGGTCCTGGGAATCGGCGGCCTGCTGCTGCCGGCCATGACCCGCGGCGTCGATCCCACCTCTGCGCTTCCGCCGCGCCCGTGGGCATATGGGCTTCATGCGCTGCTCGCGACGGCCTTCGCCGCCACCTTCTTCCTCGAGCACGGCGTCTCGGTGGCCATGGCCTACGCCCTGCGCGCCGCGATCACGCTCGCGGTCGTGATCGGCTCGCTGGAGGCGTTGCAGCCCCCGACCCTGCCCGGCCTGCACCGGCGCGTGGCGCGCTTTTCCGTGTGGATGCTGCCGGCCGGGTACCTGTGGGTGGCGGTCGCGCCCGAGTACCGGCGCGCGGGGCTCCACCTCGTCTTCCTCGGCTGCTTCACCGCCCTGGTGCTCGCCGTCTCCACCCAGGTGGGCCTGTCGCACCGAGGCCGCCCCGGGCCGCTGCGCGGGCGGCCCTGGCAGCTCGTCGCCTCCTGCGCGCTGCTCGTCGCGGCGCTGGTCGCGCGCGTCTTGCTCGAGGTGGACCCGCGCCACTTCCACCTCTGGCTGGGCGCCTCGGCCGCGGCGTTCCTCAGCGCGACCGTTCCCTGGGCGGCGCTGGCGCTGGCGAGGCGCTCTTGAGCGAATCCCGGTACATCCACGGCACCGCGCCCGAGGAACAGGCGCGGCTCTCGCAGCTCAACCAGCTGCTCAACGACGCGGCCTTGCGCGAGCTGCGCCTGCGCGGCGGCGAGCGCATCGTCGATTTCGGCTGCGGGCTGGCGCAGCTGACGCGCGCGATGGCGCGCCAGGCGGGCGTGCGCGCCGTGGGCCTGGAGCGCAGCGCCGAGCAGATCGCCGAGGCGATGCGGCAGGCGCGGGCGGCGGGCGAGGAGCGCCTCCTCGATCTGCGAGAGGCCGACGTGCTCTTCGCGCAGGTGGAGCCGGGCGCCTACGACCTGGCGCACGCGCGGTTCGTGCTGGAGCACGTCCCCGATCCGCTCGCGGCGGTGAAGGCCATGGTGCGCGCCGTGCGCCCCGGCGGGCGCATCGTGCTCCAGGACGACGATCACGACGTCCTGCGCCTCTGGCCGGAGCCGCCCGGACTGCGGCCGCTCTGGCAGGCGTACATGCGCACGTACGATCGGCTCGGCAACGACCCCATCGTGGGACGCCGGCTCGCGGCGCTCCTGCACGAAGCGGGAGCGCGGCCGACCCGGTGCACCTGGCTCTTCTTCGGCGCCTGCGCCGGCGAGCCCGCCTTCCCATCCTTCGTCGAGAACCTGCACTTCCTGCTCGTCGCGACCCGCGACAGCATCGTCGGGAACGGGCTGCTCGGGGCGGCCGAGATGGACGAGGCGCTGGCGCAGATCCGCCGCTTCGGGAAGCGCCCCGACGCCGCGTTCTGGTACGCCGTCGCGTACGCGGAGGGCGTCAGGTAGATTCGGGACGACAGTGCATCCGGAACGTCCGCTATCAACAGCACAGCGCCGCCGAATCCGGCGGCGACTGGCCTCGAGGAGCACATGGCCAGCAGCACGCGACGAGTCGAGGCGGCGCTCGAACGGTGGGCGCGCGAGGTGTACGGGAAGGCCGCCCGGAAGCCCGGCGCGCTGCGCCAGGAGCGTTTCGCGACCACCAGCGGCATCGAGCTCGACCCGCTCTACGGACCGCGCGAGACCGACTACGAGGAGAAGCTGGGGTTCCCGGGCGAGTACCCGTACACGCGCGGCGTCCAGCCGACCATGTACCGCGGCCGGCTCTGGACGATGCGCCAGTACGCCGGGTTCGGGACCGCGGAGGAGACCAACCGGCGCTTCCGGTACCTGCTCGCCTCGGGACAGACGGGCCTCTCCACGGCGTTCGACCTGCCGACGCAGATGGGCCACGACTCGGACAGCCCCCGCGCCCGCGGCGAGGTGGGGCGGGTCGGTGTGGCGATCGACACCGTCGACGACATGGAGCGGCTCTTCCAGGGCATCGACCTGGGAAAGGTCTCCACCTCGATGACCATCAACGCCACCGCCGCCACCTTGCTCGCGCTCTACCAGGCGGTGGCGGAGGCGCACGGGACCAGCGCGCGGGATCTGTCCGGGACGGTGCAGAACGACGTGCTCAAGGAGTACATCGCGCGCGGGACGTACATCTACCCGCCCGGCCCGTCGATGCGCCTGATCACCGACCTGTTCGCCTACACGGCCGAGGCGATGCCGAAGTGGAACCCCATCTCCATCAGCGGCTACCACATCCGCGAGGCGGGCTCGACGGCGGCGCAGGAGATCGCCTTCACGCTCGCCGACGGCATCGCCTACGTGGACGCGGCGGTCAAACGCGGCCTTGCGGTGGACTCCTTCGCTCCGCGCCTGAGCTTCTTCCTCAACGTGCACAACAACTTCCTCGAGGAGGTGGCCAAGTTCCGCGCCGCGCGGCGCCTGTGGGCGCGCACCATGCGCGAGCGGTTCGGGGCGAAGGACCCGCGCAGCTGGACCCTGCGCTTCCACGCGCAGACCGCCGGCTCCACGCTCACCGCGCAGCAGCCGGACAACAACGTGGTGCGCGTCGCCTTGCAAGCGTTCGCCGCGGTGCTGGGCGGTTGCCAGTCGCTGCACACGAACTCGCGCGACGAGGCGCTGGCGCTGCCCAGCGAGGAGTCGGCGCGCATCGCGCTGCGGACGCAGCAGATCGTCGCGCACGAGAGCGGAGCGGCGGACCTCGTCGATCCGCTGGGCGGAGCCTATGCGCTCGAGGCCGTGACCGACGACCTGGAGGAGAAGGCGATCGCGTATCTGACGCGCATCGACTCGATGGGGGGGATGGTGCAGGCGATCGCCTCCGGATACCCGCAGCGCGAGATCGAGGAAGCCGCCTACCGGTACCAGAAGGAGATCGAGAACAAGGAGCGCGTCATCGTCGGCGTGAACGAGTTCGTCAGCGAAGGCGACCCGCCGCTCGAGACCATGCAGGTGGACCCGCGCCTGGAGGCGCTGCAAGTCGAGCGGCTGCGGGCCTTCCGCGCGGCGCGCTCGCAGGAGGCTGCCCAGCGCGCGTTGTCCGACCTGAAGCGAGCGGCGGAAGGGACGCAAAACGTCCTGCCGCAGATCGTGTCGGCGGTGAAGGCGCGGGCGACGCTGGGCGAGATCGCGAACGGCCTGCGCGACGTGTTCGGGGAGCACGGGCGGGGGTGACCGGTCAGAGCCGCCGCTTCAACGAGGACGCCGTTCTGGAGAAGCGCCGCAGGAGCGCGCGTGCCTTCGTTCCCCTGCGCATGCGCTCCGCCCGCGCGGCTCGGGCCAGCTTCTGCTCCGCGCCGAACTCCTCCAGGCGCACGTCCGAGTCGTGCACCTCCCCGAGCGTGGTCTGGAGGCCGACCAGCGCCTGGAGCGCATCGTCCAGGTCGAACGCGTCGCGCAAGAGCTCCGCCTCGTAGCGCAGCTTCTTCGCCGCGATGCGGATCCGGTGGGCGGCGGCGGCCTCGAGCGGATCGCGCTGCTCCATCGCCTGTTCCAGCTGCCGCAGGCGCTTGCGGAGCCTGTTTCGCGTGCGCGGGCCGCCCAGGGTCCCGCCTGTGCGCACGTGCGGCAAGGCGCGAACGAGCTGCGGCTCCGACCGGCGGCTCCAGAACGCCAGCGCCTGCCTCAAGTGAACCTCCGCCTTCCGCAGCCTCGAGCGCACCCGGCGCGCGTCCCCGCGATGCCGCTCGAGCCATTCCATCTGGAGTTGCGCGTCGCGCACCTCGCCCAGCGCGTCCTGCAGGTGCTCGATGCGGCCGTCGAGGGCCCGCAGACGCTTCTTTCCGAACATCTTCACGGCCGCGCGCAGCCTGCGGCAGGCGACCCGCAGATCGTGGATGATCCGCGGATCGAGCCGCCGCAAGGCGCGCGCTTCCGCCGCGCGCACGTCGGCCAGGCGCGCGTGCAGCAACCGCTCGGCGGCGGTGCGCAGGGGCGTTCCCGCGTGCAGCCCGGAGACCTTTCCTGGCCGCGTCACCGCTCCTTCTCGTGCGGCAGCTCGTTCAGGGCGGCCATCCGCGAGAGACTCGCGCGGACCGCGTGCGCCCGCAAACGCGCCGCGGGGGCGGCGTCGATTGCGGCACAAGGATATCTTCCGGTCGTGATCAGCGTGCTCCTGCCCGCGCGAGATGCGGCGGCGACCGTCGACGCCGCGCTGGAGGGAGTCCTGCGGCAACGCGGAGCGCCTCCGTTCGAGGTGGTCTGCGTCGATGACGTGTCGAGCGACGGGACGACGGACGCGCTGGCGCGCTTCGCGCGCTCGGATGGGCGGGTGCGAGTCGTCCAGGGCGAGGGACGCGGTCTGGTCGCCGCGCTGCAGCTCGGGCTGGCCCACTGCCGCGGCGAGCTGATCGCGCGCATGGACGCGGACGACCTGGTGGATCCGGACCGGCTCCGCCTGCAAGCGGAGATGCTCGCCGGCGACGTGTCGCTCGGCGCGGTCGGCAGCCTGGTCCGGTGCTTCCCCCGGCCGCTCACGCCGGGCCTCGCCCGGCTCGAGGCCTGGCTGGACTCCGTGGTCACTCCCGAGCAGTGCGAGGCGGCGCGCTTCATCGAGGCGCCGCTGGTGCACCCCAGCACCACCTTCCGCCGCGAGGCCCTCGAGGCGGTGGGAGGCTGGCGCGACGCCGGGTGGGCCGAGGATTGGGACCTCATGCTCCGGCTGGCGGCGGCCGGCTGGCGGCTGGCGAAAGTGCCCAGGGTGCTCCTTTTCTGGCGCGACTCACCCGGGCGGCTGACGAGGCTGGGCGAGGCGTATCGTCCGGAGCGGATGTTCGAGCTTCGTGCGCATCACCTGGCCCGCGGTCCGCTGCGGGGACGTTCCTTCGACCTGTGGGGCGCCGGGCCCACCGGCAAGCGGCTGGCGCGGGCGCTGGAGGCGCACGGGCTGCGTCCCCGCCGCTTCTGGGACGTGGACCCGCGCAAGCGCGTCGCGCGCGGCGTGCGCGTCAACCCGCCCGCCGAATTGCGCGCGCCCGACGGCGCGCTGATCCTCTGCGCAGTGGGCAGGGCGGGGGCGCGGGAGGACATCCGCGCAGAGCTGGCGACGCGCGGGTTCGAAGAAGGACGCGACTTTCTCTTCGCCGCGTGAGCTTCCTCACGGAGGATCCGCGTTCCTCGTGCTAGCGTGGTCGCTGCGCGGATTTTCGCCTGGGGGAAACGTTGTCGGGAGCGGAGCAGATCGGCCGGCTGCTGGTCTCGAAGGGATACGTCGAGGACCGGTGGATGCGGAGCGCGCTGGCCGCCACTCCCGGGTCCGCGGCGGCCTTCCTCGAGCGCGTGCTGGAGAGCGGCGCCGTCAACGAGCCCGAGCTGCTGTCCATCGTGGCGGAGCACTCGGGCATGCCGGCGGCGGACCTCTCGCGCACCGCGATCCCGCTCGCCGCGCTCGAGCTGATCCCGCGGCCCGTCGCCGAAGCCGACCTGCTCCTTCCCCTCTCCACCGAGGGCGCGCGCCTGCACGTGGCCGTCGATTGCACCTCGTACACGCAGGCGACGCTCGCCGAGCTGCAGTTCATCACCGGGATGCTGGTGTCGCCGTACGCGGCCCTCCCCGCCACCCTGGAGAAGGCAATCGCGGCCGCGTACGAGGCGCGCGACCGCGGCGAGGAGTCCTGGCACGGCGAGAGCCTCTCGCGCGAGGCGCCCCCGGGCATCGCCGCCATCCGGCCGGGAGAGACTGGCATGCGCACCGACGAGGTGGAGATCCCCACCCTGGAGGTCGACGCGCTGGCGTTCGAGGTCGAAGGCGCGGACGCCTCCGCCGACGAGGAGGTCGTCCACCAGGAAACCTTGCGCGTCGGTCCTGCGCGCGTGCTGGTGGTGGACGACGAGCCGGAGATCCTGCGCCTCCTGGAGAAGTCGCTGCGCGCCGAGGGGTACGCGGTGGAGACTGCGCGGGACGGGCTCGAGGCGGAGCAGAAGCTGAAGGGGCCCCCGCCCGACCTGGTGGTGCTCGACGCCATGCTCCCGCACGTGCACGGGTTCGAGCTGTGCAGCCGCATCAAGGGCGATGCGCGGCTGCGCAACGTGCCGGTGCTGATGATGAGCGCCGTCTACCGCGGCTGGCGCTTCGCGCAGGATGCCCGGGAGGCCTTCGGCGCCGACGATTACCTGGAAAAGCCGTTCCACCTCGCGGACGTGCTCCGCCGCGTGCACCAGCGGCTGGAGAGCCCGCGAGGCATGCCGGCCGAGCAGAAAGAGGCCGCCGACGCCAGCTACAAGGAGGGCGTGGAGCACCTCTCCCACGGCCGCCCCGCGAAGGCGCGCGGCGCGCTGGAGCAGGCGGCGAAGGCCGACCCGTTCTCGGCGCGCAACCACTTCGCGCTGGGGCGGGCGCTGCGCGAGACGGGCGGAGCTGCGGCCGACCCATTTCGCCGCGCTCTGCAGCCTGGCCGAGCTGTACCTGGAGAAGGGATTCCGCCGCAAAGCCGTCGAAGCGCTCGAGCGCGCGCTCAACTGCGCCCCGGACGGCCGCACCCGCGACGGCATCCGCACCCGCCTCCTCCGCCTCCTCTAGGTCCAAGACAATCGCGCCACGGAGTGCACGGAGCTCACGGAGACGTGGATCCGCATGGGCTTCTCCGTGTTCTCCGTGTGCTCAGTGGTGCAATCAGTTTGCGCCTTTCGCATTGCGGTCCAGCGCAGTGCGATGAATGCTGTCGGCGTGCGCGTGGATGAAACGGCGGTGCGGAGGAGGAGGGAGCAGAACCTCGCGGCGGCTCGGCCGGATACGCGGTCGATCGCGCCCAGCATCCGGAGCTTCGCCCACGCCGTCGACCGGCAGCGGCAGGCGGTGGAGCACGTCCCTCTACTCGCCGCGTCGCGCCCGCGGTTGACGGAGACGGCGCGCGCCCTCGACGAGGCGGAGGTCGCCGCGCTCGCCATTTCCGTCGACGATCCGCACGCCGAGCTTCCGGCGCTCGCGCAGGCGGCGCAGGCGGTCTCGGTCCCGGTGCTGCGCTGCGACCTCCTGCTGGAAGAGTTCCAGGTCTACGAGTCGCGCGCGGCCGGCGCCGACGCGGTGCTGCTCCATGCGGCGCTTCTTCCCGGTGAGCAGCTCGAGCGGCTGTGCGGCGCCGCCCGCGCGACGCACATGGCCGCCTGCGTCGTCTGCGAGACGTCCGAGGAGGTGCAGCGCGCCGCCGCCGCTCGCGCCGCCGCCGTCGCGCTGGCACGCGGCGCCGAGGAGCTGTTCGCCGCGGTTCCCCGGCGCGTGCTGGTGCTGGCGCTGGATTCCGCCGCCGCGGTGCGCGGCCGCGCCGATGCGTTGCTCGACGAGGCGATCGGGTCCGCGCCCGACCCGGCCGCGGCCTTCCGTGCCGCGCTGGAGCAGGACTGACGTGCCGCCGCCCTTCCGCAAGCACCTCTTCGTCTGCCTCAACGACCGCGGCCCCGGCGACCCGCGCGGATCGTGCGCGCAGAAAGGCAGTGAGGAATTGCACCAGGCATTCAAGGCCGCATTGAAAGCGCGTGGCTTGAGCGCGGACATCCGCGCCAACAAGGCCGGCTGCCTCGACAATTGCGCGCAGGGTTGCTCGGTCGTCGTCTACCCCGAGGGCGTCTGGTACGGCCGGGTGACGTTGGAGGACGTCGACGAGATCGTCGAGAAGCACCTCGTCGGCGGCGAGCCGGTGGAACGACTCAGGCTCTACGCAAAAGCTGACGAAGAGGAAGCAACCTAGCGATCACGGCGCTCGACCGGTCCTTTGTGCGCCCGGGCCGACCGGAACGCACACTAGCGCCCGTCCCGGTGGTCGCATCGGCCGGGAGGTGGGGAAGACAACCCCACCGATCAAACTCTCCTAACTACTCGTTTATCGGGTCAGCGATGCCGGTTATCGATGCGAGTTGGCCCCTTTTATCGGTTCGGACTATCGTCCCGTTCTTCCGGCACGGCACATAGCTCAAGAGGGGGCGACCATGAGGACGAGGCTTTCCTTGCTCTGCGGAGTGCTCACCCTTGCTCTCGCCGCTCGCCCGGCTCCGGCGCGCGTCCTGAGGGTCAACGTCGCCGCTCATGTGACCTGGGTCGACGATCCCGGCAACGTCCTGGGCGGACAGGTATCCGTCGGGCAGACGGGCGAAGGTACCTACGCCTATGAGACGACCGCACCGGACCAGGATCCGGGCCCGATCGACGGCAGCTATCCGCAAAGCCCCGCGCAAGGCAGCGCGAGCCTCTCGGTGGGGCCGTTCAACTTCGCCAGCGATCCCACCTCCCCGGGCTGGATGTACCAGGTCCTGGTCCATGCGCCCTGGGACGCCTACTACCAGGACTTCATCCGCATCACGAGCGGCGCCAACCAACCCCTCGCCAACGGCGCGAGCGTGGCGACGCTGGACATCGAGTTCTCGGACTTCTCCGGCGCGGCGCTGTCCTCGGACGCGCTGCCCGCGAGCGCCCCGGACCTGGCCAGCTTTCCGCAAAGCACCGTGCTCGTCCTCGGCTCCTCCGCGACGGGCGCCTGGTACACGCTTCGTTTGCAGATCGATTCGGTGGCGGTGGCCGACGCCGGAGTGACGGTCTCGCCTTCCTCGAGCAGCTTCCTCCGCCTGCAGCACGTCGATCCGGCCTTGCTCGTGGAAGCCGGCGACCAGATCGTCGGGGTGCAAGGAAGCGTGAACGGGGTTCTCCTGCCGCCGCAGTACCTGGGACAATGCGTCCAGGCGCCGCCCAATGCGCAGAGCCGCCCGGCGATCGTCTGCCCGGACATCAACCAGTTCCTCTTCCCCGGCGCCAACCGGGTGGAGTGGCGCGCCGAGATGATCGACGGATCGACGCGCACGACGTCGGTCGACTGGGAGATGATCCAGTAGGTCCCGCCGGCGCCGATCAGTTCATCAGCTTGGCGCCGCCGCGCAGGCGGTCGACCCGGGCGCGGAGCGCGGCTGCGTCGGACGCGGCCGGTTCGAGGCGCAGCACCGTCTCCAGATCGGCGGCGGCGGCCTCGGGGCCGCCCAGCTGCTCGCACAGGCGCGCGCGGTCTCGCAGGACGCGCACGTCGTCGGGCTGCAGCAGGAGCTGGCGGTCGACGGCGGACAGCGCGCGAGGCAGGTCGCCGCGGTCGAGGTAGATGGAGCGCAGGTTCTGCAGCATGCGCGCCAGGATCTCCTTTGGCCGAGCGGCGCGCAAAAGGCGCGGGTCGAAGCGCGCCGCATCGCCGGCGGCGGACGCGAAGCGGCGCTTCAGCTCCGCGAGCCCCAGCAGCTGGCCGCGGTTGAACGCGTCGACGATCAGCTCGCCGTCGTCGAGCGTCACCTTGCAGAGGAAGTGCCCCGGGAAGGAGACGCCGTCCACCCGCAAGCCGCAGCGCCGCCCCACCTCCATGTACACGAGCGAGAGCGAGAGCGGGATGCCGGTGCGCCGCTCGATCACCTCGTTGAAGAAGCTGTTGCGCGGGTCGTAGTAGTCGGCCTGGTTGCCCGTGAAGCCGAGCTCGTGGAAGAGCACCGCGTTGAGCCGGCCCACCCGGCGCTCCGGAAGCGCGCCGGCGGGCAGGCCGCGCGTGACCTGAAGGGCGAACTCGTCCAGCGCCATGAGATATCGCGCCTCGTCGAGCTGGGGGTACTCCTCGCGGGCGATGGCCAGCGCCGCGCGAGCCAGATCGATCGGCTCCCGCCTGGCGAGCTGCTCCAGCTCGCGGCGCGACGCAGCGGAAGGGTCCACCAGCCCATTCTATCCTGATCGTGTGGGGCGAGGTCGGAGGCGGCTAGAAAGCCTCCTGGATCAGGCGCTCGAAGTCGACCTGGGTGCAGGGTCGGGGATTCGACTGGTGGCAGGCGTCCGCGAGGGCCTTCTCGACCAGCCGCGGGATCATCTCGCGCTTCACGCCCGCCTGCGACAGCTTGCGCGGAAGGCCGCACGCCCCGCGCAGATCGTCGACCAGCTGCGCGCAGGCGTGCGCGCGCTCCTGCACGCTCATCCGCGGATCGGCGCCCAGGGCGACCGCCGCGGTCGCCAGCCGCTCCTCGGCCGCGGAGCGGTTGAACTGGATGACGGTGGGGAGCATGAGCGAGTTCGCCAACCCGTGATGGGTGCCCGCGACGGGCGTGAGCGCGTGCGCGACCGAGTGGCAGGCGCCGAGGCCCTTCTGGAAGGCGATGGCCCCCATCGCGCTGCCCAGCAGCATCTGCTCGCGCGCGTCGACGTCCTTGCCGTTCTTCACCGCGCGCCCGAGGTGCTGCGCGATGCGGCGCAACCCATCGAGCGCGATGGCGTCGGCGAGCGGGTGATCGCCCTTCGCCACGTACGCCTCCAGGTTGTGGGTGAGCGCGTCCATGCCCGTGGCGGCGGTGATGAACGGCGGCAGGCCCACCGTCAGCTCCGGGTCGAGGATGGCGGCGTTCGCGAGCAGGTGCGGACTGAAGATCACCACCTTGGTCCCGTCGATCACCAGCACCGTGGAGCGCCCCACCTCGCTCCCGGTACCGGCGGTGGTGGGCACCGCCAGGAACGGGGGCTGCCTCCCGGTGATGTACCGGTCGCCGCCCTGCGCGTCGTCGTAGCGATTCAGCGGCGGGTCGTGGTGCACGAGCAGGCGGATCGCCTTGCCCATGTCCAGCGAGGCGCCGCCGCCCACCGACAGGAGCGCCTCCGCGCCCGAGGCGCGGTACGCTTCGATGCCCTTCAGCGCGTCTTTATCGGTGGGGTTGGGATCGAACTCGCTGAAGACCGCGAACGGCACTCCGGCCTGCTCGAGCAGCGGCGTGACGAATCTCAAGA
>WNGH01001911.1_pt1 | contig 21552 bp, 27 predicted proteins | sample 5400631 | NCBI WGS metagenome assembly WNGH01 (sample SAMN13153373, study PRJNA577476) | soil metagenome | isolation source: 115 cm soil or saprolite under Garry oak tree replicate 1 | place: USA:California | collected 2016-06-15
GGCCGTCCTTGTGGAGGCGGTCGAACACCGGAAAGGAGCTGAGCGTGGCGATCACGTCCTCCGCCTCCTTGAGCGAGCAGCCTGGGCGCAGGGCGTCGGTGGTGGCGAGATGCTCGGCGATCCGGCGCGGGGCGTCAGCGCCGCCCGCGTCATCGACCCGAAGGCGGCGAAAGAGCGCCGGGTTCTCGGCCCACGCCGAGCAGGTCCGCTCGAAGTGGTGGCGGAGGTCGTTCTCTCCGTGGTCGGCCAGGGCGGGGGCGAGGGACCCCAGGAGGGCGGCGCGGGAGCCAAAGCGGGCGTAGACCGTGAGCCGGGAGACGCCTGCCCGGCGGGCGACGGCGCCGACGCTGGGAGCCGGACCTTGCTCGGCGACCAGCTCGCGCGCGGCGTCGAGGATGGATCGGTAGGTCCGGTCGACCGAAGCCTGCCGGCGTCCAAGCCGATATGCGCGCGGCACCCCGATATTTAAGCATGCAGTCTGTCCAATAATTGGAGATCTGGCTCGATCTACGATCCTCAGGCGATGAGGTTGTGGGATCCGCTCGCGGTCCGCGAGCTGTCCGCCCTGCTCCGCGACCCCGTGTTTCGCGGCCGGGGCATCCCCAAGGGCGACGGGCGGCCCGTCCTGCTGCTCCCCGGTTTCCTTTCCGGGGACTGGGCGCTGCAGGTGCTGCACAACTGGCTCGGGCGGGTCGGCTACCGCAGCCACCTCTCGGGCATCCTGTTGAACGTCAAGCACTCAGAGCGGGTGCTTCCCGCTCTGAACCGGAAGGTGGCGTCCATCCAGGGTGAGGCGGGCGTGCGCGTGAGCCTTGTCGGCCACAGCCTGGGCGGCCTGATGGCGAAGGTCCTCGCCCAGCGCAAGCCGGACCCGATCGAACAGGTCATCACCCTCGGCTCACCCCTGGCCAACTGGACGGATGTCGCCACGCTGACTCACCATGCGGTCGGCGTGGTGAAGACCGGCAACGAGCTCCTGTACGGCCGGCGCCTCAACACCGAGGGCCGCTTCAGCTACGACCTCAAGCTGGCGCCCGTGGTGCCGACCACGTCGATCTACACGCCGACCGACGACGTGGTGAACTTCCGCTCCTGCCTTCGCCCGGACATCCCGGCGCTTCCTGTCTGGGGGACGCACAACGGTCTGCTGGTGAACCCAGAGGTGTACCGCCTGCTCGGCCGGCTCCTCGCGCGACCTCGCCGATGATCGCGATCGCGGTCGGCATGGCGATCGTGGCCGCGGCATTCCACGGCACCTGGAACGTGCTCGTCAAGGTCAGCGGCGACCCGATCGCCACGTTTCGCCGCGCGACCGCGATGGCCGCTGTGGTCGCGACGATCAGCCTGGTCCCGGCCTGGCTGATCTTCGGCCGGCCGAGCCTGACCCCAGGCGCGGCCGCGCTGGCCGTCCTGTCCTCCTTCCTCGAGACCGCCTATCTATGGCTGCTCTCCACCGCATACCGCCGCGGCGACCTGTCGGCCGTCTATCCGATCGCGCGGGGCTCTGCGCCTTTGCTCAGCGTCGTGGTCGGCCTGGTCCTGCTGGGCGAGAGGCTGAGCGCCGCCCAGCTCCTCGGCGTGGCCCTGCTGCTGGTCGGCATCCTGTCGGTGACCGTCGCGCAGGCGCGCGGCAGGGCGACGGTGGCTGCGCTCCTGACCGGAGTGGCGATCGCGGCCTACAGCTCGGTCGACCGCATCGGCGTGCGCATGGCCACGCCCTGGCTCTACGCGTGGCTGCTGTTCACCCTGATGGCGATCGAGCTGCCCGTGACGATCTGGGTCGCGTCCGCGCTGAAGCTGTACCGGCAACCCGAGACTCCGCCTCCGACCTGGAGCCAGGCTGCGGTCATAGGCCTGTTCTTCTGGGCCGGCTACTTCCTGGTCCTGTGGGCGTTGAGCCTGGCGCCGCTGGCGGTGGTCGCGCCTGTACGCGAGGTCGCGATCGTGGCCGTGGCGGTCTGGGGAGTTTGGAGGCTGCGCGAACGTGAACGGGCCGCGATAAAGGTCTCGGGCGCCGTGGCGACCCTTGCCGGCGTAGCCTTGCTGGCGATCTAGGGGCTGGGTGTTAAGGTAAGGCCGTCCCCGGTAGTCGGGGATGTTCGCCGCGGTCGGATCTTCTCGAAAGGACCCGTGCGTTCGCGACATGACTTTCGAGAAGGGGGGTTTGAGATGCCTACAGGCAGCATCAAGAAGTTGGTCTCCGACCGCGGGTTCGGCTTCATCGCCGCCGAGGACGGGAAGGAGTATTTCTTCCACCGGACGGGTCTCGACTCGAGCATCAACTTCGACTCGCTCGCGGGCGGTGAGCGGGTCAGCTTCGAGATCGAGCCAAGCCAGAAAGGTCCTCGGGCGAACCGGATCAAGCTGGCGTAGGCACCGCCGCCCGCCGCACCTTCGCCCTCCGGCCGCTCGGCGAGTACTCCCTCAAAGAGAGCGCCGGCTTCATCGACGCCTGGCACGAGGCGCCCTCAGAAGGTGGCAAGACCGAAGGGCACCTGCATCTCGCGTTCCTGAGTGACCACGACTGGATTCCGGCGGGGGTCTGCCTGAGCCAGGACGGCTCGGGTGAGGTGCAAGGCAACGTCTACGGCGATGCGCCTGTCGAGGAGATATCTCATCAAGCCGCGCGCATCCTGAGCCTCGACCTCGACGGGTCGGGCTGGCCGGCGGTCGGAGAGCAGGATCCGGCGGTCGGGCGCTTGCAGCGGATGTTTCCGGGGTTCCGGCCGGTCAACTGGTCGAACGCCTACGAAGCGGCGGCGTGGTGCCTGATCTCGTCTCGGATCGCGATGCGCCAGGCCCAGGGAATCAAGGACCGAATGTGTCGAGAGCTGGGTGCCGAGGTCGACGTGCATGGGCATCGCCTGTGGTGCTTTCCCGGCCCGGAGGCTCTGGTCCAGCTGACCGCTTATCGCGGACTCTTCGGGCGCAAGGTCGAGTATCTGAATGCGCTCGGTCACGCGGCGATGCGTGGTGACCTCGACACGGAGACGCTTCGCGCGCTGCCGCAAGAGCAGGCGCTGGAGCGCCTGCAGCGGCTCAAGGGCATCGGCGAGTTTGGGTCGCAGCTGATCAGGCTGCGCGCGCTGAGCGCGGTCGACGAGCTGCCGACCGCCGAGCCGCGACTGCTGCAGGCGGTGCGAGAGGCCTACGGGCTGACGCATGACCCGGACATCAGCGACCTGGCCAGGATCGCCGAGAACTGGCGACCCTACCGGATGTGGGTGGCGGTCAGCCTGCGCCGGATGCTGGCTGGAGGCGCCGGCATGATGCACTCGCGCGCGTCGGGGTGAGCCTGCGCGATTCGCGGGTCCTGCGACCACGGGAGCACTGGCAGACGCTCGACTTCGTCCTCGCGGCCATCGCCCTGGCCTTCCTGGGATTCGCATTGCTGGGGCTGTCCAACGCGGTCGGCGCGCTGAACGACACACGAGCGCTGCAGCAGGAATGCCCGGAGAGCGGGTGCGTCCATCACGGCATGGTCAGCGGCAGCAGCACCTATGTGGCGTCGCGCTACTCGCTGGGGTCGGCGTACTGCATCATCACGATGGACCTCGACATCGGCCAGCGGCAGGCAGCTCTGGCCGGGAGGGTGTGCCGGCAGATCCCTGTTGGAAGCCCGATCGACGCCACCATCTGGCGAGGCAACGTCGTCATCGTCAAGACGACGATCGGGACGATGGGGACGTACGACAACCCCGGGACCGGGCTCGGTGTCGGCCTGTTCAGGATGCTGGCGATTCTTCCGGCCCTCTTGCTCGTGGCGATGATCCACGTCGACATCGCCAACCACCGCGTCGTGCGCAGGATCCGAGGCCGGCTTTTCGCCTCTTAACAGGCTGGGTTGGCGCCGGTTTTTTCGCAGCCTAGGCTTGCCTCCAGGTGTGCCGGCGGGGGAGGGACCGGCTGGAGGAAGGGAGGGCCCGAAGCGACTGTCTTTTGGGCGGTCAGGCGCCGGCGGTTCGAGCAACCGTGCCGAGAATCCGCCTGCGGATGCCGAGAATGCCGCTCAACGGCATGGTGCTTTCGCACGCCTTCAGCGCCAGGGCGTCGGCGGCGCGGAACTGTTCGTGACCCATCACGAGCAGGCGCGCATCGCTGGCGGCGCGCACGCTCGCCTCGCTGACTCCGCGCGCGCGCATCGCAGCCCAGCCAGACCCCTGGCCCGCAACCAGCTCGCCCCGCACGCCGCCGCGACACGTCTCGAGCCGGCCGTCGACGACGACGAAGAACTGGTGGCACAGGCGACCCTCGACCGCGAGCTCTTCACCGGCCCTGACCACCACCTCGTCGAAGTAGGGCAGGAGCGATTCCAGCCGCAGCGATCTCAAAGCTCGACGGCGCTCGGCCGCAGTCATTCGGAGCCACCCAGTGGGAACCCGCCCTCGCCGACCCCGCCGCTGAACGCCAGGCGCATCCCCGGCGCGACCCGCTGCAGCAGGCGCAGCGCGCCGTAGTTGTCGCCCAGCACGTCCACCTCGAAGCGCTCGATGCCTTCCATCGCCGCGCGTTCCGCGAGAGCCGCCACCATCCGGGTGCCGAGCCCCTGCCGCTGCCAGGCGTCGGCGACCATGATCGCAAGGTCGGCGCTGATCGCTCCTGGCATCCGCGAGTACTGCGCCACGCCGACCACAGCGCCGTCCGCGACCGCCGCCACCACCGCGCGGTCGTGGCCGTCGACCCGGAGGACCAACCGCGTGAACTGTTCGACCCTCAGCGCGGGGCTGAAGAACCGCCGGTAGAGCGAGTCGGAGGACAGCCGGGCGAAGAGCCCCGCCACCGCCGCTTCGTCGCCCGGTTCCAGCCCGGCCAATCCCGGTCGTCCCGCGTATCCCGATTCGATCTCCACCATTTCGCTGTTCACAGCCTCCGCCTAAACTAATAGCACGACCGGTCGTTCAATGTCAATAGTATCCGACCGTTCGTGCTAAAATCAAGCGCGAAACATGGCGACAGCCGAGTCGACCGACCGCCGCCGCCTCCGCGGCATGCGCACCCGGCGGGCGATCCTGGCCCACGCCGCTCGCGTCGGCTCCGCCGAGGGGCTGGACGCCGTCTCGCTCCAGCGCCTGGCCAACGACCTCGGCATCAGCAAGAGCGGGCTCTTCGCCCACTTCGGCTCCAAGGAGGAGCTGCACCTGGCGACGATCGACGCGGCGGCCGAGATCTTCACCGACGAGGTGATCCGGCCCGCGCTGGTCCATCCACGTGGGGTCGGCCGGGTCTGGGCGCTCTGCAACGCGTGGCTGTCGTACATCGAGCGCGGCGTCTTTCCCGGAGGCTGTTTCTTCTGGGCGGTTGCGGAGGAGTACGACAGCAAGCGTCCCGGGCCTGTGCGGGACTCGGTGCTGGAGAAGAAAGGCTTCTGGTCTTACACGCTGAGGCGCGCCGTGACCGAGGCGCAGCTGGCCGGCGAGATCGACCCGGACGCGGACCCCGAACAGCTTGCGTGGGAGCTCGACAGCCTCCTGGGCGGCGTCAACAGCGGGTTCAAGAGCGGGGACGGGGAGCAGGCGATCGAACGCGGGCGCCGGGCGATCCGCGACCGCCTGATGCGCGTGACCACGCCGGTTGCGAGCCCGCTCGCCTGAAATTTCAGGTACCCGCCGCGCGCCGAATCAGGTAGTTCCCACCTTATGGGCACCTGGGGTCGATTCCTACTCTGGCTGCATGAGCGACAACTACCGCCTCTACCCGCAGAAGGTGGCTGAGGCGCGGTCCCGACGGCGCGATGCCGACAGCGGAGCGCTGAGCAGGCAGCTCCACGAGATCTTCGACACCGTCCGCTGGTGCGAGCGGATCTGGGCGATCGAGGAACGAATCGACCGCGAGACCGGCCGGCGCTGAGGCCGCCTGCTAGCGCGAGTGACTGCGGACCAGGGCAATCGCTGCCATCCACAGCAGGCCGCCGCTGACGAGCAGGACCCACATCGTCCAGGGGATCAGCCTGAACTCGACCAGCGCGCCGAAGATGCACATCGCGGCCGCGCCGGCCAGTAGAAACGAGCCCGGCAGGAGAAGCCACGCCGAGTACCACGGCGGCTGCACCGCATCGCCGCGGTTCAGGAGCCATCCCGCGCCGAAGACCAACATCGCGGTGAGGACGGCGGGAACGGTCAGGCCGAACGCCCAGCGCATGCCCACCTCGCCGGTCAACGCCGAGACAACAGGTTGGACTCCCGCCATCCCAAGCCCGGCCGCGACGGCGAATCCGACCAGCCGCAGCATGACTGACGGGTGAGGCACGTTCAGCATCAGAGTCTGATCGAGTAACGCGCCGCCGCGAACGGATTACGCGCTCGCGTCGAGGACGAGGCTTCGCGATGCGGTCTCGATCGTGCCGGTGTGGCCGCGCTGAAGGGTCTGGAGCGCGTCGTCGATGAACGCGGCGCGCTGCTCGTCGGTCAGGCGCTCCATCCGGACCGCGCAGTCCCACCAGCTCGTGAACAGCGCCACCAGCTGATCCGCCGATTGCCACACGACCTTCTCCTCGATCACCTCCACGCGCGCGTCCGCGAAGCCTGCTTCGCGCGCGGCCTGGGTCAACAGCTCTGGGTCGGAGACGGTCCGCCGCGTCGCCTCCTGGTCGATGGGGCGCGGCGCGGCCGGAAGGTGGCGGTCGACGACCGCGTCGAGCAGGCCGATAACGCCCTGGCCCGGCAACCCGACCGGCACGCTGGCGGCAAACCTCGACGCGCCGCGCAGGACGCGACGAGCCTCGCTGAGCGCGCGGTCCAGATGCGGAGCGAACTGCAGGCCGTGCCCACACGTGGCCGCGTCGAACGACGCTGTTGGAAACGAGAGCTCCTCGATGTCCATCAGCTCAAACCGGGCGTTCGGCAACGCGAGCGAGCGGGCCACCTCGATCATCCCCGGCGCAAGGTCGACGCCGACGACCTCGCCGCCGGGCGCAACCGCCGCCGCGAGCCGGCGGGCCATGTTGCCCGGCCCGCACGCGAGGTCGAGGATGCGCATCCCCGGCCGGGCGTCGACGAGGTCGAGCACCCGCTGCCGGCCGCGCGCCTCGCCGCTCGCCATGATCTGGTCGAGCCGGCGGTCGTACGCCTGCGCGTGCCGGCTGAAGATCGAGGGGTACAGGTCTTTCGACTTCACCGCCAGGATCGTTCCAGCCAGGCGGCCGCCCGCAGCGCGCCGGCGTTGGTGCGCCCGACCACCTGGATGCCCACCGGCAGGCCGTCGACCGGAGCCTGCACCACGACGACCGGCTGGTGGGTCGTGTTGAACGGGCGTGTGAACCGCGACAGAGGCTCGCGCACCTCCGGCCCCGCATCGACGCCAGGGGCGACGATCGCGGTCGCGGGGAGGATCATCGCGTCCACGGCGTCCATCTTGCGCAGCGCGCCCGCCGCCAGCTCAGGTCGCGCGGCGAGGGCCTGCCGGTAATCGACCTCCGACACGTCGAGGCCCAGACGGATCAACCGAAGGACGTCCGCGCCGTATTTCTCAGGCGTCTCGGTCGCCCAACGGCGGTGGTAGGCGGCGGCCTCGTAGAGAAGGATCGTGAGCCCGACCTGGTGCAGGATCTCGCGCTCGCCGAAGTCGATCTCGGCGGTCCCGGCTGCGAGCGATCGCCAGGCGGCTTCTGTCGGCCCATCCAGGTCCGTCACCCAGCCGCGCGGGATGGCGAGCCTCGGCCGCGACAGCGAGTCGAGCGAGATCTCCTCGCCCGACATCAGCGAGTAAGCGCGCGCGAGGGTGGCGACGTCCGGCGCCATCGGCCCCAGCGTGTCGAGCGAAGGGCTGAGCGGGATGACGCCGCCGATGTCGATGCTGCCGAAGGCGGGCTTGAAGCCGGCCACCCCGCAGAGCGACCCCGGGATGCGGATCGACCCGCCGGTGTCGCTGCCGATCGCCCAATCGCACTGGCCGGTGGCAACCGCGACCGCAGAACCTCCGGACGACCCACCTGACACGCGTGTCGGGTCGTGTGGGTTGAGAGCGTTGCCGTAGTGCGGGTTGATGTTGGTCACGCCGTAGGCGAATTCGTGCAGGTTGGTCTTGCCGACGAACACGCAGCCGGCCGCGCGCAGGCGCCTGACCACCGGCGCGTCCTCAGCCGCCGGGACCTCAGGGAGGATGATCCCGCCCGCGGTCGTCACCATTCCCTTGACGTCGACCAGGTCCTTGACCGCGACTCGCTCGCCCGAGCCAGGCTCATCCGCCCGGGAGATGAAGGCGTTCAGCTCCATGACGCCAATTGTCGAAGGATTGAATTGGCGGCCACAGCGCTATCCTTGCCCGCTGATGTCAGCCCAGACCGCGGGTTCCATCTCGGCGAACCTCTCCTGGAGCAAGGTCGACGTGCTCACGCCGTTTGAGCGCCTCACCGCCGAGATCCAGGTGCGCGGAGGCAGACTGCGGGAGACGATCAACGACCCCGAGCCGCTCTTCCACATGCGCAACGTGAGCGCGGAGCCGCTCGTGCCTGGCGCCGTGCCCCTCAGCGGCGTGCCCGAGGGCCTCTTCAACAAGAACTTCATCGGCGGCATCCGCACCCTCGACCCCGAACCGCCGCCGGCGGACATGGTCGCCGAGATGATGCGGCGCTACGTGATGTTCCAGGCGACGACGTTCATGGTCACGGGCGCGGCCGAGTTTCCCAAAGCGACCGAGCCGGCGATGCACACCGAGATCCTGATGAAGTCGCGCTTCTTCCCCATGCTCGACGTCACGGTCACGATGTTCGGCGTCCAGGGCAAGAGCTGGACGCAGCCCAACATCTGGGTCAACCGCGACTTGATGCTGGCCGTCTTTCTGGGCTAGGTCCGGCCGAAAAGCCTCGCGACCCGCAGCTTGATCAGGTGCCAGACCAGCGCGAACGCGCTCACTGGCGCGGCCGTGGCCCCAGCGCGGGGCGCCGTCGCCGCGGCGGGCGTCGACCGCTCGACCGCTGCCGCCACGTCGTCCTCGACCGCCGGGTCGTCGGCCTCGAGGTTCGCCTGGATGCAGTTCGCCATGTCCTTGATCAGCCGCTTGGACACGTCCTCCATGACGCCGCGGCCGAAGTTCGCCACCCGGCCGCGCACCTGGTATTCGGTGACGATCTCGACGAGCGAGCCGTCGCCGGCGGTCTGCACCTTCATCGTCGCCGACACCTGGGCCGAGCCCGGCCCGGTCGTCTCCCGACCGTCCGCGGTCAGCTTGGCCGTCCGCGACGCCTCGTCTCGCTCCGAGATCCGGGCCGTGCCGCTGTAGGCAACGGTGATCGGGCCGACCTTGACCTTGACCTTGCCCTTGAAGGTGGTCGGATCGACGACCTCGGTGAGCTCCGCGCCCGGCACGCAGCCCACCACCTTGTTGACGTCCAGGAGATAGGCGAACACCTTCTCAGGTGGCGCGCTCACCTGAAAGGAATTCTCCAGTTGCATTTCCGGACTAAAAGTAGCGCAATAGAGGGGTTCATCTGCAGCTGGCCTAGCGGCCCGCCTCGCGCGCCGCCCATGGAGGGTATTTACCGAGATGAAGCTAAAGGTCGCCACCACCGTCAACGGCCGCAAGCACGAGCATGAGGTCGAGCCTCGCCTGTTGCTCGTGCACCACCTCCGCGACAACCTGGGGCTGACCGGCACGCACGTCGGCTGCGACACGAGCCAGTGCGGCGCCTGCACGATCCTGGTCGACGGCAAGGCGGTGAAGAGCTGCACGATGTTCGCCGTCCAGGCCGAGGGCAGGAACCTGACCACGATCGAGGGCATGGCCAAGGACGGCGAGCTGCACCCGATCCAGCAGGCGTTCTGGGACGAGCACGGCCTGCAGTGCGGCTATTGCACGCCAGGGTTCATCATGGCCGCGGCCTACCTCCTCTCCACCAACCCCAACCCGACCGACGAGGAGATCCGGAAGGGCCTCGAAGGCAACCTGTGCCGGTGTACGGGCTACGTGAACATCGTCAAGTCCGTCAAGACCGCGGCGAAGGTGATGGGCGGCGCGGAGGCCAGGACCGGCGCCAAAGCGGGCGCGACCGCGGGAGGCGAATAGATGGCCGTCTCACAGCTCGTCGGCGCCAAGATCCATCGCCGCGAAGACCCTCGCCTGATCACCGGCCACGGTCGCTTCACGGACGACCTCGGCAAGCTGGGCGTGCTTCACCTGTCGGTCGTGCGCAGCCCGCACGCGCACGCGCGCATCCGCAGCATCGGGCTCGAGGCGGCCAGGAAGTCGCCGGGCGTGGTCGCGGTGTTCATCGCCCAGGATTTCAACGGCGTGATCGCCGGGCCGGCCACTCACCCGGTGGCACCCGTCTTCGCGCCCGATAAGAAGACCAACCCGCCGCGCTATCCGATCGCGAAGCAAGAGGTCTGCTACCAGGGCGAGCCGGTGGCGGTCGTCATCGCGGAGTCGCGCTCGCAAGCGGCTGACGGCACCCAGCTCGTAGACGTGGAGTACGAACCCCTGCCCGTGGTCATGGACCTCGACGAAGCGCTCAAGCCGGGAAGCACCAAGGCTCACACCGACCAGCCGGACAACATCGCGTGGGACGCCACCTACGTCCCATGGGAGGCGACCGAGGAGGCGTTCAAAGAAGCCGACGTCGTCATCAAGCAACGCATCCGCCAGGACCGCCTTTCGCCGAACCCGATCGAGGCGCGAGTCGTGATGGCGGAGTTCGACTCCTTTGACAATCGCCTGACGATGTGGATGTCGACCCAGAACCCGCACTGGATCCGGCTGTTCGTGTCCGGGGCTTTGGGAATGGGCGAGCATGCCGTTCGAGTCATCTCGCAGGACGTGGGCGGCGGGTTCGGCTCCAAGATCAGCCCCTACCCCGAGGACTACCTGGTCCCGGCGACGGCGAAGATGCTCGGCCGGCCGGTCAAGTGGACGGAGACCCGGACGGAGTCGGTGCAGAACGCGTATGCGGGTCGAGGCCAGATCTACGACGTCGAGGCCTGCGCGAAGAAGGACGGCACGCTGCTCGGCATGCGCGTCACCCAGCTGCTCGACACCGGCGCCTACATCGGCACGTTCGGCGCCTTCCAGACGTGCGCCTGCCTGCTCGCGGGCGGCGCCTACAAGTGGAAGGCCATCTCGTCGCGCTCGATCGGGATCCTGACGAACAAGATCACCACCGATCCCTATCGCGGCGCCGGCCGGCCGGAGGCGACTCACCTCGCGGAACGGGTCATCGACCTGCTCGCGGCCGAGCTGAAGATGGACCCGGTCGAGCTGCGGCGGAAGAACTTCCCCGACAAGGATGAATTTCCCTGGACTCAGAACTTCGGCCTGGTGGTCGACTCAGGCGACTACCACGGCTCCCTGGACAAGGCCTTGAAGCTTGCCGGCTACGACCAGATGCGCAAGGAGCAGGCCGAGGCTCGCAAGCACGGCCGGCTCATCGGCATCGGGCTTTCGACGTGGATCGAGATCTGCGGACTCGGACCGGGCGCGGTGACGGGACCGGCCACGGGCGGCGTCGTGCTCTCCGAGTCGGCGCAGGTGAAGATTCACCCCGCCGGCGGAGTGAGCGTCTACGTCGGCACGCACAACCACGGCCAGGGCAACGACACGACTCATGCGCAGATCGCCGCCGATGCCCTCGGTGTGCCAATGGAGCAGATCGACATCCGCCACGGCGACACCAACGAGGGTCCGGGCTTCGGCTACGGGACCTACGGATCGCGGACGCTGGCGGTGGGCGGAGTCGCCATCGCGAGGGCGTGCACCAAGGTGGTCGACAAGGGCAAGAAGGTCGCCGCGCACCTGCTCGAGGCGGCCGAAGAGGACATCGAGTTCCACAACGGCAAGTTCACGGTCAAAGGCTCACCGGACAGGTCGAAGGCCATGGGCGAGGTCGCCTTTGCGGCGTACGGGCAGCTGCCGTCCGGGATGGAGCAAGGCCTCGAAGCGGTCGCGTACTACGAGCCGCCGAACTTCGTCTGGCCGTTCGGCGCCCACGTATGCGAGGTCGAGGTCGACGCCGACACCGGCGCGGTCAAGATCCTCAAGTACGCGGCGGTCGACGACTGCGGGAACGTGATCAACCCGATGATCGTCGACGGCCAGCTTCACGGCGGCATCGCGCAGAGCATCGGCCAGGCGCTCTACGAGGAGATGGTCTACGACGACGACGGCCAGCTCCGCTCCGCGACTTTCCTCGACTACTCGATGCCGAGCGCCAACGAGATTCCGGACATCCAGCTCGAACGCCAGGTCACCCCGAGCCCGACCAACGAGCTCGGCGTCAAGGGCATCGGTGAGGCGGGCACGATCGCGGCCACCGCGGCGATCATCAACGCCGTCTGCGACGCGCTCAGCCCACTCGGCATCAAGCACATCGACATGCCGGCCAGTCCCGACAGGGTCTGGAAGCACATCAAGGAGGCACGCAAGTGATCCCAGCCGCCTTCGAATACGCTCGCGCCTCCTCCGTGGATGAGGCATCCAGGCTCCTGGACAAGTTCGGCGAGGACGCCAAGGTGCTGGCCGGCGGGCACAGCCTCATCCCGCTCATGCGTCTGCGGCTGGCCCAGCCGACGGCCCTTGTCGACATCAACGCCATCAAGGACCTCGACCACATCAAGGAATCGGGCGGCAAGCTCCACGTCGGAGCGCTGACGCGCCACGTGACCATCCAGAACTCGTCGGTGGTGAAGGACAAGCTTCCGCTGCTCGCCGAGATCGCGGGGGAGGTCGGCGACAACCAGGTTCGCAACATGGGCACGATGGGCGGCGTCATCGCGCACGCCGACGCGGCGGGCGACTACCCGACGCTCGCGCTGATACTCGACGCGGAGATCGTCACCAACCAGCGCACGATCCAGGCGCGCGAGTTCTTCAAGGACCTGTTCACAACGGCGCTCGGGCCGAACGAGGTCGTGACCGAGGTCGTGTTCCCGGTCGCCAACGGGCCGCACAAGTACGTGAAGTTCCGCCGCCGGCTGTTCGACTGGGCGATCGTCGGCGTGGCCGCGCAGAAGATGAACGGCGGCTGGCGTATCGGGCTGACCAACGTGGGGACCACGCCGGTGCGGGCGACCGCGGTGGAGAAGGCGCTGCACGACGGCGCCAAGCCGGAGGAGGCGGCGCAGCACGCGTCGGACGGGCTCGACCCGGCCGGCGACCTGCGCGCGAGCCCGGAGTACAAGAAGCACCTGGCCCGCGTCCTGACCAAGCGAGCGATCAACCAGGCATTGGGGCAGGCAGAAGGGCTCCAGTAGAGGCGGAGGTGGCTCGATCGCAGGGTCGGGCCACCTCGTATTTATGAGAGGAAACCCAGATGGTTTCCTCTCATCGCGCCGTCGGCAAAGCCGGCCCGCCCTTCGGCCGGGCAAGCGGCGCTGCTCTCCTTCCGACATAAGGTTGGGTCTGGTGTAGGTCGTACTCTTTGACACCGTGAGCGCACCGGCGACGATCGAGGACGTCGAGCGCCGCCTGCGCGAGCGACGCTACATCGGCGATCGCTCGCTCGCGACCTCGATCTTTCTCGCCCTCAAGCTGCAGAAGCCGCTCTTCATCGAGGGCGAGGCGGGCGTGGGCAAGACCGAAGCGGCAAAGGTCATGGCCGACGTCCTCGACGCGCGCCTCATCCGCCTCCAGTGCTACGAGGGCATCGACCTGGCGCACGCCGTTTACGAGTGGAACTACCCCCGCCAGCTGCTGCACATCCGCCTCATGGGCGAAGGTCCAAACAGTCAGGTAGACAGGCGCGTCGCCGAGCGCGAGATCTTCAGCAGTGAGTTCTTGCTCCGGCGGCCGCTGCTCGACGCGATCGACAACGACGATGCCACCCCGCCAGTGCTGCTCATCGACGAGATCGACCGCTCGGACGAGGAGTTCGAGGCCTTCCTGCTCGAGCTGCTGTCGGACTTCCAGGTGTCGATCCCCGAGATCGGCACGATCACGGCGAAGCGGGTGCCGTTCGTCGTCATCACGTCGAACCGCACGCGCGAGGTGCACGACGCGCTGAAGCGGCGCTGCCTCTACCACTGGATCGACTACCCGGACCTGGAGAAGGAGGTCGAGATCGTGCGCGCCCGCGCGCCTGAGGCGGCGGACGGGCTCGCGCGCGAGGTGGCCGCGCTGGTCCAGGGCTTGCGCGGCATGGACCTGTACAAGGTGCCGGGCGTCGCCGAGACACTGGACTGGGCGCGCTCCCTTGCGGCCCTGGGCGCGACGCGCATCGACGCCGGCCTGGTCAGCGCGACCATGGGCGCGGCGCTCAAGTACCAGGAGGACCTGGAGCGTGTGCGCGAGCAGGTGCCGGCGCTGGTCGAAAGGGCGCAGCGTGCCTGACTCGCCTGGGGCGCCGGACCTTCTGCCGCGGCTGGGCGCGTTTGCACGACTGCTCCACGACGCGGGCCTCGAGGCGGGTCCGCGACGTCTCACCGACGCGACGCGCGCGCTGGCGTTCATCGACCTGAAGCGCGAAGACGATTTCCGCAGCTCCCTGCGCTCGGTGTTCGTCAGCCGCAAGGAGGACATCCCGATCTTCGAAGCCGCGTTCGACATCTTCTGGGCGCCGCCTGACCCTCGCGCTTCGGCCGGCGTCATCCCGGGGCGCAACCGCGCGCTCCCGATGTCGCCCGAACGGGCGAAGGTGTGGGCGAACGCGCTCGGCTTGAACAGGTCGCAGATGCAGCGCGAGCAGGAACCGAAAGAATTTCCGGCCAGCTCGAGTGGCTACAGCGCCGAGGAGCTGCTGCGCCACAAAGACTTCGAGGAGATGACATGGGCCGAGACCGAGCAGGTCAGGCGTCTTCTCGAGCAGGCGCCCTGGCGGGTGGCCGAGCGTCGCACGCGCAGGTTGCGGCCGTCGCGCGCGGGGCGCATCGACCTGCGCCGCTCGGCGCGCCACGCGATCCGCTCGAGCGGCGAGCTCATGACGCTCTTCCGGCGGAAGCCGCGGGTGCGCCGGAGACCACTCGTCCTGATCTGCGACGTGAGCGGCTCGATGGAGCGCTACTCGCGCCTGCTGATGATCTTCGCCCACGCGATCGCCCGCCGCGAAGACCTGGAGGCGTTCGTCTTCTCGACGCGCTTGACGCGGATCACGCGCCTGCTGCGCCACCGTGATCTGGACCGTGCCCTCGAGTCGGTGAGCAAGGGAGTGCACGACTTCAGCGGCGGCACGCGCATCGGCGACGCGCTTGGCGACTTCAACCGCAAGTGGGCGCGGCGCGTGCTCGGCCACGGCGCGGTGGTGATCATCGTCAGTGACGGCTGGGACCGCGGCGACCCCGCGCACCTGACCGCGGAGCTCATCCACCTGCGTCGTTCGGCGCACCGCCTGATCTGGCTCAATCCGCTGCTCGGCTCTGAGGGTTATGAGCCGCTGACACGCGGCATGGCCGCGGCGCTGCCGCACTGCGACGACTTCCTCGCCGCGCACAACGTCGCCGCGCTCGAAGACCTCGGCCGTCTCCTCGCCGGCCTCGACTCTCGGAAGGATTCCCTTCCCCGCCTTGCGGGGAAGGTGACCCGCGGCGAAGCCGCCGGGCGGATGGGGACATGAGGGAGGTGCTCGGCGAGCTCGAGCAGTGGACGCGCGAAGGCGAGGAGATCGCGATCGCGACAGTGGTCGAGACATGGGGCTCGAGTCCGCGGCCGCTCGGCTCCAAGATGCTCGTCACGCGCTCGGGCAAGATGGCGGGCTCCGTGTCCAACGGGTGCATCGAGGGCGCCGTCTTCGAAGAGGCCCAGAAGGTCTTGAAGAGCGGCACCCCGCAGATCGCCGCGTTCGGAGTGGCGGACGACGTCGCCTTCGAGGTCGGGCTTGCGTGCGGCGGCCACATCGAAGTCTTCATCCAGCGGCTGGCGCCCGTGCACCGGCAGCTGATCGGCATGCTCCGCCGCGACGAGGCGGCGACGCTGCGGACAGACCTCGTGAGCGGCGAGGCTGAGCTGGTCAAAGGCACGCCCGCGGGCACGGAGCTTGCGCGGCGCGACGGCGACCTGTTCGTCGAGCCCTTTCGCCGGCCCGCGCACATGGTGATCGTCGGCGCGATCCACATCGCGATCCCACTCCACCGCCTGGCCAGGCTGATGGGGTATCGCGTCACCGTCATCGACGCGCGCGCGAAGTTCGCGACCAAAGAGCGATTCCCCGAAGCGGACGAGCTGATCGTCGCGTGGCCAGACGAGGCGATGCGCAGGATCGCGATCGACAACTCGACGTACGTCGTCATCCTCACGCACGACCCGAAGTTCGATCTGCCGGCGCTCCGCTCGGTGCTGAAGGAGGACGCGGGCTACATCGGCGCGATCGGCAGCCGGAAGACGAACCAGAACCGTTTCGACGCCTTGCGCAAGGAGGGCTTCACCGAGGCCCAGCTCGCGCGCGTGCATGGACCGATCGGGCTCGACCTGGGCAGCCGGGGGGCGGAGGAAACGGCGCTCGGCATCCTGGCGGAGATCACCGCCGTGAGGTTCGGCGGCTCCGGCGTGCCGATGCGCGCCGCCCGGAGCGTGTGATGGAGAACTTCATCGGCGGGTTCTGCAGCGGCTTCATGGGCCAGGGGTTCATGGGTCTGCGCGCCGGCTACGGCCTGTACTTCACGACCGCCAGGTTGTTCGGCGTCTACGCCGCCACGTGGAGCGGCGGCTCGCTCAGCGGACCGACCGGCGGGTTGATCAAAGGTCAGCTCATGCCGGAGCTCACGCCCGAGGAGTCCGCGACTGTCATCGGCGAGCTCGAGCGCGCGCGGCAGTACGAGCTGGCCAAAGCTCAGGTCAGGCGCATCGAGCTCACGAAAAATGGTCCGCTGATGCTGTGGCTCGGCCACGTCACGGTCCAGCCGGTCGAGGGTAAGGCGGTCAGGTACGCGCTGCGGGACCCTGTCGCCTATGAGCGCCTGTGGCAGCTGACTCGCGCTTTCGCCCCGGAGCTGGTCAGGAACTAGCCTTCTTCTGCCGGAACCGACGCGCCTTCGCGCGGTTGCCACAGGAACCCATCGTGCACCAGCGGCTGGAGTGGTTCTTGGAGCGGTCGTAGAAGACCCAGCGGCAGGTGTCTGAGCCGCAGAGCTTGAGCCGCTTCCAGTCCGCGTCCTGCATCGCGGAGTAGAGGGTCACCACCAGCCGGCCGAGGGCCCCGACGGCGCCGGTCGTCTCCGGCTCGAGCCGAGCTTTGCCGCCGCGGCCGAAACGCATGCGCAGCCGGCTCGCGGTGGCGGCCTCGTTGAGGGTCGCCAGGTCGACGGGGTAGACCGGCAGGCCCGAGTTGCCGCCGATGACGCCTCGCATCGCCTCGCGCACGGCGAGCGTGTGCCGGTAGTCGTCTGCGCCGACAGGCGCGTCCGGCGCCATCAGGCCGTGCGCAACCAGCCAGTCACGCGCCGTGTTCTGGTCGGTCAGGAGCTCGGGGCCGTCCTGCAGGTCGACGGTGTTGACGAACTCCTGGACCAGGCCGAGCCCGCCGCCTGCCGTTTCACGTTCCGCCATCGCGCCCTAGTCTACCCATAACCACAGAATGCGCAACGTCGGTTATAATAACTAGCGTAAGACGATAGTAAGTTACTGGAGGTCAAGACCATGAACCCGTACACCGACGAAGACGTGATGTGGCAGCGGCTCAAGGACCTCCAGCGGGAGGCGGAGAACCGCCGCCTGATCAGGGCCGAGAGCGGGACGACCAGGCGTGGCCTGGTGAGGCTGGCCGCCGCGCGGGCGTGGCTGCTTGCCGGGCGGGCGATGCGCCGGCGGACGTGGACGGACGCGAGCCAGGATGACGCGGCTCCACGCGTGGCGTAGGCGTCTCGCCGCCCTGCTCCGCGACATCGCCTGGGCGCTGCAGCGGGGAGTTGCTCCCCGCTGGTGGGCCCAACGGCGCTAAGCCGCGAGGCGCTTGAGGATCGAGACCTGGTCGGCGTCGGGTCCGCCACCCGCGCCCGGCACCTCGAGGATGAAGGGCAGCCTGGCGAGCCGCGGCTCGTGCAGCAGCGCGCGAAATCCCTCCTCGCCAATCTGTCCGTCGCCGATGTTGGCGTGGCGGTCGCGGTTTGACGCCAGGCCGGTGACCGAGTCGTTGCAGTGGATGACATCGATGCGCTTCAAACCGATGACGCGGTCCAGCTCGTCGATCGTCTTTTTCACCTCGGCGCGATTTCGCTCGTCGTAACCCGACGCAAAGGCGTGGCAGGTATCGAAGCAGACCGATATGCGCTGGTCGTTGTCCAGGGCGTCCAGCATCTGCCTGATCTCTTCGAACTTCGCGCCCACGCATCCACCGAGTCCCGCGTTGTTCTCGATCAGCAGCTTCGCCTTCTTCGGGTCGGCGCGCTCGAGCACGTGGCGCAGGTGCTCGGTGATCTGCGGCAGTCGCGCCTCGAAACCTCCGCCCTTGTGCGAGCCGGTGTGAAAGATCACGCCGTCGACCCCGAGCTCGTCGGCGGCCTTGAGATATCCGGCGAGCGTGCTCTCGGAGCGCTGACGCAGAGTCGGGTCGTCGCCGGCGAGGTTGATCAGGTAGACGGCGTGAAAGTAGAAGGGCGGCTTGCCGTGCCTGGCGGCCGCCTCCTTGAAGGTCGCGATCCGAGCCTCGTCCAGCTTCGGCGATCCCCAGAAGCCGGGCGGAGTAGGGTGGACCTGTATGGCTTCCGCCCCCATCGCCTTCGCGCGCTCGTACGCCAGGTGAAGCCCCCCGGACGAGTCGACATGGGCACCAAGAATGGGCATTCAACAGAGGGTAATTCGGGTCCCATCTGGCATGCTGAGCCGCCTATGTCCGTGTTCGTGATGGGGGACCTCGACCTGGCCATCCGCGGCCGCACCTACCGCGAGCCGGATGGCCAGCACTCGATGGTGGTGAGAGGGCGCGACCTCGATGCCGGGCTGCAGCATGTCGCGGCGCGCAACGACTGCCGGTCGGTGGCGGTCGTCGGCCTGCCCGAGGCGGTGCCCGACCTCTCGCCGCTCATCGGCCGGCGGCTCCTGCTCGTCGACGGCGACAGCGGCCGGCTGCGTGACTTTGCCGAAACCGCGATCCGCGCGGGCATCGAGGTGGAGTGGATCCGCTCCGCGCGCCCGCCATTCGAGCGACTCGCGGCGGCGCTGCTGCCCGTCGGCGGCATCGTGCTTGCCGCCGGCCAGAGCTCGCGCATGCCGGGCTCGCAGAAGTTGCTGCTCGACATCGACGGCGTGCCGATGGTGCGGCGCGTCTATGAGGCCGCGTCCGAAGGTGGCTGCCACCAGACCGTCGTCGTCTATGCCGAAGACGACGTGATGCGTGCGATTGACGGACGCGGAGAGCTGGTCTTCAACCCCAAGGCGCACACCGGCATGGCGTCGTCCCTGCGCGTCGGACTCAAGGCGATGCGCCCGGAGATCGAGGCCGTGGCGGTGCTCCTCGGCGACCAGCCGCTCGTCGGATCCCGGACGGTGGCGACCCTGCTGCGCGCATGGCGCCGCGAAGGATCACGACCGGCGGTCGCGGTCTCCCAGGGTGCAGGTGAGAAGGGTGCCTGGGCCCCGCCGGTCGTGCTGTCGCGCGAGCTGTGGGGCGAGCTGCTCGCCCTGCGCGGTGACTCGGGTGCGCGTCAGGTCCTGCACGGTCGCCCGGAGCTGCTCGACGTGGTGCCCGCGCCCGGCCGGCCGGACGACATCGATACGCATCGATACGCCTGACGATTACGCCAAGATCGTCCGCCTGTTCCCGAGGAAGAAGCCCCGCCAGCACGCCTAGCAGCCCCGAGCGCGTACGATCTTTCTAGTGATCGCTCTATGAGTGGTGACTTGAACGGTTGGGTCCGCTCCGGTGAATACACGGACCTCGTCTACGAGACCTGGGACGGCATCGCCAAGATCACGATCAACCGCCCGGAAGTCCGCAACGCCTTCCGGCCAACCACCGTCTTCGAGCTGGGCCGGGCGTTCGAGGCGGCCCGCGACGACCCGGCGGTCGGCGTGATCATCCTGACCGGCGCCGGCACCGAAGCGTTCTGCTCCGGCGGCGACCAGGGCGTGCGCGGCGACGACGGCTACGTCGACCCGAAGGGCATCGGCCGCTTGAACATCCTGGACGTACAGGTCCAGATCCGACGCCTGCCCAAGCCGGTGATCGCGATGGTGGCGGGCTACGCCATCGGCGGCGGCCACGTGCTCCATGTCGTCTGCGACCTCACCATCGCCGCCGACAACGCCCGCTTCGGCCAGACCGGTCCTCGCGTCGGCAGCTTCGACGGCGGCTACGGCTCGGGCTTGCTCGCAAGGATCGTCGGCCAGAAGAAGGCGCGCGAGATCTGGTTCCTCTGCGAACAGTACGACGCCCGGCAGGCGCTGGAGATGGGGCTGGTGAACAAGGTCGTGCCCCTCGCCGACCTCGAGAAGGAGACCGTGGCGTGGTGCCGCAAGATGCTCGAGCTGAGCCCGCTCGCGCTGCGCATGATCAAGGCCGGCATGAACGCCGCCGACGACGGCCTCGCCGGCATCCAGCAGCTGGCCGGTGACGCGACGCTCCTCTACTACATGAGCGAGGAGGCGCAAGAAGGCCGCGACGCTTACGTGCAGAAACGAAAACCGAACTTCGCCAGATTTCCGAAGCGACCCTGACGGTGCCTAGCGCCGCGCAGGTGTGGTGGTCGGCCGTAAGGCCGGCGACACTCGCGGCCTCGGTCGCGCCGGTGTTGGTCGGGACCGCGATCGCGATCCATCAGGGCGGCGCCAACCTGACCGCAGGGCTCGCCGCGCTCGTGGTCGCCGTTGCGCTGCAGCTCGGGGTGAACTTCGCCAACGACTACTCCGACTTCGTCCGCGGCGCTGACGCGGCGCGTGTGGGTCCGGTGCGCGCGTCGTCGTCGGGCGTGGTCGCGCCAGAGCATGTGCGGTCGGCGGCGATCGGGTCCTTCGCGATCGCTGGGCTGGCGGGACTGGCGTTGAGCATCCAGGTCGACTGGCGCCTGCTGCTCGTCGGCGCGGCCTCCATCCTCGCAGCGTGGCTCTACACGGGGGGGCCAAGGCCCTACGGCTACCTCGGCTTCGGCGAGCTCTTCGTCTTCGTCTTCTTCGGCCTGGTCGCCACCGTCGGCACCGCATACGTCGAGACCGGGCACATAACCACCCTCAGCGTCCTGATGGGCTGCGGCGTCGGGTTTCTCGCCACCGCGATCCTCGTTCTCAACAACCTGCGCGACATCGAGACCGACGCCGCCGTGGGCAAGCGCACGCTGGCGACGCGAATCGGCCGCCGGCCGACGCGAATCTTCCTGCTGCTGCTCGTGTGCGGAGCGTTCGTGGTGCCGATCGTCGTCTTCGTCACCCAGCTCGCGAGCGTGACGGTCATGGCCATGCACTTCGGCATCCCCATCGCGGCGGTCCCGGTGCGGACCGCGTTCGCCTCCACGGCCCCGCCTCAGCTGGTGCAGGCGCTGAAGCGCATGGCCGCGGCCGAGCTCGCCTACGCGCTTCTGTTCACGATCGGGATCCTGCTGTGAGGATCACCGCCCGGCGGCCCGCCGAAGTAGCGCGCGAGGTGGAGGCGTCGTTCCGCAATGGTGAGCGAGCGTTCTTGATCTCGCGCCTCGACCATGGCGGCATGCTCGACCGGGAACGGTTGGGCGCCGCCCGCTACACCGCCGGGCTTCAGTCGAAGGTGGAGCT
>WNGH01001538.1_pt1 | contig 21551 bp, 2 predicted proteins | sample 5400631 | NCBI WGS metagenome assembly WNGH01 (sample SAMN13153373, study PRJNA577476) | soil metagenome | isolation source: 115 cm soil or saprolite under Garry oak tree replicate 1 | place: USA:California | collected 2016-06-15
AAGGACCCGCATGTCGTCAGTGAAAAGTCCTGTACGTTGACCGTGACCATAGCACTGTGAGACAGACTGCCGCTTGTTCCGGTGACGGTTACCGTGTAGGTGCCGCCTGTTCCATTGCACTGGAGTAGACTGGTTCCAGAGCCGGTTATGCTCGTGGTGCTAAGGGTGCATGTTAGTCCGCTGCTCGGTGAGATTGAGGTTGACAAGGTGATGGTGCCTGCGAAGCCGTTAGCTGCGGTGACAGTTATCGTGGAGTTGCCATTGACGCCAGGGGTGGTATTGACGGTTGTTGGGCTGGCGAATATCTGGAAGTCAACCACCCGGACGCTTATGCTGCCGGTACTGTGGGATAGAGATCCGCTTGTTCCAGTGACTGTGACGGTGTAGTTGCCCGCGCTTGCAGAGGTGACTGTTAGTGTCGACGTTCCGGAGCCGCCAGTTATGCTGGTTGGACTGAGTGTTGCGGTTAGTCCTGCGGATGGATTCGCGGTTAGAGTGACTGTTCCGCTGAATCCGTTGACGGGCGCTACTGTTATGGTCACGGTTGTTGAGGCGCCGGCGTTGATCATGACGCTGGTTGGGCTGGCGGTGATTGTGAAGTCGGTGAAGGTGAAGGTTGCTGTGGTGGAATGGGTGAGGGTTCCATCTGTGCTGGTTATCATGACAGTGTAGGTGCCTGCGATAGAGGAGGTGCATGTGAGGGTGGCGGTGCCTGAGCCTGTGATCGTGGCTGGAGTGATAGCGCCGCAGGTGAGACTCGCAGGGACGGTGTCGCTAAGAGTCTGCGTCCCAGTGAAACCGTTGATTGCAGCAGCAGTGATAGTCGAGGTAGCCGAGGAGCCTACTGTGGTCGCCGCCGGGGAGGTAGCAGCGATACTGAAGTCTACGAATTTGAACGTAGCAGTGGTCGAGTGAGTAATTGCAGGCGAAGTGCTGGTGCCGGTTATGGTTACGACGTAGTTGGCTGCGGTGTTGGAACTGCACGTCAGAGTAGCCGTGCCCGAGCCAGTTACGGTGCCTGGTGTAATTGCTCCACAGGTGAGACCCGTGGGGACGCTGTCCGTGAGTGTTACAACGCCTGAGAATCCATTGACGGCTGTTACGGTTATTGTGGAGCTGGCTGACTGGCCGACGTCTACAGCTGCTGGAGATGTTGCAGTGATTGTAAAGTCTACTACCGCAGTGAATGTGAACGTCGCAGTCGCAGTGTGGACTACAGTGCCGCTCGTGCCCATTATCGTTACTAGGTAACTATTCGCGATGGTGGAACTGCAGGTGAGGGTGGCGGTGCCCGAGCCAGTGACGGAGCTTGGAGTGATTGCTCCGCAAGTGAGATTGGCTGGAACTGTATCGGTGAGCGATACAACTCCGGAGAAACCGTTCAATGCGGTGATCGTAATCGTAGATGTTGCTGAGTTGCCAACGGTGACAGTTGCTGGCGACGTTGCAGCGATTGTGAAGTCTACGAAATTGAACGTGGCGGTGGCGGAGTGGGTTAGTGGAGGTGTTGTGCTTGTGCCCGTGATCGTGACTGCGAAGCTGCCCGCGGTTGTTGAGCTGCAGGATACTGTAGCGGTGCCAGAGCCTGTAACGCTGCTGGGAGTTATGGCTCCACAGGTCAGCCCTGCTGGTACTGTATCGGTGAGAGATACTACGCCCGAGAAGCCATTCACAGCGGTGACGGTTATCGTGGAGGCAGCGGATTGACCAATGTTGACTGCAGAAGGCGAGGTCGCGGCTATTATGAAGTCTTGAGCGGGGCCGAATGTGAACGTGGCTGTAGCGGCGTGGACTAGAGAGCCGCTGGTGCCTGTGATGGTCACCGTGTAGGTGTTGGTGATCGTAGAGCTGCATGTGAGGGTCGCGGTTCCTGAACCGGTGACGGAGCTTGGAGTAATTGCGCCGCAAGTCAAGTTAGCTGGGACTGTGTCCGTGAGGGTCACTACTCCTGCGAATCCGTTCAAACCAGTTACGGTGATTGTGGAAGTCGCCGAATTGCCCACCGGGACAGCTGCTGGCGAGGAGGCTGTGATTGTGAAGTCTACGAAGTTGAACGTCGCTGTGGCAGTGTGGACGAGAGATCCACTCGTGCCTGTTATCGTGAGAGTGTAGCTTCCGGCGACTGTGGCACTGCAGGAGACAGTTGCGGTTCCAGAGCCTGTTATGCTGCTGGGTGTGATTGCTCCGCATGTAAGACCAGCGGGCACTGTGTCGGTAAGGCTAACGACTCCCGAAAAGCCGTTGCTCGCCGTTATGGTTATGGTCGATATGGCAGACTGACCAACGTTGACGGCGGCTGGCGACGATGCGGAAATTGCGAAGTTGACGAAGCTGACTTGGAATGTCGCGGTATGGACGAGGGACCCGCTAGTGCCGGTCACCGTTACGACATAGACGCCGGCGGTCGTTGCGCTGCATGATACAGTGGCAGTGCCTGAACCAGTGACGGAGCTTGGAGTAATCGCGCCGCATGTGAGCCCTGCGGGTACTGTGTCTGTGAGAGTTACGACTCCAGCGAAGCCATTGACCGCGGTAACTGTGATCGTTGAGGTTGCAGACTGACCAGCATTAACCGCAGCAGGCGAAGACGCTGTTATTGTAAAGTCTACGAAGCTGAAGGTCGCGGTAGCAGTGTGGACTAGACTTCCGCTGGTGCCTGTTACTGTCAGAGCGTAGTTGCCCGCAACGGTTGCAGAGCATGAAACGGTAGCAGTTCCGGAGCCAGTAACTGAGCCTGGAGTGATAGCGCCACAGGTGAGTCCTGCTGGGACAGTGTCTGTGAGAGTAACAACGCCTGCGAAGCTATTCAACCCGGTAACGGTGATGGTCGAGGTTGCGGACTGGCCGACGTTAGCTGCGGCTGGTGAGGAGGCTGTGATTGTGAAGTCTACGAAATTGAACGTCGCGGTTGTCGAGTGGGTAAGGGCTGGGGACGTACTGGTTCCAGTTATCGTTAGCACGTAGCTTCCGGCAACTGTAGCACTGCAAGAAACCGTGGCAGTTCCAGACCCTGTAACGCTGCTCGGAGATATTGCTCCGCAAGTGAGACCCGCGGGGACGGTGTCTGTGAGGGAAACTATTCCGGTGAAGCCGTTCTGCGCGGTTACTGTGATCGTCGAACTAGCGGATTGGCCCGCGTTGACTGCTGCGGGGGATGTGGCGGTGATGGTGAAGTCTTGGGTGTTCGCGGTGAAGGTGAAGGTTGCGGAGGCTGTGTGGACTAGTGAGCCGCTCGTGCCGGTTATTGTTACAACGTAGCTGTTGGCGATAGTCGTGCTACAGGTCAATGTCGCGGATCCAGACCCTGTTACGGTGCCTGGAGTAATTGCGCCACAGGTCAGATTTGCAGGGACAGTATCGGTCAGAGTGACGACGCCTGCGAAACCGTTCAGAGAGGTGATGGTAATCGTCGAGGTAGCTGAGCTGGGTAGTGCAACGGTTGGAGAAGTTGCGGCTATTGTGAAGTCTACGAAGCTGAAGGTTGCAGTTGCAGTGTGGACTAGACTTCCGCTGGTGCCTGTTACTGTCAGCACGTAGTTTCCAGCAACATTGGCGCTGCAGGATACTGTTGCAGTTCCGGAGCCAGTGACTGTGCCTGGAGTAATTGCTCCACAGGTGAGACCCGCGGGTACGGTGTCAGTTAGTGTTACAACGCCTCCGAAGCCGTTCACTGCGGTTATCGTAATCGTGGAGGATGCGGGCTGACCAGCATTGACCGCTACTGGAGAGGATGCTGCAATGGTGAAGTCTCTGAAGGTGAAGGTAGCTGTAGCGGTGTGGACGAGTGAACCGCTGGTTCCAGTGATCGTTAGCACATAGTTAGCCGCAACAGTCGCGCTGCATGATACAGTAGCAGTGCCTGATCCTGTGACGGTGCCAGGTGTGATGGCGCCGCAGGTGAGTCCCGCTGGAACGGTGTCCGTTAATGTGACAATGCCCGCGAATCCGTTGACGGCAGTGATCGTTATCGTGGATGTTGCCGATTGACCAGCGTTAACAGCCGCTGGTGAAGATGCTGCGATTGTGAAGTCGACGAAGTTGAACGTTGCAGTAGCAGTGTGAACCAACGAACCGCTAGTGCCTGTTACTGTGAGGACGTATGTTCCTGCAACTGTTGCAGAGCACGAAACGGTTGTGGTTCCAGCGCCCGTGATTGAACCAGGTGTAATTGCGCCACAAGTCAGACCAGCTGGAACAGTGTCGGTTAGTGTGACAACTCCTGCGAACCCATTCAATGCAGTTACAGTAATGGTACTTGTCGCAGACGATCCCGCGTTTACTGCAGCAGGGGAAGTTGCAGCCATCGAGAAGTCTACAAAGTTGAACGTCGCAGTCGCAGTGTGGACGAGAGAGCCGCTAGTACCTGTTACTGTGAGCACGTAGGAACCTGCAACTGTTGCGCTGCAAGAGACGGTTGCGCTTCCAGAGCCTGTGACTGTACCTGGAGTAATCGCACCGCAAGTGAGACCCGCAGGAAGACTGTCAGTAAGAGTTACTACGCCTGCAAAGCCGTTGACTGCAGTTATTGTGATCGTCGAGGTTGCGGACTGACCAGCATTGACTGCGGCTGGTGAGGATGCGGCAATTGTGAAGTCTACGAAGCTGAACGTGGCAGTAGCTGTGTGGACTAGAGAACCGCTTGTTCCAGTGACCGTTAGTACGTAGTTGCCAGCGACCGTTGCACTGCAAGATACCGTCGCAGTTCCAGAGCCAGTAACTGTACCTGGAGTAATCGCTCCACAGGAGAGACCCGCTGGGACAGTGTCAGTCAATGTGACAACTCCAGCGAAACCGTTCACTGCAGTTATGGTAATTGTCGAGGATGCGGATTGGCCAGCGTTAACCGCTGCTGGAGAGGACGCGGCGATGGTAAAGTCGACGAAGTTGAAAGTTGCAGTAGCAGTGTGAACTAGCGAGCCGCTGGTTCCCGTGACCGTGAGGGCGTAGGAGCCCGCGACAGTCGCGGAGCATGATACTGTTGCAGTTCCGGAGCCTGTGACTGTGCCCGGTGTGATGGCTCCACAGGTGAGACCTGCAGGGACGGTATCAGTGAGAGTAACGACGCCCGCAAAACCGTTCAGTGCGGTGATCGTTATCGTCGAGGTTGCGGACTGACCGGCGTTGACGGCGGCCGGAGATGTTGCCGTGATAGTGAAGTCTCTGAAGTTGAATGTGGCGGTTGTCGAGTGAACTAGCGAGCCGCTAGTGCCCGTTACCGTCAGAGTGTAGGTTCCTGCTACTGTCGCAGAGCATGAGACGGTTGCAGTTCCAGAGCCAGTAACACTACCCGGAGTAATAGCTCCGCAGGTGAGACCCGCAGGAACGGTATCGGTCAGCGTGACGACGCCCGTAAAGCCGTTGAGGGCTGTGACCGTTATGGTCGATGTGGCGCTGACTCCGACGTTGACTGCCGCTGGAGAGGTGGCGGTGATCTGGAAGTCAGGGGTATTCTTGATGTTGAATACTGCATTAGTTGTGTGGACCAGGGAGCCGCTTGTTCCTGTGATTGTCAGAGTGTAATTGGCCGCTACAGTTGCGCTGCAGGATACGGAAGCAGTGCCTGAACCAGTGACTGATCCTGGAGTAATCGCACCACAGGTCAAGCCAGCGGGAACAGTGTCGGTGAGAGTGACAACGCCCGCAAAGCCGTTGACCGCGGTAACTGAGATCGTCGAGGGGATAGACGAGCCGACTTGTCCGGACGGCGAAGTTGCTGCGATTGTGAAGTCGACGAAGCTGAAGGTCGCAGTAGCAGTGTGAACCAACGAACCGCTAGTGCCTGTCACTGTCAGAACGTAGTTGCCGGCAACGGTTGCAGAGCATGAGACGGTTGCGGTTCCAGAACCAGTGACTGATCCTGGTGTTATGGCTCCGCATGTTAGACCAACAGGCACTGTGTCGGTTAGAGTTACGACTCCAGCGAATCCGTTGACCGCGGTTACTGTGATCGTCGAGGAGGCGGACTGACCAGCATTGACTGCAGCTGGAGAAGACGCGGCTATTGTGAAATCGACAAAGTTGAACGTGGCTGTGGCAGTGTGGACCAGCGGGCTACTAGTGCCCGTTACGGTCAGGATGTACGAGCCAGCAACGGTGGCGCTGCAAGATACTGTCGCGGTTCCAGAGTTGGTTACGCTGCCCGGAGTTATCGCTCCGCAGGTGAGACCCGCAGGAACAGTGTCCGTCAGGGTTACTACCCCAGTGAATCCGTTCACCGCAGTCACGGTGATCGTTGAGGTCGCAGACTGACCAGCATTGACCGCTGCGGGAGATGTGGCTGCTATTGTGAAGTCCTTGAAGTTGAAGGTCGCTGTTGCGGTGTGGACTAGCGAGCCACTCGTTCCGGTAACTGTGACGACATAGGTTCCTGCAACTGTAGCGCTGCAAGATACCGTAGCAGTTCCAGAGCCCGTGACTGAACCTGGAGTAATCGCACCACAAGTGAGACCTGCAGGTACTGTGTCAGTTAGTGTTACAACTCCTGCGAAGCCATTGACTGCGGTCACAGTGATCGTCGAAGTCGCGGACTGACCAACGTTGACTGCAGCCGGCGAAGAGGCGGCGATTGTGAAGTCGACGAAGCTGAAGGTCGCAGTAGCAGTGTGAACCAACGAACCGCTAGTGCCTGTCACTGTCAGAACGTAGTTGCCGGCAACGGTTGCAGAGCACGACACTGTAGCAGTACCAGAGCCAGTAACTGAACCCGGAGTAATTGCGCCACAGGTGAGACCCGCAGGAACGGTATCGGTTAGGGTTACAACTCCAGCGAATCCGTTTACGGCGGTAACCGTTATCGTCGAAGTCGCGGACTGACCAACGTTGACTGCAGCCGGCGAAGAGGCGGCGATTGTGAAGTCGACGAAGCTGAAGGTCGCAGTAGCAGTGTGAACGAGCGAGCCACTCGTTCCAGTAACGGTCAGTACATAGTTGCCAGCGACAGTCGCGCTACAGGATACTGTGGCCGTTCCGGACCCTGTCACTGTACCTGGTGTAATAGCTCCACAAGTGAGTCCTGCCGGAACTGTATCAGTTAGTGTGACAACGCCTGCAAAGCCGTTCACTGCAGTTATGGTTATTGTGGAAGATGCAGATTGGCCGGCGTTGACAGCGGCTGGCGAGGAAGCTGCGATTGTGAAGTCGACGAAGCTGAAGGTCGCAGTCGCTGTGTGAACGAGCGAGCCACTCGTTCCAGTCACCGTGAGAACATAGTTGCCGGCAACGGTTGCAGAGCACGACACTGTAGCGGTTCCAGAACCAGTAACAGTACCTGGAGTAATAGCACCGCAGGTTAGACCAGCGGGGACGGTGTCGGTCAGAGTAACAACGCCAGCGAATCCGTTGACCGCTGCTAGAGTGATCGTGGAGCTCGCGGACTGACCAGAATTAACAGCTACTGGCGAGGATGCGGCAATAGTGAAGTCAACGAAGTTGAATGTTGCAGTAGCAGTGTGTACTAGTGGGCTACTTGTGCCCGTTAGTGTGAGGACGTACGAGCCCGCGACAGTAGCGCTGCAAGATACGGTCGCAGTTCCAGAATTCGTGACCGTTCCGGGTGTGATTGCTCCGCATGTTAGCCCAGCGGGGACGGTGTCGGTTAGAGTTACAACTCCAGTGAATCCGTTGACTGCTGTTATTGTGATCGTGGATGTTGCGGACTGACCGGCGTTGACAGCCGATGGAGAGGTTGCTGCAATTGTGAAGTCCTTGAAGTTGAACGTTGCAGTAGCAGTGTGAACCAGAGAGCCGCTAGTGCCCGTGACTGTAAGAACGTAGGTCCCAGCAACAGTAGCGCTACAAGACACAGTAGCAGTACCAGAGCCAGTGACTGTGCCCGGAGTTATCGCACCGCAGGTAAGTCCCGCCGGTACCGCGTCAGTCAGAGTAACTACGCCAGCGAATCCGTTCACCGCAGTTATGGTAATCGTCGAGGAGGCAGACTGACCAGCATTGACTGCAGCCGGGGAAGTTGCTGCAATTGTGAAGTCAACAAAATTGAAGGTCGCAGTAGCAGTGTGAACCAGAGAGCCGCTAGTGCCCGTTACCGTGAGGACATAGGAGCCTGCAACTGTTGCAGAGCATGAGACGGTCGCGGTTCCAGAGCCAGTAACGGTACCAGGTGTGATAGCTCCGCATGTTAGACCGGCTGGCACTGTGTCTGTTAGAGTTACGACTCCAGCGAATCCGTTCACTGCGGTTACCGTGATCGTCGAGGACGCGGACTGACCGATGTTGACTGCAGCCGGCGAAGACGCTGCAATAGTGAAGTCTACGAAGCTGAAAGTTGCAGTGGTGGTTTGTACTAGAGAGCCGCTCGTTCCGGTGATTGTCAGGACGTAGTTGCCGGCCACAGTCGCGCTGCACGATACGGTGGCGGTGCCTGATCCGGTGACAGTGCCTGGCGTTATGGCGCCGCAAGTGAGCCCGGCGGGAACTGTGTCGGTGAGAGTTACTACCCCAGTGAATCCGTTCACCGCAGTTACGGTGATCGTTGAAGATGCAGATTGACCAGCGTTAACTGCAGCTGGGGAAGTGGCAGCTATTGTGAAGCCAACGAAGGCGAAGGTGGCAGTTGCCGTGTGGACTAGTGAGCCGCTCGTTCCGGTAATTGTTAGGACATAGTTCGCTGCAACAGTGGCGCTACATGATACGGTTGCAGTGCCGGATCCTGTAACGGTTCCAGGCGTGATAGCTCCACAGGTTAGACCGGATGGAACAGTGTCAGTTAGAGTAACAACGCCTGTGAATGCGTTGACTGCTGTTATGGTGATCGTCGATGCTGCAGACTGACCGGCGTTAACAGCGGAAGGAGAGGTTGCTGCTATTGTGAAGTCTCTGAAAATGAAAGTCGCCGTAGCCGTATGAACGAGCGAACCACTCGTACCAGTTACTGTGAGCACATAATTCGCTGCGACGGTAGCGCTGCAAGATACGGTAGCAGTGCCCGATCCCGTCACTGTGCCAGGTGTAATTGCTCCACAGGTTAGACCCGCAGGTACCGTGTCGGTTAGAGTTACAACTCCTGCGAAACCATTGACTGCCGTTATAGTGATGGTCGAGGACGCAGATTGGCCAGCATTGACCGCGGCTGGTGAGGATGCGGCAATTGTGAAGTCTACGAAGTTGAATGTCGCAGTTGCCGTGTGAACTAGTGGACTGCTGGTACCAGTTACTGTCAGAACATAAGACCCTGCAACAGTCGCGCTACAGGAGACCGTCGCAGTTCCGGAATTGGTTACGCTACTCGGTGTAATTGCTCCACAGGTGAGACCTGCAGGAACAGTGTCAGTGAAAGTAACAACTCCGGTGAAACCGTTGACCGCGGTTACTGTGATGGTCGATACTGCTGACTGTCCAGCATTGACGGCTGCTGGAGATGTGGCTGCTATTGTGAAGTCCTTGAAGTTGAACGTCGCAGTTGAGGTGTGTACCAGAGAGCCGCTAGTGCCCGTGACTGTAAGAACGTAGGTCCCAGCAACAGTAGCGCTACAAGACACAGTAGCAGTTCCAGAGCCAGTGACTGTTCCTGGTGTAATTGCTCCGCAAGTAAGCCCGGCAGGGACAGTGTCAGTTAGCGTTACAACGCCCGCAAAGCCATTGACTGCTGTTATTGTAATCGTCGAGCTCGCGGACTGACCAGCGTTAACAGCTGCCGGTGAAGTCGCCGCGATTGTGAAGTCTACGAAGCTGAAGGTTGCAGTCGCTGTGTGGACTAGAGAGCCGCTCGTTCCGGTGATTGTCAGGACGTAGTTCCCCGCGACAGTAGCATTGCAAGACACAGTAGCAGTTCCAGAGCCAGTAACGGTACCTGGAGTAATGGCACCGCAGGTTAGACCTGCAGGAACAGTGTCTGTAAGCGTAACGACCCCAGCAAATCCATTGACTGCAGTTATCGTAATGGTCGAAGAGGCTGACTGACCAGCATTGACAGCGGCAGGAGAGGACGCAGCAATAGTGAAGTCGACGAAGCTGAAGGTTGCGGTCGCGGTGTGAACTAGTGAGCCACTCGTTCCAGTAAAGGTCACTACGTAATTGCCTGCAACGGTCGCACTGCAGGACACAGTTGCAGTTCCTGATCCTGTTACGGTGCCTGGTGTGATGGCGCCGCAGGTAAGTCCGGCTGGAACGGTGTCTGTGAGAGTAACAACACCGGTGAAACCATTGACCGCAGTGACTGTGATGGTCGAGGACGCGGACTGGCCAGCGTTAACAGCAGCAGGGGAAGACGCGGCAATTGTGAAGTCTCTGAAAATGAAAGTGGCAGTTGCAGTGTGCACTAGAGATCCACTAGTTCCGGTTACTGTCAGAACATAGTTTCCGGCCACCGTTGCGCTGCAAGATACAGTCGCCGTGCCGGAACCCGTGACGGAGCCTGGAGTAATCGCTCCACAGGTCAGACCCGCAGGAACAGAATCAGTCAGAGTAACAACTCCAGCGAAACCATTCACCGCAGTTATTGTGATAGTGGAGGACGCCGACTGACCAGCATTAACAGCCGCCGGCGAAGATGCAGCGATCGTGAAGTCTACGAAGTTGAACGTTGCAGTAGCAGTGTGAACCAACGAACCGCTAGTGCCCGTTACTGTGAGGACGTATGCCCCAGCAACAGTTGCCGAACATGAAACAGTTGCAGTTCCAGAGCCCGTGACTGTCCCTGGTGTAATGGCTCCGCAGGTAAGTCCAGCTGGAACGGTATCAGTCAGAGTTACAACACCAGAGAAGCCGTTCACGGCAGCGATGGTGATCGTCGAAACGGCGGATTGGCCTGCGTTAACAGCAGCTGGTGAAGACGCGGCTATCGTGAAGTCTCGGAAGACGAAGGTTACGCTTGTCGAGTTGGTTGTCGATCCACTCGTCGCCGTAACAGTTGCAGTGTCAGTCTGAGCGGTAGGAGAGCTACAGGTTAGAGTTGAAGTGGCGGTCGGAGGTATCGACACACTCGTCGGGCTGAGAAGACAAGTCGCACTCCCAGTAGCGACTACCGTCAGAGCAGCCGTGCCTGTGAAGCTTCCCCGAGCCGCTATCGTTATTGTCGAGGAGCCGCCAGGCGCACCAACATTCGCCGTAACACTGGTTGGACTCGCGCTGAGGTTAATGCCGCCCCCAGAAGCGATGTTGACTGTAATAACTGTCGAATTCGACATATCATTATTCGTTCCACCCGTACCCCTGATCGTGACCTGGTAGGTTCCTGCAGTTCCCGTGAAAGTAACGTTAGCATTGCCAGAACCCCCAGCTGTGAGAGTGATAGAAGGTTGGAGGAAGGTCGTCGTAACAGATCCTGTTCCTGTAAAGCTGCTCGACAGAGTGACCGCGCCCGCGAAACCGTTCGTCGCAGCAGGATTACCCAGACTGGTAGAAGATATCCTGACACCGGCAGACCCGCCGGCCGTGAAACTCACACTAGTCGAATTGCTAGCAAGAGTGAACCCGCTTACCTTGATGGTCAAAGTGGCCGAGACCTTATTCGCAAGGCCAGAAGCAACCTGGTTGATTCGGTATAGCGCGGCGCCTTCGGCCGGAGCAGTCGCGTTGATCGATCTGGTAATGGTCTGACCTGCCGCCAAAGTAAACGCGGTAGGATAGATGAACGAACTCGCGCTCATCCCGGTAGTTCCAGCAGAAAGAGCATTCTGCGTGTATGATATAGTGCCAGAGTAACCTCCGAGGCTCTGAGCTGCGACCAAGAATAATGGACTACCCTGAGTCTTCGCCATATAGGCCGTCTGAGCAGAACCAAAGGCTACAGTGTTGATCGTCCAGCCGACATCCTGAACGTTCACTAGGAGATTAACCGGACCAACGAGAGTAAAGCTGTTACCGCTCGCATCGTCACCGATATAGGTTCCATAGATCGTGGTGGAATAGGTCCCACCTGTACCTGTGTTCAGAGTCGCGGTCACAGTACAAGTTAGGCCTCCAGTAACGCACTGAGAGGCAGTTGCGCCGTTACCACCGCTAAAGGTAGGGGCGACAAAACCGTTGCTCGCTACGGCAGTGAAGGAGATGCTGTCAATGGCGAAGAAGCCGGGGAAACCGTTCTCTGCAGTCGCGGTCATTGTGACGGTTGAAGTTGCGCCCCTGAGCACAGTAACACTTGCTACTGGAGCTGTAATTGCGACCCATGTGACTGTGCCTCCGGAGTTGTCGAAGAGCGTCCCAGTCTGGACTGTCTCAGGGACTGGAGTGTTTGTCCCGTTCGATATCGTAACACAGACCCCACCGGTAACACTCGTACCCGAACAGCCAGTCTGATAGCCTACCGAAATTCCGCCCGTCGAGACCTTGCCGGTGACGTTGTATATCGCGGTAAAGAGGAGGCCCGTTGTTGGGGGAGTCGTAATCTGTCCGAGACCAGCTGTAAGCACAAAATGGATAGTGTCAATAGTGTCAGTGGGAGCACAGACGGAACCAGCCTTCAAAACACCTTGAAGACACAAGACAACTACGGTCGTTGTCCCAGGAACAACCGTGCCGGTAGTATCAACACCGGCCGGGACGAGGAAAGAGTGATTCGCGAGAAGGGTGATATCAAAACCGTTCAGAGCATCAGAACCGTTAATGTACACTCCAACCCTAATCTGGGTGTTGGAGATCTGAGGAGTAGACGGAAAAGGCCCGTCAAACACGTATGGAGTCGTGGGACAAGGGTTTGCAGGCGGTGCGGCCGCAACCGACGCATCATTCATACAGATGCGGCCGACAGGAGCAGCAGCATGAACGGGCTGAAGCCCCGAAATACCGGCCAGAACGGCGACCAACAATAGTAACGGCAAACTAACCAATACGACTCGTTTATTCAACCGAATCTTGCACCTTAGCGAGTGAAGTGGGCTAACTCTCAACAGTGTATATAATGGTTTTCGAATTAAAGCCAACTATCTGCTGCTCTGTAACACTTTAGATAGCTACGGTATTCCAAGAATATCATAGAGACACGACGCCAACCAACCAAGGCTCTGAAACAACTGGAAATCTGTCTCAATCATGATACCTACCCATGTCTTTGGCATCCTGAGCCGCCCATTATACACTCGGACCCTCCACTAACGCGATAACAGCCGATTAATCCCCCTGTTCCAACCCTATGGGCATGTCACAACAACCTTCTCTTTCTACGAACTCAAGAACAGCGGTTCAACAAGCTCCAAATGGTCAACATCTTCACAGGGAAGCTCACCCCACAATTCATACCAGGCTGGACCGACGAGGTCGCCCAAGGCCATCCTCTAAAAATTAACAGCGACCTCGTAACGACCTTCGCAAACATTCACCAACAGCATGACGCCGACGAGCACAGCATCGACCGACGTCTCCTTTGAAATATTCGGCGGCTAACCAACAAACTCCCACCTCTCCCTCTCCCCACAATTTCTTTCCAATCCACCGATGAGGCGTCCAGGCCCCTATCATATACGAGGCAAGAAATGTAGCGAACTGTCCCCGCGACACCATTGCGCGATTTACATACTACACAGGTAGACTCTTAACCATAGCAGCCGCGATAACCATGATAAATCCCACGGGTCGACTCAACAATACCCTCTCGGTCTCTTTTCTACTAGTAATAGTGCTAACGACGGGACTGGCCAGCCCCACAGTAGGACTAGAACTCAACCCGGTAGGCGCATCCCAAGCCTTTACCCCGACCAGCATCGTAAGAATCTGGCTGAACGGCGACGTTGTCGGAGATCACCCAGGCTGGAACGACTCTAGCCCCGGACCCACAATAACAGTAACTAGCGGAGTCACCGTCAATCTTATGCTCAACGCAACAGACATTCTAACACACAACTGGTTTATTGACACACAGAAAAATTTCACGCCAGACCCGAACGGCATAAGTTCTCCAGACTTTTCATTCAGCGCAACAAGAATGCTCAATTTCACGTTCACACCTGTCATAGGGCAGAATATTCCAGCAGCAGGCAACTGGACCTACAGATGCAAATATCACCCCTTCCCCTACATGTACGGAACCATCCGAATACTCCAAGGACCCGACTTCACAATCTCAGCATCTCCAACGGAACTCACGACAATAGCAGAGACAACCACTACAGCAATAATCTCAGTCAACCCAACAGCCTCCTTCATCGGAACAGTATATCTCACAGCAATAGGAACAAACAATCTCCAAACAACAATCAGCCCAGCAACCATCAACCCGAACAGCGAAACGTCAACCCTGACCATCCTCGCACCCAGCGCAGGCAACTACACCGCGACAATAACCGCCACAAGCGGACCCCTGACCCACTCACTCAACCTTACGATCCAAGCGACAGACTTCACAATCAACGCGGACCCAGACACAGCAACTGCGAGAGTCAACACACAGACAACAACGACCATTACAATCGAAGCGGTCAACCATTTTTCAGGGACAGTAGCACTATCACTCGACAACACATTCTGCGCTCTAAGCCAGAACAGCATAACAGGCTCGGGCAATGTAACACTGTCATGCAAGTTCACCCAGACAGGACAATTCACGGTTCAGATCGTCGGAACCAGTCGTTCGACATCAAATACTGCAACAATAGTCTTCAGCGTCACCCATCCTGGCCATCACAAGACCCACACGCACAACGATCACATGATCAATCCTGCGAATCTCACGTCGTAGCCGAAAAGGTCCCGGGCACACTCCTACCATAGTCCACACGCCGACTAGAAAGTTTCAACGTCCGCCTTGGCTCGACCTGCCATTCTACCGTGCAGCAGTCGGATGGTCGTTCCGGGTGAAAGACGGAAATCGAGGCCTACGGATCCGGACGGTTCAAGAAAAAATCAGAAGATTAGGAGGGTATCGGTTCTAGGCGTTGTCGCCTGTCTGAACTACGATGGCGGCGCTGGAAACGCTCGGGGCGGGTCCTATGGTCCTACTGTGACTGTGAGACTGCCCTTGACCAGGTCTGATGTGCTCGCGCCTTTAACGACGATAGACGCTTTGAACGTGCCCGAGTAACTGTACGTGTGGGTAACCGAGCAGGACCCGTTCGAGCCTTGCGTGAAGCCGAAGTGGCCGTCGCCGAAGCTGAAGAAACAAGAGAACGGCGCCGTCCCGCCTGTGTAAGTAGCGGTGAACGTGACCGTCTGGCCCACAACTGGCGAAGAGAGAGATGCAGTGAAGCTCGTCAACACCAGAGGCGGGATAGAGAATGTGTAGGTCTTCGAGTGTCCTGGAAAGATTCCAGCCGCGCCGCGCACATTCAACAGCACAGTCGAGCCCTGCACTATCGTAACGTTACGCACGATGCTGAAGTGGTCCGCAACATTTACGTCTGTGAATGTGATGTTGTTCTGTCCATTCACCACGAAGCTTGTAATGTCGAAGGGTCCAAACTTGATCCATCTGCTCGTATACGCCGTATAGTCTCCCGAGCCCGTAAGATGATTCAGTCCAGCTGGAATGTCCACGACGAGATTACCGTTGACGAAGACCTGTAACTGGCCGACGCCATTGTCAAAGTCGTCAGCGTCAAAGGCGCTGAAAGTCAAGAGAACCCTTGCAGTCGACGATGAGACAGTAAACGTGACAGTCGTCGAATGACTCAGAGTCTCACTGGCACCGGTCACCGTTGCAAGATAGTTGCCAGCTACAGAGCCAGTGCATGTCAGCGTTGAAGCTCCAGAGCCACCAGTGAGTGTCATGGGTGATAATATGCAGGTCAGGTTTGTAGAGTTCGTCGTGACCCCGAGGTTGACCGGGCTGTTGAAGCCGTTCAGGGCCGTGACAGTAATCGTGGAGGTTCCCGCAGCGCCTGTGACGACCGTAACGGTTGTCGGGCTCGCGCTGATAGTAAAGTCAGAAGCACCAGCGACCGTGTAGGTGACTGTTGCAGTGTGCGAGAGGACCCCGCTGGTCCCCGTCACTGTTACCGTAACAGTTCCTGTCGCAGTGAAAGTGCAGGATAGAGTCGAAGAGCCAGAACCCCCCGTCACAACAGCCGGCGACGGCGTACACGCTGAATCGTCCGCGGTGAGGCTCACGGGGCCTGTGAAGCCGTTCACCGGTAAGATGTTGATCGTCGAGGTGCCTGGCGAGTTGACTACAACCGTTACGCTAGAAGGACTCGCCGTAATTGTGAAGTCCGAAGCCCCGGTCACCGTATAAGTCACAGTCGCGGAGTGTGATAGGGAACCGCTGGTTCCTGTAACCGTCACCGTTACAGAACCTGCCGACGAGAACGTGCACGACAATGTCGATGAGCCTGAGCCTCCAGTGACTGTTGCAGGAGATAGAGTACAGGCGCTATTGTCGCTGGTCAGAGCAACATCAGCTGAGAACCCGTTGACAGGGGCAATAGTGATCGTAGAAGTTCCAGGCGAGCCTACAGTCGTAGTCACGGTTGTTGGAGCCGCACTGATCGTGAAATCAGCGACAGAAGTAACAGTGTAGTCGACGGTCGCGGAGTGAGTTAGAGAACCGCTTGTACCCGTAACAGTTACGGTAACTGATCCAGCCGCGGTGAATGTGCAGGACAGTGTTGATGTTCCAGAGCCACCAGTTACACTGGTCGGAGTCAACGTACATGCAGAATTGTCAGAGGTTAGAGCCACAGCGCCCTTGAACCCGTTCACCGGAGAGACAGTGACAGTTGAGGTACCAGCGGTATTGATTGCGATAGTCACGCTAGTTGGACTCGCGGCGATGGTGAAGTCAGGTAGACCGGTTACTGTGAAAGCGACCGTAGCAGAATGAGTCAGTGAACCGCTTAAACCCGTCACTGTAACGGTTACACTTCCAGTTGCTGTAAATGTGCAAGACAGAGCGGATGTTCCCGAGCCACCCGTTACTGTGACCGGCGTCAGGATGCAAGCTGTATTGTCAGATGTCAATGCGACATCAGCAGTGAATCCGTTAAGCGGCGAAACGGTGATGGTCGCGAGCCCGGCAGAACCTACTGTCACGGTTACGCTGGTCGGAGCGGCCGTCACAGTAAAGTCAGGCAGTCCGGTAATGGTGTAAGCTACTGTTGCGGAGTGAGAAAGGGTCCCGGCCGTGCCGGTAATCGTCACAGTTACGCTACCGGTTGCAGTAAAGGTGCAGGACAGCGTTGAGCTCCCTGATCCTCCTGTTACAGTAGTGGGTGTAAGAGTGCACGCGCTATTGTCAGAGACTAGTGCAACATCGCCTGTGAACCCGTTCAGAGGTGATACGGCGATCGTCGAGGTTCCAGCTGATCCTACGACGACGGTAACACTCGAAGGAGTGGCGGTAATCGAAAAGTCAGCAGCAAGGGTCGCAGTGTACGCCACGCTTGCAGAGTGTGACAGAGAACCGCTTGTGCCAGTGACCGTCACGGTTACAGTGCCTGCGGCGGTGAAAGTACACGAGAGGAATGAGGTCCCGGTACCACCATTTACAGTGGGCGCGGAGAGGGTGCATGCAGTATTGTCATTGGTAAGAGCGACATTGCCAGTAAACCCGTTCAAAGGCGAGATAGTGATAGTCGACATGCCGGCGGATCCGACAGTCACTGTGACTGAAGCAGGACTTGCAGATATTGTAAAGTCGGGAGCGGGGGAGACAGTGAAGGTTACGGTAGCAGAGTGAGTCAGTGAACCACTGGTTCCTGTTACGGTTACGACCACGCTGCCTGTTGCACTAAAAGTACAGGATAGGGTCGATGTCCCAGAACTAGTAACACTGGTCGGACTCAACGTGCACGCGGAATTGTCGGAAGTCAGAGCCACAGCACCGGAGAAACCGTTCAGTGGCGAAATCGTGATTGTTGAGGTCCCTGCGGAGTTGACAATTACCGGAACGGTTGTTGGACTGGCGGAGAGTGTGAAATCAGGAGCACCCGTTACTGTGTAGGTAACGGTCACTGAATGAGTCAATGAGCCGCTGGTACCTGTGACCACGACCGCTATGGTGCCTGCGGCTGTAAAAGTACAGGAGAGTGTAGAGGTTCCGGAACCGCCGGTAATGGACGCAGCGCTAAGAGTGCATGCCGAGTTGTTCGAGGCTAGTGCAACAGTGCCGGTGAATCCGTTGACTGGCGAGATTGAGATCGTTGAGGTTCCGGCAGAGTTGACTACGACCGTCATGGTTGTAGGACTCGCCGCGACGGTAAAGTCAGGAAGACCTGTTACGGTAAATGCGACTGTAGCAGAATGAGTCAGCGAACCGCTCGTACCAGTCACCGTGACAGTCACAGATCCTGTTGCAGTGAATGTGCACGATAGGGTGGACGTTCCCGAGCCACCGGTCACGCTACTAGGAGTCAATGTGCAGGCAGTATTATCGGATGCGAGAGCCACGGTACTAGTGAACCCGTTCACAGGCGAAACGGTGATGGTCGAAGTTCCAGCCGAGTTAACGGCCACCGTAACGGCATTTGGACTAGCAGACACCGCGAAGTCAGGAACGCCAGCCACGGTGTAAGCAACTGTTGCAGAGTGGGAGAGAGATCCGCTGGTACCTGTGACGGTGACAGTGACGGGACCTGTGGACGTGAAGGTACAGGATAGGGTTGAGGTACCTGAACCACCGGTAACGGTGGCGGGAGTAAGGGTACAAGCCGCGTTATTCGCGGTTAGGGCAACGCTACCCGCGAAACCGTTTACTGGTGAGACAGTGATTGTCGATACGCCTGGTGAGTTGACTACAACCGTGACAGTTGTTGGGCTGGCTGAGACAGAAAAGTCAGGAGCTTCAGTCACAGTATAAGCTACGGTCGCCGTGTGGGAGAGCGAACCGCTCGTACCCGTAACTGTTACAGTTACTGTTCCGGTGCCGGTGAATGTGCATGACAGGGTGGAAGTGCCAGAACCGCCAGTCACAGTAGCAGGAGTCAGAGTACAAACTGTATTGTCGGAAGTAAGAGCTACACTTCCAGCAAAACCGTTGAGAGGACTAATGGTGATCGTTGAGGTTCCGGCGGAGTTGACGGTCACGCTAACACTGCTCGGACTCGCGGCAATTGCAAAGTCTGGAGCATTATTTACCGTGTACGCAACAGTTGTGGAGTGAGAGAGCGAGCCACTGGTACCCGTGACTGTTACTGTCACTGGACCCGCGGTGGCGAAAGTACAGGAGAGCGTTGACGTGCCTGACCCCCCAGTCACTGTTGCAGGCGTAAGCGCACAAGCCGTATTGTCGGAGGCTAAAGCGACACTGGCAGTGAAGCCATTCAAAGGAGATATCGTAATCGTCGACACACCAGCCGAGCCTACGATCACGGTCACAGCTGATGGGCTGGCGGAAATCGAAAAGTCTGCGGGAACAGTCACAGTATAGGTGACCGTCGCAGTATGCGACAGTGTACCGCTGGTACCTGTCACGGTAACAACTACCGTTCCGACACTGGAGAACGTGCAGGACAGGATGGAGGTTCCTGATCCCGTAACGGTTGTAGGATTCAATGAACAAGCTGTGTTATCCGAGGAGAGACTAACCAGTCCGGTGAAACTGTTGAGAGCACCAATAGTAATCGTGGAAGTGCCCGCGACTCCTGTGTCGACGGATATTGACGTTGGATTTGCAGCGATTGAGAAGTCTGGTGCGGGGGCGGTAACGGTAATGGTTAATGTTGCGCTATTCTTGACTCGAGTCCCGGACGTTGCTCGGCTAGTCGCGTGATAGGTGTTGGCGGCAGTGGGTCCACTGAACGTGGCTGTCGAAGTCAGAGTCTGCCCAGCAACCAGAGTAACAGTGCTCGGACTGTAGGATACAGTAAGAGGAGGAGTAGTAACGGGTACAATCGACGGCGTAGTGAGTGTTATCGAACCGGCAAAACCATTCAGGCTAGAAAGAGTAACCGTCGCAGTGCCAGACGATCCGGCGGCAAAGGAGATAGTTGTGGGACTGATCGTGAATCCGAAATCGTTTACTGAAACGCTTAGGGTAACGGTGCCAGCCAGAGTGTCAGGATTCCCAGATGCGTCTGCAGTAGCATAAGTCCCGGAGACAATGACAAAATAGTTCCCAGCTGCCGAAGCGCTCAGAGAGAGAGTGACAAAACAGCTCGCACCACCAGTCATACAGGGGTTCGTACCGCCCAGGGTAGCAGCAAGGCCGGCAGTAGCAGTAGTAGTGAAACTGACGGAGTCAGGAGCGAAGAAACTCGGATAACCATTCATTGCGGTAGCAGTAACCGTCGCGGTGTTAGCAGTGCCCGGAAACTCGGGACCAAAACTAGTAGGAGAAGCAGACAAAGTCACGAAGGGCATACTAGCCACACCAGAATTATCGAAGCTGCCAGCCTGAGAAGTCTCGGCAACTGGAGTATTGCTCCCGTTGGATATTGTAACACAGACTCCGCCAGAAACACTCGTGCCGGAACAACCAGTCTGGAACCCTACAGGAATGCCCCCGGTGGCGGTAGTACCGGTAATATTGTAGATGGCTGTGAAGAGGAGACCGGTTGTTGGAGGGGTCGTAATCTGACCCAGACCTGCCGCGATAACGAAGTGCAGAGTATCAATGCTATCAGTGGGGGCACAGACAGAACCCGCCTTCAGTACGTTCTGAAGACATTCGAGAACAACAGTCGTAGTCCCGGGAACGGTAGTCCCGGCTAGATCAACACTCAGAGGAACCAGAACCGTATGATCAGCGACCAGAGTAATATCAAAACCGTTCAGAGCATCAGAACTCTGGATGAAAACGCCGATACGGATCTGTTGGGCCACCGGTCCAGCAAACACTTCGGGGGTAGATGGACAAGGAGTGGCTGAGCCAATTCCAGTAGAAGGATCAGCGAGACAAACCTCCCCAGCTTGCGCGTGGACCTGTGGAATCAGACTTTTCGGCGATGCTACAACTGCTAACAGGAGGATTGCGGGAACTATAAGTAGGAATACCTGCCTCTTCTTCAAACAGAACCGTCCAGAGCAAAGGTCGTCCTGATTATCGATATTAATCTTTTCAGGGCGATGGTCCACGATTATACCCGGGCTCGACCAGAGATTGACGGAGCAACCCAGAGCAAAACCGAGAAACTAGATTCATGATCCTAACAACAACCTGATCTAAAATCGAGACAAATCACCGGCAGTCTCCGTCGATCCCACCGGCAACAACAAATCTTCAATGATAATTGTTGACCCAAAAAAACAGGTATCGCAACCCATCCAATCTTTCTGGACCCGACGGGGATCCAGATTGTTAAAGTCCCTCATCCAGTCTCTTCGATCCGAATCAGACAGAAATCGTTCAAAACGAGCCCTGATCCGGAAAATCAGGCAAGCGAGTCTAACCTGCCAGATCTTCGCGCTGATTCATACCCCTGACATGCACTTCCAAAATCAGTCCACAGGCTATTCTAATCCCTAAATCCCAAGACTCGCCCAGAACGGTTTCAACTGGCGCGACTCCCTCCAAAAACCTCAAAAACGTGAGAGCTCGCGAGGCAAAAGTGCTCTTGGGGAAGCATCATGTAAAGAAAAAATCGGCGAGAATAAGCCCAGATCAACGATCGGGCAGGCGGCTTCCATATGACGCCGAGTTCACGCTTCCATCAATCCACTAAATGCCCGATCTCGAAAACGCTGAATACTTCGTTATGCCCGAAAAACCAGTATTCTCCCCGAGAAAACGC
>WNGH01005983.1_pt1 | contig 21547 bp, 20 predicted proteins | sample 5400631 | NCBI WGS metagenome assembly WNGH01 (sample SAMN13153373, study PRJNA577476) | soil metagenome | isolation source: 115 cm soil or saprolite under Garry oak tree replicate 1 | place: USA:California | collected 2016-06-15
GACGACTTACTGGCTTACGCGCAGCCCGCGGACTCCACCCCTGCCACTTTGGCTCTGTGGCATTACGCTCGTGGCCTGGCATACCTGGGAAAGGCCGACGCTGGTGCTGCCCGTAAGGAGCGGAAGGACTTCGGCGCTGCGAAAGCTAAAGTTCCTGCCGGCTTGATGCTGAACACGAATCGAGCACAGGACCTGCTGGCGATTGCGACGGCGGTATTTGATGCGCGTTTGGCCGGGGTTGCCGGTGACGGGACGTCTGCGATCCGATACTGGACGAACGCTGTGGAAATACAGGATGGGCTCATTTACGACGAGCCCCCAGCCTGGTACTACCCTGTACGTGAGTCCCTCGGCGGCGAGTACCTGCGGACCAGGCAATACGCAGAGGCCGAAAAGGTCTTCCGACGCGATCTGGAAATGAATCCAAACAACCCACGTTCGTTATTCGGCTTGCGCGAGGCCCTCAAGGCGCAGGCGAAAAATGCGGAAGCCGAAAAGGTCAACACGCGATTCCAAAAAGAATGGCAGAACTCGGAAGTTCACATCAGTGTCGCAACGTTGTAAGGACTCTATGCAAAGCAAGCGTACGTCCTTTAAGCGTCGGGCCCACCGTCCGAATCATTTCGGTACACCGCTTCGCGGCCTTCTTACTACCGGCCGGTCCCCCCACGTCCTCTGTCCGACCGCGGTTCGCGATACCTCCGGTCCTCATTACTGATGCTGCGGCTGCTGAGCCGCCCGCCGTTGTAATTCGTCCGGCGGCACGTCTTCGATGTGGGTGGCGATGTGCCAGGAGTGGCCAAAAGGATCCTCAAGGCTGCCGGTTCGATCTCCGTAAAACTGGTTTTGTATGGGTCGCACCAGCTTCGCCCCCGCAGCCACTGCGCGTTCCACGAAAGCATCGACGTTCTCGACGTAAAGCATGAGTCCCACCGGGCTGCCGCCATAGGACTTGGGACTCTTGAAGTTCATTTCCGGAAATTCGTCGGCCATCATGATGCGCGATTCTCCGATTTGGATTTCGGCGTGGCCAATTCTGCCGTCGGGATGCGGGAATCGCATGAGTTCCCTGGCGCCGAATGCTTTCTTATAAAATTCCAGAGCGTCTGCCGCACCTTTCAAGCTTAGAATCGGGGTCACCGTTCGATGACCTTCCGGGATGGGTTTAACTTTTTCCGCCATGGATTCTCTCCTTTCAAAGCACGAGGATTTTCTGATTTGTCTGGTGGAGCTCGAGAACTGTATTCGCGTTTCTAATTACATTTTGTCATTCTTCGGGAAACGTTCCAACAGCCAAACGGCCATCAGCGAGAAACGGGGTTGGGTCGAATCGCAGTATTTGCGAGCCGTCGTATAGTTCGCGCCACCAGGACATGGGCTCACTCATTCTCCTGCTTTATCCGTGGGGTGTCATTCTGTTATCCGCAGCGGAAAACTATGAGGAGTTTGGCGGAGTGGGAATGTCTGGCCGACCCTCTGGCGTAAAGTCCATGAGATTCCAATACCGCCACACCGTGTCGACATGATTCGCCGACAATTCAGTTCCCCAGAAATAAAAAATCTTTCCATCCTGCCTCCTAAATACATGCATCACTGGCCATTGCATATCATCAGAGTCTCCCTGGCATTTGTAATCGGCTTGATAGGCAGAGTCCGATCCGGAAACCAGCGCAATCTGCGACATCCACGTTGTTTGGGCCCTGTGTCCACTCTTCGTGTGTGATCGGATCGCCTGGCTCGTATCATTATTATTACCCGGCTCGCCGGCGAGATTTATATAGTCGCGAATTACGCCATTTTTTATGCGTAAAATTGGCGTAATTCGAAGCAAATTGGCGATACGACGATTCCGTTGGATCCGGACCGCCCCCTCCCCCAGCGTCTCTGCTAACCCGTGGCTTCCGCCGCCATTGATCGGATTCCAAATAGCTTAGCGGCTCCATACAAAAGTGTTAATACGTTTGACCCGATCTGCCGATAAGGGGATACGGACGCACGAAGTGCATTCGCGCCCGTGTGGAAAGAAGGATGCAGTTCAGAGGCGAGAGAGCATGAAAGTCTTAAAAAATACTGTTATCAAATTGGGGCCCGGGAAAGCCTCCAATCACGCGTTAGATCCGGATCTGGTCAAGCGTTGCATCAGCGGTGATCAACTGGCTTGGGAGCAACTGGTATATCGCTACAACCGCCTCATTTATTCCATCGCGCTCTCGCTTTGCCGGGAACCCGAGATCGCCGCGGACATTTTGCAGCAGGTATGTCTGGAACTGTACCGGCGGCTGGATGAGGTCCGGAAACTGGAGAGTCTGGCCTCATGGGTCGCGACCGTCACACGGCGCAAGGCTTATACCTATCTTCGTTCGAAGAAACCGACGGAACCGCTTTTCGACGCAGAAATGGTCGCTTCCCGGGACGTTCTGAGCAATATCGAACAGCAGCACATGCTGCAGCGCGCGCTGGCAACACTTCCAGCGCGGTCACGACGATTGATGGAGTTGCTCTATCTGACCGAGGGGGTGGGGACCTATGAACAGGTCGCCGCGGAGCTCGGAATGCCTGTGGCAAGCATTGGGCCAACCCGGATTCGTTGCCTCAAGAAGCTAAAGAAACTCCTGGGCTGAGCATATGGCTGCGACAGTGGATAGCCTTCTTAACAAGAACGAGAGCGATCTTCAAAGCTACGTCACCACTCTGGACGAAGGCGACCTGGAGGGTTTGTTTTCGCAGATGTGGGACGCCATACACGGGAGGTCAAACTCTACGCCGGCCAGCCGAGAAATGCGGCTTCAACAGAGGCCCTTACGCTTTCGCATCTGGCTTTCGCAATCGCGGGCCACTCCGGGGTCGAACCTCTGAGAGCCGAGTCCCACCGGATGATGGCCTATGTTCTCAATGCAGATGAGCAATACGACGAATCGATTTCGCATTACACGAAGGCCATCGAGTTTTTCGAAAAGGAAAGCACGGGCGATAAAGCGGCGCGCACGAGGATTGGGCTGATAGCCGCGTTGTCCATGACCGGCCAGTACCAGACCGCGATTGAGGAAGCGGAGAAGGCCGACCAGTGGTTTCTAGCCAACCGCGACGAGGACGGTCACGCACGAATCTCTGTCAACCTCGGCAACCTGTATCACCGGCTCGACCAGCACCCGCGTGCTGTTGAACATCACACCGCCGCCGTCAAAATATTTCGAAAATTGCAAAACCGGGCCGCATTGGCACAGTGCTATCTGAACCTCGGAGATTCCCTTTCCGTACTCGATCGATTCGAAGAATCGAACCGTAATTTCGAAAAATCACGGAAGATCAGCCAGCAACTCAACCTCAGCGAGCTTCACGTTCAGGCCCGCTACAATCAGGCTTACCTTTCGTTTCTGCGCGGCCGTTACAGCACTGCGATTGAGGGCTTTGATGAGCTGCGTGAGTACTTCAACGCTCAAGGAAGCCAGCGCCACTCCGCACTCTGCGATCTCGATGAGGCCGAGATTTATCTCCAGTTGAACCTTACCGGCGACGCCCTGACGTTGGCTAAGCGGTCTGCCGACAGTTTCGAACAGCTCACAATGCGCTACGAGCAGGCGAAAGCGATGACCTTCGTCGGGATCGCGCTGACGCACAACCAGCAGGGTAACGAAGCGCTCCAGGTGTTTCGGGAAGCCCAGCAGATCTTTGAACGCGAGAAGAACCTGTACTGGGCAGCTTCGCTGGAGTTGTACCGCGCGCAAGTTCATTTTCTTGTGGGACGTTTCTGGGAAGCGCGCTCTCTGGCAGCATCGGCGCTCGAACACTTCACGGAACTCGGAATACCTTCCAAACGCGCTATGGCCTTGGTCCTTCTCACCCGCGTCGGACTCGAACTGTCCTCTTTGGAGCAGGCTTCCGGCTATTCCGAGCAGATTTTGAACCTGATTCAGGAAACGCCGATCCCTCTTCACTTATTCCCTTGTTATTCCATAAACGCTCAGGTGGCGGAACATCGGGGAGACCTTGAGCGCGCACACGAGTTTTATGTCCTCGCTGCGCAGGAAATCGAAATCCACCGGTCGAATCTGCACCAGGACGAACTGCGGGTCAGCCATTTCAAAGGCAAACAACAGGTATACGAGGCCCTCGTGCGTCTGGCCTTCCGCAAAGGAAATCCCGCAAACGAAGCATTTGAAGCCTATAACTGGTGCGAACATGCAAAGTCCCGAGGTCTGGTGGATCTGCTTGCTCAACACATGCCCGCCGCTCCCGCCCAAAGCGACGCTTCCTTACTGAATCGAATCCGGACATTGCGCGAAGAGCTCAACAGCTATTACATCCGTTCCGAATCGAACGCGCCCAAAGCGGGTATGGCACTTCGCAGTGGAGCGGAAATCGACACGAAGAAGAAAGAACTCGCCAGCACCCTGAAGGAACTCTCGAAACAAGATCCGGATTATGCGTCATTGCAAAAAGTGGGAATCGTTTCCGTTGAGGAGGTCCAAAGAGTTTTGCCGGAAGACTCTACGCTGGTTGAATATTTCATCGCCCGGGATGAAGTCCTCGCTTTTCTGATCTCGAAAGATCGTGCTGTGGTACGGCGCCATGTGTGCACCAGGAGCCGGATCCAGCACCTCTATGAACGGCTGCGGCTGCAGCTCGATACATTCCTGATCGGAAACGATTACGTTCGCGAATACAAGGAGCAGTTGCTGGAGGCAACGACGGATCACCTGTCCAGCATGTACACTGAACTCATCGAGCCGCTGGCGGATGGTATCCACACCAAACACTTGATTATCGTACCGCACGGTGTGCTGCACTACTTTCCCTTCCACGCATTCTTTGACGGAAAAGATTACCTCATCGACCGGCACACGATTTCATACGCCCCAAGCGCTTCCGTTTTGCGGTATTGCATCGAGAGAAAACCTGTTGAAAATGCGACGCCGCTCCTCATCGGCGTTGCGGATGAGAATGCGCCGATGATTACGCGCGAACTGAAACAGTTGAGGCAGATCTTTCCACAAGCGCGTTCCTATTTCGGCCGCCGGGCAACCCGAAGAGTATTCCGGCGGGAGGCGGCACAAGCGGAATTCGTACATGTCGCCACCCACGCCATGTTCAGGCACGACAACCCTATATTTTCGTCTTTCAAGTTGGCAGACGGCTGGATGACCGCCCTCGATGTGTACTCCATACAATGCCAAACGAACCTCCTCACGATAAGCGGCTGCAAGTCCGGATTAAGTCAACTGACCGGCGAGGAAGAACTTCTGGGTTTGATGCGGGGCTTTCTATACGCGGGCGCACGGTCGCTTTTGTTGAGTCTATGGGACGTCAATGACCGTTCGACCTCAGTGTTCATGGAAACCTTTTATCAAAGCTGGCAGAATGGATTATCGAAAGCCGAAGCGCTACGCCAGGCTATTCAAAAGGTCCGGTCCGAAGAGCCCCATCCTTACTTCTGGGCGCCTTTCCTTCTGGTGGGGAATCACTGATGTCGATGCGAAAGCATGTAGACGCGGGCTTTAGCCCGCGACTACGGGATCCAGGGGAAAAAAAGTTCCTCTTTAGGTATTTTTGGCCATAGGTCAGAGCGACTTGTTTCATGAAAGGAGCCACGGATGGCACACGCCAAGACTCAGGAACTTATCCAATATGCCGAGCGCCGGGTATCCGAGAACGATCGGCTTTTGCTAAATCAGCATTTTGAAGCATGCGCATTCTGTGCACGAGAAGTCCGCAAATTTGAAGAGGTCCTGGACGCCCTGAAAGGCGCCGATCTCCAGCGCGCTCCTGAGAGCGTTCTGCGAAAGTGCGTCGCTGTGTATCAAATCCCCGAGCCAACAGCCACGCTAACGGAAATCTTTGCAAATCTCATATTCGACAGCATTGCTCAGCCGTTGACGGCCGGAGTTCGAGGCGCTTCGGAGACCCGCCAAATTGTGCTGCGATGCGCAGACGTTGACGCGCACGTTCGGATTTCAACAAACCCGCCGATCATTCTGGGACAGCTGATCTCCCGCACGGACCGGTGCTTCGTTGCTGGCGCCCGGGTCCACCTGATTCATGATGGGAAACAGATCGAGGCCACGATCACCGACAGGTTGGGAGAGTTCAGGTTCGGAGCGGCCCCGAATGGCGATATTCGACTGCAGGCGGACCTGCCAGGCCAGCGGAGATTCATTGCGGATTTCGCGGTAGGCGAGAAGGAAGGATTCCCACAATGAGGGTCTCCAGCCCATCCATTTCCGATTCCGAAATGCTCCGTTACCGGATCATGGAATTCGAGGACAGGTATCGCAAACAGGTCCTCGCCATGGCCTGCACGCTGGTTTCGCTTGTCGATCTGCGTGATGCCTACACCGGCGGCCACAGCAGCCGGGTCGCTGGCTATGTGCGGTCCACGGCGGTGCGGCTGGGATTTCGCGATGCTGAAGTCGACAGTGTGGTCATGGCTGCGCTGCTTCATGACATCGGAAAGATCGGCGTTCCGGATCACGTTCTCTTAAAGCGAGGCAGCTTGACGCCCGAAGATTTCGACCATATCAAGAAGCATCCGGAACTGGGATGGATGGCATTGAAGAACATCGACGACTTCAAAAGCATCAGCTTGATTGTTTTACATCACCACGAACGTCTGGATGGCAGCGGCTACCCGGGCGGCTTGAAGGGGAATGAGATTCCGCTGGGTTCGCGAATCATCGCGGTTGCGGATTCCTATGACGCATTGACCACCGATCGGCCGTATCGCTCGGCTAGAACGCGGGCGCAGGCTATCGAGGAACTGCTGTCTTTCGAAAAAAGTCAATTTGATTCACGCGTGCTCGCGGCTTTTTTGGATTCAATGAAGAAATAGCACGACTCATTTCAAGGAAGAAGGAGTAAAGGCAATGACTGCCAAAAGATTTTTACTAGTTTCCGCCCTGCTGGTCGCGCTCGGCATTAACGCAGCGGCGGCAACCAACATCATCGTTCAGACGACTAACGGCGCCGATATCAATTCCATCGCGGCATCGCTCGGCGGCACGGTTCTGGATTCCATGCCTGGGGGGGCGTATCTCCTGAGCGTTTCTTCAATGCCAGCGGGCCCGCTGCCGCAGGGCGTGGAGTCCATTGAGACCAATTCCACGTTGATTCTCCCCAGGTTCAAAGGCGCCGCCTTGAGCATTTCGGCTGGTTCAGGCACACTGCCCCCGTACGCGAATCAGCCTGCCATGCAGTTGATCGGGACAGCCGCGGCACAGACCCGCTCGACCGGACGGGGAGTGATCATCGCGGACATTGATGCTTCTGTCGACGTTTCGCATCCCGCTCTGCGCGGGCATCTGACGACCGGCTACGACTTCATTGGGTCAGGTGGGCCCCGGACACGTACAGGCGCCACACTGGACCAATCCACGGCATCGTTCCTTGACCAATCGACGGCGTCGTTTCTGGATCAGTCGACCGCATCGTTTTTGGATCAGTCGACCGCGTCGTTCTTGGATCAATCGACCGCATCGTTTTTGGATCAATCGACCGCATCGTTCCTGGATCAGTCGACGGCCTCGTTCCTGGACTCCGGCGCCGCCGGCCACGGGCACGCGACAATGGTCGCTGGAATCATCGTTGCGATCGCGCCGGATGCGCTGATCATGCCGCTCCGCGCCTTTGATGATAGCGGGACCGGTGACGCGTTCCAGGTTGCCAAGGCGATTCGATATGCGGTGCGCAACGGCGCCCATATCATCAATTTAAGTTTGGGACTGTCGGATCAATCCAAGGCTGTGGAGGCCGCGATCGCCTTCGCGGAAGCCAACCACGTGATCGTCGTCGCGTCTGCCGGGAACAGCGACAGTGCAGCCCCGCAGTATCCAGCGGTGCTCCCTGGCGTCCTCGGTGTAGCCGCCACCGATCTAGATGACCTCAAAGCCACGTTCTCCAACTACGGCGAATCCGTTTTTGTTACAGCTCCCGGATTCAACATCATAACCGCCTATCCGGGCGGGTACGCAGTAGCCTCTGGCACATCTTTTTCCGCCGCATTTGTATCGGCCGAAGCGGCTCTGATTCGGTCGCTCACAACGAATGGAATTCAAGACGTAATCGCTGGCAGTTCGGTCAATATTGATGGGTTGAATACTTCCTACGCCGGACAACTGGGCAGCGGCCGAATCGACCTCTATGCTGCAGTGACTTCCCGATTCCAGTCGACTCAGACGCCGGCATCGCGTCAAAGCGATCGGTACATCGTGATTTTCCGGCCTGGAAACTCTAAGGCGAACCGTGCGGCCGCGGCATCACGACATGGTGCTTCTCTCAGGTTCAACTACGACGTTGTGGATGCCATTGCGGTATCCGTGCCGAGTCAGGCGGTGCTGGCCCGGATGCGCCAGGATAGTGATGTGTTGGAGATTATTCCCGACCGTCCCGTTTTCGTGCTCGGTGGAGGCGCGAGTGGAAGCGTCAGTACGAGCCAGGTCACTCCGGCCGGAGTGACGAAAGTCGGCGTGCCGACAACGACGTCGAACGGCGCCGGAATAGGCGTCGCTGTCCTGGATACCGGAATTGATTTCAAGCAAACCGATCTGGCGCCGGCCTCACAGTCCTTCAGCGCGTTCGGCGGCAGTTGCCAGGACGATAACGGCCACGGTACGCATGTCGCCGGAATCATCTCCGCCCTGAACAACACGATCGGCGTGGTCGGAGTCGCGCCCCAATCCAAACCGTACTGCGTGAAGGTGCTCGATTCCACGGGCGCCGGATCGGACTCCAGCATCATTGCCGGACTGGACTGGATCTACACCAACGCGAATCTCGTAACACCAACGATTCGAGTGGCAAACATGAGTTTCGGCCGGAACGGCACGATTAGCGACAACTCCGCATACCGGACTGCGATCCAGCGGCTCTACAACATGGGTGTCTTGATGGTTGTCGCCGCCGGCAACGACCGGACGAAGGAAGTCTCGCAAATCGTGCCTGCGGCGTACCCTGAAGTGATCAGTGTGGCCAGTACGACGGCCATCGATGGCACGAACGCTTGCAAGACCTATGCGTCCAAAATCTACGCGGATACAGCGTCCTACTTCACGACGGACGGCCGCTTCGATCCGACGACCAAAGTCGGCGTGACGGTGTCGGCGCCTGGCGAGGACAAGGAAGATCTCAACTCTTCATGCGCCGCAGTTCCGCTCGGCATTCTGTCTCTGAAGCTTGGCGGGGGAACGATTCGGTACTATGGAACGAGTATGGCCGCCCCGCATATTGCCGGTGTTGTCGCCCGTATGATGCAAGCCGGACAATCGGGTGTCGAAAACATCCGCACACAGCTTCGCTCCACTGCGCAGAAGGTGGGGACCGCTCCATTGAATTCGGTCATCACCGGCTATACCTTTGACGGAGAACGCGAAGGGATCGCCAAGGCCCCATAGGTAACTCAGGAACGGCAAAAGAAAACGCGGGCTAAAGCCCGCGGCTACATTCAGGCCTCCACATGATCCTTGAGTGTAGTCGCGGGCTTTAGCCCGCGTTTTCTTTTACTTCGTATCTTCCAATAACTTCATGACGCGATCCCGCACCGGGTTCGGTTTCGCCTCCGCGACATACAACCGAAGTTCGTGGACAGCGGACAGTGGTGTCCCCTGGCGCAAATAGATCTTTCCGAGCAATAAATGAACATCGGCAACACGATGTGGATGTTGATGAGCCTGGAGACACAGTTGCGCGGCCTCCTCAAGGCGACCCTGTTCGAAACGGATCAGGGCCAAACCGTAATATCCGTCACCTTCCGACGGACTCCGTCGGATTGCCTTTGTCAGGACTTCCTCAGCTTCCGGCATCCTGCCTTGGCGAGAATAGAGGTCGGCCAGGTTAAGCGCCGGATATACGGAAGAGCTCAGAGACACCGCCTGTTTGAACGCCTCTTCGGCAAGTTTCAGGTCTTTTAGAACAACGTAACAATTGCCCATGGCATTGCGTGCATCGGCGTATGCCGCAAAGATTTCTATTGCCTTACTAAGGTCCTCGAGCGCACCGGCACAGTCGTTTCTACGAAGCTTCTTTTGAGCGCTCTTGAATTGACGCCGGGCCGAACCGGGAACTTGATATTCAGCTACCGGCACCTGGATGTCCCGGGTGACAGTTGCATAATCTGCGGCGTGGATAACTACAGTGTAGGATCCAGGCAACACCTCCGAAAACTCGAATCGGTCATCAAACGAAACTTGTTCCTGGATCGTTAGGCCAAGCCTCTGAAGCTCCACACGAATCGCGCCAATGGGTTGCGCAGCGCCGAGAAAGCTTACCCGGCCACTCACGGCCAGACCCGAACGAGACTGGGCTTCGGACGGCCCAGCCGGCAACAGCAGCACCAGGAAGCTGGAAACGACCATGTTCATCGCAGAACGCATCACTTCCTCCTTTCGAATTCACGACCCATCGCGAGTGGTTGGCTCGCAGCCGTGTCCGCCTTTGTGATCGCGCTCCCGGGAGCGGTGATGGGAAAATTGTAGAAGAAACTACTGCATACATAACAGACTCACTTATCGTGAATTGTGACCAGTACAGTTATTTCTGACGTTGAACTGTGTTAACGTACCCGCCATGAACAGCTCTAAATCGAAACTGCCGTTGTACCTCAAAGTGGCTCAGGGCCTGGAAGGCCAGATTCAGCATGGGGCATTCCGTTTGGGGGATCCAATACCATCCATTCGTGATCTGAGCCGCCAGCAAGGCGTGAGCATCTCAACCGTGTTGCAAGCCTACTTTTGGCTGGAGAATCGCGGATGGATCGAGGCGAGGCCGAAATCCGGGTTTTATGTGAAGCAGCAGGCGCAGAATTTGAGTCCGGAGCCGGCCTACCGGCCATCCGAGCCAAGGCCGAAGGCCATCAGTATCGGGGACCTTGTCGTAGAGGTCCTGCGGACGTGTGGGCGTCCGGTCAAATTTCCGCTGGGCGCAGCGTGTCCGAGTCCCGACCGCATGCCCAACCGCGCTCTGAACACAATCATCCGGCGCATCTCGCGGCGGAATCCAGCTCACAGCACGAACTACGACGTGCCGCCCGGAATTCCTGCTCTGTGCCGGCAGATTGCCAAACGTTCGGTTGAACATGGCTGCAATTTCTCACCGCGGGATTTGATCATTACGTGCGGTGCGCTGGAGGCCCTCAATCTTTGCCTCCGCACGATCGGCAAGTCGGGCGATGTAATTGTGACCGAGAGCCCAACGTACTTTGGGGTACTCCAAGCGATCGACTCGCTGGGAATGAAGGCCATCGAAATTCCGACACACTGCCGAACAGGAGTGAATCTCGAGCTTCTGGAAGAATCGATTAAAAAGCACCGAGTGCGCGCGTACATTACGATGACGAATTGTCAGAATCCGTTGGGGTATATCCTTACCGATGACAAGAAACGCGCTCTCGTCGATTTACTCGCGCGGCACGAAATTCCACTCATCGAAGATGACGTCTATGGTGACCTCGCGTTCGACACCAATCGGCCACGAACCGCAAAGTCATTTGACCGACAGGAACTGGTGATGCTCTGTGGATCCTTTTCCAAGACGATCGCACCGGGATTGAGGATCGGGTGGGTTCAAGGAGGTCGTTACCATGCGGGAATTGAGCGGCTGAAGTTGCTTACAAATCTGGCTAGCCCTTCTCTGTTACAACTCGCGATTGCCGAGTTCATGGAGTCCGGTGGATACGATCGCCACGTCCGCAATTTGAGGGTCGCGTTTGAACAGCAGGTGCAAATGGTCAGTCAGGCCGTCGCCAAGTACTTCCCTGAAGGAACATGCGTGTCGCGGCCGGCAGGCGGTTATGTCCTGTGGGTCGAGTTACCCAAGAATACAGATTCAGTCTCGGTATACCGTGCTGCATTGGCAGAAGGAATCACTATTTCGCCCGGGCCAATCTTTTCTCCGAGCGGCAAGTTTCGGAACTACATCCGGCTGAACTGTGGCAGGACGTGGTCCGAAGAACTGGATCGTGCACTTTTGAAGCTGGGCCGCTTGTGTGAATCTCGCTAGCGTAATCCGCACCGCTCACTTCTTGCTATGAATCCCGCACGATTGGATGAGGGAGGACAATGCACGGAAACGCTAACGGATAACGTATCACCGTCTCGACCTCATGTCGCTCGATGTACCACACGCGGCGGGGATGTAACACTTGAGCGTGTAATCCATGACCATTCGGTCGGCATTGAATCGCCAACCCAACGTTCGGATGGTTCGTTTCATGCGCTTGATCCAACCACGCGGCAGGCCATCATGGTCGCGATCATAGTAAAGTGGAATCACCTTTTCCCGGAGAACGCGATATAAGTCATCGGCGTCTCGAAGATCGTGAAGCTCGGTATTGGAGTGCGTTCTGCCATTACCGATCGCAAAGCCGTTCAGTCCGTCGTAAGCTTCGGCCCACCATCCGTCCAAAATCGAAAGGTTGAGACCACCATTCAAGACGACTTTTTGACCACTAGTACCGGATGCCTCCAGCGGCCTGCGGGGATTGTTCAGCCACACATCGACACCCTGTACGAGATGACGTCCGACGTTGATGTCGTAATCCTCGAGGAACACAAACTTGTCGGCGAACTGCGGGTTGCGCATCAACTGTGAAACCTCTTGCAACATCCGCTTACCCGGCTCATCGAGCGGGTGCGCTTTACCGGCAAAGACGAATTGCACCGGACTCTTCGGGTCATTGACCATCGAGGCCAGCTTCTCAATATCCACCAGGATCAAATCGGCCCTTTTGTAAGTAGCAAACCGGCGGGCAAATCCGATGGTCAACACATCCGGACTGAGCACGCGGCCAAGTCTTTGCAGCGTTTCCTGCGGCTCGCCTCGGCGCTTCCCCTGTTCCACTGCGCGGCCTCGCACAAATTCGAGAAGCTGCAATTTCAGGCTCAGATGCGTCTCCCAGAGCTCGGCATCGTCGAGGCTTTCAATTCCCTCCCAGATTCCGGCGTCACCAGTGCGCTCGCGCCAACCGGTGCCGAAATGGCGGTCGTAGAGACGGGCCATTTGAGGCGCCAACCAGGAAGGCACATGCACGCCATTCGTAATGTGTCCGATGGGGACCACGTCCTCGGGCTTGCCGGGATACAGCGCTGTCCACATCGAGCGGCTGACCTCGCCGTGCAGAGCCGAGACGGCATTCGCGCGCCGTGACAGTTTCAAACCCAAGACTGTCATACAAAACTCCTCATGGGGGTTGCTCGGATTTTCACGTCCGAAAGCCATTAGCCTTTCCTGGGAGAGGCCGAGCAACACGCGCAAAGGTCCAAGATGCTCCTCGATGAGATGAGCGTTGAACCGATCGTGGCCGGCGGGCACCGGTGTGTGCGTGGTGAAGACCACTTCCCGCGAGACGCGGGCCGCTGCAGCGTCAAAGCTCAATCCTTCGTCTTGCATGCGGGTGTAAATCGCTTCGAGCACGGCAAATCCACTGTGTCCTTCGTTGAGGTGAAGCACACCGGGGGTGACGCCCATTGCTCTCAAGGCGCGGAACCCTCCGACGCCAAGCAGCAACTCCTGACGGATCCGGACGCGTCCATCTCCACCATATAACCGCGAAGTGAGTTCGCGATCCTCGCGATCGTTGCCTTCGACGTTCGAGTCGAGGAGAAGCAGATCGCATCGTCCGACCTTGACTCGCCACACTCTTGCCTGAATCGAGCCGCCGCGCGTCTCGATCTGAATAGTGACCGGTTCGCCCCTCGTTCCTATAGCCGGTTCCATCGGCAACTGATTGATATCGGTCTCGAGATATTCTTCCTGCTGCCAGCCATTCCAATCCAGCCGCTGCCGGAAATATCCCTGACCATAAAACAAACCGATACCGACCAGAGGAATATCCAGATCGGAAGCACTCTTGATGTGATCCCCAGCCAGGACACCCAATCCCCCGGAATATATGGGAATCGACTCGTGCAATCCGAACTCGGCTGAGAAGTACGCCACTGGGCGAGGCCGCAAAATGCCCGCATGGGTCGCGCCCCAGGTCCGGTCCGCCTCCAGATACTCGCGCTGCCGGCGATAGGCGTAGTTGATCCGGCTGTGCAGGACAAGTTCGGCGACGCGGCGGTCGATCCCCTCGAGCGGAATCTCGCCAAGCAGCGAAATGGGATTGTGATTGAGCTGTTTCCAACGAACCGGATCGAGATCGCGGAGCAGACTCGTGGAATCGTTGTCCCAACTCCACCACAGGTTGCGCGCGAGCGACCACAGGCGCTCTTGTGCGGGAGCGATAAAGCGGTCGAGCGTGCGAGCTTCGCTTACCACGGAAGCAACCTGGGCCGCCGCCTCAATCAGCATGCGGACCTCGTTCTCCCGAAAGACGCGTGGATCGACCGTTTGAACGACGAGAACACCCTGGAGAACGCCTCGATCAATGAGCGGAACACCGAGGAAAGATTGGTAAGCATCCTCGCCGGCCTCACTGAAATATTTGAAGCGCGGATGATTCCTGACTTGTTCAACGGCAACCGGACGAACCTGCTCGGCAACGAGTCCCGCGAGACCCTCATGGAGCGACATGCGCAGAGTACCAACACATTCATGGCGAAGTCCAAGCGTCGCCGCCAGGACAAGGTTGGCTCGATCGGGCTCCAACAAGTACGCCGAACAGACATTGGTTTGGAAACGCCTGGCGATCAACGCGACGACGTGCATCAGCGTGTCGGCCGGTTTTCCGGCCTCCTTCGCCAGGTCCGCAATTTCTTCCAGAGTCAAAACATGACTGCTGTCACGGTCGTGCGTGGTTTTGCTCATGATGCCGGTAACTCCTCCGAACAGGCCGCCAATCCGCTTTGACCTGAAGAATTCACCTTGGAAACAAAAAAAACGCCTCGGAATACCGCACTCTAAGCAGTTTCCGGGACGTCGTCGTTCGAACTATGACAGCGGTGTCAGCGTCGATCGGTATTGCTTTGTACCTTTGATGTTACCTACCGCTCGACTGCTGTCAAGCGGTTTTCCCGGCTGTGCTTTTTCGTCACCGTGTTAAATGCCGGTACTTGATCCGGTGGGGCTGATCGGCGGCAGAGCCGAGGCGGGCACGGCGGTCGGCTTCGTAGTCGGAGTAATTACCTTCGAACCAGACCACGCGGCTGTCGCCTTCAAAGGCGAGAATGTGCGTGGCGACTCGATCCAGGAACCAGCGGTCGTGACTGATCACAACGGCGCAGCCCGCAAAATGTTCCAGCGCTTCTTCGAGAGCGCGAAGCGTGTTTACATCGAGGTCGTTTGTCGGTTCGTCCAGCAACAGAACGTTGGCTCCCTGCTTCAGCATCTTGGCAAGATGCACCCGGTTCCTCTCCCCGCCCGACAGAGTTCCGACTTTCTTCTGCTGATCTGTCCCCGAAAAATTGAACCGCGCAACGAAGGCCCGCGAATTGACTTGCCGTGAGCCGAGTTCAACCGTATCCAAACCGTCTGAGATTTCCTCCCAGACGGTCTTGTTCGCACTGAGCGCATCGCGGCTTTGGTCCACGTAGGCCAGCTTCACGGTCTCGCCAAGACGGATGGATCCTCCATCCGGCTGCTCCTGCCGGGTGACCAGCCGGAATAACGTCGTCTTGCCCGCGCCGTTTGGTCCGATGACTCCAACAATTCCGCCTGGAGGCAAACGAAAGTTCAGATCCTCAAACAAGAGCCGATCGCCATATGCCTTTTTCAGGGCGTCCGCCTCAATCACGACTTGACCCAGCCGAGATCCAGGCGGAATGTAAATCTCCAGATCCTGCGCGCGCTTTTCGCTCTCCTGACTCAACAGTGCCTCGTACGAATTGATGCGCGCCTTTCCCTTGGCGTGCCTTCCTTTCGGCGACATTTGGATCCATTCCAACTCCCGCTGAAGCGTTTTCTGTCGCTCGGTCTGGGTCTTCTCTTCCTGCTGCAGCCGCACCCGTTTTTGTTCGAGCCACGAAGAGTAATTCCCTTCCCACGGAATCCCATGTCCGCGATCCAATTCCAGGATCCATCCCGCGACGTTGTCGAGGAAGTAGCGATCATGAGTGACGGCAATCACGGTGCCAGCGTACTGCTGGATGTGGTGTTCGAGCCAGGCAACCGATTCGGCGTCGAGATGATTCGTGGGCTCATCCAGAAGAAGGATGTCGGGTTTTTGCAACAAAAGACGGCAAAGGGCGACGCGGCGCTTTTCTCCGCCGGATAAGATACTCACCAGGGTGTCCGGTGGAGGACAGCGAAGCGCATCCATGGCCATCTCGAGCCGGGAGTCCAGATCCCAGGCTTCGGCAGCGTCGACTTTCTCCTGGACCTTACCCTGGCGCTCGAGCAGCTCGGACATCTCGTCATCGGGCATCGGCTCGGCGAATTTCGCGTTGATCTGGTCGAACTCCCGCAGAAGATCGACAATCGGCTGCACGCCTTGCTCGACAATCTCACGGACGGTTTTGGCCGGATCGAGCTGGGGTTCCTGTTCGAGATATCCTATCGTGTAGCCTGGCGAGACCGCAGTTTTGCCTTGAAAGTCCTCATCCACGCCGGCAAGGATGCGCAGCAGCGAACTTTTTCCCGAGCCATTCAGACCGATGACACCAATCTTCGCGCCGTAGAAATAGGACAGATAGATGTCTTTGAGGACAGCCTTCTTGTCGTAGTACTTGCTTACTCCAATCATGGAGTAGATGACTTTGTTTGGAACTGTACTCATCAGAACGGGACTGAACTACCTGGAGGTCGAGAAACTCGCCAGCGCTTCCTGCTCGGACTCGTGCACATCGAAAACAGTGTACAGTTTGGTGAACTGGAGCAAGTCCGTGACCTGCCGGCCGGGGTTGCTGAGCTTCATCTGACCCCATGTTTTCCGCTCTTTGCTCTCACACTGCGGGCAGGGATCCCAGTTTCCATCTTCATCTTTGAAAACGGTCGCACCACAGGACGTGCAGATTGTCTGCGTCACGGTGCCGATGGCCATGATCAACTCGCCGAGACCGCTGCTATCGATGTAAGAAACATCTTTCAAATTGAGAAGGATCTTATGGTGCCCGTTCGCGACTTCATCGCGGATCGCCTGCCGGAAAGCCGCGACCGCGTCACCGGCAGTAATCCTTCCGGCAAGATCTACAATAAAGACTCCATCCGCCCTTCTTGTTGATAATTTGAAATCCATACTCTCCTCCCGAAATGGGGACGTAGCCCTATGTCCCCATTTTCCGGCTGACTTCCGGCACCCACTCGATAATCGCTTTCAATATCGTATCCGGATCAACGCGCTCCGCCTCGCCTTCAAAATTCAGAATAACCCGATGCCGGAGCGCCGGTAAGACGACGTGCCGGATATCTTCATATGCGACTTCCGTACGGCCGCTAAGCAGGGCTCGGACTTTGCCGCCGATGATCAGTGCTTGAGCGCCTCGCGGGCTGGCGCCGTATCGCAAGTACCTCTTTGTTTGCTCGTGAGCGAGCGGTGTGGTGGGCTGGGTGGCCATGATGATGCGGATCGCGTAATCCTGAACGGCATCCGAAATAGGAACGGCCAACGCGACTTCTCGAAGCTGCAGGATCTTCTCGCCATCCCAGACGCGTTCGACCTTCGGCTCCTCGAGGTACGTTGTGCGGTCCAGAATCGTGTGTATATCGTCCACACCGGGAAAGTCCATCCGCAGCTTCAGAAAAAACCGGTCAAGCTGGGCTTCCGGCAGTGGATACGTGGCTTCGAGTTCCAGCGGGTTGAGAGTCGCCAGGACAACAAACGGGTGCTCCAACTGGTACGTCTGCTTACCCACCGTCACCGTCTTTTCCTGCATCGCTTCCAACAGCGCAGACTGCGTTTTCGGCGTCGCGCGGTTGATTTCGTCCGCAAGAATGATATTGGAGAAAATCGGACCCGGCTGAAAGTCCAGAAACTTGTCGCCATGCTCGTTTTCCTGAACAACATTGGTTCCGACGATGTCGGCCGGCATCAAGTCTGGAGTGAATTGAATTCGAGACGACCGGAGATGGAGCGCATCGCTGAGAGTCTGGACCAGTTTGGTTTTGCCGAGTCCGGGCACTCCCTCGAGCAAGACGTGGCCTTTGCCAAGAATGGTCATCAAGATATCGTTGATGAGATCGGAATACCCGACGATAATCTTCGAAATCTCGTTGTGCACACGCCGAAAGTCCGCCTGAAACGAATCTATCTGACGCTCAAGATCGGATACAGGGTTGCTCATCGGACGAAGGTTATCTCATTCAGTGGAACTCAAGCCAGCACGAATTATGGGGACAGAGACCGAATTCTGAAGTTCAAGAATTCGGTCTCTGTCCCCATAATTCCGTTCATTAAATGTAAACTGGAATCGTGATCGTCTTCGGACACCGCGGTGCGCCGGGTTATCCCCGATACGGTGAAAACACAATCTCGTCATTTAATAAGGCCCTTCGGAGCGGTGCAGACGGGCTAGAATTCGACGTGCGCCGATGCCGGGATGGAAGAATCGTAGTGATCCACGATGAGACCATCGACCGCACAACCAACGGAAAAGGGCGCGTTGCGGATCTCTCGTATGAGGAATTGAGGCGGTTCGATGCCGGCTTCGGCGAACCAATCCCGCTGTTATCGGATGTCCTTGATGTGTTCGGCACCAAGTACCTGCTCAATATCGAAATCAAGGAACGGGAGATTGTGGACGGAGTCCGAAAGCTTGTTCTCGAAAAACGTCTCGAAAGGCACGTGATCGTTTCAGACTTCGAATGGCGGGAACTCGCGATGCTGACTCCGGAAATCCCGATCGCCCTGCTCAGCTCGAAATTGGAAAATCTCATTCCTGCAGCGCGGCAGATGGGCGCCACAGCCATTCATCCTCGCAAAGACCTGGTGACGGCGAGCCTTATTGCTGCAGCGCGCCAGGCTAAACTGCGAGTCCACATCTGGACCGTGAACGGACTGGATGAAATCTCGCGCTCTCGAAGACTCGGCGTTGATGGAATCTTCACGGACTTTCCTGAACGATGTTCGACGTCTGCATCATAGGAGCCGGCGGCATTGTCGGCTGCGCGATTGTCCGGGAGTTGGCGCAACAGGGGTTCTCCGTAGCAGGCATCGAGAAGCACGAAACCGCCTGTCAGGAGACATCCGGCCTGAACAGCCGCGTGGTCCATTCGGGGTTTCACGAAATCTTTGGAACACTCAAATCCGCGCTGGCGTGCGAAGGTAGCGGGCTCCTCATCCGATATGCCGAGGAACGCAGCATCCGGCTTCTCAGAACCGGAATGCTCATTGCTATTCCTCATGGAAGCATCCGTGCGGGTTTGTGGAAGGAAGCGGATGCGCTGTGGAGATTGTGGAGACAAGGCCGTCGACAAAACATTCCATTTCGATTCGTTCTTACCCCGGACGGCATTCGCAGATTGGCGCCGATCCAGGCGCTCGGCGGGATTTATATCCCTTCGGTGTGTGTGATCGATTTGGAGCAATTCGTAAGTTCGCTGGAAGCCGATGCGATAGCTGCCGGCGCACAATTTCTCTATAACAGCGAAGTCACCGGCATTGCCGCCGAAGCCTCCACGTTCCGCGTGATTACTTCCTCAGGAGAGTTGCGATCGCGGATCCTTGTCAATTCGGCCGGACTTCATGCCCATGAGATATCGGTTATGGCGGGCGGCCCGAAGTACGAAATCGAATTTATTCGAGGTGATTATTATGAACTCGCCGGCGGAGTAAAACGATGGAACGTCGGAACGCTGGTCTATCCGGCCACGCCTCCGCGGTCTCCCACAAAGGGTATTCACTTCGGTCCTCGCACCGACGGGCGGCTGTTCCTCGGCCCGAGCGCCTCGCCAAAAACGGAAACAGCGCCCAAAGAGCTTTTCCTTGAAGCCGGCCGGAAATTCATTTCAAGTATTCGGGAGAGCGATCTGGAGTGGGCCTACGCCGGGATCCGCCCCAAACGTGTGCCCGTCGACGGAAGGTCTGATTTTACGATCGGCCTGGATCGAACCATACCTCCCCTTATTAACCTCATCGGCATCGACTCCCCGGGGCTCTCTGCCAGCATGGCCATTGCCCGGTACGTCGGCCAAATGGTTCAAAAAATTCCCTAATTCGGTTATGCGGAGGCTTCGAAAGATTTGCTGGCCTGGTGTACCGCCTCCGGCTCGTCTTCGAAGATTTCGAAGATGGTGTTGAGCCGGGTTATTTCGAATAGTCTTCGGACTCGTTTCGTCGGATTCAGGAGTGTCAAATGACCACGCCTGTTTTTGACTGAAACCCAGATCGAAACCAGTTGCCCCAATCCCGAGCTGTCAATGTACTCCACACCAGCAAGATTTACGACGAAACGGCGATTGCCGTCATTTAAGAATCCGTTCATCTTGTCGCGTAGCGGCAAATCCAGGATCCATAACCTGCCAAACAGATCCAGGACCACTACTTCGGAGAGGACACGTGTCTTTATGACCAGCGCCATATCTTGCTCCATGGGAGTAAGGGCCAGATTCTACAACGAAATATCATATTTCTGTAGTCTAGCCTGAGCTGAAAAACTTTTCATTTTGCCGGCAGATGTCCCTTGTGTATAAAAGGTTTTGAAGGATTCACCCCCCGGTCAAGGAGGACACATCGGATGGACCCGATCAACCTGAACGAGGGATCGAACGGACGTCAGATCGAGGAACTGGAGCCGAAGCTAGCACTCAATCACGGCGAGACAGTTCTCCCATTGGGGCATTTGTACATCCCTGGTGGCATCCACCGCGGGAACCCGTTGTCAACACCGCCTGAATCTCGTCATCGGAATCGGATGGAGGTCAATATGCCTGTTTTTTCGGATGTAAGCGTCGACGCGACGGAACGTGGTCTGTTTGATTGTTCGGACGCTCCGTTTGTCGTGCGCTGTCAATGTGGGCGAATTTGGAAGGTGACCGTAGGAAGCGGTGCCGCTGGTCAACCGGAATGCGCGCCCTGCTCCTGTGGTGTTGAGCTCGTGGCATCGAACGGCGCTACTGGGTTCAACCTCTCGTTGGTCGCTGACCCCTCCTGATCCGCCGCATCTGTTGCGGCATCCTTGCGCAAAGAGTCAGGCTCGTCTGTAAGTACACCGTAGAAAGTACTCCGACTTCCACATCTATCGAATCCGCGGCCGGCGTTGGTTTCGTGTCGTTCCAGAATCTTAGTGCTTGGGCAAAAATAACTTGGCAGAATGCTCGATCGGGATCTGACCAATGTTCAATTCCCAATGCTCAATTCTTATCCGAACAGAGGGAGGCCGCACGAGTCCGAGCGGTTCTGATCGAAGCCGAAGCCATAGGGCAGTCGGCCTGTAAGGCGAATTATCCTGGCTGCGAATTCAATAAGTCGTTCTTCGAATTGAGAATTGAGCATTGGGAATTGAATAGAGGTCAGATCCTCGGCCTGATGCCGAGCAGTGGATACTGCCAAGTTATTTTTGCGCGAGCCCTTAGTGGTACAATCCCGGCACTATGGACGGATCAGCGAACCATTTCACCCGGCGCGAATTCATCGGAGCAGCTCTGGCAGGGGCTGCACTTTCCGGATCGGGAACCGCGCAGAACACCGCTCTGCCGCAGCGGCCGAACGTCATATTCATCCTGGCCGACGACCTCGGCTATGGCGATC